>Ga0073934_10008425_pt1 | contig 13753 bp, 16 predicted proteins | sample LarsenN4metaG_FD_76834 | JGI IMG/M metagenome (GOLD analysis project Ga0073934, IMG submission 76834) | Hot spring sediment bacterial and archeal communities from British Columbia, Canada, to study Microbial Dark Matter (Phase II) - Larsen... ...
CGTCGCACTCCAGCGCGTGTAGGTCGGCGGGAACACACCGCGGCCCGCGTAGACAGCGAGCAACGCGCGCTCGACCGTCAACCGGAACAGGAGCTCGTCGGGCTGCGTCGTGGAGACGAACCCGGCGCGCACACGTTCGACCGTGTCGAGGTCGTCGATGCGCTGGGCTCGACCGATCACGGCGAACTCGTCGTCGGTGTCGGCGGGCGGGAACGCGTGCACGGCGTACCTGCCGTCGCGTTCGAGATCGTGTCGCTTCGGCGAGCGCGGCACGACGAACAGCCACAGGTCGTCGTCGACGACGTGCGGGCACACAGGATGCAGGCGCGGCCCGCCATCGCGACGGACGGTCGCGAGGAAGCCCAACCCGGGCCCGTACTGGTACAGCAGCCGGAGCCCCGCCGCGGCCATCTCCGGCATCGCGGCCGCGAACTGCGACCAGCTCATCCGGCGTCGCGCGATCGGTGACGGAGCCGCGGGACCAGCCCGTGCTCGCCCAGCGCGCGCAGTGCCCGCTCCTCGTCGGCGTCGACCACGACGGCATCGCCGGGCTGCCGGTTGAGGATGAAGCTGACCACGCAGTCGTCACACGCGGCAGTGCCCACCATCACGCATTCGGCGCAGTCGATGCGCACGGTGGGCAACGACGGCCGGGACCCGCGGATGTCCTCCATGCGAGCAGTGTGCCAGTGGGGTGTGACACCGGCTCGGAAGGGGCCGTGCGACCAGGTAGCACGGGCAGGGGAAAGGCGACGAGGGGTCAGCGCGCCGCCTTGACCAGCGCGACGAGCGCGTCCGCACCGACGACGACGGCGCCGTTCGCTCGCGCGTGCTCACGCACCCACGCGTCCGACGACGCGACCACGACCGGTACCCGCTTCGGGAGCGCGGCGACCTCCCGAACGACGACCTCGTCAGCCTCCTCGCCGGCGTCGGAGAACACCACGCGCACATCGCCCCGACGGATCCCCGGCCGGGCAGTGATCCCGTCCCCGTCGAAGACGAGCAGCACCCGGCAGCCGAGTCGGCGGTTGAGCGCGGTCGCCGCGATCCCGAGCCGCTCCCGCTGATCGGCCGCGCTCGCCTCGGGCCACCCCCGCTTGGTGACGTTGTAACCGTCGATGATCAGCACTGCGTCGGGCGTGCGCAGCATCGCATCGAGTCCGCCGGGCGACTCCGCGAGCACACCGGAAGGGAGGTGCGGCTGCACTCGCCGGTCGAGCGGCTTCTCCATCGATCGCGCCGGGCGCGCGCCGCCCGGCGCGCCCTGCATCGCGGTCGTCCGCGCGAGCGTGTCGAGGATCGTCGCGGCGCGGTGCGCGGCCGCGGCCGCCTCCGCGAGAGCTCGTGTGTCGCGAGCGTCGAGGCGCGACGGCGAACGCTCCGACTGCTCGGCGGCAGCGGTGAGCTCGGCGCGCAGGCGCGCGACTTCGTCCTGCACGGCCCGCACGCGCCCGGCCTCGCGTGCCGCGCGCACGCGCTCGGCCTCGAGCTCCTCGCGGACAGCGGCGAGCAGTCGCTCGAGCTCGGTCACCCGGCGGCGGGCCTCGGCGGCGTCCGCCTCGGCTCGCTCCTCGCGGGCGCGCCGCGCCGCCCGCTCGTCGCGAAGCTTCGACGCGGTCTGCGCGGCCTCGGCTTCCGCGGCGAGGCGCGCTTCGTCGGCGCGCCGGCGCGCCTCGGTGAGCTCGTCGAGCTGCCGGTCGCGTGCCCGATCGGCGGCCGCGTCACCCCGCGCCCTTCGTTCCTGCGCGTCACGCTCGACGACGAGCCCGAGACCGAACTCCGCTCGCGGCGGGGTACACGCCCAGAGCACCGACGCGAGAGTCGGCAGGTCGTGGCGCGCGGCCGCACCCGCGACGACGTCGGCCGGATCGCCGTCGCGCCACGCGTCGAGCACGGCGGACGACGAGGGTCGCGCCGTGAAGGCCTCGATCACGCGCGCCGCGAACGCTTCGTCGCGCACGAGCGCGGCGCGAAGCTGGCGAGGCCCGGGTCCGTGCATCAACCCCCGCCGGTCGAAGCCGTGCAGATGGCGAAGCGCGGGGGGCACGTCGTCGGTATCCGACGCGCGGAGCGTGTCGGCCGCCACCTCGAGCAGCGGGACGAGCAGGTGATCGGGAACCGGCAGGTCGCAGGGCATCAGGTCGGGGCCCGGACGGAGCGCCGAGGTGCTCGGCGGGGGGGCCCGGCCGTAGACTGGCACCTCCGGTCGGGCTTGGAGGGTCTGTCGATGCACGTACGCCACGAGGAGTTCACCCTCGCGACGCAGGGGGACGGCGACACCCTCGACGTGACGGCGCACGCGCAGAAGGCGATCGACAATTCGGGGTTGCGCGACGGCCTCTGCACCATGTTCGTCGCGCACTCGACGTGTGGGGTCACGACCATCGAGTACGAACCGGGGTGCACCGCCGATCTCCAGCGCGTGCTCGAGGGTGTGGCGCCGCAGGACGACCGCTGGGAGCACAACGAGCGCAACGCCGACACCAACGGCCACAGCCACGTGCGGGCGGCGATGATCGGTCCGTCGGTCACGGTTCCGTTCGCGAGCGGCGAACTGCTGATCGGCACCTGGCAGAAGATCGTCTGCATCGACTTCGACGACCGGCCGCGCTCACGGCGCCTGGTCGTGCAACTGCTCGGCGCCTGAGCCGGCGCCGGGCTCCTCGGCCAGCAGCAACTCGATCGCGTCGCCGGTCGCGCCGCACCAGCGGCACGCCACCGACTCGACGTGCTCGTCGAGGACCTCCTCGTCCTCGATCTCGAGGTCGCCACCGATCGTGTAGTGGTGGAACGCGCGTGAGCGGCGGGTCGCCGTCACGTCGAAGCGGGTCAGGTTCCCGCAGGCGCTGCACCGGTACCGGTCGGTCACGAGCCGATGGTACGTGCCGGTCCCGGCCGTCCAGGGGCCACAACGCTTCGAACCCACGGTCGAGACGAACATACGTGCGTGACGAACGGACGTTCGATACGCTCGGGCGGCATGGCGACTTCCCCCTCGGCGCCGGCGCTCTGCGGGTTCGAGCCGGCCCCGCTCGCCGTCCCGCTGGCCCCTCGCCAGCAGACGCTCGACGAGCTCGGCGAGTCACTGTCGCAGGTGACGTTCGTCGTGCTCGACGTCGAGACCACGGGCGCGTCGCCGAACGACTGCGCGATCACCGAGATCGGCGCCTTGCGGCTGCGCGGCGGCGTGCTCCTGGGTCAGATCGACACGCTGGTGAACCCGGGCGTACCGATCCCGCCGACGATCACGATGCTCACCGGGATCACCGAGGCGATGGTGATGCCCGCGCCACGAATCGAGCAGGTCCTTCCCGCCCTGCTCGAGCTCCTCCACGGCGCGGTCGTCGTGGGGCACAACGTGCGCTTCGACTGCGCGTTCATCGACGCGGCGCTCGCCGCGCACGGATACCCGCGGCTGACGAACCGTCGCGTCGACACGATCGGCCTCGCGCGCCGTCTCGTGCGCGACGAGGTGCCGAACCTGCGCCTGCAGACGCTCGCCGCGCACTTCCGCACGTCGGTCGAGCCCGTGCACCGCGCGTACGCCGACGCGGCGGCGACGGCCGAGGTGTTCCACACGCTGCTCGAGCGAGCCGCGACGTTCGGCGTGCTCGGGCTCGACGACCTGCTCGCGCTCCCGTCGATGCGCGCCCACCCTTCCGCGGCGAAGCTCGCGCTCACCGCGTCGCTCCCCCGCAAACCCGGCGTGTACCTGTTCCGCGACCGCGACGGCCGTGTGCTGTACGTCGGTAAAGCGGCGAACCTGCGGGCACGCGTCCGCTCGTACTTCTCGGGCGACGACCGGCGCAAGGTCCCCCAGCTCTTGCGCGAGACCGCGCGCATCGACCATCGAGTCTGCGCCGGACCGCTCGAAGCGGCCGTACGTGAACTGCGGCTCATCCAGCGCCTCCAGCCCCGCTTCAACCGGCAGGCCAAGGCCTGGCGCCAATACGCCTACCTTCGGCTCACCGACGAACGCTTCCCCCGGCTCACCGTCACGCGGCGCGCGCCGGCCGGAGCGGCGTGCGCGCTCGGTCCGTTCCGGTCGAGCGCGGCCGCCCACGTCGTGCGCGAAGCGATCGAGACCGCCGTGCCGTTGCGCCGCTGCCCGCTACGCATCGGCCGCCGCGCCGAGCTGGCGCCCGGGCCGGCCTGCGTCCCCGCGCAACTCGGCGTCGCGACGTGCCCGTGCCGCGCGCACGTCGACGACGCCGCCTACGGCGAGTTGGTCGACACCGTACGGCGCGGCCTCACGACCGATCCGGCGCTGCTCGTCGAACCGCTCGCGTCACGGATGCGACGACTCGCCGAGACCGAGCGCTTCGAGGAAGCAGCCGCGACGCGTGACCGCTTGGCGGCGTTGACCCGCGCGCTGCACCAGCGCAACACCGTCGTGATGCTGCGAAGGGCGCACCGCATCGTCCTGGACAGCCCGGAAGGCCGCATCGAGCTCCGCAACGGCCGGCTCGTGCTCGACGGGGCCGAACCGACCCTCGACGCCCCGATCGACGATCGAGAGGACGCCGACCTGCTGGCGACGGTCGCGCGCTGGCTGCGCGACAACGCCGGGCGCGTGCGCGTCGTTCACGTCGACGGGGAGCTCGCCTCGCCGCTCCCGCGAGTTCCGACCTACGAGGCGGGGCGGACGGGTTCGCGCACGTCGGTGCGGTCGTGACGCGGTGGGGCGAAGCGGCGGACGGCATGGCGCGTGCGCAGCCGCGACATCGCAAGCACCGACGATTGCACGAGCCCCGCCGTGACGAGCGCGACGAACGGCAGCAGCCGCGCCACCGGCCAGAAGCGGTCCCAGCCCGACTCGAGGAAGACGTCCTCGAGCTGGTTCCCGCTGAGCACGTCGATCATCTGCGCGAAGCCGAATACGAGCAAGAACGCAAGCGGTAGCGCGATCAACCACGCGATCAGCCGCCACGCGACGGGGACGGCGCCCGTCATCGCACGTTGTGCGCGGCGCGACGGCGGGCGGCTCGCGGAATCGCTGCCGTTGGGATGGGGAGCGGCGGCCGGCTGGGACCGGGACGGTGCAGCGGGTGCCAAGCGGAACTGGGCCGGAACTTTGAGCACGCGGCCGCACCCGTCGCAGCGGAACGAACCGGCCTCGCTCGCGACGTCGAGCGGATGCCTGGCACCGCAGTCCGGGCACTGGAGAATGGGTGCCACGCCTCGCTCTATCCTCCCTCGCGGTCCCGCGCCTCGCCGCTCACCCTGACGAGCTCGTCGAGCGCAGTCGCGGCCCGCCCGCTGTCGATCGTAGTTGCGGCGACCTCCACGCCTGCGGCCAAGTCGGCGCTGACGCCCGCGACGACGAGCGCGGCCGCCGCGTTGAGCAGCGCGATGTCGCGATGCGGCCCTTTGTCCCCCTGCAGGACGCGGCGGACGCTCGCCGCGTTCGCGGCCGCGTCGCCGCCGGCGAGCGCGTCCGGCGCGACGCGCGCGAGGCCGAGATCCAATGGGTCGACGCGGTACGTGCGGACGCCGTCGGCAGTGAGCTCGTGCACCGTGCTGGTGGTCGTCGTCGTGAGCTCGTCGAGACCGTCGTCGCCGTGGAAGACCAGCGCGTGCTCGGCACCCAGGGCCGAGAGCGCGCCGAGCATCCGCTCCGCCATCGCGTGGTCGGACACGCCGATCGCCTGGCGGCGCACGCCGGCCGGGTTCGCGAGGGGCCCGAGGAAGTTGAACGTCGTCGCGACGCCCAGCTCCCGCCGGGCGGGGCCGAGGAACCGCATCGCAGGGTGGTAGCGCGGCGCGAAGCAGAACCCCACACCGGCTTGCTCGACGCACGCGGCGACGCCCGCGGGCCCGAGCTCGATCGCGACGCCGAGCGCCTCGAGCACATCGGCCGATCCGCACTGCGAGGACGCCGCGCGGTTGCCGTGCTTGACGACGCGCGCTCCGGCGCCTGCCGCGATGATGGCCGCCATCGTCGACACGTTGACCGTGCCCGCCCGGTCGCCGCCCGTTCCGCAGGTGTCGATGGCGCCGGGCGGAACGTCGACGGGAGTGCCGTAACGGCGCATCGCTCGCACGAGCGCGGTGAGCTCGTCGACCGTCTCCCCCTTGGTCCGCAGGGCGACGATGAACCCCGCCGCCTGCACGTCGGTGGCGCGCCCCTCGAAGATCTCGCCCAGCGCCCGGTCCACCTCGCCGGCCGACAGATCATCGCCGCGGACGAGACGGGCGAGCACGGGCGTGAGCACCTCGTTCATCGTCCCGCCCGAGCCGGCATCAATCCCACCAGAGGTCGTGGTCGAGGACGCCGCGTGCGATCAACCCGAGCTGGACCTGCGACGTGCCTTCCACGATCGTGAGCTGGCGGGCGTCGCGGTAGTAGAGCTCGGTGAGGTGGTCCTTCATGTAACCGGCGGCGCCGAGCATCTGGAGCGCCTCGCCCGAGACCTTCACCGCCACCTCGGTGGCGTAGTACTTCGCCATCGAGAGGAACGGGACGTACTCGCGCGTGTACTTGCCCTCGTCGGCCAGTTGCGCGGCGCGGTAGGTCAGCAGCCGGGCGGCCTCGATCTCGGTCGCCAGCTCCGCGATCTTCCACTGGATGCCTTGCATGTCGGCGATCGTCTTGCCGAACGCCGCTCGCTGCTTGACGTAGTCGACTGCGTACATGAGGGCGCCCTCGGCGAGGCCGATGCCGCGCGCGGCGACGATCGGTCGCATCGAGTTGAGCCCGAGCATCGCGAGCCGGAAGCCACCAACCTCACCGACGACGTTCTGCGCAGGGACGCGCACGCCGTCGAGGATCAGCTCACCGGTGTCGATACCCCGCACACCCATCTTGTCGTCGGTCCGCCCGACCGACACGCCCGGCCACGACCGCTCGACGATGAAGCACGAGATGTCGTCGTGCTTGCGGGAGTCGGCCGGACCGGTCTTCGCGAAGACGCAATACCAGTCGGCCTGCACGACGCCCGACATCCAGCACTTCGTCCCCGAGAGCACCCACCCGTCGCCGTCGGGGACGGCCTTCGTGCGCATGCCGACGACGTCGCTGCCGGCTTGCGGCTCGGAGAGCCCGAACGCGGCCCGCATCTCGCCGGTCGCGACGCCGCGGACGTAGTGGTCGCGCTGCGCCTCGGTTCCGGCGATGAGCACGGGACCGGTCGGCAGGCGCGTCAGCAGCAGCATGAGCGCGGCGGTGTTCGAATACTTCGCGACTTCCTCGATCGCGAGCGTGAGGCCGAGGATCCCGGCGCCGGAGCCGCCGTAGACCTCGGGGATCACGAGACCGAGCAGGCCGGTGGCGCGGAACAGCTCGAAGAGGTCGTGCGGGTACTCGGCCGTCGTGTCGATCTCCCGCGCCCGCGGCGCGACCTGCTCCTGGGCGATCTTGCGGACCGTCGTCTGCAGCTCGGCCAGCTCGGGCGTCAGCTCGAACATCCGCGGCACAATACCGGCGCGATGCGGCCTCGACCGGGCCGAGGGCGCGCCGCGGCGGCCGCGCAAGCCTGTTCGCGGGCGGCCCGTTGTGCGACCATGAAGGGGCCACGACCTGCCGCGCGTCGGTGCCGTGGGGGCGGAAGCTGCAGATGACCGCACGCAGGAGCAGGCGATCGTGGAGAGCACCAGCGGGCACGGCACGCGGACGCACGTCGATCTCGTCGCAGTCGAAGCCGCCGAGGCGGAAGGCGACGACGTCGCGATCGTCGTCACCACCGCGGGCGGCGACCGGCCGGGGCGCTCGCGCCGCCTCCTGTTTGCGGCGCTCGCAATCGTCGTCGCGGCCGCGACCGCGGGCGCCGTCGTGGCGCTCGCCGGAGAAGACGACCGCGACAACGCCGTGCGCGCGGGCGACGGTGCCCGGTCGTCGCAGCGCGAGGCCGCCGCGAGCCAGCCGAGCGCGTCCACACCCGAGGACACCGCCGCGCCGACGGTCGTCGACGACACCGCAGCGGCGCCCGCCTCGGACGTCGCTGTGCACGCCACTGCACCGACGCCGCCGCTCGAGCCCGCGGCCCCGCCGGCACCACCCGCCGCGCCCGCCGGCCCGGTGTTGTCCGCGACGCTCGACCCGCCGAGCGCATCCGTCGCGGCCGGGACCGGCGTGACGGTCACGCTGCGCGTGACGAACACCGGGGACGCAGCGGGGTCCTACGTCTACGACACCGACGGCTGCGACCCCGCGCTCGTACCGAACCCGGAGCTCGCGTGCTCGCAGGCCGTGCGCACGCTGGAGGTCCCGCCGGGCGGCGACGCGACCGCGCTCGTCACGGTTGACACGACGGGCGCGGCCGCCGGCGACTACGCCGTCACGATCGGCGACCGCGCACTGGTGCTGAAGATCGTCTGAGCCGCGTCAGGACGCGCGCCGACGCTGGCGCACGAGGCGGCGCCGCTCCCTTGCGGTGTAACCACCCCACACACCGAGCTTCTCGCGGACCGCGATGGCGTGCTCCAGGCACGTCTCGCGCACGGGGCACGGCGCGCAGATGGCCTTCGCCTCGAGCCCGTCGTCCTCGTCGTCGTCGGGGAAGAAGACCGCCGGGTCCGCGCCCTTGCAGCGGCCCAGTTCCCGCCAACTGGTGGTACCCATCGATCCCCAATCGGCGGGGTGCCCGCCGGAGTTGAGCAATGGCCCTGCCATGCGACACAAGACGCCCGGAGGAGGCCGGCGGTTCCCGCCCCGTTCCGTAGGATCGCCCCCGTGACCCACCCGCCGGAGCCGGCTCACTCCGAGCACCCGGCCCGGCAGCGGGCGGCCATCGCGCTCGCCGCGCTCGCCGCGGCGCCCGCGCTGGCGCTGCGGGTCACCGGCTCGCACCCCGCCCCCCTGCCGGCCGCCGTCGTGTACGGCGTCGCGGTCATCGGCGGCGCGTTCTTGCTGGCATGGGGCGCGGAAGTCGCCCAGCTCGACATCTCGGCCGGGCTCGCGATCGCGCTCCTCGCGCTGATCGCGGTGCTTCCCGAGTACGCCGTCGACTTCGTGTTCACGTGGAAGGCAGGCGACGCGTTCGAGTCGATGGGCCGGTGCGAGTTCGGCGGGACCAACCACTGCGAGAACGCGCTCGCGAACATGACGGGCGGCAACCAGCTCCTGATCGGCGTCGGCTGGTCCCTCGTCGTGCTGCTCGGCGCCTACCGGCTCCGCCAGGCGCGCCGCGGTCAGGGACCTCGGTCGATCCCGCCCGGCGTCGACGTCAACGACACGGAAGTCGAATTGGAACGCTCGCACGCCGTGGAGATCTCGTTCCTCGTGCTCGCGACGCTCTACGGGCTCACGCTCGCGTTCAAGGAGACGTTGAGCCTCGTCGACGCCGTCGTCCTGGTGTTGCTGTTCGGCGCCTACATGGTGCGCGTCGCGCGCGCGCCCGCGGAGGAGCCACACCTCGTCGGTCCCGCACAGCTGATCGGCGCCTTACCGGTACGGCAACGACGGGCCGCGGTGGTCGGGCTGTTCGTCGCCGCGGTCGTCATCATCCTCGCGGTCGCGGAACCGTTCGCCGAGGGGTTGGTCGACGTCGGGCACGAGTTCGGGATCAACGAGTTCGTCCTCATCTCGATCGTCGCGCCGCTCGCTTCCGAGTCCCCCGAGCTGCTGGTCGCCGGGCTGTTCGCGTGGCGGCTCAACACCAATGCCGGGCTCGGCACGCTCGTGTCGTCGAAGGTCAACCAGTGGACGCTGCTCGTCGGCACACTGCCGATCGTGTTCGCGGTTGCTTCCGCGAGCCGGCACGGGCTGCCGATCGGTGCCGAGCAGCGGGAGGAGCTGTGGGTGACGGCGGCGCAGTCCGCGTTCGCCGTCGCCGTGCTGATGAACCGGCGCATCAGCGTCACCGAGGCGCTCACGATGCTGTCGCTGTACCTCGCGAACCTGGTCTCACGCACGTTCCCCGCCGCGATCCACGACGAAGCGCGCATCCTCGTCGGCATCGTGTACCTCGTCCTCGCCGCGGTCGTCATCGTCCGCAACCGCCGCGCCGTGCGCCCCCTCCTGCACGACGGCTTCCGCGCCCCCTACGCCGAGCTCGCCGACCAACCCGTCTGAAGACTTGCGGCCCCTCGGGGGAAGGGTCCCGCCGGGTCTATCGTTGACCTTTGGTGGCGAGTCGGCCGGGCGGCCGCGTACGGGCCCACGGATGTGGTGACCCGTCCGAGGAACGTCCGGACTCCACAGGGCAGGGTGCTGGGTAACGCCCAGTCGGGGTGACCCGCAGGAAAGTGCCACAGAGAACAGACCGCCGATGGCCGCCCCCGGGCGGCACAGGCAAGGGTGAAACGGTGCGGTAAGAGCGCACCAGCGCCCGGGGCGACCCGGGCGGCTCGGTAAACCCCACCCGGAGCAAGGCCAAGCAGAGGGACGGGCTGCCCGTCCACATGTCCCTCGGGTAGGCCGCTGGAGCCGGCGGGCAACCGCCGGCCGAGATGGATGGCCGCCGCCGGGCGCGAGCCCGGTACAGAATCCGGCGTACAGGCCGGCTCGCCACCGCACACCGCTCTGACCAGGGAAGATGCACTTCAGGAGCGACGCCAAATCGGCGTTGGGGCTCAATCGGGGCTCAATGCGCCCGACGGCGTCACCGTGTGGGCGGTCGACGCCCCATACGCCCACGCGGCACGCATCCACACGCCCGACTGACCCGAGACGCACCGGGACGACCGTCCGGGAGACCGCACCCAAGAGCGTCTCCTGACGTGCGCCAGCGCACGACTCGCCGAACACGCACGCCGTCACCCGGAAGTGGCCGAGGCGGGACCTATCGTCGTCGTGTGGTGCAGGAACTGAAGCGAGAACGGTGGCGTCCATCGCTCTGCGCCATGCGCGTGTCCGTCGTGGGGTGCAGACTCCTGGTGCGCGTCGGCGGCATCGCCTTCATATGGCTGTCCGGCACCCGCTCGACCGTCGAGTCCCGATCGGTTTGGTACGCCGCCGTCGTAGCCGCGCTCGGAATCGTGGCGCTCGTGATCGCCGTCGCCGCCATCTACGTGACGCTCCCCGACCCATTTTCGGGGCTGCCGATCCCCAAAATGTCACACCCGGCTGTCACGCTCGGGTACAAATGAGCGACCCCACAGAGGAGGTGACGACAGTGGGCAAGGTGCAGTTCAGAAAGCTCGACGAGGACACGTCGTGGCGTGTCTTCGACCGGGCCGCCCACCGTCACCTGAAGCTGAGCGGTGAAGAGTTCGCTCGCCGCTGGGACGAAGGCTGGTACGAGGGCCGAGAGACCGTCGACGTGATGAAGGTCGTCATGCTCCGGCCGAGTGGCCGGTAAGAATCCACGCCTTGCCGTCCAGGCGTTCGTCGCCCCGATCAAACGGGCGATGGCATGTTTCGCTTCGTGCAAGGTCACGGCGGACAGCTACGACCCCGACGCGGAGGGCGTCCTCACCCTCAATGAGGGTGACCGGGTGAAGCTGCGGCGGGCGCCCGGCGGCCAGCGGGTCGCGCTCGAGGCGTCGATGCGGTACCGCATAGTGGAGCACCCCAAGAAGGGTCCATGGAAGGTGAACACGACCGGCTGGGTCTACGAGCTGTACCGTGCCGACCGCCGCCTGCTCGCCTTCCACTGGCACCCGGCAGCGACACCTGACAACGTCCTCCCTCACCTGCACGCCGAGGCAAGCGCCCGGTTCCGCAAGCACCATATCCCGACGGGCCGTGTCCTTATCGAGGACGTCCTCACCCTCGCCGTCGAACTGGGCGCGAACCCGATCAAGGACGACTGGGCCGCGATCATGCGGAAGAACCGACGCAACTTCGTGCTTGGCGCGACCTGGGGATCGATACCGAGCTGACGTGGACCACGCGCAGCGGAGCTCTCCTCGGACCTGCTCGCTGACGTTCCCGAATATCGAGCGTCCAGCCGTTGGGGTGCTCCTCCGAACGCTGGTGGTCGACCAGGAACGCCCCCTGCGTGCAGGCGGAGCCCAGCCTCGATGCTGACACGACGGGAAGACGCGGAGATCACATCGCTAAGGAAGAAGGGGATGGTCGATCTCGGCGATGCCCGTCACGTGACCCGGTACGGCTGCGCAGCGGTGTTCAATGTCGCCACGCGTTGGACTCGCCGAACGCGTGCACTCCAGCAGGCGCGGCGCGCTTCAACCATGTCGCTTGGCGTATCGCGTGCGAACTCGTTTCGAACGGCTCAAAGCAGCTCGGCGTGCCACTGCGTCGGCTTCAGGGCGACATCGATGCCGTCAAGGGCGCCATCTCTCCAGGTGACTCCGCTGTGGCTGCCGGACGCCAGATCTATCCCGTTGACGACTACAAGTGAGTACGTCGCTTCGTGCGCGACTGAGAAGCGTCGCTCGCCCTCACTCAGGAAGAAGACGAGTGCTCCAGCTTGCGTGCCCTTCACTTCGACGTAGCGAGTGGGTTCGTCAGCCGTGCCGACACGGATGTCAAAGCCTGGGTTGTTGTGAGCCATCTGCGCGATCTCGCAGCCGGGGTACCGACGCGCCGACTCAGCGAGTGCGATCTGCATGGCGTACTGGTCAACGGCGTCCCGAGTGTCTGGTGCTGCAAATCCACCTCCGCTGCCGCTACCGGGACCGGCACCGTCGCCGGAGGTCCCCGGAGCTGGGCGAACCACCTCCGTCGCAACACTTCCTCCTGCCGCGAGGATCTTCTCCAGCCGCAGAGCGTCGATACTGCGAACTCCTTGCCGAAAGTTGGGCCGGGTCGAGACAACCTCGTAGTAGGCGCCGGTCTCATCGATGATCGGTACGGTCCTCTCGAAGGGCATGTAGTCGAGGATGTCGCACATCAACCTGCCGGGCGTGGACGTGCTCGGCGCGACCTCACCTATTACACCCGTTCCGAAGTAGTGCTTCGCGCCCGGGCGGTAGTAGACGAACGATTCCCCTGGGACGACCCTGCTGCGATACATGAGCGGGAACTCGTAGGACTCGCCGGTCCGATCGTCATAGTGGATCCCTGTCTTCGTGCGCGTCGCTGTGCTCAATACGAGCGGCATGAGTCCCTCCCCGCAGCTCGCATCAACGTAGATCGCGTCGAAGCCCGGTACCTGCGCGGGCCGCTTCAGCGCCCATGCACACAGGCCAACGGCTCGCTCCCACCCAGCCCGTACGTCCGCGGCCTACGCGTTCGCAGAACGGGAGGTCCAACCGGCTCACCTGGACGAGGCCGGATGTCGAACAGCAGCACACGTTCACGGTGAGAATCGCCACCTGCGCCAACGCGCCCGCTTCCGAAGGGGTGCGCGCCGCGGAAGAGAGCGGCTGCGAAGCTGGCATCGTGGAGGAGGTCGCCCTCGCCTGGGTCCGGGAGCAGTGTGCTTCGTTCGTCTTCGATGTGTCGGCGGTGTTTCAGCGTCACGGCGACCACGCGTGGCCGTTCACGGCCAACGATGAACAAGACCTCGAGGCGAAGCTCCTCGCCGGTGGTCATCTGTTGCCCTTGCCGAAGGAGCCCGCTGCGTTGGCAAACATCCTCGAGGTGGCCATCGTCGATCACCTGATTGATGTCGCCGAAGCCCAAGGCGCTGACGTGCGCCGCGGGACCGAGCGAGGGTACCCCGATATTGAGCTGGCTGGCGATCACTTTGGCGGAGGGTTCCATGCAGTCGATGTCAAGGTCGCGCGCCGGGCGGCAAATCCTGCCAGGACTCAGAGTCGCATCACCCTGTACACAGGTAATACGGCTCTTCGCGATGAACGCTGGGGGCGTGTCGTGACCTGGGCCGACGCATAGGTCCACCAACGGGGCCAGGGGCCTCACCACTCTTGCGGCTGTCGAAGGCTGCTCGAGAAGGAGAGA
>Ga0073934_10008426_pt1 | contig 13752 bp, 6 predicted proteins | sample LarsenN4metaG_FD_76834 | JGI IMG/M metagenome (GOLD analysis project Ga0073934, IMG submission 76834) | Hot spring sediment bacterial and archeal communities from British Columbia, Canada, to study Microbial Dark Matter (Phase II) - Larsen... ...
GAGGGGCGGGAATTCGCTGTGCAGGGGGCTCCAGATCTCCTCGTTGACGGGGAATTTGAAGCCGGCGGGCATGACGCCGATGATGGTGGCGGGGCGGCCGTTGATGCGGACGGCGGTGCCGACGACGTCGGCGGCGCCGGCGAACTCACGCTGCCAGAGGCCGTGGCTGATGATGGCGACCTTCTCGGCGCCGGGACGGTTGTCCGCCGGGGTGAAGTCGCGGCCCATGATGGGGGTGACGCCGAGGATCCTGAGCCAGTGCTCGGTGACGTAGGCGCCGGTGAAGCGCTTGGGCGTGGTGCCGATGGTGATGTTGACGGTGGAGCCGTTGATCTGGGACGCGACGTATTCGAAGGATTTCTGCTCGGCCGCGAATTCCACGTAATCCATGGACGAGACCTGGCCCGCGACGCCGAAGGGCGTGCTCTGCGTGGGGTCGATGAAATTGATGCCCATCAGGCGGTCGGCGGTGGGGAAGGAGAAGCCGCGGAGGACGACGCCGTTGACGACACTGAACTGGGTGGTGACGGCGCAGATGCCGAGGGCGAGGATGAAGACGGCGAGCGCGCAGAAGGATTTTTCCTTCACGAGGACGCGGAAGCCGATGCGGAGGTCTTGGAAAAGGTCTTCGAGGAACATGGCGGGATGGGGTCGGGGATCGGAGAACGGAGGACGGGGGTGGGTGGGCTTATTCCGTGGGGACCGAGAGGATGGTGACGTTGCGCGGGGCGGGCGCGGCGGAGGGCTGGCCGAAGAGTTCCCAGCCGCTGTCAGCGACGAAGTGGAAGTGGCGGTTGAGAATCTGGCCGAGGGCGGCGTCCTTCAGGGCGGCGTGGCCCTGCGCGAGGACGCGGACGCCGGTCGCTTCACCCCGGCCGTCGAGGGCGATGCGCAGGATGCGCTGGGGGTTGACGCCGTTCTGCACGGCGATGAGCGCGCCGGGCACGGCGTAGAGACCGTCGATGCCGAAGAGAGTGGAGCCGGTTGGGGCTTTCAGCAGCACGGCCTCCTTGGTCGCGGGATCGATGCGCCAGATGCCGTTGGCGTAGTCGGCGACGTAGAGATAGCGCCCGTCGGTGGAGAGGGTCGCGCCCTGCAGCGAGACAAACCACGGATACGCGGCCCATTTTTCCAGCGCGTCACCGCCCGGGGCGAGGCGCCAGATGGCCGGCGTCGTGGAATCGGTCACATAGACCGCGCCGTCGGGGGCGAGGGCGAAGTCGCCGAGCACATGCTCGTTGCCGTCCGCGGGCAGCGGGTAGCGGGCGCGCAGCCGGCGCGTGGGATAGTCGTAGGCCACGAGGGCGGCGCGGCCCTTGTCGGCCTCGGTGAAGCCGGCCATCTGCGGCAGGGCGGAGGTCGTGGCCCAGAGCGTGCGGCCGTCGGCGGAGAATTTCAGGGCGAAGACGCCGTCGAGGCCGTCGGTGTCGGCGGAGAATTTCCTGAGCACGCCGGAGGGGCCGGAAGTGTCGCGATACCAGATGCAGCGGTGGCGCACGTCGCCGAAGAAATTCTCGAGAGTCACCGGATGCGTGGCGACGGACTCGATGATGCCGGTCACGTCCGTGATGGCCCAGGCGGCTTCGTCGGCGCCGGCCGGGGCGATGGGGCGGCGGTTGGTGGCGAAGGCCGCGGCGAGGGTGGCGAATTCGGGCGAATCCTTCAGCGAGGCGAAGGCGGGATCCTGCTCGATGGCGAAGACGAGGCCCATGTCGGCGAGCGTGCGGAGGGAGCGCAGCGCATCGGCGGGCCGCTGCTGCGCGGCGTAAAGGCGGGCGAGGTTGAAGTGGACGCGCGGGTAATCGGGGGCGAGGCGGGCCGCCTGCTCGAGCTTGGCGGTGGCGGTGGCGAGGTCGTTGGCCTTGGCAGCCTCGGTCGCCTCGCGGACGAGCCGGCGGTGCGCGGGCTCGGCGAGGGCGAGCGCGGTGACAACAAACAGGGCGACGAGCAGCGTGAGCAAAACCCGCGTGTGCACGCGGAAGTGCAGGGAGTGGTGGGCTGGCAGCACGCAGGTCGAATTGCAACGCGCGTGCCAAGGTCCGGTCTAGATTCTAACGCTTGGTGCAGAGCGGTTTGCGCACGAACGACCCATCGGCGGAAGCGGGCCCATACTGAAAACGAAAAACCGGCGTCCCAATAACGGGAAGCCGGTCGAAGTGATGGGAGACTATTTCCCGCCGGTGGTCTCGCGCTCGCGGATCTTCAGGCCGCCGTTGACCGAGTCGAGGCGGATGGAAGGGCCTTCACCCTTGCCGATCTTGCCGCGCAGGTAGGTGCGGCTGGAACGCTCGAGCTTGATGGGGAAATCGCAGCTGATGCTGCCGTTGACGGAATCGGCGACCAACGAACCCGCGGCGTCGGGCGGCAGGTAGAGCGTGGCGGAACCATTGACCGTATCGAGGGAGATCTTCTTCACGCCGTCGAGAGAGTCGTAGTCGGCGCGGATGGAGCCGTTGACCGTGTCGAAGCGGCCTTCGCCGCGCAGGCCCTTCGCGCGGATGGAGCCGTTGACGGTGTCGAGGTCGACGTTGCCGCGGACGCCCTCGACGGTGAGGTCGGAGTTGACGACGTCCACCTTCTCCAGCGAGACGCCGGCGGGCACGCGGAGCTTGTAGGTGACGGAGAAGTGGCCGTGGTTGAACCAGCGTTTCATGCTCTTGGGGTAGACGGTCTTGATGGCGAGCCGGTCGGGCTTCGCATCGATCTGGATCTCGAGCTTCTTGAGGTCGTCGTCGTTGCTGGCGCGCTTCTCGGCCTCGAGGCTGACCTCGTTCTTGTCCCAGGCGACGATCTCGACGTCGCCGTTGACGTTTTCGAGGCGGATCACGCCGTTGGGATTGAGACCGAAGGTCTCGGTGAATTTCTCGGTGACGCGGGCGTCGAGGGCCGCGGCGGCGAGGGCGAGGAGGGAGACAAGGCGCAGGGAGTTGTTCATGGGCAGGAGTGATACCGCGGGAGCGGGGGGAGGTTTCAGTTATTATCCGGCCCGCCCGCCTTCGCTCACTGAGCTACGGCGAGGCAAGCAGGGCAAGCTATTCAGAGCGAAGCGCATCAAGCGGGTTTACGCGCGTGGCTTTCCGGGCGGGCAGCCAGCAGGCGACCGCGGCGGCGGCGAGGAAGAGGAGGGCGGCGGTGAGGAGCACGGCGGGATCGAAGGGCTTCAGGCCATACATGACGGAGCTGAGCAGGCGGTTGACGCCGGCGCCGAGGAGCAGGCCGGCGGCGATGCCGCCCAGGGCCGTGGCCAGGCCCTCGCGCAGGATGAGCGCCTGCACGGCGGCGGGCAGGGCGCCGAGGGCCATGCGGATGCCGATCTCACGGGTGCGGCGCGACACCTGGTAGGCCTTGACGGAGTAGATGCCCACGACGGCGACGAGCATGGCAAAGAGCGAGAACACGGTGAGGAGCGCGGAGCCGAGGTTCATGGCCCAGAGCTCGATCGAATCCTCGGCGTGCTGCCGGAAGGTGCGGATCTTGAAGACCGGCAGGCCCGGGGCGGTCTCACGCAAGGCGGCGCGCACCACCGGCACGAGGGCGAGCGCGGCCGGGGCGGAGTCGGCCGCGGGCCGGACGTGAAAGAAGGCGTTGTTGGAAAATCCCTGGGCAAAGGGAAGGTAGACGGCGCCGGGTGGATCTTCCTCGAAGAAGTCCACCCGGCTCGACCCCACGATGCCGACGACCTGCATGGGACCGTGCCGGCCGTGGCGCCGGCCGGCGAAACGGACGAACTGACCGAGCGCGCCGCCCTCGGGCCAGAGCTTGAGGGCGAGACTTTCGTCGAGGATCACCACGCGCGGGGCGCCGGGGGCGTCCGCTTCGGCAGGGGTGAACGCGCGGCCTTGCTTGAGCGGCAGGCCCATGACGGAGAAGTAGTCGGCGCCGACGGCGTTCCAGCGTCCGTCATAGGCGCGGCCTTCGGCCGCCGTGGCGGGACGGGCCTCGGGCGGAAGTTCGGGGCCGTCGCGCCGGACGTCGAGGCTGCGGCTGACAAAGCCGTAGGGCACGATGGCGGCGATGGCGGAGGCCTGCACGCCGGGGGTAGAGGCGAGGCGCTGTTGCACGACCCGGAACGCCTCCAGGGCGCGCGGTTCGTCCATGCCGCCGAGGCTGGAATCGACCTCGGCCACGACGGTGTGGTCGGCGCGGAAACCGTGGTCGACTCCGATGGTGCCGAGGGCCATGCGCAGGAACAGGCCGGCCACAACCAACAGGCCGAGGGAAAGAGCGATCTGCGCGACGATGAGCGGATGCCGCGGGCGCCACCAGGCCGGTCGCGGGCCGGAGGGGGCCTCGCCGGACTGCTGCTTGAGGTCGGTGAGCACATCGGCGCGGGAGAGGCGCAGGGCGGGTCCGAGCGAGAAGGCCAGCGTGGCGCCGAGGCAGATGACCAGGGTGGCGGCGACGATCTCGACCGAGGCGCCGGTGGAGAGGAACAAGCTGATGGGCAGGCGGGCTTCGAGCGAGGCGATGATGACGCCGAGGGTCGCGTGGGCGAGGAGCAGGCCGAGACCGCCGCCGACGACCGCGAGGAGCAGTCCCTCGAGGCAGAGCTGGCGCACGAGCTGCGCACGGCGGCCGCCCAAAGCGAGGCGGATGGCGAACTCGCGGCGGCGGGCCTGTCCGCGGGCGAGCAGCAGCCCGGCGAGATTGAGGCAGACGATGAGCAACACGGCGCCGGCGAGCGCCATGAGCACGCCGCAGAAGATCTTCACGGGTGTCTCCGAGCGGGGCGAGGAGCTGGTGCCGAGGCGGGCCAGCGGTCCCGCGGTGACGGTCTGGTCCTTGAACTCGACCGGAAAGGCGCGCTCGAGGTTGGCGCCGAGGGCGTCGAGGGCGGCCCGGGCCTGGCCGAACTCGACGCCGGGGGCGAGACGGGCGACGACGATCAGGCTGTAGGCGTCGGCGCGCTCGAGGGTGCGGCGCTCATCGCCGACGACGAAGTTTTCCAGCGAGGCGTAGTCGCCGAGCGGGAAGAAGAATTCCGGGCCGAACAGCATGGTGGTGCCGCTGAAGCCCTCGGGGGCGACGCCCACGATGGTGAACGTGCGCTCGTTGATGCGGAGGGTGCGGCCGAGCAGGCCGGGATCGAAGCCGGTCCGGCGCCAGTGGGCGTGGCTGACGATGACCACCTGCGGCGCCGCGCCCGGGCGCTCCTCGGCGGGCGTGAAGGCGCGGCCGCGGGTGAGTTTGACGCCGAGCACGTCGAAATAGTTGGCCGAGACCATCGTGGCGAAGGTCCGGCGGGTTTCCGGACCCTCCTGCAGGCCGACGACGGTGTGGTTGAAGGCGAGCGCGCTGCCGAACAGGTCGTGCCGCGCGTCGAGTTCGCGCCAGAGCGCGTAGGAAAACTGGCGGTAGCTCCCGGGATTCTTCCGGTCCTGCGTGTAGACCTGGACGATGCGGTCCGGGTCGGCGTAGGGGCGCGGGCTGAACGCGAGCGCGTAGATGACCGTGAACATGCCCGTGTTCACGCCGATGCCGAGGGCGAGGACGAGAACCGCGGCGGCGGTGAAGCCGGGGGACTTGGCCAGCAGGCGGAGGGCGAAGCGGAGGTCGGTGAGCACAGTGAAAGGGCTGAAGGATTGATCTTTGCTTGGGAAATTGATGCGCTTCGGCTGCGTTGGGTCGCGAGCAAGCTCGCTCCTACAAGATGGCGAATGGCTATTCGGAGCGCAGGGCGGTGGTCGGACTGGCCGCCGTGGCGCGCCGGGCCGTCCGCCTACGCTGATGCTTCGGCGAGACGGATTTCATTCTGAGCGGAGGGATACAATGGGATTCACGGCCGAGGCCTTTTTCGCCGGCAGGAAGCAGGCGAAGAGCGTGGCCAGGACGAGGACGAGGGTGGAGACGCCGAGGGCGACCGGGTCCCAACCCTTGACCTGGAAGAGGACACCGGAGAGCACCTGGCCGACGAGAAGCGAGAGGACGAGGCCGAGGGCGGTGGCCACGGCGATCTGCTGCGCGCCCTGCTTCATGATGAGGGCGAAGATGTCGGCGCGGCCGGCGCCGATGGCCATGCGGATGCCGATCTCGCGGGTGCGGCGCTCGACCGCGTAGGCCTTGACGCCGTAGACGCCGACGATGGCGAGCAGGAGGGCGATGGCGCCGAAGATGCCGAAGAGCACCGCGCCGAGGCGGATGGCCCAGAGCGTGATGGTCTGCTCCTTCTTGTCGACGTAGGGGACGATGTTGAGGATGGGCGCCGAGGGATCCGCGGCGCGGAGCTCGGAGCGCAACGTGGAGACGAAGGCGGAGGCCGCGGCGTAGTCCAGGGACTGGAGCCGCACCATCAGGTAGCCGCCGGCACTGAAGTTGTGGGCGAGCGGGGTGTAGATGCGGAAGCGCGGGCCGGGGGAGTCGGTGACCTCGTGGCGGTGCTTCGAGACGATGCCGACGACCTCCATTTCGGCGGGCGAGCCGTCCGCCGGCGCCTGGGTGTATTTGACGCGCTGGCCGAGGGCGTCGCCCTGCGGAAAGAGTTTCTGCGCGATGCCCTCGTCGAGGATGCAGACGCGGGGCGAGGCCTTGTCGCGCGCCTCGCCGGCGGTGAAGTCGCGGCCCTGGAGGAGGCGGACGCCGATGGACTCGAGGTAGCCGTCGGTGATGGCGGTGAAGATGCCGGCGGCGCCGGGGCGGGGGGCCTTGGGGTCGGTGGTGGCCGGCAGGGCCTCGTTGGCGGGCATGATGCGCGCCATGTTGGTGATGCTGCCGTAGGGGATGAGAGTGGAGAGGCCGGCGGACCTGACTCCGGGATAGGCGCGGACGCGCTCGAGGAGCCGCTGCTGGCGGTTGGCCGCCTCGGGATTCGGCGTGTTGAGGAGCGAGTAGTCGATCTCCGCGACGACGGCGCCGCGCGGCTCGAAGCCGGTGTCGAGGCCGCCGGCCGCGAGGGCGCCGCGTAAGAAGAGACCGCCGGCGAAGAGCAGGACGAGCGAAAGGGTCATCTGCGCCATGACGAGGAGGTGGCGGCCGGCGAAGAAGCGGTTCCAGCGGCCGGTCACGGCGGCGTCGCCGGCCTGGGCCTTGAGATCGTGGACGAGGTCGGCCTTCGAGGACTTCAGCGCGGGCCCGAGGCTGAACATGACGGTGGCGACGAGGCAGAAGAGGAAGGTGACGACGAGGGCCGTGGTGTCGGGGGTGAGGTTGCTGGTGAGGGCGATGTTGAAGGTGCTGAAGATGCCGTTGAATGATTTTTCGAGAAGGTCGTTGGACCAGTAGCTGAGGGCGACGCCGAGGACGCCGCCGGCCAGGGCCAGCACGAGGCCCTCGACGAGGAGCTGGCGGACGATCTGCCAGCGGGTGGCGCCGACGGCGAGCCGCACGGCCATCTCGCGGGCACGGGCGGTGCCGCGGGCGAGGAGCATGTTGGCGAGGTTGAGCGAGGCGATGAGCAGGACGACGCCGGCCATGGCGACGAGCAGGGTGCCGAGCAGGCCGATCGGGCCGTCGTCGCTCGGGGTGGTGCTGATGCTGAACTTGCTCGGCTCGGTGATCTGGAGCTCGCGCACGCCCGGCACGTCGGGGGGCTGGAGGGCGGTGAGGCGCTGTTCGAGGACGGCGAGGCGGGGCTTGGCGGCCTCGATGGTCAGCCCGGGCCGGAGGCGGGCGACGACGTTCAGCGCGTAGAGCTTGGGGAGGTTGAGGTCCTTGAGATCGCTTTCCGAAAACGCGCCGCTCATCTCGGCGTAGACACCCATGGGCAGGTAGGCCTGCGGGGCGAAGGCGGCGCTGATGCCGGAGAAATTCCTCGGGGCGATGCCGATGACGGTGTAGGGGCGGTCGTTCACCCGCAGGGTGCGGCCGACGAGGCCGGGATCGCCGCCGAGGCGCTGCCAGAACGAGTGGCTGAGGACGATGACGGGGATGCGCGCGTTGGGACGGGATTCCTCGGCGTTGAAGAAGCGGCCGGCGACGGGCCGGGCGCCGAGCAGCCGGAAGAACTCCTCCGACACGATGGTCACAAAGCTGCGGCGGACGTCGCCGCCGGATTCGGGGGAGAGGCCGGCGAGGCCGAAGCTCAGGGCGGCGACCTCGGCGAAGACATCCTTGTTCTCGCGCAGCGCGGCGAATTCGGTGTGGGAGAACTGGCGGTAGTCGCGCGTGGCGTCCTTGCGGGCGGTGAAGACGTTGACGACCTCCTCGGGCTTCTCGAGGGCGAGCGGGCGGAGGAGCAGGCTGTTGACGAGGGAGAAGATGGCCGAGTTGACGCCGATGGCGAGGGCGAGGGTCAGGACGGCGACGGCGGTGAAGCCGGGGGATTTCAGGAGGATGCGGAAGGCAAGCTTGAGGTCGTGCATGGGGGCCGGTGGCGGAGGTGGCGATCAAGGCGCCACCATGCAGGCACGGCGGCGCCATCCCCAGCACACGGGCCGGAAAGGGAAGTTGCAGGAAACCCCGGCAAAAACGCCTATTCCGTCCGCAGGGCGACGGTGGGGTCGATCCGGGCGGCGCGCCAGGCCGGCAAGGCCGCGGCGGCCAGTCCCACGAGCAGCAGGACGGCGGCGGCCAGTCCGTAGGTGAGCGGATCGGCGGCCCCGAGGCCGAAAAGCATCCGCGTCAGGAGCTGCGCGACGCCCCAGGCGGCGAATCCGCCGAAGACCAGGCCGATGACGACGAGCGCGAGGGATTCGCCGAGGAATTGCCGGAGGACGTGTCCGGGCAGGGCGCCAAGGGCCATACGCACGCCGATCTCGCTCGTGCGCCGGGCGACGGCGTAGGCCATGAGGCCGTAGAGGCCGACGGCGGACAGGAGCAGGACGAGGATCCCGAAGATGCCCCCGAGCCGCGCCACCAGCAGCTCCTGATTGTGGAGCCGGTTGACCTGTTCATCCATGGTGCGGAGGTTCAGCACGGGCAGGGCGGGGTCGATCTCGCGCACGGCCGCGCGGATGGCGGAGAACAGCGCGGCCGGATCGCCGGAGGCGCGGACCAGGAAATTCGCCGGTCCGCCCGGATGCTGGAGCGCGGGAAAATAAACGGTGGGCGGCACTTCGGAGCGGAGGTCGGCGTATTTGGCGTCGCGGGCGAGGCCGACGATCTCGATGTCGCCGGTTTCGGGTCCGTAGCGGAAGCGCTGGCCGATGGGGTTGGCCCCGGAGAGGTAACGCTTGGCGAAGGCCTGGTTGACGATGGCGGCGCGGGGCGCGCCCGGGGCATCGCCCTCGGTGAAGGCGCGTCCGAGCAGCACGGGCAGCTGGGCGACGGCGAAGAAGTCGGGGGCGACGGCGTTCACGTGCACGTTGGCGGACTGGCCCATTCCGGCGGAGGTTTCGCCGACGAGGGTGACGGAGGAGGTCTGGCGACTGCGCGAAAGCACGGGCATCCGGGCGTAGGTGACGCCGCTTACGCCGGGCAGCGCGGCGAGGCGCTGCTGCAGGCGCGCGCGCAGGGCCATGCCATCGGCGCCGGAATAACCGGCGGAGGCGGGATCGATGCGGAATGCGGCGAGCGAGTGGCGGTTGAAGCCGGCGTCCACGCGCTGGAGGTTGCGGAGGGAGCCGATCATCAGGCCGGTGCAGACGAGCAGCAGGAGGGACATGGCGATCTGGAGGACCATCAGGCCGCGGCTGAGCCAGGAGCGCGTGCCATGGGTGGTGCGTCCGCCGGAAAATTCGTGCGCCAGGTCGAGCCGTGTGGCCCGGAGCGCCGGCGCCAGGCCGAAGGCGACCGCGGTGGCCGCGGCGGCGGCCAGGGTGAACCCGAGCACGCGGGCGTCGAGGGGCAGGCTGAGTTCGACCCCGTTGCCGAAGGGCCGCAGGGCGATGAGGGCGCCGCGGGCCCACCACGCGAACAGGGTGCCGAGCGCGGCGGCCGCGGCGGCGAGCAGCAGGCTCTCGAGCAGAAGCTGGCGGATGATGCGGCCCCGCGTGGCCCCGAGGGCGAGGCGCAGGGCGATCTCGCGGCGGCGCGCGGTGGCGCGCGCGAGAAGGAGGTTGGCGACGTTGGCGCAGGCGGCGATGAGGACGAGCACGACGAGGCCGAGCATCATCTGCAGGCCGCGGGTGAACTCGCGGCGGTTGTCGTTCTCGCCCCGGGCGCCGGACTCGGCGCGCAGGAGCGGATCGTCGGGCATTTGCTCCGTGCCGCGGCGGGGGGCGGACTGCCAGCCCTCGCGGGCGATCCCGGTGAAGACGGGGGCGAGCGCGGCCTGCGCCTGCTCGGCACTGACGCCGGGGACGAGCCGGCCCATCACGCGCACCCACCAGGTGGAATTGCGGCGGCGTTCCTCGGCCATGTCCGGGGCAAAGCGTCCGTGCTGGGCCAGGGGCACGGTGACGTCGTAATATTCGCCGGCCTGGCCGGCGCCGGCGAAGGCCTCGGGCGTGACCCCGATGATGGTGACCGTGACCTTGTTGAGCTGAAAGGTGCGTCCGATGACATCGGCGTTGCCGCCGAAATTGCGCTGCCAGAACCGATGGGAGATGACGGCCACGGGTTCGGCGCCCGGCTGGTCATCGGCCGGCGTGAAGGTGCGGCCGAGCCAGGCGCTGACACCGAGGCCCTCGTGGTAGCCGCCGGAGGCCATCTGGGCGGTGGCGGCAAGATCGGGTTGCCCGTTGACGAGCACGTTGCACTGCCAGAAGGGGGAGAAGCCGAAGGCGCCGCTCAGCACGTCAGCGCGGGCGGCGAAAGCGTCGATGGTGGAAAGAGGAAACGAGGTCGTGGTGTGGCGGCCGGTCGCCGGGTCGCGCGAGCCGTAGCCGTCGGTGGAGCGCGCCATGCCGCCCTTGGCGCCCTGGATGTTGCGGAAGATGACGAGCTGCGCGGGATCGCGGACCGGCAGGGTGCGGAGCAGCAGCTCGTTCACGAGGCTGAAGACCGCGGTGTTGGCGCCGATGCCGATGGCGAGGGACAGTAGGGCGGTGGCGGCGAAGCCCGGGGACTTGAGGAGGGAGCGGAGGCCGAGGCGGAAGTCTTGCCACATGGCGGGGATTACCGGGCGGCGGGGCGGAAGTTACAGGTTATTCGGCGCGGAGCGCGATGATGGGATTCACGCGCGTGGCCTTCAAGGCGGGCAGCCAGCAGGCGAAGGCGGCGACGGCGGTGAGCAGAACAGCCAGGGCGCCGTAGATGAGCGGGTCGTGCGCCTGCACCTCGAAGAGCACCTGTTGCATGAGGCGGGTGAGGGCGAAGGCGGCGCCGAGGCCGAGCACGATGCCGAGCCCGGTCAGGCGGAGCCCCTGGCTGAGGACGAGGCGCAGCACGGTGGCGCGGTCGGCGCCGAGGGCCATGCGGATGCCGATCTCGTTGGTGCGCTGGCTGACGATGCAGGCCATGACGCTGGAGACGCCAATGCAGGCGAGGAGCAGGGCGAGGGCGGCGAAGGAGCCGAGCAGCACCAGGGCGAAGCGCCGGTCGGCCACGGTCTGCGCCACGCGGTCGGTGAGCGCCTGCGGCTGGATGAGCGGCAGGTCGGGGTCGATTTCCCGGAGCGCGGCGCGCACGGCGCCGGCAAAACCGGCCGGGTCGCCGCCCTGCACGCGCAGCAGGATGGCGGCGAAACCCTCGGGACGCTGGAGCGCGGGCAGGTAATAATCCGGCTCCGGGGCGGTCTGGAGATTGGTGCCGCGGACATCGCTGACGATGCCGATGATCTCCGCCGGGCGCTGGCCCATGCCCGTGATGAGGACGCGGCCGAGCGGATCCTCGCCGGGGAAATGCTTCCTGGCGAAGGCCTCGTTGATTATGACCACCTGCGGGCTTTGCGGGTTGTCGCGCTCGTCGAAATCGCGCCCGCGCTTGAGCTGCATGCCGAGGGTGCGGAACATACCCGGCGAGACCAGGTTGCGCATGGCGGTGTCGCGCTGGCTCATGGGCAGGAGCGGGCGGCCGGAGACGGCGACAGGTGCCGTGGTGGCCTGGCCGGTCAGGGGCACGCGGTCGGTGAGCGCGGCGGAGGCGACGCCGGGAAGGGCGTTCATGCGGGTGTAGAGCCGCTGGTAGAGGGCGGCGAGGCGCGGGGTGTCGGGATATTTGGCGGGCGGGATGACGACGTTGGCGACGAAGACGCCCTCCGGGTTGAAGCCGGCGGAGACGCGCTGGAGGCGGGCGAAGCTGGTGAGCAACAGGCCCGCGGCGATGAGCAGCACGAGCGAGAGCGCGACCTCGGCGACAAAGAGACCGCTGCGGAAAGTGTGCTGCGCCCGGCTGCCGGTCGAGCCGCGCGAGGATTCCTTGAGGGCATCGTTCACGTCGGCGCCGGCGGCCTGCCAGGCGGGGACGAGGCCCATGACGATCCCGGTGGCGAGGGCCACGAGCAGGGTGAAGGCGAGGGCGCGGAAATCGAGGGTGATCTCGGCCGCGCGCGGGAGCAGGTCGGCGCCGGCGGCGACGATCACGTCCAGCCCCCAGCGGGCGAGGAGCACGCCGGCGATGGCGCTGAGGCCGGCCAGCAGCAGGCTCTCGGCGAGCAGCTGGCGGATGACCGCGCCGCGGCTGGCGCCGAGGGCGAAACGCAGGGCGATCTCCTTGCGGCGGCCGGCGAAGCGGGCGAGCAGGAGGTTGGCGACGTTGGCGCAGGCGATGAGCAGGACGCAGCCGACGGCGCCGAAGAGCATGAGGTAACCGCGGCGCTGCTCGCCGACGTTGTCCTCGAGCAGTTCGTTGACCTCGGCGATGGACTTGGCGTCGACGTTCTTGGGATTGGCGGCGCCGTAGCCGGCGGCGAGCAGCCCGACCTGTTCGCGGGCCTTTTCCAGCGTGATGCCGGGGCGGAGCCGGGCGATGACCTCGAAGCCGAAGACACCGTTTTCGATCTGGGCGGGGACGAAGTAGGGCACCTCGATCGGCCGCGGCACCCAGAGGTCGCGTTGCTGGAACGGGAAGCGGGAGAGGCTGGCGGGCAGGACCCCGATGACGGTGTGCGGCCGGCCGTCGATCTTCAGCACGCGGCCGAGCACGGCGGAATCGGCGGCGAGCTGGTTGCGCCAGTAGTTGTCGCTCAGCACGACGACATCGGGACCGCCGCGACGGTCCTCTTCCGCGGTGAAGAAGCGGCCGAGCTGCGGGGAGACGCCGAGGACAGAAAGATAGTTGGCGGAGGCGAAGGCGCCGGTGAACTGGCGCGCCTCCTCGCGGTCGGTGACCACGAAGAGGGCGGGCGCGGCCATGGCGAGGTCGGTGAAGACCTGTTGCTGCTCGCGGATGACCGCCAGACGGGTCGAGGAGAAGCCGACGCGGGTGAGGGGCGAATCGGGCACAGTGGAGCTGAGCCGCACGAGGCGGTCGGGCTCGGGATAGGGCAGCGGCCGCCAGAAGACGGAGTTGATGACGCTGAAGAAGGCGGTGTTGGCGCCGATGCCGAGGGCGAGCGCCAAGGCGGCGACGAAGGTGAAGCCGGGGGTCTTACGGAGCGTGCGGAGGGCGAAAAAGAGATCGGAGAGCATGGTTGGGTGTGCGGGAGGGGTGAAGAACGGGTCCTAGGGGTTCCCCCGGACCCGTGAAAAAGAAGAGAAGCCTGCTGGAGAACACCTCATTCCGTCCGCAAGGCCTCGACGGGGTTGATGCGGGTCGCCCGGTGGGCCGGAAGCCAGCTGGCAAACACGCCGATGGCGACGAGAAGCACGACGACGGCCGCGTAGATGAGCGGGTCGAAGGGCGAGACGCCGTAGAGCAGGCTGCCCATGAGTTTGCCGAGCCCGAGCGAGGCGAGCAGGCCGGCGCCGAGGCCGAAGGCGGCGAGGCGCAGACCCTGCCCGAGCATCATCTGCCGGACGGACTGGGCGGTGGCGCCGAGGGCCATGCGGACGCCGA
>Ga0073934_10008427_pt1 | contig 13752 bp, 11 predicted proteins | sample LarsenN4metaG_FD_76834 | JGI IMG/M metagenome (GOLD analysis project Ga0073934, IMG submission 76834) | Hot spring sediment bacterial and archeal communities from British Columbia, Canada, to study Microbial Dark Matter (Phase II) - Larsen... ...
CATCGAGCGCACTTGTCGCCTCGTCGAGGATCAGGATCGGCGGGTTCTTCAGCAGCGCGCGCGCGATGGCAAGGCGCTGGCGCTCGCCCCCGGACAGCATGCGGCCGCGCTCGCCCACGCTGGCTTCGAAACCGTCGGGATGACGCTCGATGAAATCGAGCGCCTGCGCGCGCGCGGCGGCTTTGCGCAGCTCCTCGTCGCTCGCCTCGGGATTGCCGACGCGCAGATTCTCGGCGATCGAGCGATTGAACAGCAGCACCTCCTGGAACACGACGCCGATATTGCGGCGCAGGGCGGCAAGCTTGAGCCCGCGAATATCCATGCCGTCGATCTTCACCGATCCGGACTGGGGATCGAACGCGCGATGCAGCAAGGCGAGCGCGGTCGACTTGCCGGCGCCGGTCGGCCCGACCAGCGCGACGGTCTCGCCGGGCAGCGCGGTAAAGCTCAGATCGGCCACCGCCGGTCGCTTGCCGTCGTAGGAATAGGTCACATCGCTGAATTCGACCAGGCCGCGCACGCGGCCGGGATCGATCGCATCGGGCCGGTCGCGCACCGCCGGCACGGTGTCGATCACGTCGAAGAACTCCTTGAGCCGCGGCGCCTCCATGAACAGGCGGTTGGCAAAACCCACCGCCTGTTCCAGGCGCACGATCAGCAAACCGGCAAAGCTCGTGAAGGTGACGATCTCGCCGATGCTGGTCTGTCCGCGCATGTTCAGCCAGATGCCGACGAGGAAGATCGCGAGCATGGTGAGCGTGGTGGAGGCGCGGGTGATGACGGCGCAGATCGCCCACCACGAGAGCACCGGCATCTGCGCGCCGAGCAGCTTCGCCACGACATTCTTCAGTCCGACCACCTCGGCCTCGACGCGGGCGAAGCTCTGCACCAGGGCGACGTTGCCGAGTGCGTCGGAGGCGCGTTCGGCAAGATCGCCGTAGTGGCGCTCGACCGCGCGTTGACCCGCCTCGGCGCGACGCAGCACCAGCGCCGTGAACGCGGCGAACACGGCGCAGAGAGCGATCAGCAGGAGCCCGAGCCGCCAGTTGACGAACAGTGACAGCGGCAAAAGCACCAAGAGCGCGACGAATGCCGCCAGATGCTCGCGGAAGAAACCAAGCCACAGCCACCACAGGGCGTCGGCCGCCGCCAGCATGATCTTCATCAGCCGGCCGGAGTGCATGCCGCTGTGATAGCCGAGCGGCAACTGCAGCACATGCTCGAAGAAGTTCGTGGTCACCACGTGGCGGCGGCGGTGCGCGAGGCGGTCCGCATGCAGGGCGATCAGCGCGCCGCAGACGATGGTGAACAGGCCGAAGCCCACCCAGGCGGCGAGCAGCACGGCAAGCGCGGCCCAGGTCGGCGGCGCGCCGCGAGCCTGCGCCGAGGCGAGCGCGTCGATGATGCGGCCGAACAGCACGGGTTCGGCGAACTGGGCGGTGGCCAGCGCGACATTGGCGACCGCCAAGGTCCAGCCGAGCCGGGCTTCGTTGCCCAGCAGTTCCAGGACGCGCGTGTACAGACGGACAAAATTCATCACGCCCCGCATTGCACCGGCTCGGACGCCTCGGCCGGCATTACAACCATAGCATGTCGCCGGCCGGGACCGGCGCGCACCGCGACCCTCATGCGATCGGCCGCTTGCGCACCGTATTACCGCATGCGTTGCGGTTCTCGCATAGTGGAAATCGAATATGGGATGCCATAAAATTCCAATGGGCCCGATGGGCCGTGCTGGGGGCAGCGGCCGGTGGCCGCAGAGGGAGATGATCGGACAGGTGACCCGGATCGTTTTCACCCTGGCCGTGCCGGGGACTGCATGCGGGACGCCTTTGCCATGACCAACATCCCGACCGAACTTCTTCGGACGCTGATCGCGGTCGTTGACATGCGCAGCTTCACCAAGGCGGCGCAGTCGCTGGGCGTAACGCAGCCTGCGGTCAGCGCGCAGATCAAGCGCCTGCAGGCGCTGCTGGGCACCGATCTGCTCGACAAGCGCGCGCCGGGCGTCACGCTGACGCCGTTGGGCGAACTCGTCGTCAACTATGCGCGGCGCCTGTTGTCGATCAACGACCAGATTCTCGATCTCGCCGGCCCGCATCCAAGCGACCAGACGCTGCGTGTCGGAGCGGCGGGTGATTTCGGTGTGGCCGACATCTCAAGCGCACTCATCTGCTTTCGCGCCCGCCATCCGCAGTCGCGATTCGTGCTGCGCTGCTCCGGCATGGGGGAGCTGCAGCGCGATCTGCGCGAGGGCGCCATCGACGTCATGGTGTGGACATCCTCCGGCGACCCGGGCTGCGAATCGCGGCACCGCTGGCGCGAAGAGCTGGTGTGGGTGCGTGGCGCCACCGCCGGCATCGATCCGGAACGTCCGGTGCCGCTTGTATCCTACGGCGAGGAATGCCCGTTCACGCTCAGCACGGTGGCTGCGCTCAACGCCGCCGGCCGCGACAGCGAGCTGGTCTATGTCGGCCCAAGCATCGCCGGCATCGCCGCCGCCGGCGCCGGGGGGCTTGGCGTTACCGCGCTGCCGCGCAGCCGCGCGCTCCTGCCCGGTACCGTGATCTGGGAGGATGCACCGCTGCCCACGCTGCCGATGATCGAATGCGGGATCTGCGTGCGGCCGGGCGGCGACGTGCGCCTGCGCGAGGATCTCTCCGACACGCTGGCGAGCGCGCTGCGCCTTCATGGTCACGTGGTCGGCGCACTGCACGAGGAGCCCGCGCCGGCGGCCAAGTCCGCCTCCGCGGATTGAACGGTGCCGCCCCCGGTATCGCGCCCTGCGCGCTACGCCTGGGCAAAGCCCGAGCGCTGAGCCCAGCCGGTCATGCGTGCCTCCAGCGTCGCCATCAGCCAATACATGAGGATGCCCTCGACCGCGAGCGCGATCAGCCCGGCGAAGATCAGCGGCACCTGGAACTGCGCCTGCGCCTGCAGCATCAGATTGCCGATGCCGTAGTTGGAGGCGATGCTCTCGGAGATCACCGAGCCGACGAAGGCGAGCGTGATCGCCACCTTCAGCGAGCCGAAGAAGTAGGGCAGCGTGCGCGGGATGCCGACCTTGCGCATGATGTCGAGCTTGGAGGCGCCGAGCGCCTTCAGCACGTCCTCGAGTTCGGGCTCGATCGTGGCAAGCCCGGTCGCCACGTTGACCACGATCGGGAAAAACGAGATCAGGAAAGCCGTCAGCACGGCGGGCAGAAAGCCGATGCCGAACCAAAGCACCAGGATCGGCACAACCGCGACCTTGGGGATGGCGTTGAAGCCGATCATCAGCGGATAGAGTCCGGCATAGATCGTGCGCGACCAGCCGACCACGAGGCCGAGGACCAGGCCGAAGCCCACCGCCATGGCGAAGCCGATCAGCGTGGTCGAGAGCGTGAACAACGAATTGCGGTAGATCGGACCCCAGAACTCGACGATGGCAAGCGCGATCGCCGTGGGGGGAGGCAGAAAGAACGGCGGGATGCGCAAGAGGTGGACCGCCGCCTCCCACAGCAGCAGCAGCGCGAGCGTGTAGAGCCACGGTGCGAGCCGAACATAGAAGTCGCCGCGCATTATGATCGCTCCCCGCGCGCATCACCAGTTTCGCCATGCCGGTTGCGGGAGAGCGAGGGGCGCGGGGGAGGCGCCTTTCCCGCTCGCAAACGAGGGCCCGCCAACCGGCAGGCAGGACCGCTGGCCGTGGCGCAACGTGGGGCGTCCGTCGATATCGTGGACTTCACTGCCGCGCCCTCACGATGTGGCTGCGCAATTCGTGGACGATATCCTGGAAGTACGGCGTGAACGTCACTTCCAGGTCGCGCGGCCGCGGCAGATCGATCGGTCGCTCCGCCAGGATGCGGCCGGGCCGCGCCGACATCACGAACACGCGGTCGGCGAGGAACACCGCCTCGCGCAGATCGTGGGTGACGAGAACCACGGTAATCCCGCGTGCGGCGTGCAGGTCGCGGATGACGCACCACAGTTCCTCGCGCGTAAAGGCATCGAGCGCGGCGAACGGCTCGTCGAGCATGAGAAGCTGCGGCTCATGGATCAGCGCGCGGCAGAGCGAGGTGCGCTGCTGCATGCCGCCCGACAGCTCCCAGGGATATTTCGAGCCCATGCCGGCAAGACCGACGGAGGCGAGCAGCCGTTCCGCGCGCTCGACATATGCGTCGCGCCGCCGGCGGATGTCATGGCGATGCGGTTCGACGATCTCCAGCGGCAACAGCAGATTGTCGAGCGTCGTGCGCCAGGGCAACAGCGTCGGCGCCTGGAAGGCCATGCCGGCAATCTTCACCGGCGCGCGGATGACTTCGCCTGCGACCCGCACCGTGCCCTTGAACGGAAACTGTAGCCCGGTCGCAAGCTTCATGAGCGTGGACTTGCCGCAGCCGGACGGTCCGACCACGGCGGCGAATTCGCCGCTCGCAACCGAGATCGTCAGCCCGTCAACGGCAAGCGTGCCGCCCTCGGCCCCGCCCTTCGCCGCATAGACGTGACTCACCCCGTCGAGCGCGACGAAGGCGGACACGGCGGCGCCCCCCGAAACGGGCGCTCAATTCACCCGCCGTTCGGAGGCCGGCGGCAGGAACGAAGCGTCGAAGATATCGGCGGCCTTGGGCCTGGCCTTGAAGTTGTAGGTCAGTGCGATCTGGTCGATCGACTTCTCCAGTCGCTCCATATCGACACCGCCATAGCCATTGGCGCGCACCTCCGGAGTGAGGATGTTGTCGCGGATGGCCATCTGCAGCCGTTCGAGCTCGGCCGGCTTCTTGGCGACGTCGTTGCGCTTGAGCACCGAGTCGACGGCCGTTTGCGGGCTGCGCACCGTTTCCTTGAGACCATTGAGGAAGGCGCCGAGGAAGGCCTTCACCGCCTCCGGTTTTTCGGCTGCGAACTTGGGATTGACGATGATGGCATTGCCGTAGAGGTTGACGCCGTAATTGGCCATCAGCAGCACGACGATGTCGTCCACTGGCACGCCGCGATCCTTCAGATTGATGTAAGAGGAAAAGGAAAAGCCGGTGATGGCATCGACCTGGCCCGCCGCCAGCATCGGTTCGCGCACTGGGAAGCCGACGTTCTCGATCGTCACCTTGGACGCATCGATGTTGTTGGCCTGCACGAAGATCTTCCACTGTGCGAAGGCGCCGTCCGGTGCCGGCGCACCGAGCTTCTTGCCTTCCAGGTCCTTCGGCTTTTCGATGCCTCTGCTCTTGCGGCCGATGATGGCGAACGGCGGCTTGTTGTAGACCATGAACACCGCCTTGATCGGGATGTTCGGATTGGCATCGCGGAACTTGATCAGCGAGTTGATGTCGGCGAAGCCCATGTCGTAGGTGCCGGCGGCGACGCGGTTGATCGGTTCGAGCGAGCCTGCTCCGGAGTCGATCGTCACATCGAGGCCCGCCGCCTTGTAGTAGCCCCTGTCGATGGCGACGACGAACGGTGCAGCGGGGCCTTCGAACTTCCAGTCCAGCGCGAACTTGATCTTGGTCTGCGCCAGCGCGGTTCCGCCACCGGCAAGGAAGGCCGTCGCCGCGGCCAGCATGAGCCCGGCGCCGCCGAGCCTCACAGTCTTGAGCGCGATCATTGCGGTACCCTTTCTGCCAACGTCTCGGACGGCGCACCGCGGCATGTCGCAGCCGTCGCCCCGGCTACGTGTCAGCAAAGAACATGCCGCATGAAAGAGCAAGGCGGCACGTTCTCGCGCCACACCGGTCTGCACAATCGCTGCGACTTCTGCACAAGCCGATGTCATGCCTGCCGAGGCAATGGGCAGGGCGCGCCGGCGCCGGCGCTGATAGAGTAGAAGCGGCGGTGACAGCGAGGCGGAGGGGCCGATGAGCGAGGGCCCGGCATCCGGCGGCGCCGCGGCGGTGGCGCCATTTCGGGCGGCCTATGCGCCGGTCGACGAGTCGATCGCGCCGGCGTTGCTGGCACAGGCCGCGCGCGCGGAGGCGGCGGAGGCGCGGATCGACACCCGCGCCCGGCGCCTGATCGAGGCGATCCGCGCCCGCGCCGGCGGCCTCGGCGGCGTCGAGGACTTCCTGCATGCCTATTCCTTGTCCACCCGGGAGGGCCTTGCACTCATGGTGCTGGCCGAGGCGCTGTTGCGGGTGCCCGATCCCGCCACGGCCGACCGGCTGATCGAGGACAAGCTGGCCGCCGGGGACTGGTCGCGGGCCGAGGGGGCCGGGGCCTTTCTGGTTTCGGCCTCGGCCTGGACGCTCGGCGTGACCGCACGGATCATCCATCCCGGCGAGAGGCCGGAAACGATCGTCGGTGATCTGGTCAAGCGGCTCGGTCTGCCCACCGTGCGGCTCGCCACGCGCCAGGCGATGCGGTTGCTCGGCTCGCATTTCGTGCTCGGCCGGACCATCGAGGAGGCACTGGCGCGAGCGGGCAGCCATCGCGAATTCCGCTATTCCTTCGACATGCTGGGCGAAGGCGCGCGGACGGCGGCGGACGCCGCGCGCTATTTCGAGGCCTATGCCGCGGCGATCGAGGCGATCGGCGCCCGTGCCGGCAACGCCCCGCTTCCGGCCCGGCCCGGCATCTCGGTGAAGCTTTCGGCGCTGCATCCGCGCTACGAAGCCGTCTCGCGCGGCCGCGTGTTGACCGAACTGGGGCCGCGGGTGCTGGAACTGGCCCGCGCGGCCAAGCGCCACGACCTCAATTTCACCGTCGATGCCGAGGAAGCCGACCGGCTCGAACTCTCGCTGGAAATCATCGGTCGGGTGCTGGCGGACCGGTCGCTCGCGGGCTGGGATGGGTTCGGGCTGGCCGTGCAGGCCTATCAGAAGCGTGCGCCCGCGGTGATCGACTGGCTCGCCGATACCGCCGAGGCGCTTGGTCGGCGGTTGATGGTGCGACTGGTCAAGGGCGCCTACTGGGACACCGAGATCAAGCGGGCGCAGGAGCGCGGCCTTGCCGACTACCCGGTGTTCACCCGCAAGGCCATGACCGATCTTTGCTTCATGGCCTGCGTGCGCAAGCTGCTGGGGGAACGGCCGCGCCTGTATCCGCAGTTCGCCACCCACAATGCGCTGACCGTCGCAAGCATCGTCGAGGAGGCCGGCGGCGCCGAAGGCTACGAATTCCAGCGCCTGCACGGCATGGGCGAGGTGCTCTACGAGCTCCTGCTCGCGGACGTGCCGGGCGCATCCTGCCGGGTCTATGCCCCGGTGGGCAGCCACCGCGATCTGCTGGCCTATCTTGTCCGTCGCCTGCTGGAGAACGGCGCCAACTCCTCGTTCGTCGCGGTGGCGGCCGATCCGGACGTGCCGATCGAGGCGATCCTCAAGCGTCCGCAGGCCTGGATCGGCGATCCCGCCCGCGCGCGGCATCCGCGCATCCCGCTGCCGCGGGATCTCTACCGGCCGCTGCGGCGCAACTCGCCGGGGGTGGAATTCGGCGACGGTGCCGCGCTCGAAGCGCTGCTCGGCGAGGTCGCACGCGGGTTGCCGGCGGAGGCGCGCGCCACCGCTCTGGTCGACGGTGTGGCGATCCCCGGCCGCTCGCGGCCCGTGATCTCCCCGATCGACAAAACGACCGTGGTCGGCACGGCGGTCGAAGCCGATGCCGCCATCGCCGGTGCCGCCATGGCGGCGGCGGCGGCCGGCTTTCCGTCCTGGCAGGCCACCGCGCTCGCGCGGCGCGCCGATTTGCTCGATCGCGCAGCGGAGAATCTGGAGGCGGCGCGCGGACGGCTGATGGCGTTGCTCCAGGTCGAGGGCGGCAAGACCCTGGATGATGCGGTGGCCGAATGGCGCGAGGCGATCGACTATTGCCGCTATTATGCGGCCGAAGCCCGGCGCACGCTCAAGCCGGAACCGCTGCCGGGCCCCACCGGCGAATCGAACGAATTGCGCTACCGCGGTCGCGGCGTCTTCGTTTGCATCAGCCCCTGGAACTTTCCCCTCGCGATCTTCCTCGGCCAGGTCGTCGCGGCGCTGGTGGCCGGAAACGCGGTGGTGGCCAAGCCCGCCGAACAGACCCCGCTCGTTGCGGCCGAGGCGGTGCGGCTGTTGCACCAGGCCGGCGTGCCGCCAAGCGCGCTGCACCTTTTGCCCGGAGACGGCGCGGTCGGCGCGGCGCTGGTGGCGGACGCGCGGGTGGCGGGCGTGGCCTTCACCGGGTCGACCGCGGTCGGCCAGGCCATCCATCGCGCGCTCGCCGCCAAGGACGGGCCGATCGTGCCCTTGATCGCGGAGACGGGCGGCATCAATGCCATGATCGTGGATGCCACCGCCTTGCCCGAACAGGTGACCGACGACGTGATCGCGTCCGCCTTCCGCTCGGCCGGCCAGCGCTGTTCGGCGTTGCGGCTGCTCTGCCTGCAGGAGGACGTGGCCGACCGGATGATCGCGATGATCGCGGGCGCGGCTCGCGAACTTGCGCTCGGCGATCCGCGCGATCCGGCGACGCACGTCGGGCCGGTGATCGATGAGGACGCGCGGGCGCGGCTGCGGCGCTGGATCGACGACAAGGCGTCACAGGGGCGCGTGATCTTCCGCTGGGACGAGGGCCGCACCCTGCCGGCACGGGGCCTTTACGTGCCGCCGACCCTGATCAGGCTCGACCGCGCAGCCGATCTCAAGGAGGAGGTCTTCGGCCCGGTGCTGCATGTGGTGCGCTGGCGCGCCGATGCGCTCGATGCGCTGCTCGAGGAGATCGCCGGCAACGGCACCGCGCTCACGCTCGGGGTCCACACCCGTATCGACGCCACGGTCGAGCGCATCGCCGCGCGCCTGGCCAACGGCAACGTCTATGTCAATCGCAACATGATCGGGGCGGTGGTCGGCAGCCAGCCGTTCGGCGGAACGCACCTCTCCGGCACGGGCCCGAAGGCGGGCGGGCCGAATTACCTGCGTCGCTTCGCCACCGAGCAAACGGTCACCGTCAACACCGCCGCGGCCGGCGGCAATGCCTCGCTGCTGGCAGCCGAGGAGTAACGCCGGCGCGCGTCTCGGCTGACCGTGTGCATTGCAGCATGCCGCCGCGCCACCGCTGCCACCATGACGACTGGTGACGGCCGCCGAACCAAGCGGCGGGCTCAGCCGACCTGCGGGCGCTCCCGATAAGGGCGGCGCCCGCGCTCTTGACCGGACCCGCGCCTGCGGGGAATTAACCGACAGGCGATGCGCTTCGGTGTATGTGTCTTGGCATGAGTGATTCGCTGGAGCGCCTTTACGGCCAGGTCATGGCGGCACGGAATGCCGACCCCGCGCTGTCGCGCACCGCGCGACTGTTGCGCGCCGGGCCGAAGAAGATGTCCAAGAAGCTTGCCGAGGAGGCGATCGAGGTCGTTCTCGACGCGGTCAACGGCGAGCGCGACGCGGTGGTGCGCGAAAGCGCCGATCTGCTCTACAACCTGGTCGTTCTGTGGGTGGCTGCGGGGGTCAAGCCGGCCGACATCTGGGACGAGATGGCGCGACGCGAACGCCTGTTCGGGCTCGCCGAGAAGGTGCCGAAGAGGCTCCTGGAACCGAACGGCCGCCGCAAGGTCGTGCTGCTGGAAAGCCGCAAGAGCAAGCGGCGCTGACGCGCGCTTTGCGCGGCGGTCCCATTGGACAATCACGTCGCCCGCCGGTAATCAGGCGCGCCATGCTCCGCAGCCTTTACGATCGATGCGTCAACGCCGCCGGCCGCCCGCACGCGACCTGGCTGATGGGCGCGATCTCGTTCGTGGAGAGCTCGTTCTTCCCCATTCCACCGGACACGATGCTGATCCCGATGTCGCTCGCCCGTCCGGACAGGGCCTGGTTCTACGCCCACGTCTGCACGCTGACCTCGGTCGCCGGCGGCCTGCTCGGCTATTACATCGGCGCGGTGCTCTATGACTCCGTCGGTTTTTGGCTGATCCAGATCTACGGCTACGGCGACAAGGTGGACGCGTTCCGCGATGCCTATGCACAGTGGGGCGCCTGGATCATCCTGCTCAAGGGCATGACCCCGATTCCCTACAAGCTCATTACCATCGCCTCCGGCTTTGCCGGCTACAACCTGCTCATGTTCATTGCGATGTCGCTGGTGGCGCGCGGCATGCGTTTCTATCTGCTTGCCTTCCTGCTCCATCGCTACGGCGAGCGCGCCCGCAGCATCATCGAGGAGCGGTTGGGGTTCTGGGTCACGCTCGGGGCGGTCGTGCTTGTGGTCGGCATTGTCGCGGCCGTGTATTTGTTCTGACGCAGGCTTCGGTGTCCTCAATTTTGCCACCGCGAGGCGCGAATTTGGGCGCCGCTTGGCTCTGCCGGTTGGAGGACGCCATCCCGTTGCCTGAAAGCCGGTCCGCTTCTGCCGTCATGTCCCGCTCGTGCCGCGCAATCGGGGGCCGTCGCCTGCCGGTCTGCGGCGCGACGCTGTGGGCCGCGGCCGGCCTGATGGCGTTGACGATGCCGCTTTCGGCAGCGCAGGAGACGGTTCCGCCTCCGGCAGCTCCGCCCGCCGCAAGCCCCGCATCCCCGCCGCCTGCGCGGCCGCCGAACGTCATTGAGTCGATCGGCCGTTGGTTTGAGCAAGGCGCCGGGGCCATGCTCGAGCACTTGCGCGGCGCCAAACGGCGGATGGACGATCTCGGCGATCAGGCCGCCGCCAACAGCCGCGATCTGCAGGAACGGGCCGCGGAGGCGGGCAGGGGTGCCGCGGAACTCACCAAGGGCGCGGTCGAGACAATGGTGAAATTGCCGGCGGGGCGTCCCGTTTTCGGGCGCGAACGCTGCACCACCGCGCCGAACGGCGCGCCCGACTGCGTGGCGGCGGCCGAGGCGCTCTGCCGCAAGCACGGCTTTTCCACCGGCAAGAGCATGGAATTCACCCAGGCCGAGGAATGCCCGCCGCGTTCGGTGCTGGCGGCCCGCCAATCCGATGTGCAGTGCGTCACGGTGACGTTCATCAGCCGTGCGATGTGCCAATAAGCGCGCGCGTTTACGATGCCGTCCACAGCCGCGGCGGAAACCCTGCAACGGGCTGGAGCGGCGGCGCGGCGCCGGATATGATTTGCCCATGCGTGGTCAGTTCCGCCGCTCCATGCTCGCCGTCCTTGCGCTGCTGTTCGCCGGCAGCGGGGTGCTGGCGCAATACTGCATGGTGGCTCATCACGACGCAGGCCGCGCCGGCCCCGCTCAGGCGGTGGCACTCGCGCCGCAGTCGCACCACGGCCACGGCTTCAGCCAAAGCCCGCATGCCGGACACGCCGACGTCGGCCACGCTGCCGCACATACGAACACCGGACCGGCGCATGCCCATCAGGACACGGCTCACGTTGATCCCGGGTTCAATGGGCATGCGACCATGGATGATATCGCCTGCGCCAAGTGCTGCAGCAATTGCACGCTGGTGACGGCGGCACTTGCCGACGCCACCGCCGAGGCGATCTTCACCGTCTCGCCCGCGGTTTTTGCGAGCCGTCCGGACCACGCCTCCGGCACCTCCATACGGGTCGATCCCGGCATACCCAAGCGCACAGCCTGAACCGGTCCGCATCGCGCGCGATGCGGAAGAGCGGCGCGCGTGCCCGCCATGCGGGAACGCGCCGGCGTGCGTTCCATCTTTGGAGATTTCGATGCGTCCAGGTCGTGATCCCGGCGGCGAAGCCCTGTGGGCTGCCCGTGTCGTTCTCGTTGTGGCCGTTGGCCTGTTCAATGCCGGCTGTCTTGCGACGCCGGATCGGCCGCTGATGGCCGGCGCGGATCCGGCCGATCCGCGGGCGGCGGTTCCCGCCACAGCCTACCCGCCGGTTCTGCGCGGCTACGAGAGCCAGCGGCCGGTCGAACCTCAGTCCTGGCGTGAGCGCAACGAGCGCGTCGCTCCGCAGGGCGTGCGTTGAGAGGTCGGGCCATGTGGCATGCTCCCGCACCCCTGTCGCGGCGCACCATTGCCGCCGGCGCCCGAGTCCTTGCCGTTGCCGCCGCCGCGGCGTTACCGCTCGCGGCTTGCAAGACCTTGTCGCCGGACGGCGGCATGGAGCCGGTCGCCGCCTTTGCAAGCCACGAACTCGGCAAGGACGTCACCGTCGTCCGCGATCAAGAGGGCGCGGAGGACGTGCGGCGAACGGTGACGCGGTTGCTCGCGCGGCCGCTCACCGCGGATGCCGCCGTGCAGATCGCGCTCCTCAACAATCGCGGCCTGCAGGCCGCCTACAACGAGCTCGGTGCGGCCGAGGCGGTCATGGTCGGGGCGAGCCTGCCGCCGAGCCCGACCGTCTCGCTGTCGCGGCTTGCCGGCTCGGGCGAAATCGAGATCGAGCGCAAGATTATCGGCGATATTCTGGCGCTGGCCACGCTGCCCGTGCGCGCCGACATCGCCGCGGAACGATTCCGCCAGGCGCAACTGCGGGCCGTTGGCGAAACGCTGCGGGTCGCTGCCGACGCACGCCGCGCATGGTATCGGGCGGTTGCAGCGGAAGAACTCGCCGGGCTGCTGACACAGGCACAGACGGCGGCGCGCACCGCCTCGCAGCTTGCGCGGCGGCTTGGCGAAACCGGCGCCCTCAACAAGCTCGACCAGGCGCGCGAGCAGGTATTCTACGCCGACGTCTCGACCCAGCTTGCCGTTGCTCGCCGCAGCGCGGAGAGCGAGCGCGAACGGTTGATCCGCGTGCTCGGGCTGTGGGGCGGGGAGCTCATGTTCCGCCTCGCGCGGACGCTGCCGCCGCTTCCGGCGAGGCCGCGGGCGCTGCCTAGGGTGGAGGCGGAAGCGGTGAAGCGGCGCGTCGATCTGCAGATCGCTCGCATCGAGGCTGCCGCGCTTGCCAAGTTCTACGGACTGACGCAGGCCACCCGTTTCGTCAACCTTCTGGAAGTCGGCGGGCAGGGGAAAACGCTGCGCAAGGCCGATGGCGAGGTCGAACGCCAGCATGGGGTCGAGGTTGAGTTTCGCATTCCGCTGTTCGACTTCGGTCAGGTGCGCGTGCGCGAAGCCGAGCAGACGTACATGGCGGCGATCAATCGCCTGGTGGAGCGGGCGGTGCAGGCTCGCTCCGAGGCGCGCGAAGCGTACCGCACCTATCGGGCGAGCTACGACATCGCCATGCATTACCAGCGCGAGGTGCTGCCGCTGCGGCAGATCATCTCGGACGAGACCCTGCTGCGCTACAATGCCATGCAAATCGACGTGTTCGCGCTGCTGGCGGAAGCGCGCCAGCGCCTCGCGGCCATGACGGCGGCGATCGAGGCGCGCCGCGAATTCTGGCTCGCCGACGTCAATCTGCACGTCGCCATCGTCGGCGGCTCGCCCGAAGCGGCTCAATCCTCGACCGTCGCCGCGGCCGGAAGCGGCGGTGAAGGCGCGGGCCATTAGCACCGTTCAGGAGGACGATCATGCTTTCACGCAGAGGCTTTCTCGGCTCCGCCGCCGTGCTGGCAGGAGCCGGCGTCGTGAGCGCACGCGCCGCGGCCGCCATCCCCGAGGCGCCCACCACCGACAAGGCGACCACACAGCCGCCGCTCTATCCGTCGAGCGGGCCGGATTATCAGCCGGTGGTCACACTCAATGGATGGAGCCTGCCCTGGCGCATGAACGGCGACTGGAAGGAGTTCCATCTCGTTGCCGAGCCGGTGGTGCGTGAAATCGCGCCGGGCATGAAGGCGCATCTCTGGGGCTACAACGGCCAGTCGCCCGGCCCCACGATCGAGGCGGTGGAGGGCGACAAGGTGCGCATCTTCGTCACCAACAGGCTGCCCGAGCACACCACCATCCATTGGCACGGCCAGCTCCTGCCCTGCGGCATGGACGGCGTCGGCGGGCTCACGCAGCCGCACA
>Ga0073934_10008428_pt1 | contig 13752 bp, 13 predicted proteins | sample LarsenN4metaG_FD_76834 | JGI IMG/M metagenome (GOLD analysis project Ga0073934, IMG submission 76834) | Hot spring sediment bacterial and archeal communities from British Columbia, Canada, to study Microbial Dark Matter (Phase II) - Larsen... ...
GACGCCGCGGGCGTCCCACGGGTTGAACCGACCAGGATGCCCGTAGTCAGTTTGCTCGAACCGCGCATCGGCGCCCCCTACGCGGATGGTCGCAAGCCGGCGCACCATGGGGTCGGGCGTGCCGTGCGCGGGGTCGTAGCGGCCGAAGCGCTCCTCGGTCATCGTCAGCTCGACGATCGTCGTCGCCTGGCCCATGGTGGCTCCTCCTCGCAGTCCCGTGCTTAGTCGACGTCTATCGTACCGACAGCGACGAGGCGGGACTGCGCCGCGGCGACGTCGGCCGGGTCAGACGCATCGAAGACGGCGACGTGCACGGTGTAGCGGCCGCGGGGGATGTCGCCAGGCACGAGGGTGACGTAGCTCTCGCGGACAAGCTCGCCGGGCGCCCACTTCGATACCGGGAGGAGCGGGGCCGCGATCTGGCGGGTCTGCGACCAGCGGGGAAAGCCGTGGCGCTGCGGCACGCTGCCGTCCTCGGCGACGAAGAGCGTGATGGCGCTGAGGTCGCGCGCGGGCGCGACGGCGGGCGCCCGCCAGACGAAGGTCAGCCGGGAGACGTCGCCGCGCGCGACGAGGGCCGGCTCGGCCGAGAACGCCTCGACGGTGACGGCATGGCCGGCGTCACGCGCGAGCGGCGCGCCGGTGATGCAGCCGCTGTCACAGCGAAGCGACGCGAGCATGGCCGCGTCGTCATCCCGGACGAGCTTGTAGAGGGAGCCGGCCATCACGAGGTCGTCGCGGTACTCGGGCTTCGGCAGCGTGTTGACGACCATCTGCTCCGCGCCGTCGAGCACGACGGGCTGGAGCGCGTAGCCATCTCCGAAGGCGTCGTGCGGCGTGCGGAGGCCGTCGACGACGTAGACGCTGCGGCCCTCGGCAAGACGCTGCTCGGCGAAGGCGCGGACGTCCTCACCGGGCACGGAGAAGATCGGCGAGACGAGGATGTCGCGCTGCACGCCGTCAACGAGCTCGACGTACCAGAACGGTGACGCGCCCCAGGAATCGGTGAGGACGACGGAGCCGGGTGCGAGGCGTTCGAGCGTCGTGCGGGCGAAGTCACGCGCGTTCGTGTCGCTGCTGCGGTCGACGCGCGCGTGGTTGCGGGCGATCAATGCGGCGGGGAGGAGGAAGGCGAGGGCGACGACGACAGCGATGCGGCTCCAGGCCGGGATCTCCGGTGCGGCGTGCTCGCGGTCGAGCGCGACCTCGCGGCCGCGGGCGATGGCGATGCCGGCGAAGACGGCGAGCGCGAGGTACCCGGGCGTGAGGTAGTTGTAGATGTTGTGGATCGAGTACGTCTCTACGAGCGCGGCGTCGGCGAGGAGCAGCGATGTGAGCGCGATGGCGACGACGCGCTGGCGCTGGAAGGCGACGATTGCGCCGACGCCGGCGAGGGCGAGGCCTGCCCGGGTGAAGTCGTAGGCGGGATAGGCCCAAAGGACGTCGATGCGGTCGGCGATGTCAAGGCGCCAGTACTCGGCAGGCGTCTGGCCGTTGAGGAACATCGACCAGTAGGTGTGCCAGGTGGCGGGCCGGGCCCAGGAGAGCGCCGGGTCCTGCTCGCCGCGGACCGGCAGGTAGAGGTAGATGCTGAGGCCGGCGAGGATGGCCAGCGCCGATAGCGCGGCGGTGCGCGGCGAGAGGTCACGCCGCGAGGCGGCGAGGACGATGAGCGCGGGCAGGGCGGTGAGGACGATGAGGCGGTGGTTGCATAGGCCAAGCCCGAAGACGAAGGCGGCCGCAGCGAGCAGCCGCGGCGAGCGGTCGCGGTTCCATGCGAAGAGCAGCGCGAGGACGAGCGCGGTGAGCATGAGATTGAGGCCGTAGGACGTCGCCCAGGTGGCGTTCGCCCAGACGGTCGATGTGAAGGCCAGGATGAGCGCGCCGGCGGCGGCGCCGAGGGCGTCGCGCGTGAGGCCGTAGATGATGACGAAGGCCAGCGCGATGGCGCCCGCGGTGCTGACAGCGGAGAGCATGTTCACGCGGTAGGCCGCGTCGCCGCCGAGCGGCAGCAGCGTGAAGAGCTTTCCGAGCAGGATCAGCAGCGGGTAGCCGGTGTTGTGGGCGATGCCGAGCGTCGCAGACGCGGTGGCGAACTCGCCCATGTCGTACCACATGACGGTCGGCGCAAGGGTCTGCAGGTAGACGACGAAGGCGGCGGCGCCCACGGCGCAGGGACCGGCGACCGCGAACACACGCGCGTCCGACGCTCTTCGGGCGAGCGTCCAGGCAACAGCGAGGGCACCGACGGCCGGCGTCAGCGCGCCTTTGTGCGCGGGGCGCGCATCACGCCGCATGGGCCGCGGTGCCGAGCATGCGTGCCAGCTCCTCGGGCGAGCGGGCGAACAGCTCGGCGGTGGCGCGGGCGACGGCGCCCTTGCGGACGAGCTCGGCGAGCGCCTGGTCGAGCGTGCGCATGCCGAGCGCGGCGCCGGTGGCCATCATCGTCGGGATCTGGTGCGTCTTCGCCTCGCGGATCAGGTTGCGGATGGCGGGCGTGCCCAGCAAAACCTCACAGGCGGCGACGCGGCCGTCACCGGCGGCGTTCGGCAGCAGCTGCTGCGAGATGATGCCTTCGATCGCCATCGAGAGCTGCAGCCGCACCTGCTGCTGCTGGTGCGCCGGGAACGAGTCGACGATGCGGTCGACCGTCTGCGGGGCGTCGGGCGTGTGCAGCGTGGCGAACACGAGGTGGCCAGTCTCGGCGGCGGTGATGGCGGCGGCGATCGTCTCGAGGTCACGCATCTCACCGACGAGGATGACGTCGGGGTCCTGGCGGAGGACGCGGCGGAGCGCTTCCGCGAACGAGTGCGTGTCGGTGCCGACCTCGCGCTGCTGGATGATGCTGCGCTTGTTGCGGTGCACGAATTCGATCGGGTCTTCGACCGTGACGATGTGGCGCGCGTCGCGCTCGTTGATGCGGTCGACCATGGCGGCGAGGGAGGTGGACTTGCCGGAGCCGGTGGGGCCGGTGACGAGGACGAGGCCGCGCGGAAGCTGGGTCAGGCGGTCGCAGACGGGGGGCAAGCCGAGCTCTTCGAGCGACGGCGTGGTCTCGTTGATGCGGCGGAAGGTGAAGTACGGCTGGCCCCGCTCGAAGGCGGCGTTGACGCGAAAACGGCCGCTACCGGGGAATTCGACCGCGCGGTCGAGCTCGCGCTCGTGGGCGAAGCGGGCGCGCTCGTCCTCGTCAGCGATGGCGGCGAGGACGGCATGCAGGTCGTCGGTGGTCAGCTCGGGCAGGCCAGCCTCGGGCGAGAGCGCGCCGTAGCGGCGATACACGGGGCGTGAGCCGTGGGAGAGGTGCAGGTCAGAGGCGCCGGAGGCCACCATCCAGCGCAGCAGCTCGGCGAGCGGCGGCATGCGTTCGCTCATGCGGCGCTCCTCCGCGGCCGGGCCACACCGACAGCGATCACCGCGAGCACGAACGCGGCGGCGACAGCCACGGCGACTGGCGCGGCGAGCGCGGTGAACGCGAACGCGACGCCGGCGGCGACGGTCGCCTCGACGAGCGGCGTGCGGACACCGATCGGTGCAGCGCAGCGGCGGCAGCGGCCGGCGAGCGCGATGTAGCTCGCGAGCGGGACGAGCTCCCAGGCGGCGAGCGGCGCGCGACAGGCGTCGCAGCGGGAGCGGCCGGTGATGGGCTCGCCGGCGCGCAGCCGGTCGATGCAGGCGTTCGCGAAGCTGCCAAGGGCGAGGCCGAAGAGCAGCGCGACGGCGGTGGTCATCGCTGCACCTCGATGGTGAACTGGCCGGTGTCCCTGGTCGCCGGCGCGAAGCGTGTGAGGCGCGCGGCGGTGAATCCAGCGCGGGTGAGGGCGTCGGCGTAGGCGAGGGCGTCGAGCGGGTCGCGCGCGGTGCCCGTGATGGCGAGGCCGCCGTCCTCGCCTTCGACGGCGGTGACCGTCGCGCCCGCAGGCAGCACGGCGCGATCCCAGAGGCGTTCGAGGTCGTCGGCGAGCGGGCGGCGGCCGCCCTGGAGTGCGGCGAGCGCGGTGTTGATGCGGTCGAGTTCGGCGCGGGCGGCGGCGATCTCGCCCTGAAGTCCGCGCTGCTGCGCGATCTGGAACTGCACGCCGCGGACATCGCGTTCGGCGAACTCCGCGCGGATTTCCGCTGCGTCGGCACGGTCCCTGACATCGCGCTCGTGCATGGCGAGCGGGACGAGCGTGAAGGCGACGACGCCGATGGCGAGCGCGGTGATGATGCCGAGGGGCGTAATGTTGACCGGGCGCAGCTCCGGCGGGAGCAGGTTGATCCCGACGACGCCATCTTCCGGCATCGCCGGAACACGGGTGCGGCGGCGCAGGGCGAGCGAGAGCAGCGTCATGCAGCCTCCTTGAGCACGAGGCCGGCGTTCGAGGCGAAGGCGAGCGCGTCGGCGCCGTCGTCGAGCGCGAGGCGCACATGCGGCAACCGCGCGTCGTGGCCCGTCGCCGCGGTGAGGTCGGCCCGGGAGGCGAGGGCCGCGGCAGCGCCGACGAGCGTGATCGGCATGCGGTCGACGGCCTCATCGTCGCGGTGGCTGTCGCGATAGAACTTGATCGTGCGAGCGAGCTCTTCGGCGACCTGCATCCGCCAGCGCTCGTCGCCTTCGGCCATCGAGAGCGGGACGAAACGGACGATCGCGGGAACGCCATCGCGGAAGATGCCGAGCTCGATCTCGTCGCGCTCGACGTTGGCGATGATTGCGTCGCGGCCGCCAACGGCGCGGGCGGCGGCGACGAGGCGAAGGTCGATCGCCTGCGGCCGCAGGCCAGCGGCGCGCAGCGCAGCGACGTGGGAGTCGAGCACATCGCGCGCGATGCCGACGACGAAGACACTCGTGCGGCCGTCGCGTTCGGCGACCGGCGTCCAGGTGACGTAGGCATTCTCGGCGAGGATGGGGTTCTCGCGTCGGACCTCGCGCGGGACGAGCTCGGCGAACTGGCGCTCTGGCAACGATGGTAGGTCGAGCTGGCGCAGGACGGCGCGCTGTGCGGGGAGTGCGGAGACGACCTGGAACCGCCGGCCGCGCGGGAAGCCGGGCGTCTCGCGCAGACAAAGGCCGGCGGCGAGCGCATCAACAATGACGCCATCGTCGATCATGCCGGGTGGGAGCGGCGCGCGCCCGTGGGCGGCGATGCGGCGCGCGCGGCCGAGCGTCCAGCGCACCTCTCGCTCGTGGAAGACGACGGTGAGCAGCGATTGGAGCAGCAGCGAGCGCAGGTTCATCGTGCGGCCCTCGGTGTGGCGACGGCTGTCGGCGCCGGCTGCGTGACGGGCGCGTAGCGATTGAAGACGAGCTGCGTGTGGAGCAGGCCGCGCTCGCCAGTAGTGGCCGACGTCAGCGCGGGCACGAGCGACGAATCGCGCCGGGCGACATCACGCAGGAATGCCGTGACCTGCGCGAGCGTGCCATCGACGTCGATGCGGAGGCCCGTCACGTTGTAGGCGGCGTCGCCGGCCTTGCGCTGCGATGCCGGCTCGCTGGCGAGCCCGCGAACCGTGAGCCCGGCGGCCTGCGCGCGCTGCACGAGCACGACGGTCGGGTCGGCCGTCGCATCGCCAGAGACGACGGCGGTCGCCTGGGCGCGGGCAGCCGCGAGGTCCGCCTGTACGGTCGCGAGCTCGGCACGCAGCGGATCCAGCGGCATGGGTGGCACGGCGAGCACGGCGCGGGCAGCGTCGTAGCGCGCCTCGGCATCCGTCGCGCGGCGATGGGCTTCGCGGATGCCGACGATGAGGGACGCCGCGGCGATCATCGCGCAGAGCGCGACGACGGTCACCATGGCGCGCGCCGGCACGTGGACAGGGAAGCGCTCGGAGGCGAGCAGCGAGCGCAGCCGGGCGACGGCGGTCAATTGAGCTGCCACGATGCCACCCGCAGGCCGGCGTAGCCGGCGATCAGGCGCGCGACCGTCGTGCGGGCGCCGCTTGTCGCGCGCACGTCGTAGGTCGCGGCCGGGACGCTCATCGAGATCGAACCGGTCGTCGCGGTGTCGGTGCTGACGAGGAGCTGGTAGGAGCCCGGCGTGACGGCGAAGTCGGCGCCCATCGGCGAGGGGCCAGGCAGCGGTGCGAGGCCACCGGGGCGCACGCAGGGCGCGCTGCCCGCCAGGAGCGCCGCCCAGACCTGGCCTGAGTCGACCGTAATGCGCACAGAAAGCGTCCCCACGTCGGCGACCGACACCACGTAACACTTGTCGCCGCCGCCCGCCTGCCATGGCGGCGCCTGCACCTCGACGTTCCCCGCATTCGCGACGTACCGGATCTCGGTCGTCGGGAAGGGGGCGCCGTTGACGGACGCCGGGAACGGCGCGAGCGGCGTCGCATCCCAGGAAGTAACGGTCGTGAGGCGCGGGTTGGATATCAGGCGCCACCCTGACCACTCGATGGCGGCATCGAGGCTATAGCGCTGGAGGGCGGCCTGCCCGGTGACGGTCGTGGCCTTCGAGCCGGTGGAGGCGCCCGTGAGCAGCGGCGTCACGAGGATGGCGCCCAGCGCGAGCGCGCCCATGGCGATCGGCAGCGCCTGTGCGCGGGAGTCCCTAAGGGAGTGGCGTAGGGCGGCGAATGGCAAGATCATGGTGTGAGCGCGAGGTAGTAGTAGGTGGTGTTGCCCGTGGCCGAATTGACCTGGGCGTGCGAGCCAACCTGGAATCCGGCCGCGAAGAGCGCCTGGATACGGTTTGTTGTCGGGCTCGTGTTGTTCCAGTAGAGGGTCGCGTCACCCGACACCTGGTCCAGGCGAAACACGCCAGAGCTCCCCGCACCACGCTTCACCCATACGAACGCTGGCGTAATCCCGAGGCCGGTGATATTGCGGTTGTCCGTCGCGTCGCCGGTGTACGTGCTGACGACGACCTTCGCGGTTGCGTCGAACGCGAGCCAGTAGTAGTTGCGGCCGGACTGGTTGACGTTGTTATTGCTGCCGACCTGGAAGCCGTCGGGGAGGAACGCCTGGATGCGATTCGCGTTCGCGCCGGCGCTGTTGATCCTGAACGATGCGTCACCGGCGAGCGGACCCGGCCGGAAGTAGTCCAGTTCCCCGTCACCCATCACCATCACCCAATCAGGCTGGAACGGCATCCCGATGATGTCGCGGTTATCCGTGCCATTGCCGGTGTACGTGCCGACGGTGAGGTTCGCGCCGGCCTTGAGGGCCGTCCAGTAGTACTGGGTACCGCTGTCATTGACGGTGCTGTTGCTGCCAACGCTGAAGCTGTCCGGGGAGAACGACAGGATGCCGTCGGCGATCAGCGCGTTGCTGGTGCTCACGACCTTCGAGCGGCCGGCGGGCATGCTCGATGTACGGATCACCGGCCGGGTATTGCTGTCACTCCGGACGATGACGACATCCGGCTGGAAAGCCAGGCCCGCGATCGTCCTGTTCGCGCTCCCGTCTCCAACATACGACCCGGTCTGCATCCAGGACGTCGGCGTGTTGGTGGGGGTAGGCGTGTTCGTCGCTGTCGGCACCGCCGTGTTCGTCGGCGTCGGCGTTGGCGTGGGGGTCGCAGTGGGCGTGGGCGTACCGGTTGGCGTTGCCGTCGGCGTCGGGGTCGCCGTGGGCGTCGCGGTTGGCGTCGGCGTCTTCGTGACGGTGGCGGTCGGGTAGGGGGTCGGCGGCGCGTCGGCGACGCGCATGAGCACGGATTCGGAGCGTGTTTGGGTTGTGCCGCCGTTCGTCACGGCGAGCGTGTAGGCCACGGTGCTGCCGGCGACGCTGGCGGTGAAGCCGCCGGGCGGGAGGTCGGTGGCGATGACGCGGGCTGCGGGCGTGCCGTCCTTCGTCAGCGTGCGGACGAGGTCGCTGCCGACCTGCTGGAAGCGGCTGCTGTAGGTTGCGCCGGTGGCGTGGTCGGTCCACTGCATCGTGACGTCGCCGGTTGTGACTGTAGCGAGGCTGGCGACGCCGCTCTGGGTGTCCTGGTTGAGCCAGAAGAGGCCGTCGCGGAGCTGATGGGTCGCCTTCTGCTGGGCGCTGCCGGTCGAGGTCGTGCGGATCATGGCGACGAGGGCGGCGCCGACGACGGAGATGATGAGCGCGGCGATGGCACCGCCGATGAGCAGCTCGACGAGCGCGATACCGGCTTCCCCGCGGCGCATCATCGGTTTGCCTTGTAGCCCTCGAGCGTGAACACGGTGGCGCCGTCCTTCGTGACGGCGACGGTGACGAGCTCGATGTTGGTGTCAGCGCCGGCGATGCTGCTCGCCGTCGCCGAGACGCCGTAGCCGGGGGGCGGCGTGACGGTGGCGTAGGATGCGGGCGGCGGCTGGTAGGTGGCCGCCTTCGCGTACTCGAGCTGCGCGCGCGCGAGCTCCTGGGCCGTCGAGAGGCGGTCGGACTGGCCGGTGGAGAGCAGCCCGACAGAGAGGCCGCTCAGGTAGGCAACGAGCGCCATTGCGGCGATCCCAACGGCGACGAGCGACTCGATGAGCGAGAAGCCGGCTTCGGAGCGTAGGCGGGCGGTCATGGAGGCGGCACCTGCGTCGCGCCGGCATCGTTGATGTGGCCGATGAGTTGATACATCGGCATGATCAGGGACAGCGCGATGAAGCCGACGACGACGCCGATGACGAGCGTCAGGGCCGGCGTCATCATGCCGGTGAGGGCATCGACACGGGCATCGACCTCGCGCGTGTAGAAGTCAGCGGTGATCTCGAGGTTGGCATCGAGCGTGCCCGTCTCCTCACCGACGGCGACCATCTGGACGAGCATGGGCGGGAAGCAGGCCGCGTCGGCCATCGGCTGCGAGAGTCCCTCGCCGTCGATCAGCCGGCGGCGGACGCCCTCGACGCGCGCGCGCAGGACGCTGTTGTCTGTCGTGCGGACGAGCATGTCCATCACCTCGGTGAGGGGCAGGCCGGCGCGGAGCATGATGGCGAGCGTGCGGCTGAAGCGCGCGGCGTTGGCGTCGATGGTGATACCGCGCAGGACGGGCACGCGCAGCACAAGGCTGTGCAACAGGCGCTTGCCGAAGGGCTGGCCGAAGAACCAGGCGCCGGCGAGCAGCGTGAGCACAAGCACACCGAGGAGCTGCGTGCGATAGGCGCCCGTGAAGTCCGTCAGCCAGATGAGGAGGCGCGTGGTGACCGGGAGGTCGGCGTCGAACTCCTTGAACATCTGCGTGAGCGCGGGCAATGCGGTGGTCATCAGCACGGCGACGACGACGACGGCGAGGACGATGATGAAGGCCGGGTACGCCATGGCGCCGCGGACGCGCTTGACGATGGCGTCCTCACGCTCGAGGTAGCGGGCGAGTTGGTGCAGCATCGCCTCGATGCGGCCGGTACGCTCGCCGAGCTCGACCATGCGGGCGTAGACGGGCGGAAAGATCGCCGGGTGCTGGCGAATGGCGTCGGCGAACGTCGAGCCGCCGCGGATCTCGCGGGCGATCGCGCGCAGCGCTCTGGCGAGCGGCCGCGCGGACGCCTGCGCCTCGAGCAGCTCGAGGCTGCGCATGACCGGCACGCCGGATTCGAGCAGCGTCGCGAGCTGCCGCGAGAAGGTGACGAGGTCGCGCTTCTTGACCGCGAACAGCGACGGCAGGAGCTGCTCGACGGCGGGGAGCTTTCGTTCTCGGCGCAGGCTGACGACACGGTAGTCGGCGTCCCAGAGGGCGCGCTCGGCGGTGGCCTCGTCGGGCACCTCGATGGCGCCGCGGACCTGCTCGCCGTTGGGGCTGATGGCCAGGTAGCGGTATCCCACGTCGCCCCCTAGCTGATGGAATAGACGCAGCGGATGATCTCGGCCGGCGTCACGATGCCCTGCTTCGCCTTCGCCATGCCGTCGCGGCGCATCGTCACCATGCCGTCGGCGACCGCCTGTTCGCGGAGGGCGCTGGCGTTTGCGCCGGTGGCGATGAGACGGCGGATGTCGTCGTTGAGCATCAGCACCTCAAAGACGGCGATGCGCCCCATGAAGCCGGTGTGGGCGCAGAGGTTGCAGCCGGCGCCGCGCCGCACCATCGCGAGCGGCTCGCCGAGCTCGGTCTCGAAGAGCAGCTTCTCCTCGGCGGTGGGCTCGGCGTCGGCGACGCAGTACGGGCAGACGCGGCGCACCATGCGCTGCGCGGCGACGCCCAGCAGCGAGGAGACGAGCAAGAACGGCTCGACGCCGAGGTCGAGCAGGCGCAGCAGCACGCCGACGGCGTCATTCGCGTGGATCGACGAGAGCACGAGGTGGCCCGTGAGCGCGGCCTGGCTGGCGATGCGCGCGGTATCGGTGTCGCGGATCTCGCCGACGAGGATGACGTCCGGGTCGAGGCGCATGAGCGAGCGCAGGCCGTTGGCGAAGGTGATGTCGGCCTTCTCGTTGACCTGGATCTGATTGATGCCCTCGAACTGGTACTCGACGGGGTCTTCAATCGTGATGATGTTGCGTTCCGTCTGGTTGAGCTGGTTGATCGAGGCATAGAGGGTCGTCGTCTTGCCGGAGCCGGTGGGGCCGCCGACGAGCACCATGCCGAAGGGCGAGCGCAGCAGGCGGATGTAGCGGTCCATCGCGACGGGCGAGAAGCCGAGCTCGCGCAGCGACATGAGCGAGACGCTCTTGTCGAGCACGCGGAGCACCATCATCTCGCCGTGGACGGAGTCGGAGGTCGCCGCGCGCAGGTCGATGCGCTTGCCCTCGACCTCGGTGCTGATCTGGCCGTCCTGTGGGCGGCGGCGCTCGGCGATGTTCATGCCGGCCATCACCTTGAAGCGCGAGAGTAGCGCCGGATGAATATCCTTGGGCAGCTCCATCGCCTCGTGGAGCACGCCGTCGATGCGGAGACGCACGCGCAGGCAATCAGCCTGCGGCTCGAGGTGGATGTCGGAGGCGCGGTCGCGCACGGCCTGGGCGAGCAGCAGGTCGGCGGTGCGGACGATCGGCGCCTGGCTGACCTGGAGGTCGAGGTCGGCGCGCTCCTGCTGGGCGGCGATGGTCGCGGCCGGGCGGACGAGGCCACCGACCTCACGCTCGATCTCGGAGGCAACGCGGTAGTGCAGGTTGATGGCGCGGCGGATCTCATCGGGGATACCGACAGCGGGCCGGACATCGAGGCCGGTCATCGAGCGCAGGTCCTCGATGAGCTGCATGTTGCCGGGGTCGGCCATGACGACGAGGAGCGAGCGGCCGTCACTTTCGACCGGGATGATCATGTGCTCGCGGCAGAAGTCGGCCGGGACGAGGCGCGTGGCCTCGGGCGCGATCTCCACGCGCTGGAGGTCGAGGAAGCGGACACCGAGCTGCTGGCTCAGTGTGGCCGCGAGCGCTTCGGCGGTGACGAGCCCCTTCTCGACGATGTACTCGCCCAGACGGCGCCCGGCGGCGGCGGCGTCGCGCGCGGCCTGCGCAACGTCGTCTTCGGAAAGCAAGCCGGCCTCGACCAGCATCTGGCCGAGGCGCTTGCGGAGCGTGGTGGTGGTGTCCATACGGACCGCGTCCCCTCATCCGGCCCGGGGCCGAGGCCCGGGTGTTGCTATGAGCGGCAGCGGCGGCCGCTACGGATAGCTGACCTGCGTCACCTTGCCGGTGGTGTCGACGGTGTAGGTGCCGTGGGTGGCGGTGCTGCGCATGTACGTCGGGTACAGCGAGAAGCCACCGGCGGCGGTCGTCATGTCGCTCGTCGCCGTCGTGATCGCCGTCGTTGTGCTCGCGCTGGTCGCGGCGAGCTTCGCATCGACGGCGGTCTGGACGATGTTGAGCTCGGACGAGCCGGCATTGGTCTTGGCGCTGCCGAGCAGGCCGACGAAGTTGGGCAGCACGACGGCGACCAGGATGCCCAGGATCGCGACGACGATCAGGAGCTCGGTCAGCGTGAAGCCTTGTTCGCTGTTGAGTCTGCGGAGCATGGCGTCCTCCCCACCGAATGGGATGAGCTTCGGTTTGACCCTTCGGTGGGGTTATCGACGCGGCACCGCCGGGATTTAGGCGATCACGCGGCGACGGGGCAATAACGAGGGGGCGGCACCCGGCGGGCGCCGCCCCCTCGAAGCGGTGATGCGAGGTGATGTGGGTGCCTACACCTCGTGCGCGTGGCGCCGCGTGTAGAACCAACCGCCGCCCCAGGTGGCGCCCAGGATCGACAACACAAGCGCGCCGGCGATGAAATAGACGACAAAGGCGATCAGCGAGGCGGGCTCGAAGACACCGCCGGTGTCGCTCACCGTCTTGTTCGCCAGGTCGAACATGCCGAAGAACGGCTTCACCCAGAAGTCGCTGTGCCGGTAGAGCCGCTGGACGATCTCGCTGTCGCGGTTCGCGTCGACCAGCAGCGCGAGGAAACGGCCGCCAACAAGCACGAGGATCGCCGCCCAGACGAGAGCAATGACCGTCGTGATGAGTCCTCTGAGCATCGTGTTGCCTCCTTCGCCGCCCGCATCTGGCGGGCCAACCCAAGGCATGATGCAGGCTCCCCGCATGCACGACCGATACGCCGGGCACAGGTGGCCTATCGATTCTCTGTCGCCGCGGTGATGCGGGAGTAAGACTCGGCGCGCGTCGTCGATGGATCTGTTACGCGCGCAGTAGCTCGCGGGCGACGGACCGCTCGTCCCACGGGTGATGGGTGGAGCCGATGACGATGGACTGTTCGGTGCCCTTCCCGGCGAGGAGCACGGTGTCGCCCGGGGCGGCGAGCTCGAACGCGCGGGCGATCGCCTGGCGGCGGTCGGCGATGCGCTCGTAGCGGCCTGCAAAGCCGTACGCCTCGAGGGCGGCGGCGATTTCGGCGAGGATCGCCTCGGGGTCTTCGGAGCGGGGGTCCTCGTTCGTGACCACCGCAGCGTCGGCGTGTGCAGCGACGGCGCGGGCGATGCCAGAACGGCGGGCTCGGTCGCGTTCACCGGCAGCGCCGAAGACGACGAGCAGGCGGGCGGGGGTCACCGGCCGCAGGACATCGAGCACGTTCGCCATCGCCTGCTCTGTCGAGGCGATGTCGACGACGACGGCGAAGGGCTGGCCCTCGTCGATGCGCTCGAGCCGGCCGGGGACGCCCGGGAACGACGCAAGTGCTTCTGCGGCCGCGGCGAGCTCGATGCCCTGCGACAGCGCGACGGCGACGGCGGCGAGCGCGTCCGCGATGTTGAAGCGCCCGGGCAGCGGCAGGCGGGCCGGCCGGCGCACGCCGAAGGCGACGACGTCAAACGTTTGCGCCAGGCCATCGGCCGCAATCTGCCGGGCGGTGAGGTCGGCGGGCTGGCGGAGGCCGTAGGTGACGACGGGCGAGCGGGTGGCGGCGCGCATCGTCTCGGACGCCGGGTCGTCGGCGTTGAGGACGGCGGCCTTCGGCAGACCCTTGTCGGCAGAGGCATCGAGCATGGCGAACAGGCGCGCCTTGGCGCGTGCGTAGGCGTCCATCGTGTGATGGAAGTCCAGGTGGTCGGGCGCGAGGTTCGTGAAGACGCCGACGTCGAACTCGCACTCGTCGACGCGGTGCCATTCGAGGCCGATCGACGACGCCTCGAGGACAGCGTAGGCGTCGCCGGCGTCGCGCATGGCGGCGAGCCGCGCCTGGACCTCAGGCGCCTCGACGGTGGTCATGTGCGTGGCATTGAGCTCGGCGCGGCCGCCGGCGCAGAACTCGACGCTGCTCAGGTAGCCAGTGCGCTGGCCGCTCGCCGTGAGGACGTGCGCGATGAGATGCGTCGTCGTCGTCTTGCCGTCGGTGCCGGTGACGCCGATCACCCGCAGCGCGCGGCCGGGCTCGCCGTACAGGGCAGCAGACACAGCGGAGAGGGCGAGGCGCGTGTCCGCGACGGCGAGCACCGGTACCGGCA
>Ga0073934_10008429_pt1 | contig 13750 bp, 9 predicted proteins | sample LarsenN4metaG_FD_76834 | JGI IMG/M metagenome (GOLD analysis project Ga0073934, IMG submission 76834) | Hot spring sediment bacterial and archeal communities from British Columbia, Canada, to study Microbial Dark Matter (Phase II) - Larsen... ...
CCAGTTCAGTAAAAATTTTTCGCAGCTTGGGTAAAAGATATTCAGCTATCAGTTCTTTCGTTTCATCCGGAAGATCATCTTCCTCATGGTGAATGATATTTTCCCATATACCAGAGAATGGTGAATTCCTGCTTACATATTTATTGATTTCCGGCTCCTGCAACTTGCGCAGCATAGTGAGTAATTCACCATCTGATTCAGGAAGGTTATCAGTGCTTACATATCGGCTTATGTCCAATTTTTCTGCCGTTCCTACAAAAGCATCGTTATTCTCATTGGGTTCGCCAATCACTACATCTACCGTAAACCCCGGATAAGCCTTTTTATTTAAATTGAAAACAACACCCAGTCTCTGAGATGGCAAAACTGGCTTTAATACGTCTTTCACCGGAACAATTACTTCTTCTTTCTCTTTCTGTGGCAGCAATACTGGTTTTACAGGAGCAGCTACCTGCGCCACCCTTTTAATTCCCGGGTCTAATACTCTTAAAAAAGGTTTACCTTCTTTATAGGCAAACTCAAATTTGCCTTTCAAATCATCATTTAGTGAATAGCCATAAGCCTCCAGTAGTTTGTTTTTCTCTTTATCCCAGTTACGGATACTATCAAAGTAATTCGCACCGTAAGTATTCAGTAGTTGTAATAAGACAATCACTTTGGGAAGACATAAAGGATGCTCAGCGTCTTCATAATCGCAACTTGTATCAAAATTTCTTTCCTCATTCTTACGGATGATAACCTGGTAGGACTGACCGTTCAATGCAACGGTGGCTTTTACCATTTCATTCTCTGCATATTCAATAGCGGCCTTGTTGGTTCTCAGAAATTTTTCCGCTTCAGCAAATACTTCCGGTGATGAAAACAAACGCAGATTTTTCAAATCAATGGTTTTCATTTTCACTACGGTGTGCCGCTGGTCGTATTGCACATGTTCTGACTGCAGGTGGCCACGGTCAATCATTTCCTGCAACTGGAACAAAGCTGCTGCTTCATGCCGGCAAATATCTCCCAGGTTGTAGGGACAGGCACAGCGTAACGATGTTGCTTTAGGATCTTTGAACTTCTGAATATAAACCTTATAAAAAGTAGCATAGCTGTCATCCTTAACACGAAAAACAGCAGAGCCAAAAAGGTCATCATATTCTACCAATTCTACAAAGCCGATTGCATGAATTTTTTTACCCCTGCGGATCACTTCATCCGTTCCATGGGTGTACACATATTTGATAAGGTGCGGTAAAGCCAAGCGATTGCATTTTTTATAATTCAGATTGACGATTTACTTCCTCAATCCAAAAAGGTTAATCGGCAAAAGTAAAAGAATGTGCAGCGGATTTCCTTGTAAAAAAGAAGAAATAATAAATAATTCCTGTTTGTGACTTATGCCGGAAAATTCAAGTATCTTGTATACTTTTTTATTTGGCAATCAACTTGCCTTCACTATAAACCGGCAACACATTGGCCACGTCTTCAGTAAGACAAAACCGGATATCTTCAATCAGGCCAAACCGCTCTACCAGGCGATGATAGTGTGTAAGTTTAGGAGCAAAATCAATCAGCTTGTTTTTATACTTTGCATACATCGTTTCGGCCATCAGGGAACTATCGCAATGAACAACAAAATGTTTTGAAAGCCGGTGAATCACAGCCCCTGCAAATAAAGTATCCTCCAGGTTAAACCTGTCTTTCCAGCCGGCACAACCTAACACTACATTCTTTTTTTCTGCTACCAAATAATCGCTTACCGCCGAAAGATTGGGAAAGGAACCGGAAATGATGGTATCGGCATTTTTATCTAATGCCATCTGCAAAAGCCGGGTGCCATTGGTGGTTGTCAGCACCAATGTTTTATTCTCAATAAATTCTCTTGTATACTCCAGTGGTGAGTTGCCATGCTGTAAACCCTCGGCAATCATACCATCTCTTTCTCCGGCAGCTATACCACCAATATTTTTACTGATCTCAATGGCTTTGGGAACCGTATCAACGGGGATAACACATTTGGCGCCATTATACAATGCGGAAGCTATCGTGGAAGTTGCCCTGAACACATCTATAATAACAACAACGCTGTTGCTGAGGTCGTAGAGATGTAATAATGCAGGAGAAATAGATGTATGAAGAGAAGGTTTGTTGCTCATATTGTGCGGCAAAAGTAACACATCAGCAACAAACAGCGAGGGGGGGTTATTTGATCAGTAATAGCCTCCAGCGGTCACTCTCAGCAACCTCTTTAATGGTTTTGTTACGTTGTTCTAATAGTTTCTTCAGGTAATTGGTAAGAAAAAGTGAATTGAACCAGCTTCCAACTATGCCATATGGTGTTTCAAAATGAAAAAGGTCGATCAGCAATGTACCGTTTTCACAGGGCTTGAAATGATGTTCATGTTTCATCATTTTAAAATCGCCCTGTAATTGTTCATCCGTAAACATTACCGGTTTTTCCATTTCCGTGATCTTGACTCTCAACAGCCGGTTTTTGAAGAAATGTTTTGCCCGCCAGGTTACTGTTTCTTCCTTTTCAATCAGACCCATTCTTGTTCCGGCAACCGCCTCCTCTTTGTAATGTGACATCGACTCTTTGTGTAATCCAATATGTCGGCTAAGGTCAAACACTACTTCCGCAGGTGCAGCTATGAAAGTTGTAAGGTGAATGGTTGGCATTCGTGTAAGTATAAATAAGAAGTATTAGTTCCGGTCTGGTTACACAAAAATCTTACCGCCCTTTCTGTTTTATGAAAATGGAATCTTGGCCACTTTCGCTTTCAGTGATTTATCTCGTACCTGTATGTAAATTTCCGAATCAATAGCCGCAAATGATGTTTGTACATATCCCATTCCAATAGCCTTACTCAAACTTGGCGACTGTGTACCTGATGTAACATGGCCAATCGTATTGCCCGACTGATCTTTTATTTCATATCCATGGCGGGGGATTCCTTTCTCTATCATTTCAAAGCCTACCAGTTTTCTTTGAACACCTTCCGCTTTTTGTTTTGCAAAAATCTCTTTTGATGTAAAATCTTTAGTGAATTTGGTGATCCAGCCCAACCCGGCTTCTATGGGAGATGTGTTATCGTCAATATCGTTTCCATACAGGCAAAATCCCATTTCAAGGCGAAGGGTATCTCTTGCTCCAAGACCAATAGGTTTTAAACCTTGTGGCCCGCCGGTTTCAAAAATGGTATCCCATATTTTGTCGGCAGCACCATCTTTATCTTCAAAATATATCTCCACTCCACCTGCACCAGTATAGCCCGTTGCACTGACCAGTACATTTTCCACTCCGGCAAATACCCCTTTGGTAAAAGTGTAATACTTCAGGTTGAGAATATCCATTTCTGTCAGCGGCTGTAAAATCTTTGTTGCATTGGGGCCTTGTATGGCCAGCAGGCAAGTCTTGTCAGAGATGTTATGCATCTCTGCATTATTGGTATTGTGTTTTGAAATCCAGTTCCAGTCCTTTTCAATATTGGAGGCATTCACCACCAGCATGTAGACTTTATTCTCCTCTATACAATATACAAGAAGATCATCAACAATACCTCCGTTATCATTTGGCAGGCAACTGTATTGGGCTTGTCCTGCTTTTAATTTAGCCGCATCATTGCTGGTTACCCGCTGTATAAGGTCCAGCGCATTTTCTCCTTTCAACACAAATTCACCCATGTGGCTTACATCAAACACACCGGCATTTTTTCTTACCGCTGCATGTTCGTCATTTATACCTGTATAAGAGATGGGCATATTATACCCGGCAAAAGGAGCCATTTTAGCACCAAGGGCAATGTGTTTCGAAGTAAAAGGTGTATTCCTGATTTCCATACAGCAGTTTTAAGAGTGGCAAAGTTAAGTGAATAGCCAACGTCCATAAAATCAGAAAGGCTCCTTGCGAAGCCTTTCCTTAACCCCATAATGGGATATTCAACCTGTCCCAAAAAGGACTTCAACCAAACTTATCAAAACCACTCCACCAGTGATGAGGCGGGGTTGGGTCCGCTGGCATAAGAGCCATCAGTGCTATTCTTCCTGCCCTTGATGATGCTGGTGGTGCTTTTCACTTCCTGTTTTTTCTTCTTTTCTTCTAACTCCTGTAATTCTTTTTTCTTTTGCTGTATGGTCTTTTCAAGCTCAAGGCTGTCGTTGGCTTTGCCCTTATTATCATACCTGTACTCATCTCCGGCCGGCTTTATATCATCTGAGCCGTCGGAAGCCTTCAATTCACCATCGAGACCCATCGTATAGTCAACACCTGTACGGAAACGGAAAGCCCTCTCATCATTATCAATTTCAATTCCGGTAATCCGGTCACGGCGATAACTTCGTTTTACCCTGATGTTTATTGCATTGAGCTTTTTTTGAACAGATTCATCAAATCGTATTTGCTTGCCTACCGGTACTAATATTTCTATCTCCACATGCTGACCTCTGAACTTGCTGTCTTTATCAATTGCATAACCATTCGCAACATCCAGTACAGTATCTCTCCACACAGCATCAAATTCTACTTTGGATGCACGGCTTAATGCCTCTGATTCTGTTCTGCCAAAACTGTGTTTCCTGATATTGACATGGTACAAAGAATCCTGGCTGGCTTTAACACTGAATTTTACAGCGCCGATTCTCAGTGTATCTTTTGTCATATCCCATCCTTCACTATCATCATTCATCCAGCCAAAGCTGCCTGTGTACTCCAGTTCGGGCTGCGATACTGCTACAATCATCTTTCCGTTTGCCGGCTGTGTAATAGTGACAGGCACATCTGTATGTTCAAACTCACGAAAATCCTTTACGAGGCTGGCTACAAACAGTGTAACCGACACCCAGCCGATGGTCCATAAGCCACCAAAAGTCCAGCCCCAATAATTATGTTTAGACTTAGCCCGGATAATGCGACGAATCACCCAGGTAATAAAGCCGATCAATGGAACCAGCAGGAAGAATATTAATGTGCCCCAGGCAAATATTTGCTGCCATTTACTTGTCCATAAGAAGTTATTGATTGGCCACCAGGCCACGCCGCCAAATAATAATGCGATCAGCGAAACAAACAGTGCGAATGCAATTGTACCCGCAATAAAAAGGAAGAACACTTTAAAAAGTACTCCAAAAGCATGACCAATGCCACCGCTGCTTCTTCTTACTGTTTCATTCACTTCTGAAGCGAATGCTTTTTCCCTTGTATTAGCAAACTCCTTTGCTTTATTACCAAAATTTTCAGCAGATGTTTTCACTTCCTCTCCCCAGCCTTTCATTTTTTCCTTCATATTTTCCATTCCTTCCTTTACGTTCTGGCGGATACGGTTAACATCTACTGTTTCTCCCCGCATTTCCATTTTCTGATAATCGCTGCTGGCCTCAGGCAGTACAATCCACAAAATGATATAAGTGAGGATGAAGGTACCCGTCAGTGAACCAAACCCGATATTCAATGCCAGGTCAATATCATAATGCCAGCGAAAACCATTGATAATTCCTACCAATATGCTTAACAAAAGAGGTGCAGCAAAAATCAACCGGATAGTGGAAGAGCTTTTATTGAAATATGCAGCTAAACCACCTGCCACGCCGCCGATTACCTTATCATCAGGATTGCGATATAATCTTTTACCTATATACCCTTCCAGGTCTTTAGGCGGCAACACTATCCATAATATTATATAAGCAAGGAAGCCAAAACCAAAACCGCCAAAGGTGATAATAGCGAATAATATCCTGACGATGGCCGGATCTACATTCAAATAAGCAGCTATACCACTACAAACACCACCAATAAATTTGTCATTGGTATCACGATAAAGTCTTTTACTTTTCTTCTCGGTGTAAGAATAGCTCTGTTGTGTGCCTGGTTGTGCAGCTTCTGCGGCAGCCTCGCTTTCTTCCTTTTCAAAGTCTTCTACCCTTCCCATGGAAGTGATGATCTCGTCTATATCTGTATCTGTAACAGCCGATGCTCCTTTGCGGATCTTTTCATTCATCAGTTCTGCAATACGGCTTTCGATATCGTTGATGATCTCATCTCTTCCCTCTTCGTTGGCAAAATAGCGGCGAAGGCTTTCAATATAAACCTGCAGCTTTTCATAAGCTGAATCTTCAATCGGGATAACCCGGCCGCTCAGGTTTATGTTAATTATCTTTTTCATTGTCTTAATTATTTGGTTGAATCAGGTTGATTAGTTGGTGTGTGTTTCTCCTGGTTTTTTGCTGGTCAGTGCATTTACTCCATTGTATAGCTCATTCCAGGTTTGCTCCAGTTCTTTGTAAAAAGTTTCGCCTTTTTCTGTCAGCGAAAAGTATTTGCGGGGAGGGCCCGAGTTGCTTTCTACCCAGCGGTAAGTAAGCATGTCTGCATTTTTCAACCGGGTAAGCAAAGGATACAGGGTTCCCTCGAGTATCTGGAGATTGGCTGCCCGCATTTCCTCCACAATATCGCTGGGGTAGGCCTCTCCCCGGCGAATAATGGAAAGAATACAAAACTCCAATATCCCCTTCCGCATCTGGCTCTGTGTATTCTCGATATTCATGATTAAACGTCTTTTTTTATTTGACAAGTCAAAGATAGGGTGATATTTGGTACTATGCAAAACAAAGTACCATATTTTTTAGAGTAATCGTTATTCAAGAGAAGTGGAAAATAATACTAAATTATTTATTATCAATAATTTAAAGACTAAAAAACTCTACAAAAAATTTAGACAACTGGTATTTAGGCTTGATGAGTGACCTTCAAAAAGGCTTAATATTGCCATTTACTTATTACCTGATGAGCAATTTCAGATACCTCATTTTGACTTTTGTACCCGTAATACTGTTGTCTTGTGCCAACAAATACAAGGCCTTCCAGGGTAATTATCATTTTATAAGTAAGGATGGAAGCCCGGTTTATGAACAGCTTGATTATTGGGCGGCCCATCCCTGGAAACAAGATCCATCGGACAGCATTCCGGCTCCGTTGCAAATTGAAATAGCAGATACAGCGGCGGATGTATTTTTTCTTCACCCTACCACATTCACAAAAAAAAGCGACAAGCATATTGCAAATGCAGATATCAACGATCATTTTATCAATGCTAAAACAGATTACTCAGCCATACTTTACCAGGCCAGTGTATTCAATCAATCTTGCAGGATTTTTGTACCGAGATATCGTCAGGCACATATTCAGAATTTTTATATCTCCGATACGATAAAAGCCAAAAAGGCTCTTGACCTTGCTTACCAGGATATCCGGAATGCTTTCTTGTATTATTTACAAAACTGGAACAAAGACAGACCTTTAATAATTGCCGGTCACAGCCAGGGTGCCCTGATGGCTGAGAGGCTTTTGAAGGAATTCTTTGAAGGAAAAGAGCTGGAAAAAAAACTAGTGGCTGCTTACGTAATAGGTTGGCCGGTACCAGCCGGGTATTTTTCATCTTTACCTATGTGCCAGGACTCTCTTCAAACGGGTTGTGTAATCAGCTGGCGAACATTCAGGAAAGGATATGTTCCACCTTACCTGAAAAATGAAAAAAAACCTGCTTTGGCTACTAATCCGTTAACTTGGAAAACTGACAGCCTACCTGCTTCCAAACTATTGAACAAAGGCAGTGTACTGACAAAATTCAACAAAGTATATCCACACACTACAGATGCCCGGCTGGAAAAGGGTTTGCTGTATGTAAAAAAGCCAAAGTTTCCCTGGAGCTTTTTGTATTTCACCAGGAATTATCATATAGCCGATATTAATCTTTTCTATCTGAATATCAGAGAGAATGTCAACCAAAGAGTTAAAGCTTACAAATAATTAACCGCTTAATTAGCTGTCTTCTAAATCATCAGGAATCCTGATGAGACTCATCCGCATTGAGGATTTTGTCAAGTACCTTTAATTACAAATTATCGGTTATGAAAACAATCATCATCCCCACCGATTTTTCACCAACAGCCACTAATGCTATGCATTATGGTATTGACATGGCTAAGGCTATCAAAGCAAGCATCATTTTATTGCATGTTTACCAGGTTCCGGTTAGTTATACGGACACCCCGATCGTTTTGATATCGGTAGAAGAACTGAAAAAAGAAGCTGAGCAGAAACTGGAAAAATTGCATAAAGAGGTAGAACACCTTACATCGGGCAGCATCAAGATCTATACAGAAACACGGTTGGGAAATATTGCAGATGAGATTGAGAATTTATGTGACAAAGTAAAACCCTTTGCTGTGGTAATGGGCAGTAAAGGAAGTACCGGTATCGAAAAAATCCTGTTTGGCAGCACCACATTAACAGCCATCCGGCATCTTACCTGGCCGGTCATTTGCGTGCCTCCCGGAAAACTATTTGCCAACGGAATTAAAAAAATCGGCTTTGCCTGTGATTTCAGAAATATTGTGGAGGCAACACCTGCAGATGCAATCAAAACCATCGTAAAGGAATTTGGTGCTGAACTGCATGTGCTGAACGTTGACTACCACAACAAAAATTTCAAACCGGAAACACCAGAGCAATCGGCTTTACTCCACACACTGCTTGAAGATGTAAATCCTGTTTATGATTTTATTGAACACAAAGACATTGAGGATGGCTTAAATGAATTTGCCGAAAAAAATAACATTGACTTATTGATCACCATTCCTAAAAAACATAAACTGCTGGATGGGCTTTTTAAACCGAGTTCCACCAAACAACTGGTGGTTCAGTCACACATTCCGGTTATGTGTATTCATGAATGAGTTGTAATAGGCCGCAGCGATGCAAATTCCTTATTGTTTCTCCAGCCAGTCATACTCTTCAGCAGTCTGTCGCACAATGGCATATTTTTTAACCATAGAAATGGTGGTTTCATCCAGCAAGTCTATAATTGTAGTATAAGAAGTTTTTATGCCTGGCTTTATCAGCAGCATCAGATCATTTCTTCCGCCTTTTACATCTTTGTTTTTATCTAATTCCATTTTCATACTACTGATTACTTCCCGTAATGATTTTTGCCCGGATTTCTGAAGGGGTGAAATGTTATTCTGTAACAATGCTTCTTCCCATTTGCCTTTGTAGTAATAAGCATTATTATCCTTCACTAGTACCGTCAGCGCAGCAGATGCTGCCAGGTCAACAGGCGGGCCATCTTTGGGCATTGCCAGCTCCATTACGGTGGGTTTACTTAACTCTGCTGTAATTACAAAGAATGTAATAAGCAGGAACCCCAGATCTACCATCGGTGTCATATCCACTTTCAGATAGTGCTTTACCATTTTTTGCACCCCGGGTCTTTTTCTAACATCTAAATGATTATTGCCAGCTCCTGTTACTTTTGCCATAAGTGTTGATTTGTTTATAAGACACTTGCAACAATTAAATCCACAAACAAGAAGGTGTTATTCCACCAGCACAAAAGCCGCCCAATAAAAAGGAGTATATTTTTTACGCATATCAGCCTGTGCCAGGTAAAAGGCATCGTTCACATTTTTTCCTTTCAGCCAATAAGAATAAAAGGCAGACATCAACTCTGCTGTTTCTTTATCTGGCACCTGCCATAAACTGACTATCATTTTTTTAATTCCCGCCATTTTAAAAGCTCTTTGTAAACCAAATACTCCTTCGCTTCCTTTTACATCACCTAATGCGGTTTCACAGGCACTCAGTACCACCAATTCTGTATTCATCAGGTTAAGTTGTGAAATTTCATACGCCGTCACCACACCATCTTCAATTCCGTTAATCGGGTTTTTGCCACTCCAGGCATAATTACCGCCTGATAAAATGAGGCCGCTTCGCAACAGCGGGTCTTCATTTTGTTTATACAGGTTACTACCTGTTATCTTTTCTTCCTTGTTATTCTTTTCCGGAAGAAAAAATCCATGTGTTGCAATATGAATCTCCTTTGCTGCAGAGTTATTTAATGCCTTCAGATTCTCTTCTGATGCTGACACTTTTGTATAAGCTCTTGCTTTTATTTTATGCTGATCGAAGAGTTCCCTGATCCTGGCTATTTCTGTACCTGTTCCCGGTAAACCGGGCCATAATGACTCACCCTGAAACTCAGAAGAAGTAACAGCAGAAGAAAGATTGTTACCTTTTTGCAGTCGGGTAAGCTGCAGGCTGTCCATAGAAAACTCGGCGTCTCCGAATAAGACTATCTCTCCTGGTCGTTCATTCTCCCTTGCATTATTCCGGAACGCTATCTGCCGGGTACTGGTATATTGCTGCATCCTGTATTTATCCATCAGCAACAGACCGCTATCTGCCTGTAATGCATGAAGAGCTACACTATATAGTTTTCCTGCAGGAGAATATGCTATTTTCCGGATACCCGTAAGGTAAGGTTCCAGTGGCTGCCATATCAAGGTATATAAACTTTTACCCAGAGAAGCGGTTGATGTTTTTAATTCTAATCCACGATAAAAGCTGCTCACCATGGTAGTTGCCGTCTTTCCTGCACTGTCAAACAATTTCTTAAGTTGCTGCTTTTCGCATAATGGAATAAAAACCGGAATCGAATCATTTTTTCTGATCAGATAGGCGGCATAGATGGAAGAATCTGTTTTGCCCTGCCTGTATAATTTAAAATGAAGAAACTCAACAGCGGCTTCGTCAATAGCAAGATTTTGCTGAATCTCTTTCATGGTGATATGCAATGATTGCTGCTGATCTTTGAAAGAAACCGAACGGCGGGTTATCTCTTTTTCCAGCGACTCCGATTCCGCCTCTGCTGACTTAAGGTTAGTGATACGATACTCTGCAGGTAATGAATATTGCTTTGACAGCATTTTCTTTTGAGTGATCCAGGTCTGCAACATTCTTTTCAAGGCCGTATCCTTACTGTTTCTAGCCATTTCCAGCATATTTTTCGTGGCAGTAAGCGACATAGATTTATAACCTAATAAAAGTTCAAGACTGCTTTTACTGAAACTTTTTACTGACCCCGGGTTATTAAACAACAAACTGTTGCTTACATCCATCGAAAAAATATTATACGACAGGAAATTGGCTTTTTCCTCCTCGGATAAAATTGAAAATGTTTCTGCAATATTTTTTTGCAATACACTGTTGCTTTGAACAAGCAAGGGCTCGGCCTTTGCAAACTGCCCCATTTGTATATATAAAAGAGCCAGGTCAGCCTGTGATTCTGCTGTTAAAGGATGCCCTGTACCTAAAATTCTTTTTCGTAAATTAATTGCCTCCAGGTATAATCTTTCCGACTCCGGGTAATTTGTTTTTGACCGCCGGTAAACAGCCGCCAGGTTATTCAGGTTGGTGGAGTAAGCAGAATGATTCTCTCCAACCGTTTTTTTCCAGGTATTCCCCGCCTGTATCAGTAGTTGTTTGGCTTTGTCATACTGTTTCTGCGAAGCGTATAATGAAGCGAGGTTATTCAGGGTCATGGCATAATCGAAATGATTTTCACCCAGCACTCTTTTTCGAATATCTGCGGCCTGTAAGTAAAGTGCTTCTGCCTTTGAATAATTTTCGGTTGCTTCATAGAGAGAAGCAAGATTATTCAGGCTTAAAGCATAATCAGGATGATTCACCCCCATTTCATTTTTCCAGATATTGCCGGAAGCAAGATACAATTGCTCTGCTTTGGCATATTGTCCCATTTCCTGGTAAAGGGTTGCCAGGTTGTTTAAGCTCATGGCATACCGGGAATGTTTATCACCCAATAGTGTTTTCCTGATATCTTTTGCTTCCAGGTACAGGGGTTCTGCCTTTGTATATTGTCCCAAAGACTGGTAAAGCGCTGCGAGGTTGTTTAATTGTGTCACATAATCAGGGTGGTTTTTCCCGGGATTTTTTTCTACAATGGATTTCGCTTCCAGGAGATATTTTTCCGCCAGATCATATTGCCCGGTTTGTTGATACAGCGTACCAAAATTATTCAGGCTTAGTGCATAATCAGGGTGGGCAGTCCCCACCAGTTTCTTTCTTATATCAAGCGATTCTGTATAAAGCTGCTTTGCTTTCTCATATTCTCCGGTTTGCAGGTATAGCTCTCCAAGATTATTAATTGTAGTGGCATACTCGGTATGCATCTTACCAACCGTCTTGCTGTAAATAGCTATAGCCTGCCTGAAATACTTTTCCGCTTCCTTATAATTTCCCAGAGAAGAAAAATTATTCGCAAGATTATTCAGGCTCTGCGCATAATCCGGGTGCATTTCTCCAAGTAATGCTTTTCTTTCATTGGCAACAGAGGTAAAAACGGGATTGGCCTTTTGATATAACCCCATATGCTGGTAAAGCGTTGCCAGGTTATTCTGTGATGTAAGGTACCCCGGTGACCTTTCTCCTGTTGCCTGTTTCATTACCTGCGCAGCTTGTATAAACATCTGCTCCGCTTTTGCATACTGGCCCATGTGCTGGTATAACGAAGCAAGATTGTTCAAGGCTTTTCCATACGTTGTATCCTTTGTTCCAAAAGCCGCCTGCGTAATGCTGAGAATCTCCTGGTAACTGGATTCTGATTTTTTGAAATTGCCCATTTCCCTGTACACAAGACCAAGACTATTCAAACAGGTGAGATACGACAGGTCATTCTTGCCGGTGGTAGCCAGCAACTGCTCTTTTTGCCTGAGCAGGTAAAACTCAGCTTTGTCAAGTTGGTATAATTTCAGGTGGCTAATAGCCATGAACATGGTGAGGCCGCTGATGAAAGGACTTTGCTCACCAAAATCCCGTCTTACTGCAGCGATTGCTTTTTCTGCAGCAGGTATAGTATTGCGATAATCCTCCTTGTTGAACAAGTCCATTGTTGTTTGCAACAAATCAAGTGTGGATTGTCCCGAGAGTGAAGTAGATAAAAGAAATAACAATGAAACCAACAGCGATTTCATAGCAGCAGCTTTGGTTGATTGGTCTTTTGAATATACGGATATTTCCCAAAGAATGAATAAGCAATTACTCTACCAGTACAAAAGCCGCCCAGTAGAAGGGAGAATATTTTTTCCGCATATCTGCCTGTGCCTGGTAAAAGGCTTCATCAACATTTTTTCCTTTTAGCCAGTAAGTATAAAATGTTGTCATCAGTTCTGCAGTTTCTTTATCAGGAACCTGCCACAAGCTCACAATCATCTTTTTTACTCCGGCCATTTTAAATGCCCGTTGCAAACCAAATACACCTTCACTTCCTCTTACATCACCCAACGCAGTTTCGCAGGCACTCAGTACAACCAGCTCCGTATTGTTCAAATTAAGTTGGGCAATTTCATAGGCAGTAGCAATACCATCTTCTGCACCTTCGGGAATTGCTTTTCCGGTCCATGCATTATTACCGCCGGCTAAAATTAGTCCGCTCCTGATCAACGGATCTTCTGAAAGCACATATGTATTTCTTGATTCCTCTTTCTGTTTTCTCTTCTGGCTTAGGGGCAGAAAATATCCATGTGTGGCAATATGCAGTATTTGTGAAGAGCGGCTATCCTGCGACTTAAGATTTTCTTCGCTTGCTTTATGCTGCAGGAATAACCGTGTGCTTATTTTGTTTTGAACAAAGAGATCATTGATCTTTTTTGCTTCTGCTGCCGTTCCCGGCAATGGTGTCCAGCTTCCTTCTGATCCCCTTTTGGTTGGTAATACCCCCTTGGTTAAAACAGCAGGTTTGTTTTGCGTCACAATTCCTGCTTGCCATGTATAATCGGGATCACCAAAGAGTGTAATTCCTGTCGGATTAATTCCGCCCTTCTGTTGATTCCGCCATACTACCTGCCTGGTACTGGTGTATTGCCGAAGCTGATATTTATCCATTAATACTGCGGTGTTGTCTGCAGGCAGAGC
>Ga0073934_10008431_pt1 | contig 13746 bp, 12 predicted proteins | sample LarsenN4metaG_FD_76834 | JGI IMG/M metagenome (GOLD analysis project Ga0073934, IMG submission 76834) | Hot spring sediment bacterial and archeal communities from British Columbia, Canada, to study Microbial Dark Matter (Phase II) - Larsen... ...
ATCGCCGGGAGACGAGCAACGCCCGCCCCCGGGCGATGCCGCGCGGCTTGCCCAAGATTTCCCAACGTTACGGGAGGGACCTGCAAGTTCACCGGTCCCGCGCCCGGATTGGCCGCGCGCAGGTCAGGAGGAATCCGCAGAATCCACCCTAGTATTCTAATCGTCACCCCAACGGGTGAACAGAGTTGCGCCCCGGTCCGCCCGGCGGCGCGGCGGAATCTCACGCAACCTGAACGGGCGATTGACGTTCAGGCCTGTGCATCCGGCAGAAATGGACTCCCTGACGGGCGACAAGGTTCACCGGCGGCCCGGCGTCTGAGCGAAGTCCCAGGCCGAAGGGCGGAACGATCATCCAAGCCGTTACAATCCCAGCGCAACCGCGCCGGCGGTGCGCGAAGCGCGCGAGCTAGCGATTCTGGCGCAACGCCGACTCCTGCGGGGGGAACGCCGCAAGTTGGCAGCGGGCGGTCGCTTTGGCCGATATCTGGAAACGCCCACGCTGTACGATCTTTCGCACCCATAACAGGAGAGGCAGCAAGACAATATGCCGAAGGACGTCATTCGCGTCGTGACCCGCGGTGTTGATGGGAAACTGCGGATTAAGGATTATGTCAAGCATGACGCGGTGCAACGGATGCACACCCAGATCGGAGTGGATGATTGCAGCACGGACTTAGGCTTACGGGGCTATCCTGTCTACCGAGGACTGGTCGGCCCGATGCCGGAAGGAAAGAACATCGTTCGATACGAATCCCCGGAGGTCTTCGAGACGCTGACCAAGGAATGGAGCGTCGCGAAAGTCCCCCGCCGAGCCCGCGCCAAGGCCAGGCCGATGCAGGCGGAAGTGTAAAGGCGGTCGCATTCCCACGACGTCTCTTCCCGGGTTGCTCCGGCAAGAGACGTCTTTTTTTGCGCGCGCCGGCGGTTCAAGGCGTTTAGCGCAGGCGCTAGAATGGGGGTTGGCACTGCTGTAGCCGAGGTCTGTGACCTCGGTGAGTCGGCAATGATCGGTGTTTCCGGTTTCACCGAGGTCGCAGACCTCGGCCAAAGAGCCTTTTCCGGGGGAGTCGCCCGCGTGATCAGCGCCGAACTGTTGGATTTGTTGGTCTGTCCCGAAGACCGCACGCCGCTCAGGGCGGCGGATCAGGCGGTGATCGACGCCGCCAATCGAAAGGTCGTCGCCGGCACGCTGCGCAATCGCGTCGGGCGCGTCGTGGAGCGGCACTTGGACGGCGGTTTGATCCGCCAGGATGGCAAGCTGATGTACCCGATCGTCGACAATCTGCCGATCATGCTGATCGACGAAGCGGTGCCGATGGAGCAATTGACGGACAAGGCACACTAGCACCGAGCGCCGGGTTAACAACCGACGGGCGAAATCTCCTCCCTTGCAGCATTGGTATCTACACAAGTCAGAGACGAATGGTGATTCGCGGCTGTTCCCGTCGGGCTCAAGCCGCAGGAGATCGAAGATGCTCGGGAAATCCGCATGACGTCCGCAACACGACTTGGGACGCCGTGATCGTGCCGGAGCCGAGCGGTTCGCCGTAAGTTCGCATCTTCCAGGGTTTTCTGACTTGTGTAGAAACCAATGCTGCAAGGGAGGGGAATTCGCCACTTGGTTCCTAGCCTGGTGCCATGCATTCGATGGATCACGACACCAGCCCGGACGATCGCATCGCCGGGGGCGCCGCGCTAATCCGCGAGGCGGATGCGCTGTTGATCGGCGCCGGCGCCGGGATGGGGGTTGATTCCGGCTTGCCGGACTTTCGCGGGCCGGAGGGCTTCTGGCGGGCGTATCCAATGTTTCGGGGCAAGCGCTTCGAGGAGATGTCGAACCCCCGCTGGTTCGATGCGGACCCCGCGCTCGCTTGGGGTTTTTTCGGCCATCGACTGCAACTCTATCGCCAGGCGTCGCCCCATGCGGGCTTCGCTTGCTTGCGACGTTGGGGCGAGGGCAAGCCGGGCGGATGTTTCGTCTTCACCAGCAACGTGGACGGCCAATTCCAAAAGGCGGGATTTGAGGACAGCCACGTCTTGGAGTGCCACGGCTCGATTCATTTCCTCCAATGCACGCGCAACTGCGGGCTCGGCATCTGGCCGGCCGAGGGAGTCCACGTTGACGTCGACGAAGCGACGATCCGCGCGTCCTCCAAGTTGCCGCGGTGTCCCGGCTGCGGTCGCGTGGCGCGACCCAACATACTGATGTTCGGCGATTGGCAATGGGATCAGGCGCGCACCCAGCGGCAGTTCGAGAGCTATCGCGCATGGCTCGACGTCGTTCGAGAGATGCGGGTGGCCGCGATTGAAATCGGCGCCGGCACCGCCATTCCGACGGTCCGCGAGGAATGCGAGCAACTGGCCCCGCACCTGATTCGCATCAACCCCCACGAAAGCCATGTGCGTCATGGCGGAGTCGGAATTCCCGCGGGAGCGTTAGACGCGCTGCTTAAGATCGATGCATTGTTCTCTTGAATCACGTTGCCATGGCGCGCCATGGCGCACAGCAAGAACGCATTCCGCACATGCCACTTAAGCCAAATATCACTTCTCGCGCGCGAAAATTATAATTTAGGACGTGCACAAACGCCTGACGCGCGCTTCGCGCGCCATTTCGAGCGAAAACTCGCTTCCAGGCATTTCATTTGCGGTGGAATTCGTTCCAGAGGTGACGCCCCGTCTTGAAGGTCGTCAATCGTGCTGCCACACGATCGCCAGAAACCGGAGCCCGTAACATGGCCGCAACCATCAGCCTTGAGCCGTATGGCATCACAGTGCGTGATGTCCATCGCAATCTTTCCCCCAGCTCGCTGTATGAGCATGCGATCCGGTATGAGAAGGACGCCAGCATCGCGGAGAACGGCGCCCTGGTGGCTTACTCGGGGCAGAAGACCGGGCGATCCCCGAAGGACAAGCGGATCGTCAAAGATCCCAAGTCCGAAAACGACATCTGGTGGGGATCGGTCAACATCCCGCTCGACCATCGCTCGTTCGACATCAATCGCGAGCGCGCCCGCGACTACTTAAACACGCGCGAGCGGCTGTACTGCTTTGACGGTTTCGCCGGCTGGGATCCGAAATACCGCATCAAGGTGCGCGTGCTCTGCTCGCGGCCGTACCACGCGCTCTTCATGCATACGATGCTGATCCGGCCCACGAAACAGGAGTTGGTCGAGTTCGGCGAGCCGGACTTTCTGATCGTCAACGCCGGCGCATTTCCCTCGAACCGCTTCACGACGGGCGTAGACTCGAAGACCAGCGTCTGCCTCAGCCTGGAGGATCGCGAGCTGGTCATCCTGGGCACCGAGTACGCGGGCGAAATGAAGAAGGGGGTGTTCACCGTCGCCAACTATTTCGCGCCGAAACGCGGTCTGCTCTCGATGCATTGTTCGGCCACGGCCGATCGCGAAACCGGGCGCTCGTCGCTGTTGTTCGGTCTCTCGGGCACCGGCAAGACGACCCTCTCCGCCGATCCCAAGCGCGACCTGATCGGCGATGACGAACACGTCTGGAGCGACGAGGGCGTGTTCAACATCGAAGGCGGCTGCTACGCCAAGGCGGTGAACCTCTCGCCGGAAAGCGAGCCGGACATCTTTCAGGCGTTGCGGTTCGGCGCGGTGTTGGAAAACGTCAAGTTGGAGGAAGACCACGAAGTCGACTTCAAAGACACGTCCATCACGGAGAACACCCGCGGCGCGTATCCGATTCATTTCATCAAGAACGCGCGGATTCCGTGCGTGGCCGGACATCCCACGGACGTCATTTTCCTCACCTGCGACGCCTTCGGCGTGTTGCCGCCGGTGAGTGCGCTGACGCCGGCGCAGGCCATGTATCACTTCATCAGCGGCTACACCGCGAAGGTGGCCGGCACGGAGATGGGAGTCAAGGAGCCTTCGGCCACCTTCTCGCCTTGCTTCGGCGGACCGTTCCTGGTGTGGCATCCCAACAAATACGCTGAGTTGCTCGCCGCGAAGATGCGGCAACATCACGCGCGCGTCTGGCTGGTGAATACCGGCTGGAGCGGCGGCGGTTACGGAGTGGGTCAGCGGACCAAGCTGGCACATACCCGGGCCATTATCGACGGCATCCATACCGGCAAGCTGTCGGACGCCAAACGACAGCGCCACCCGGTGTTTGGGTTCGACGTGATCACGTCGTGCCCGGAAGTGCCGTCGCAGATCCTCTGGCCGCGCGACTCCTGGTCCGATGGCGCCGCGTACGACGCCGCGGCGAAGAAACTGGCGGGCTTGTTCGTCGAGAACTTCAAGAAGTACGAAACCGGCGTCAACGCCGAGGTCCGTACCGCCTCGCCCGTTGCCTGAGCCAGGGTGTAAATTCGCGGCATGGACTGGTTACTGAATCTGCATCAGACGAATCCGACGGCGCAAGCGATCGCGATTCTCGCGCTCGTGTGCGTCGTCGGCATGAGCCTCGGCAGCGTCCGCGTGCGCGGCGTCAAGCTGGGCACGTCGGGCGTGCTGTTCGCGGCGATTCTCGCCGGCCACTACAGCGCACCGATCGACCACGAGACGCTCGAATTCGTCAAGGAATTCGGTCTGATCCTGTTTGTCTTTTGCATCGGACTGCAACTGGGACCCGGTTTCTTCGCGTCGCTGCGCCGCGCCGGATTGCGACTGAACGCCTTGGCAACCGGCATTGTGCTGTGCGGGGCGATCACCGTGGTGCTGCTGGGCTGGCTGGCGGGGCAAGACGGCGCCGCGGTGCTCGGACTGTTTGCGGGCGCCACGACGAACACGCCTTCGCTCGGCGCCGCGCAACAAACTTTGGCCACGTTTCCCGACACGTCCGCCAGTCGAGCGGCGCTACCGGCACTGGCCTATGCCGTCTCGTACCCGGTCGGCATCGTGGGGATCATCGGCACGCTGCTGGCGCTGCGGGCGATCTTCAAAATCGACGTGGCCCGCGAAGTCCAGGAACACAACGCCGCGGAGCGCAACCACATCCAGCCGCTGGAACGGCGCACGCTGCGCGTGGAAAACGTCAACTTGCAGGGCGTTCCCATCCACCGCGTACCGGGGTTGATCGAATCGGGCGTGGTTGTATCAAGGATCAAACCGGTCGATAGCAACGTCGTCAACGTCGCCACCGGCGTCACGCAGTTGCATCTGGGCGACAGTATTCTCGTCGTCGGCTCGGCGCAAGGTCTCGAGCACTTTCAGCGCGTCATCGGCCGCCCCAGTCCCGAAAACCTGCTGGAAGCGCCCGGCGCCGTCACGCAGCGCCGAATCGTGGTCACCAATTCCGCCGTCCTCGGAAAATCGCTCCGCGAATTGCAATTCGACATGATCTACGGCGTGACCGTGACGCGCGTCACCCGCGGCGATCTGCAATTGACGGCCATTCCGAGCCTGCGATTGCAGTTCGGCGACCTGTTGCAGATCGTCGGCCCCACGGTGGCGATCGATCAGGTCGCCGCGCGGCTGGGCAATTCGTTGAAGGCGTTAAATGAAACGCACTTCGTCCCGTTCTTCGCCGGCATCAGCTTGGGCATCGCTCTCGGGACTTGGCCGATGCATGTGCCGGGGCTGCCGCAGCCATTACGTCTCGGGTTGGCCGGCGGCCCGCTGATCGTGGCGATTGTGGTCGGTCGCCTGGGGCACATCGGACGCCTCGTCTGGCACATGCCGCAGAGCGCCAATCAGGCGTTCCGCGAGTTCGGCATCGCTCTCTTCTTTGCCAGCGTCGGTCTCTTGGCCGGTCCCACGTTCTTTGAGACCGCCTTCAGCAGTTCTGGCGCGCTGTGGGTGGTGATCGGCGCCCTGGTCACCGTCGTGCCGCTCCTGGGCATTGGCGTCGCCGCGCGCAAATCCCTGGGGATGAATTTCGTCGATCTATCCGGCCTGTTGGCAGGCAGCATGACCGATCCGCCGGCACTGGCGTTTGCCAGCGGCATCTGCCAGAGCGAGTCTCCGGCCGTGGCCTATGCCACGGTGTACCCGTGGACGATGTTGCTGCGGATCATGTGCGCGCAGGCCTTGGCCGTGATGCTGTGCGGCTGATCGCCGCATATAGCATCGGGGCTTGCGTGGCGGTATTCTAGGCTTTGTTTGCGCCCCAACGTTGTGGAGGAAAGCATGTCGAAGTTCGCCACGCCGATGCAATACGTTCTGAAATTCGCTTGCTTGTGCTGCCTGGTGGCCGCGCAACCCAGCCGAACCTTCGCCCACGAGGAAGAAGCGGCCGAGGAGATGGCGGCCGCCGCCAATAGCTTGATCGCGTCGCTCGCCGATGGACAAAAGTCCAAGGCGGTGTTTCCGTTCGACGACGATCACCGCCTGGGCTGGCACTTCATCCCCATGGAGCGGAAGGGGCTGCCCCTCAAGGAAATGGAGCCGGAACAACAGCATCTGACCACCGCGCTCTTGGCTTCCAGCCTGAGCGGATCGGGACTGGCCAAGGCCAGCAGCATCATGAGCCTGGAGAAAGTGCTCCAGGTCATTGAGGGACCGAACCGGCGGTTTCCGCGCGACCCCGAATTGTACTTCGTCAGCATCTTCGGCGAGCCGGGCCCCGGCAAGTCGTGGGGCTGGCGCTTCGAGGGGCATCATCTGTCGTTAAGCTTTACGGTGGCCGATGGTGTGCATATCTCGGCCACGCCGTCGATGATGGGCACCAACCCCGGCATCGTGCTCGACGGTCCACACCAGGGACTGCAGGTCCTCGCCGATGAGGAAAATCTCGGGCGCGAATTGGCCAAGTCGCTCACCGACGAGCAGCGCAAGCAAGCGGTGATCGCGGATAAAGCGCCCGAAGACATCGTGACCACGAACCTGCGCAAGATCACGCCGCTGGAACCCGCGGGCGTCGGCTGGAAGGACCTCGATGAGTCGCAGCGGAATCTCGTCTGGAAGCTGGTGGAAATCTATGTGCGACGCGCGCGGCACGATGTCGCGGACGTCGATCTCAAGAAAATCACCGACGCTGGCCAGGAAAACATCTATTTCGCCTGGGCCGGCGGCGTGGACCGTGGCCAGGGGCATTACTACCGCATCCAAGGACCAACATTTCTGATCGAATACGACAACACGCAAAACAACGCCAACCACATCCACTGCGTCTACCGCGACTTCACGGAGGATTTTGGCGAAGACTTGCTGAAGCGGCACTATGAGGAGTCGCACAACCAGCCAAAGTCGAGCGAAAACTGATCGCTCGTTGCCCAGCGTTCGATTCGTTAAGCGTTCGGCCTCGATCGTGAGACCAATAAGCGTTCAGCCCCGATAGGACAAAAAAGCGCGTGGCCCCGGTGCGGCGACAAGAACGCGTTCAGCCCCGTTGGGGCTGACTCGATGCGATCAAGCTACAGGCGATTGACTCACGCCCCTTCGCCGTTCGCATAATTGTCGACGTCGGTGAGTTCAAGCGACTTGGGCGCGTCGGGCGCGGGGAGGATCCAGATTTCGCCGTGCAGCGTGTGTTGCTCGGCCCGCACGTGGTGGTGACGCACGAGTTCCAAGAGCGCGAGAAAAACACCGATCAGCGCCGATTTGTGCTGGCCCGGCTCGAACAGTTCGGAGAGGGTCAGGCGTCCCTGGGCGTGCAGCCGCTCGTGGATGCGGCGCATATAGACGATGATGGGCGTTTCGTCGTAGACGATGGTGGTCGCCGGGCTAGCCTGATTGGCCTGAATAATCCGGCCAAACGCGCTCACCAGGTCCCAGACCTCGAGGTCGGCGATCGGTTCGTCGGCGGCGCCGCGCGCGCGCTCCGGACCACGGCGATCGAGCCTGGGGAAACGTTCCTGCCAGGCGCGGCCGCGCTCTTCGAGGATGCCGGCCGCGTCCTTGTAGGTTTTGTACTCCAACAGCCGACGCACCAGTTCGTGCCGAGGGTCGTCCAACTCCTCCTGGACTTCATCCCCCTGCGGCAACACCATCCGCGACTTGATCTCCACCAACGTGCTGGCCATCTCCAGAAAATCGCCGACCCCATTCACGTCGAGCTGCTGGAGCACGTCGAGATAGGCCAGGAACTGCCGCGTGATCGGCGCAATCGGCAGATCGGCGACGTCGACCTCGTGCTTCCGCACGAGGTACAAGAGCAGGTCCAAGGGGCCGCGGAAGACGTCGAGCTGAACTTTGAAGGCGGGCATGGGGAGGGTTTTCAGTGTTCAGTGATGGAGCAGTCGTTCGCTGTTGTGGCACGGTCTCCTGACCGTGTCACGCGACCGACCGAAGGTCTCCCGTCGACGGTGCGTCACCAATCCGTCGCCATCGCGCCATCCCCGGTGGCACGGTCGGGAGACCGTGCCACAACTGGTATTTGTCAAAGGCGTTCTCTCAACTGCTGAACACTGAAAACTTCACACTCGCTCAATCCAGCTCCTCCAGCCACAGCCGCAGCTCATTGTCGTACTCGCTCGCCAGGTCTCCCTTGACCAATTGCCGATGGAAGCTGGCGGCGCCCCGGTTGTCCCCAAGGTCGGCCGCTTCGGCGTTGGCGAAGCGCAACATCGGGTCCGGCGCAATGAGGCTCTTGCAGAGGTGCATGAGCAATTCGTTCCGCACGACGTCGTCCGGCAATAGTTGCGAAAGGCGTTGCGGCAAGGTGCGCTTGGCTTCGAGCAATTCGCGATACGTCGCCAACCCGGCGAAAGGTTGCACGCCGGAGAGCATTTCCACGAGCACGTATCCCAGACTGCACAGATCGCTGCGCGGCGAGGTGGCCGCCGCCTCGAGCAATTCCGGCGCGGCGTAGGCGGGCGTGCAGGTGCGGCGATGTGGGGCATTCTCGGGATCGAACGCCGAGCCGATGTCGATGATCTTTGCGTTGCCGGCGCGCTTGATCATGATGTTCGAGGGCTTCAAGTCGCCGTGGACGATCCCCTCGCGGTGCAGCGCGGCGAGCGCGGCCAGGCAGTCGCGCAAGACGGCGATGGCAATGCCCGGTTTCAGTCGCGGCTGGGCCGGCCCGTCGGTGATGATGACGTTGTTAAGATAATCCCACCGCTTGATGCTGACGCGTTCGCGCGTCCGCTCGTACATCTTCCTGGTGAGCAGTTGGCTGACGTCGAACCCGTCGACCCATTCCATCTCCATCATGCGGATGCGATTGCGGTCGACGAAGTTGTGGACGTCCAGCAGGTTGTCTTGCTGGATCTGCGCCACCCGCGCCGCCACGTCGGCGATCCGCGCCATGCCTTCGTCGTAGCTGCGCGTGTCGGGGTAGCGCTGGGGCGAGAAGATCTTGAGCGCGACCGGTAGGGTAAAACTGTCCGTCCCGCGCCGCTCGCTGAGGTAGACCACGCCCTGTCCGCCGGAACCGAGCAGGCGGATCAACCGGAGGTGCTCAGTCCAACTGAGCCGTTGATGTTCCAGGATGGCCCGGTAGCGGACCATCAATTCGTCGGCATGACGGTCCGGAACCCGGCCGCCGACAGGAAGCGTGGCGGTTCCCTCCTCAAAGGTGGTGGAAAACATGCGGGATGGCTCGGGCGGGTGGGAAGTCATAGGCGTGCGTGCGGGTTCATCTTAAGTGGACCGCCGCGCCAAAGTCCAGACGATCGCCCGCCCCCCCCGAGGGAATGTTCCCCTTTAGCTGTGCGTAAATGGCTCGATTCGCTGTTCCCGGCCTTCGCGATGCGATTTTTCCAGGGCCTCCAGCACGGCGATCGCCGTGGCGGATTGCTCGGGCGGGATCGGCGCCGTCGCGCCGTCGTATATAGCTTGCGCGAATTGCCTGATCACTTCATGGTGCGCTTTTTCCCCAGACGCCTCGCCGAGCTGCACGTCCCAGGGGATGCGCTCGGTTTCGCCGCTGATCACGAGGTCGGGCCAGGTCAATCCTCGCTCCCGGCCGAACAATTGCATGCGCCAGAACTCGGCCTCTTTTTGGAAGCCAAGCCAACTGACTTCGAGCGACAGCAAACCGCCGTTCTCGAAGCGAACCATGCCGGCGGCGAAATCGTCGACCTCGACTTCCTCGTGGTTCCACTGCCCCCACTCGCCCCCCAAGTCCGCGCGGCGCGAGAGATGATCGAACACGCCGCCGGTGACCGACACCGGGCGCGGGCAGCCCATCATCCACCAGGTGAGGTCGAACATGTGGATGCCGAGATCGTAGATCGCGCCGCCGCCGCTGAGCTGGCGGCGCGTGAAGCCGGGCCGCGCCGGCAGGCGCCGGCGGCGGAGCCATTGCCCGCGCGCGTAGTAAACGTCGCCCAACGGATGGCGTTCCAAGTAGCGGCGCAATTGTTGGATCGACGGCCCGAAGCGCAGATGCTGCGCGACCATCAACGTGCGGCCCGAGCGTCGCGCGGCCTCGAGCATAGCGACCGCGTCGGCGCGATTGGTGGCCATCGGTTTTTCGACGAGCACGTGTTTGCCCGCATCCAGCGAGGCGATCGCGATCTCGGCGTGCAGGCCGCTCGGAGCGCAGATATCGACGATGTCGATCCGCTCGTCGGCCAAAAGCTCACGATAGTCGGTGAAGCGCAGCGGAACCTGTTCCTCGCCGAAATGCACGAGCGCGTCGGCCGAGGCGTCGGCCACGGCCAGCACGCGGGTGAAGGGGATCGCCCGCCAGGCCGGAAAATGCTGATCGCGCGCAATCATGCCGGCGCCGATCAGACCGACATTGAGTTGCGAAGCGCCGCTCGATTGCGTCAAGGCGGGATCCCCATCGTCCAAGCGGAGCTAGTGTTCTGTCACAGCTCTTTTTTCGAGTAACTAGGAACAAGAATCAGCGTGGGTGGCTGGGGACGAGCGTACTCGCTCGCCCCCAGCAAGGTGCGGTCAGCGCCCAGAATTTGGGCTCGACGTCCAGCGCGCTGGGGGCGAATGAGTACGTCCGACCCCAGCCACCCATGCCAACTGTTGTGCATTGTTACCCGAAAATCGACGTGTGACAGACCACTAGTGAGTTCCTATTGGCGGCGTACTAATCCTCCATCACTTCGGCTTCTTTGGCCTTGGCGAGATCGGTGGCGCGTTGTTCGAATTTCTTGGTGAGTTCCTGCACTTCTTCCTTCGCGCGATCGCACTCGTCTTCGCTGATGATCTTGTCTTTCTGTTCCGCTTCGGCCGCCTTGTTGCCGTCGCGGCGGACGTTGCGGATCGCGACCTTGGCCTCTTCGGTCAATTCCTTGATCCGGGCGACGAGCTTCTTGCGCACTTCGGTCGACAAAGCGGGCACGTTCAGGCGGATCAACCGGCCGTCGTTCTGCGGAGTGAAGCCGAGGCCGCTGGCCAGGATGGCTTTCTCGATGTCCTTGATGGTCCCCGGATCGAAGGGGCGGATGACGATCTGTGTCGGCTCCGGCGCGCCGACCGAGGCGAGTTGCTTGATCGGCGTCGGCGAGCCGTACACCTCGACGCGCAGCGAATCGACTAGCCCAGGGTTGGCGCGACCTGTCCGAATGCCGGCCAAGGCATGCTTCAGCACGTCGGTCGCCTTTTCCATCCGTTCCTCAACGTCCAGGAGAATGTCGTCGACGGGCATGGAAGAACCTCGGTGGTAGGTGGGTACTCGTTAACTCGGAACTCGGAAGTAGGAACTCGGAACTGACAAGTAAAGCCGTGGTGAACTCACTTCTTCGTTCCGACTTCCGACTTCCGAGTTTCTTTACCCCACGTTCGCCGGCACGGCGCTCGAAATCAGCGTGCCGACCGTTTCGCCGCGCACGGCGCGGACGATGTTGCCGGTCTTCTTGTAGTGGAAGACAAGGATCGGCATGTCGTGCTCCATGCACTGGGTGATGGCCGTGGGATCCATCACTCGGAGGTTTTGCTCGCGCACCATGTGGTAGTTCAGTTCTTTGTACAAGACGGCGTGCGGATTCTTCTCCGGGTCGTCGCTGTAGACGCCGTCGACGCGCGTGGCTTTCAAGAGCACCTGGGCTTCCAATTCCAGCGCCCGTTGCGCGGCGGCCGTGTCGGTGGTGACAAACGGGCTGCCGGTGCCGGCGGCCAAGATGATAATACGGCCCTTCTCCAAATGCCGGCGAGCGCGGCGACGAATATACGGCTCCGCGACGCCGTCCATCTTGATGGCCGTGAGCAAGCGCGTTTGCGCGCCGAGCGACTCGAGCGCGTCCTGCAAGGCGAGCCCGTTGATCACCGTGGCCAGCATGCCCATGTAGTGGGCGGTGGCTTCCTGGATGCCGGTATTGCCGGCGGTGAACTGCGCGCCGCGCAGGATGTTGCCGCCGCCGATCACAATGGCGATCTCAGCGCCGTGTTGCGCGGCCTGCACCGTCTGTTCGGCGATGTGCCGCACTTCGGACATGCTGATGCCGCGCTCCCCCGCGTGGACGAAGCTCTCGCCCGAAAGCTTCAACACCACCCGGCGATACGGCGACACCGCTCGACCTGATCCATCCTCGGACATCGGTTGCTTCCCTCAGCAGTCGGACCTCTTCTGTAGCCGAGGTCGGTGACAATCGTTGCTAATCAGAATTCCCGCGCCAGTGAACGGTAACCACGAAAGGCACGAAAACACACGAACAACTTAAGCCGCCATCACCTTTCGTGTAGTTCGTGTTTTTCGCGGTTCCTTGCCACTAGTCTTTCGCCAGTTCCCAATGGACGAACTTGACGATCTTCATGCCGTTCGCCTTGGCGAAGGCGCCGACCGTTTGCTTCTCGTCCTTCACGAACGGCTGCTCCAACAGCACCTTCTCGGCGAAGAAGTTCTTCATGCGGCCTTCGACCATCTTCTCCAGAATGTTCTCCGGCTTGCCTTCCTTGCGGGCGGCCTCCATCAGGATCTCGCGCTCCTTGGCCACCAGCGTCGCGTCGAGTTCCTCCTTCGACACCGACGACGGGCGCAACGCCGCCACGTGCATGCTCACATCCTTGGCCGATTCCGCGTTGCCCCCTTCGTATTGCAGCAACACGCCCACCTTGGCGTTGTGATGCACATAGCCGCCCGACGTGCCTTCCACGCGCACGATGCGGCCAAGCTTGATCGCCTCGCGGATGCGGTTGATGATGTCGTCCAGTTGTTGCTTGAGCGTCAGGCCTGCCTTGCTCGGCGAAGGCTGCGCGAGCAGCTCATCGGCCGACTTCGCCCCTGGGCCGGTCGCTAACTGCTTGGCGCAGGCGTTGGCGAAATCGACCAGGTCCGTGCCGCCGGCCACCGGGGCGCTTTCACAAAGCACCTCGACCATCGCGCCGACATTTTTGCTTGCGTCGGTGAAGATGGCGATGCGGCCTTCGCTGGTTTCGCGGCCGACGCGCGTCTCCGCGGTCTTGATGCCCTGTTTGCGCAGGAACTCCACGGCGGCGTCTTGGTTGCCGCCCGACTCCTGCAGCGCCTTCTTGCACTCCATCATCGGCAGCCCGGTCTTCTCCCGGAGCGCCATCACGGCGGCGGCGGTGATTTCGGCCATGTCTCGATCTCCCGTTGTAACGTATGTGTTCGCGTGCGTTTTTTGCGCTGTTAAGAGGGCCGGCGGCATTCGATGCCGCGTCCGGCCCTCGTGTGACGGGAGGCCATTTGGCGGCCCGGTCGAAGATACCCGATCGGCCTCCCGATTGAATACACGTTCCCGCCGCCTCGGACCCAGGCAATTCTAGGCGATAGATCAAGCTGCTGGGGGCGAGCGAGTACGCTCGTCACCAGCCACCCTGGCCTATGAGAATCGCCCTGCCCACCAGCGCGGCGAGACGACATGCTACGGTCGTTAGCCGACGTAGGCCCCAGCGTCCTTGTCGGCGGCTTCCATGCGTCCCAGGCCGGCCGTGCCGCGCCCTTCGATGATCGCGTCGGCCAGTTGCTTGGCGA
>Ga0073934_10008433_pt1 | contig 13744 bp, 5 predicted proteins | sample LarsenN4metaG_FD_76834 | JGI IMG/M metagenome (GOLD analysis project Ga0073934, IMG submission 76834) | Hot spring sediment bacterial and archeal communities from British Columbia, Canada, to study Microbial Dark Matter (Phase II) - Larsen... ...
GAACCGGTCGAGCTGCGCTTCGGGCAGCGGATAGGTTCCTTCCTGCTCCAACGGGTTTTGCGTGGCAATGGCAATGAACGGCTGGTCGAGCAGGTAGACCTGTCCGTCGACCGTCACCTGCCGCTCCTGCATCGCTTCCAGCAGCGCCGACTGCGTTTTGGCGGGGGCGCGGTTGATCTCGTCGGCGAGCAGCAGGCTGGTGAAGATCGGCCCGCGGTTGAAGTTGAACCGCTTCTCCTGCAGGTCGTACACGTTATGTCCGGTGATGTCGGACGGCATCAGGTCGGGGGTGAACTGAATGCGCTTGAAGGGGCAGGCCAGCACGCGGCTGAGCGCATTGACCAGCAGCGTTTTGCCGAGACCGGGCACGCCTTCGATCAGCACGTGCCCTTCGCAGAAGAGCGCCACCAGCGTCGCTTCGACCAGCTCCTCCTGTCCGATCAGCACCTTGCCGATCTCGGCGGTCGCCTGCTCGAAGAGGCCGGCAATGCGTTCAAACAGCGCGGTGACATTCGACGAATCCATCGCGATTCCTGCTGGCGACAACGGAAAGACCTCACTCCGGCAGCGGCTGGCCCTTGGTTTCCGGCAGGAATGGCAGCACCAGCAGGCCCAGCAGGAACACGCTGCACATTGTCACGCCGGCGTAGCGCATCGGTTGCTCGTAGCCCGCGAACACGCGGCTGGTGAGCAGGCCCAGCATGGACGGACCGAACGCCGCCACCACGCGGCCGACGTTGTAGCAGAACGAAGTCCCCGTGCTGCGCAGGTGTGTGGGGAACAACTCCGGAAAATAGATCGCATAGCCACCGAACAGCGCCAACTGGCAGAAGCCCATCAGCGGGATCATCCAGAACAGATGGCTGAAGTCGTTCAGCGTCAGGAACACCAGGATGGTGCTGGCCATTGCCGCGATAAATGCCACTGCAAACGCGGGCCGACGGCCGGTGTAATGCGTGACCATCGCGAAGCCGTAGATGCCGAAGAACGCCCCGATGTTCAGCATCAGCGAGGTCACGCCTTTCCAGAACACCACTTTGCCGTTGATTTGCTCCGGAGTCAGGCCGGTGTTGGCATACGACTGGCGCAGCACGGCGTCGTACAGGTCGGGTGCAAAGAAGCCAATGCTCCACAAGCCAATCACGCCGGACGACGCCAGGATCAGCCCGCCGATGGCGTTCTTGCGCCAGCGCGGGTCGGCAAACAGGTCGGCGATGCGCAGCGGCGACTTTTCCTCGCGCGAAAGGTGCTGCCAGCGCTCCGGTTCCTTGAGATTGCGTCGGATCAGGATCGCCAGCAGCGCCGGCAGGATGCCGATGACGTACAGGATCCGCCAGGCTTTGACCTGCGTGCCCCAGATCACGAGATCCTTCAATCCCCCTTCCGCTTCGAGGTGGCCGATCCCCATGCTCAACAGCGCCGCGGTGATGTTTCCCACCGCCGACAGCGCCTGCAGCAATCCCAGCGCAAACGGCCGTGCCCGGCTGGGCATCACTTCAGCCACCAGCGACACACCGACGGCGAACTCCCCCCCCACCCCCAGTCCAGTGAGAAACCGGTAAAACACAAAGTCCCAGAAGCCGGTCGAGAACGCGCTCAAGCCGGTGCACAGCGAGTAGATGAGAATGGTCAGCAGCATCGTCTTTGCCCGGCCAATGAGATCGCCGAGCACGCCGAAGAACAGCCCCCCCGTCGCCCAGCCCAGCAGGAACACGCTGGTGGCATAGCCGCTGTATTCGCTGATGACCCCTTTCGTTGGCGGCTCGCCGCTCACCGTGAGCAGCTCTCGCATGGCGTCCACGCGGGTGAGCACGAAGATCTGCTGGTCCATCGTGTCGAACAACCAGCCCAACGCTGCCACGATGAGCACGAACCAGTGATAGCGGTTGAGCTGCTTCCACCACGGCCCCGTCGCCGGCGCTTCTTCGGTCGCTCCCTGAAATTCCTCGAGGCCGTGCATGCCGTGCTCCAAAAGAGACCCGGGGATGGCCATCCCCGGGTCTCTGATGAGGTCAATCGGTGGGGGTGAAAATGTTCGCATCAAATACACTCGAATCGCACGGAGGCCGCAAGGGTCGGGCACGCGGCCGCGGCGATTTCGTCGGAATTGGCCTCGACCCTGCTGAGCGGGTTTGCGTTGACGCCGCTCGTGCCGCACAATCGGTCGTTCCCGTATTCCAAACCGAGGGATCTGCCCCTCGGCTTCCCCGAATTAATCGAAGCCGCGGGGCCACATCCCCGCGGTTGTGCTTCGAGGACCGCACCGATGAACTCATCCACCATATCCACCCGCGGCCAGTGGATGGCCCTCCTCGCCGCGCTCCTGGGCTGGATGTTCGATGGCGCGGAGATGGGCATCTTCTCTGCGGTCGGCCGTGCCGCTGTGCAGAACCTGCTCCGCATTGACGGCATCCCAACGCAGGATCAGGAAGCCGAGATCGGCCTGCTGTTCAGCGTAGTGATCGCGTGCTTTCTGGTGGGGGCTGCCACGGGGGGCGTAGTGTTCGGCTGGCTGGGGGACCGCATCGGCCGGGTGCGGGCGATGAGCCTGAGCATCATGACTTACGCAATGTTCACGGGACTGTGCGGTCTCGCGCAGGATCCGCTGCAACTGGGCATCCTGCGGTTCATCGCCTCGCTCGGCATGGGGGGCGAATGGGCGCTGGGCGTGGCGTTGGTGATGGAAGTCTGGCCGAATCGGTCTCGCGCGCTGATGGCGGGCCTGATCGGCGCAGCGGCAAACGCTGGATATGCGCTCGTCGGGGTGATCGGCATCGTGCTCAACAGCCTGCTTTCAACTTTTGAGAGCGGAATGCTGGCTGTCGGCCTCCCGGACTCGACAGTGCAGATGCTCGTCGCCTACAAGGGTTGGCGGCTGATGATGATGCTCGGCGTGCTGCCGGCCATCCTCACGTTCTTCATCCGCCTGTTCGTGCCGGAATCGGAAAAATGGGAGGACGAAAAGACGCGCGGCAGCACGTCGCATTGGGCGACGGTCGACCTGCTCGGTGTGCTGATCGGGTCGTCCGGTCCAGGGCTGATCATTTACGTCTGGGCCACCTCGGCGCCAATGGAGATGCGCATCGGATGCACGCTGCTGGGCGCCGCGGTGGCGACGCTGGGATATCTGTATCCGGTGTTCCGCTATCTGAAGCGGGAGCGGGAAGCCAACCCAGGTGGAACGTCGACCGCCAACGCCATCCCGCGGATGCTGCTGGGGGCCTCGTTGAGCGGCGTGGCCTTGCTCGGCACATGGGGCTCGACGCAATGGGCGCCCTCGTGGTCCGCCCAGTTGATGGAGAAGACCCCCAGCAGCGTCCGCGAATCGCTGGGGGCGATCGGCGCCAACCCGCGCGAGTATACGCTCATCTTTCTGTCGATCGGCGCCATTGTGGGAACCATTGCCGCGGCCCAATTGGGCGACCGTCTCGGCCGCCGCACGACCTACTGCCTGATGTGCCTGGGATCGGCGGTGTCGGTGTTCGGGTTCTTTCAGATGCAATCGCAATACGGCTGGCTGTTTCTGGTGAACTCGTTCCTGGTAGGTGCGATCTCGGCATCGTTCTACGGCTGGCTGCCGTTGTACCTGCCGGAGTTATTCGCCACGAGAATCCGGGCGACGGGCCAGGGCTTCAGCTTCAATTTTGGACGCATCATCTCGGCGATCGGGGCGCTGCAAGTGGGCGCGCTGCTCTCGGTCGTCAGCAACTACAAGACGTTTGCCGGAATCCAAGGCGGCTATGCCGTGGCCTGCAGCTTCGTGATCTTTGTGTATGCCATTGGGCTCGCCATCATCTGGCTCGCCCCGGAGACCAGGGGCAAACCGCTGCCGGAGTGACGCGGACGTCAAGCGATTGCCCCAGGAACACTAACCCGACGCGCAAGCGAGGGAATCTGCAATCGCCCACGGATTCCCTCGCTTGCACGTCGGGCTAGTGTTGTGTTGCCGGCAGCGGCACTGGCTTGGGAAACCGCAGCAGCCGCAGGCCGTTCAGGATGACGACCACTGTGCTCCCTTCGTGCCCGAGCACCGCGAGCGGCAGGGGCAGACGCACGAGGAACGTCGAAACCAGCAACAATGCCATCACGCCAAACGCGACGGCCAGGTTCTCCCAGACGATCTGCTGCGACCGCCGGGCCAGTGCAATGATGTAGGGTAAGCGCCGCAAGTCGTCGGCGAGCAGCACCACGTCCGCCGTCTCGAGCGCAACGTGCGTTCCTGCGCCTCCCAACGAAAAGCCGACCGTCGCCGCGGCCAGGGACGGGGCGTCGTTCATGCCGTCGCCGATCATCCCCGTGGGACCATATTGTTCTCGCAACTCGTGAATCGCCTGCAGTTTTTCGTCGGGTAACAGTCCCGCCCGAAACGACAGCCCCAACGACGACGCGATGCTGCGGGCCACGGCTTCGCTGTCGCCGGTGAGGATGGTCAGCTCGCGCAGGCCAAGCCGGTGCAGTTGCCGCACGCTGTCCGCGGCGCTCGGGCGCAGCGTGTCGGCCACGCCGATCATTCCCAACCAGCGCTCGTCGTCGGCGAGGACCAGCACCGTTTGACCCTGCTCTTGCGCGGCACGAGCGGCCTCGCGCACGATGCCGTCGTTGGTCGAGCCGTGCTGTTCGAACCATGCAGCTTTCCCGATCCGCAAGCGTCGACCGCGCACCCAGCCTTCCACGCCGAAGCCGGTGATTGCAGCGACGTCGTCGGCCGAGGGAACAGGAACGGCAGCTTCGTCGGCGGCGCGCTTCACCGCAACGGCCAGTGGATGCTCCGAATGAGCCTCCAGTGCCGCGGCCCGGGCCAGCAGGTCGTCCCGCGAGACATTCATGGCCGCCGCGACGCTGACGACCTGCGGTTTGCCGACCGTCAGCGTTCCCGTCTTGTCGAAGGCAATGGCCTGCAGTTGTGCACACTCTTCGAGGGCGGCCCCTCCCTTCACCAGGACTCCGCCGCGGGCCGCGCTCGTGATCGCCGCCAGAATCGCCGCGGGAATCGAAATCACTACCGCGCACGGCGACGCCACCACCAGCACCGTCATCGCCCGGTAAAACGAGTCCGGCCACGGCTCCGCGAGCCACAGCCGCGGAATTAAGAGCGTGGCGAGCGACATCCCGATCACCACCCACGTGTAGCGTTCGCCGAACCATTCGGTGAACCGCTGGCTGGCGGCGCGCTGCGACTGGGCCTCTTCCACCAGCCGCACCATTCGAGCGAGGGTCGATTCACCGCCGACGTGCGTGACTTCGACGTGGATCACGCCCTGCTGGTTGAGAGTACCGCAGTAGACGGCATCGCCCGGCAGCTTGTCGACGGGAATCGATTCTCCGGTCATGGGGGATTGATCGACACTGGTCTGCCCGACGCGCACGAGGCCGTCGGCGGGCAGCCGTTCGCCGGGCCGCACCAGCACGACGTCGCCGCGACGCAGCTCTTCAATGGGAACCAGTTCCTCTTCGCCATCGCGGAGCCGCAGGGCGTGCTCCGGGGTGAGGTGCATCAGGTCGGCGATCGCGCGGCGCGTGCGGCCGAGGATGAGCGTTTCCATCGTCTGCGACAGCGAAAACAGGAACAGCAATGCGGCGCCATCGGCGAAATGGCCCAGTCCTGCGGAGCCGAGGGCTGCCGCGAGCATCAGCACGTCGATGTTCAACTTGCCGCTACGCAGTTCCTCCCAGGCGTGGCCGGCCGTGTGCCAGCCACCGGCAACGTACGCAACGAGATACAGCACCCACGCGGCCACGCGCACGGCAAGCGGCGTCGTCGCCGTCGATCCGAATTCAATCACCAACCCCGCCAGTCCGGCCACGAGACAAATCGCAGTGGAGGCGATCAGCCAGAAGCGCACGGACTCGCCGTGATGATGCGCGTGCGGTTTGACGGCGGGCGGAGCGGGCGGAGCAATTGTGGTGCTGATGATGACATTCCTTGACGCGGTACAGGAATCATAGCCCCTCGGAAGCCCAGGAATAGCCTTCCCTGGGTACTCTTCGCGACCGCAAAAATGTGTCCGGGATACTCGGAAGCATCTCGCACACTATGATGCACGGATGGCTATCCTTGGGCTTCCATTTCCCGTTAAGATTGCGGCCGCAACAGAAGTCTCCGGCATGGATGTCGCATGAAGTTTGTCGCCGCGCTGATCTCCCTACTGCTCGCGGGAACCGTGTGCGCGGCCGAGCCCCCGCCGGTTCGCGTCCCGGACGGCTTTCGCGTCACCGAGTTCGTGACCGATCAGCAGGCCCACGATATCTTCTGTATCACGTTTGACGCGCAAGGCCGTCTGGCCATCTCCGGACCCGGCTATGTGCGACGGGTGACCGATGAGGACGGCGACGGCGTTGGCGAAGCGGTGCAGCAGTTTGCCGATGGTCCCGCCACCGGCGCGCAAGGGATGTACTTTCACGGACGGAACCTGTTGTGCGTCGGCGACGGGGGGTTGCTGTACTTCAAAGACCAGGATGGCGACGGACGCGCAGACGGTCCTCCCGACCTGCTGCTCAAACTGCAAACCGGCGGCGAGCACGATTGTCATGCGATCCAACTCGGCCCCGACGGTTGGTGGTATCTCATTGCCGGCAACACGGCGAAGGTCACCGCGGCGTATGCCACTTTGCCGACGTCGCCGGTCAAGTCACCGCGCGCAGGGGCACTAATGCGGTTCACGCCCGATCTGAAGCAGGGGGAGATCCTGGCCGACGGCTTCCGCAATGCCTACGACTTCGCCTTCCATCGTTCGGGGGATCTCTTCGTCTTCGACAGCGACGACGAGCGCGACGTCTCGCTGCCGTGGTATCGACCCACGCGCGTGTTTCACACGCTGGCCGGGTCGGACCACGGCTGGGTGAGCCGCAGTTGGAAGCGGCCCAACTACTTCTGCGACATGCCGCCGGTGGTGGCATCGTTCGGCCGCGGCTCGCCGACGGGAATGGTGTGCTATTGCCACGCGCAGTTTCCTGCTGCCTATCGCGATGCGGTATTCGCACTCGATTGGACGTACGGCCGCGTGCTGTGTTTGAAGCCGTCGCCATCGGGGGAGACGTGGACCGCCAGGTCCGAAGTGTTCATGAGCGGCATCGACGGACACGGCTTCGCCCCGACCGATTGCGACGTGGGCCCGGACGGTTGCCTGTACGTAAGTGTCGGTGGCCGAGGCACGCGCGGTGCGGTGTATCGCATTCAGGCAGAGACATCGGAGCCGGCGGCACTCGCCACGTCGGATGTGGAACGCTGCCTGCAGGCGCTGCAGCCGCTGGCCAGTTGGTCGCGCGCCAGGTGGACGTCGCAGGCCAGGTCGCTCGGCCGCGACGTTTTCGCCAAGGCCGCACTCGATGAAGCTCGACCAACGACCGAGCGCGTGCGCGCTATCGAAATCCTGACCGAACTGTTCGGCGGACTGGACGACCCGTTGCTGAAAGTGCTGGCGGAGTCGCGAGAGTCTGCCGTGCGGGCGCGGGCCATCTGGTCGTTCGGACGAACGCAGCGGGATCAACTCGATCCGAACTTGCTGGCACTGTTCGTGAGGGATCAGCATCCGCTCGTCGCCCGATCGGCTTTGGAAGCGGGGTTCAACACCTCGATCGATCGCGATTGGAAACCGCTGGTCGAGCCACTTGCGCGCGTTCTGGGCAGCGACCAACGGCACAACCGGTTGCTCGCCGCGAACATGGTCTCACGGGCGCCGGCGTCATTGTTGCCGGAGCTGTCGCAGGCGGCGACAAAGGCCGGCCCGCGGGCGGTGGTGTCCTATTCGCTGGGCTGGCTCGCCAACCCGGCCGTCGATGCAGCCCGCGTCCGGCAGGCCGTGTCGCCGCTCGCAGTCAGCGTGCTGCGCGGCGACTACCCGCCCGACTGGAAGCTCGATGCCCTGCGGCTGCTGCAAATGATGCTTGGCGACCTCGGACCGTCGGAGACGCACCCGCCGGCGTTCGACGGCTACGCTCCCGGCGTCAACCTGCAGCCGATCGAACGGGAATTAGACCCGCTTCGCGTGCAGTTGGCGGAGGTGTATCCCACGGGCACGCCGGTCGTCGACGGGGAACTGTCCCGCGTGCTGGCGATGCTCGCCCCTTCAAACCAGAAATTCCTGGATAAAGTGCTCGCGCAAGTGACGGGCGAATCCGATCCGATCGACGACATCCATCACCTGCTGGTCGCCGCGCGGCTGCCGGTAGCACGCTCGGCAGCGCAGCGGCCGGTAATTGCCGGAGCGCTGGTCGGGCTCGATGCGAAGTTCTCGAAGCGCAAGCTGCCGCAGGACAGCGCGTGGAACGACCGCATGCGCGATCTCTACACGCGGCTGTGCGAACTCGACGAGTTCCTGGCGCCGAGCCTGGTGGACGTGGCAGGCTTCGGCCGGCCATGCCACGTGTTGTTCATGGCGCAGATGCCGCCTCAGCGTTTGCCCGATGCCATTGCGGCGTTCGTGCAGCAATCGCAGCAGGACCCCGACTATCCGTGGAACAACGACGTCGTTTTCCTGTTGGGAGCGTCGACCGATCCGGCCCACCGGCAACTGGTGAAGCAATTGTACGACCGATTGTCGGTCCGCGGAGCGGTGTTGATCACGCTGTCCGAGAGGCCGGATGCCGCCGATCGCGCCTGGTTTCGCGAGGGTCTCGACTCCTCGCAGCCGGAAGTGCTCGAAGCGTGCCTGACCGCGCTCGAGGCGCTTCCCATCGACTCTTCGGCGATCGAGCAAATCGCGCTGCTGCGCGCGCTGCGGCGGTTGGGCGCCGACAACCGCGAATACGCCGCCCGCGACCGCGTGGTGAGACTGCTGGAGCGCAATACGGGACATCGCGAGCCGTTCGTGTTCGGCAAAGAGGGCCGAACGGCCCAGGCAAACGCCGTCGCTGGCTGGACGCGGTGGATTCAATCGCGATGGCCGCAGGAGACCGCCGCAGCGTGGACCAGCGACGGTGAAGTGGCCCAGCTCCCCAAGCTGCTCGCCCAGGTGGAATGGTCGCAAGGCGACGTCTCACGAGGTGCGAAACTCTACGAAACCCGTCAGTGCGCCCAGTGTCACGGCGCACGCACTGCGCTGGGTCCCGACTTAAGCGGCGTCGCCGGCCGGTTCTCGCGCGAGGACCTGTTCACCGCAATCGTCGATCCCAACCGCGACGTTTCCGCACGCTATCAGACCACCATCATCCAGACGAAGCAGGGCAAGACGCTCTCGGGCCTCGTGTTTTACGAATCCGTCGATGGCTTGCTGCTGCGGAATGCGACGCAGCAAACGTTTCGCATTGAGACGGCGGATATCGAAGAGCGCCGCCGTTCTCCGGTGTCATTGATGCCCGCTGGCCTGTTGAAGGGATTGTCCCCCCGCGACTACGCCGACTTGTACGCATATCTTGCGACATTGGGCAGCGGCACCACGAAGGGGCAATAGCAGCGGGCATCTTCCGTGTGTCGCCGATCCACAAGAAACAGGCAATACTGTTGAAAGCTACAGAGAACGACACACGGAGCGTGTCTGGTGCGAAGGACGGCGCGCGTCGGCAACCGCCGCGCTGCAATGACCTCGACGGCCGGCGCTGGCTGCAAAACTCAATCAGCGTGTGGGACGATCTTCGAAAGACGCCGGAGGAACAGCGGCTCAAGCATCCCGCCCAGTTCCCCGTGAGGCTGGTGGAACGGTTGATTGAGTCGTTTCTTCCTGCCGGCGCGCAGACGGTTCTCGATCCCTTTTGCGGCTCCGGTTCGACGCTCATTGCGGCTCGCCGCCGCGGCAAGGTCGGCGTGGGCATTGAGCTTTCCGCCGAGTACGTCCGCCTGGCGAAGCGGCGACTGGCGGACCTGAATTTCGACGGCGCTCCCACTGCCGTCATCCACCATGCCCCGGTCAGCCGGTTATTGGAGCTGGTTCCCGCGGAGTCGATCGATTTGTGCGTGACGTCCCCGCCGTACTGGAACATCCTGAACCAGAAGCGGACCGCCGATTCCAAGGCCATCCGCCACTACGGCAACCTCGAAGGCGACCTCGGCCAGATCGCCCAGTACGAAGACTATCTGCAGGCGCTGATGGCCGTGTTTCGGGACGTACGGACGGTTTTGAAGCCGGGCGCCCACTGCGGCATTGTGGTGATGGATCTCCGCAAGCGCGACCGCTTCTTTCCGCTGCACAGCGACCTGGCATCGCGATTGCAGGCGATCGGCTACCGTTGGGATGATCTCGTCATCTGGAACCGCCAGGCCGAGTACAATAATTTGCGTCCCCTCGGTTACCCAGCCGTGTTCCGCATCAACAAGGTGCACGAGTTCATTCTGCTGATGCAGAAGCCGAAGAGCGAAAAGTAGCCGTCACGCGTCGCGCGACGTGAGCCGAATCGCCCGCGACGTCCCAGCTTCCAATGGGGCGTCGCGTCGAACGGGCTTTCCTTACGTGGAGCGTGATGGCTCCATTGAATGAGTCCGATGCACGATCGATTTCATCAACTCTTTGCGGCGGCAACCGAGCTGACGGCGGAAGGCCGGTCGCTGCTGGCGGAGATTGGATTTCACGACGTGCCGGCGGCCTGGCAGCGACTGCGCACGGTCCGCTCGCGTGCGCCGCAGTGCGAGGCGACGGAGGCGTGTCTGCGGCGGCTGCTGGTGGGGTTATGGGAATCGCCTGCCCCGGACGCCGCGCTCGTCAGCTTCGAGCGTTATCTGACGCAGGTCACCGATCCCGCGGCCGCCTTGGCCTATCTCACGGACTATCCCCGCGCCGTCGAAATGCTGGTGAAGCTGTTCGGCGGGAGCCAGTACCTCACCGAAACGTTGCTGCGCAATCCGGAGTACCTGGCTCGCCTCACGCAGCAACGTCGCCTCTCGGAAGTGCTCAGCCGCGAGGAGTTCGTTGCCGGGGCGCTCGGGGCTGCCTCCATCGAGTCCGATCTGTCGGGCCGATGGGACGCGCTGCGGCGCTATCAGCGCTGGGAAGTATTGCGGATTGGCGCCTGCGACCTGTTCGGGCTGATCGACCTGCGGACGGCGACCAACCAGCTCTCGTTGCTCGCCGACGGCCTGGTCCGTGCCTCGCTGCAACTGCTTCCGCCCGGTCCCGATCTGCAGCGGCGGGGGTTCTGCGTGCTAGCGTTGGGCAAGCTGGGGGGCGAGGAGCTGAATTACAGCTCCGACATCGACCTCGTGTTTCTGACCGACGAACATGCCGAGCGCTGGGCGCCGCTTGCGCAAGGGCTTATCCGCGCGTTGCAAAACCCGACCAGCGAAGGCTTCCTCTATCGGGTCGACATGCGGCTTCGTCCGTGGGGCCGGTCCGGGTCACTGGTGTCGACGGCGGCGGGGTTTCTATCGTATCTTCGCCGTGACGCCGAGCAGTGGGAGCGTCAGGCGCTGCTGAAGGCCCGCGTAATAGCCGGAGACGAGTCGCTCGGTGGGCGCGTGCTGGCCGAGTGCCAGCCGATTCTCTTTTCCGCAGCACCGCAGCAGGTGCGCGACAGCGTCCGTGCAGCCAAGCAGTGCATCGAAGCCGCGCTGGTGCGCGAAGGCCGCTCGTGGGGCGAAGTGAAGTCCGGTTTGGGCTCGCTGCGGGACATCGAGTTCGTCACGCAAACGCTGCAGCTCATTCACGGCGGACGCGTTCCTCAGGTGCGCTCTGCCAACACGCTGGACGGCCTCATTCGCCTCGCCGACTTTGGCCTCCTCCCCGCCGACGAGTACCGCCAGCTCACCGGCGGCTACCTGCTCTTGCGCACGATCGAGCACGCGCTGCAGCTGATGCACAACCGGGCCGAGCACGCCTTGCCCATCGACCGCCGCGAGCTGACGTACCTCGCCCGCCGCCTCGACTTTCACGGGCCGGATGAGTTCCTCGCGCATTACGAGCGGCACATCTCCGCGATTCGCGCGATTTTCAACCGGCATCTCGAGGCAACCACCGACGCCGTTCCGGCCCCTTCCTCCCTTGCACCCGACGCGGGACGCCCCACCATCGACGAGATGCCGCAGTTCACGGAAGAGGAACACCAGCGGCACCGCGCGGGTTTGCGCCGGATTTCTCCCGAGCGGCCGGTGTCGGTGTCGGCCGAGTTGCTCGATGGCCCGCTGTGGCGGGTGACGGTGCTGGGGATCGACCATCCCGGCGACCTGTCGATGATCTGCGGCCTGTTTTTCGTATACGGGTGCGACATCATCGACGGACTCGTCACCACCGGAGAGCATCCCGAGGTCTGGTCGCAGTTTCAGCCGAGGGGCCGCAAGCGCGGGAAACCGTCGCCGCTGCAGCGGGACCTGGTGGACGTCTTCACGGTCCGCCCGCCCTGCGACAGCACCGAGCCTGAGGTGTGGATCAACTACGAAGCGGACCTGCTGCAGTTATTGCAACTTTCGCACACCGGCCGTCAGGGCGAAGCACAGGGCCGGTTAGCGAAGCGTGTGGCTGCCGCATTGGAAGATGCACCGGTGGACGAACTGCGGCTGTCTCCGCTGGAAGTCGCCCTGGACAACGAGTCTCTCTCCCACGCGACGGTGATGCACATCCGCGGGGAGGACTCCATCGGCTTTCTGTACGAGCTGACGAACGCGCTGGCGCTGACGGGCATCCAGATCGAACGGATGGCCATCCGCTCTCACGGAGAGCGCGTGAGCGACACGCTGTACGTCACCGATGCGCGAGACGGCTCGAAGCTGCATGCGTCGGCGCGGCAGCGCGAGCTTCACGCGGCGGTGGTGCTCATCAAGCACTTCACGCACCTGTTGCCGCGCTCGCCGAATCCTGAAGCGGCGCTCTTGCACTTCCGCAGCTTTGTGAGCGATCTGTTCCGCCAACCCGATTGGCCCGATCGGCTTTCGTCGCTGGAGCGACCGGAGGTGCTGGACGCACTGGCGCAGCTGCTCGGCGTGAGCGACTTCCTGTGGGAAGACTTCCTGAGGCTGCAGTCGGCGAGCCTGTTTCCTCTGTTCCGCGATCTGACCGCGCTGCAGAAGCGAAAAGATCGCAACGCGCTCCAGATGGAATTGCAGTCCGAATTGGCGAAGCCGTTGTCGTCCGATGCCGCCGTCGAGCGCCTGAATGCCTTCAAGGACCGCGAGATGTTCCGCATTGACATGCGGCACATCCTGGGGCACATCGATGAGTTCGAGCAGTTCTCGGAGGAGCTGACCGACGTTGCTGATGTCGTCGTCGAAGCCGCCTTGAACCGCGTAATGGCCGATCTGCAGCGGAAGCACGGCACGCCGCGCGATGCGGGCGGATTGCCGGTTTCGCTGTGCGTGGCGGCGCTCGGCAAGTGCGGCGGGCGCGAAATGGGCTTCGCCTCCGACATCGAGCTGATATTCGTCTATGCCACCGACGGCCAGACCGACGGCGAGTCTCCCCTGTCGAATGCGACGTTCTTCCAGCGTGCGGTCGAACGGTTCACACAGAGCATCCGCGCGCCGCGCGAGGGAGTGTTCCACGTCGACCTGCGGCTGCGGCCGTACGGCCGCGCGGGGCAGTTGGCCGTCCCGTTGGCAGCGTTCGAGCACTACTTTGCCCCGCAGGGACCGGCCTGGCCTTACGAACGGCAAGCGCTTGTGAAGCTGAGGCCGGTCGCCGGCGACCGCGAGCTCGGCCGGCAACTGGTGGCGGTCCGCGACCGGCTGATCTATCGCGGCGAAGAATGGGACATCGTCGCCGTGCGGGCCATGCGCGAACGCCAGGTGCGGCAATTCGTCCGCGCCGGAAGCTTCAATGCCAAGCTCAGCCCCGGAGGCGTCGTCGATATCGAATACCTCGTGCAATTGCTGCAGATCCAGCACGGA
>Ga0073934_10008434_pt1 | contig 13742 bp, 18 predicted proteins | sample LarsenN4metaG_FD_76834 | JGI IMG/M metagenome (GOLD analysis project Ga0073934, IMG submission 76834) | Hot spring sediment bacterial and archeal communities from British Columbia, Canada, to study Microbial Dark Matter (Phase II) - Larsen... ...
ATTTTGGACGCCGATTGACAGCGGGGAGCGAGAACGTGAAATCGTACAACTGGAAGCGAGAACACGAGCGCCTTTGGAACGAGCTCGTTCCACCCCAGGGTCAAGCTGATTCGCTGCAAGGGGAGTTGATTCGCATTGCCGGCAAGCTCACCGACCAAGCCTACCGCAACGGCAACATGAACTGGGATTCTGAGCATGAACGCATGTGGCGATTTGTCGGCCAGCATCTGGATGATCCGGCAACCTTCAGCGACCGCGAACGCGCCGACATCAGATCCGCGATCGACGAGATCATCCGCGACCACGACAACCCCGACACGAGCGGCGATGGCAGCAGCTACTACCTCGTATCCGAGCGCGTCGTTGATTGGTGCGTCGCGCATCCGGAACCTATCCCACATCGGCCCGACTTGAGTCTCAAGCGCTGATGGAACCGATCGTGAGAGCGTCCAACTGCTGGCCGAACCAGGCGCTGCACTGGACGCGCTGGAAAGACGCGCGCCAGTGAGCGTCAGGCGTTCGACGGGTAAGCGATGAGCCAAAAGTCGCTGGGACAGGAACTCCTCCGCAATCCCGCGCTGTGGCTCGTCGTCATTCTCATGAACCTCCTCGTTGCCAACCTCGTCTGCGGCATACTGGTACCATGAAGCATTGCGGCCCAGCAGTCATGCGACAGTGCCAGCCCTTGCGTGCGCACACTAATACGTGTACACGTTCCGGATGAAGAGGCGGGAGCTGGAGCGGCGGCTGCTCGATCTCGGCTGGAGCTTCCTGAAGCATGGCGGCAAACACGACGTCTGGTCCGATGGCGAGCGGAAAGAAGCGATACCGCGCCATGCAGAGATCAACGAGAAGTTGGCAATTGCGATCCTGAACCGAGCGAGAAAGAAGGTTTGAAATGCGATTTCAGGGAAAACTTCATAGGGACGGCAGGTGGTGGTTAGCCGAAGTGACGGTCTTCGACGCAATAACCCAGGGCCGCACTCGCAAGGAGGCGTTTGACATGATTGCGGACTGGTTCGTCACAATGGGTGATCGAAGAGGGTTCGCGGTGCAGATTCACGCAGTTGGCCGAACCGATTTCGAGATCAGCTCCGATGACTCCCGTACAATGATCCGACTGCTCCTGCAGAGGCAGCGCCAGAAAAGCGGACTTACTCTGGCCCAAGCAGCGGAGCGGCTTGGGGCAAAATCACGAAACGCCTATGCGCGCTACGAGCAGGGAGTGTCTGTACCAACCATTGAGAAACTTGATGAGCTGCTTCGGGCGATTGCCCCTGATCGGGATATCGTGGTGCGTCAGAGTGACGCTGCGTGAGCCGAAGCGGGACCGTCAACATGAGGCGTCCAAGCTCAGCAGCCAGAGTCACCTCGTTATTGGGATGCCGGGAGCGCGTTCTCGCGAGGCAGCAGGTCGAACTTGAGCATGCACTGGACGCGGGCCGCGACGCTTCTGATGTCCGCAAGAGGGTTCCCGGTTCGGCCCGCGCCGCTGATGCTGCTGCGTTCGGCCGGCGAGGAAGACTGTGCTACGCTTCCGATTGGAGGCTTCCATGAACGAGGTGCAAGCGATCCATTCTGATCCTGAGATCCTCGGCGGGACGCCGGTCTTCGTCGGAACGCGGGTTTCTGTGCAGGCCCTATTCGACTACCTGGAAGGGCAGCACTCGCTCGTTGAATTTCTCGACGACTTTCCCAGCGTGAGCCGCGAGCAGGCGGTTGCCGTCTTGGAGCAGGCCCGAGAGCTGGTTGTCCGCCGTGCGAGTGCTGCTGGATGAATGTGTCCCCCGGCAGCTACGCCGGGACCTCGTCGGCCATGGCGTTCGCACGATCGTCGAGATGGGTTGGGCCGGAACGAAGAACGGCGAGTTGCTGAAGCGAGCGCAGAGTGACTTCGATGTTCTGCTCACGACCGACCAGGGATTCGGATTCCAGCAGAATCTCATGTCCGCCTCAATCGCGGTCATCGTCGTTGCGGTTGGTAGCAACGACATCAACGTTCTGCGACCTTTCGTGTCGCAGATCTTGGAGGCGCTCGATGCTGCGAAGCCTGGGGAACTACGCCGTATCGTCCCGTGAGGTGTCGGGCCTGCCACCAATGGGAGCCGAACAAGTTGCTTCACCGGGCGCGCACAAGGACGCGCGCCGGTGAGCATCGGCGTTCGGCGACGGGGCGTCGATGCTCATCTTAGTCAAGCGAGCATTCGGCTTGGTCACGCTACTCACGGGCGGCACACTGCTGGTCTTCGCCCTCGGCCAGAAGTTCTTTCTTCCGGATCACCCGTTCAAGGTGGGCCCCCTGATAGGCGGCTTGGTCTGGGGCTCCGTCTCGTGGCGTTTCGGCCGAAAATGGTTGTTCAATTGGATGGTATTCGGAAGGTCGGCACTTCCGATCAGCGCGCTGGCTCTCGCAAGTGAGCGCCAGCGTTCGGCTGTAGCTGAAAACAGATGATCGACGCTATCCCCGAAGAGATCGAGGCCGCTGTTGCCGCGTACGTTGCCGCTGGCGAGCAGATTCGCGACCGCGTGGAAGCGAACCGTCGACGCTACCACGGTACGAAGTACGAGGATTGTCCGCCAATGCTGCCAGAGCAGCTTGCCATGATGGTGCGGCACCGGGATCTTCTCGAGGAGCACCGGCGCCTCGAGGAACGGTACGGTCCCTGTCCGCGGCAGTGGGCGTTTGCGGTCGTATGGTTCAAAGGCCGAGCAGCGAAACATCCCGGTGCGAACCCGCCGCCGCGTCGGGGACGAACGCGGAAGGTGCCGAACAAGGGTTCTCCAGCCGACGCCAAAAAGCGGCGCGGCTGAACACCGGCGTTCGGCGACGATGACGGTCCACGTCAGCCGGCATTCGACCATGAAGTCGCGAAGGAGTATGTTCTCTTCATGAAGTACCGTGTGCGTCTGGACAAGTCTGCCGAGGGTGTCGCCGTGTCTGTTCCGGGGCTTCCGGGCTGTTGGTCGCAGGGGGCGACGGAAGCGGAGGCCTTGGCCAACATCGCTGATGCGATCCGCGAATATCTCGCCGTTGTCGACGAGCAGTTGGGCGGCGGCGAAGTGCGTGAGATCGACGTAGCGGTGTGAGCGCCTGTGCCGAGCATCGCTGGGGTGCCGCATCGGCGTGCTGTTCGCGCGCTCGAGAAGGCAGGTTTCCGTATCGCCCGCGAAGGCGCGGAGCACATCGTCATGACTGACGGCGGGCGCATCGTCACCATTCCACGTCATGATCCGGTCAACGCGTTTACGATGGGCGGGATCGTCCGAGACGCCGGCTTGACGGAGGAAGAGTTCAGAAAGCTCCTGTGAAGCAACGAGCCGAACATGGCCATGCACAGGACCGCGACCGCAAGGCCGATCTGTCGAGCCGGAAACGGTGCGTCGCGGTCGCGGCCTGTGATGGCATGGCGTTCGGCTGACAGGATGGATCAAATTCCTCGAGATTTCCGGTACGCGGCAAGCGACATGGAGCCCCGTTGCCGCTTAACCCTGTCCAGCATCTTGCGGAAGCGAGGGCTCTTCTCGAGGAGGTAGTCCTCGATGTCACGGTCATCGATGTGCTCGATAACCGCAGCGATCTTACCGTTCTTCGTCACAAAGACCGGCTCCTCCTCAGCAGCAGCCAGGTACTTGGCGAAATTATTTCGCACTTCTCCCATGGGCGCAATTTTCATCGCTCCAACTCCTCGTAGTATGCCCGCGTTTCATAATTATGCATGATCCGAAGAACATCCACCCGTCCATCCGGCTCGCGTACCGAGTAGAACACCCGGTAGTCAGCCACCCGCAGGCGGTAGTCAGGGTCACTCATGCCCCTGAGTCGCTTGATGCGGCTCCTGCTCTCCTTCGTCGGTTCGTAGGTCAGGTGCTTCTCCATGGCATCCGCGATCTGCGTCGCATCGTGCTTCCGCAACCGGTCCAAGTCGTCGATCGCCTCACGCTTCAGGATGATCTCGTAAGGGCGCATCGCAAAATTCTGTCATCATTATGCTAGGAGATCAACCGGGGCCGAACAAGGAAAATGCACGCGACCCGGGCCAATGACGCAATTCAACGAGTCGGCACTTCTCATCTGCCAGTGGCCCGGGCGCGTGATTTTCGGGCGTTCGGCGCGCGCGAGATGGATAAACAACCACGATTCACGGTGACAGATCATTTCTTCGTCACTGGCGGAGGAGCCTTCATCCATGCAGCCGAACAGAAGCCTCCCAGCCGACGGCGCACAAAGACGCGCCCCCAGTGAATGCCAGCGTTCGGCGACGACGGGTGTGGTGCCAAAAGTGCTCGGGAGCCTAACAGCGGGTTCGGATGGTCAGCGACAGGATCGGAAGCATCTCGCTGGCGGCGCTCACGCGCACAGACACTCGGTATGGTACGCGACGGTCGGAACGATCAGAGCATCATCGCCCAGACGCGGAGAACCACCGGCACGCTTCCAATCGGTCGCCGAAAGGAATATCCGACTCCTAACAGAACGAAGGGGGTGCATACTGCAAATTGCGATTCTCGACGCGTCCACGGCTATGCGCGGAGTACGACGGCTCCGAAAACAAAGCGCGAGCGGCATCGGATTATTTGGCAATCCAGGAGGTCCCTTGAAACAGATCGCATTCGCAACAATCACGCTGCTCGCACTGACCCAGACGGCGAGCGCACAGGTGAGCTGGAGCTCCATCAACTTCTCGAGCACACCGTCGAACGCACCGGCAGTGATGGCCGCCGCCGACTCGCTGATGAATTCGGCTGTGGGCAAAGAGTTCCCCGGTAAGCTCCTCCTCCAGGTCGCCGTGGCCGACGGGGCGGACCCCACCACGCACACTTTCGTTCCCATTCACAAATCCCTGGCCGAAGGCGAAGCCTTCGGCCAGAAGCTCCAGGCCGATCCGGCTTGGGCCACGTTTCAGGCGGAGATGACGAGACTGAGCCAGCCAGTTTCCCGCGTTCTCTATCGGACCATCAAGAACTGGGGCGAATTGGCCGACTCCGACCACGTATGGATGGCGCACGCCTTCGCCGTCAAAGATGCCTCGGGTTTCCTCGCCGCACTGAACAAACTGATGGCCTCGCCGACCGGAAAGAAGTTTCCCGGCCAGGTTTATCTTTCCGAAATCATCGCCGGAGGCATCTCGCCGGCGACCCACGTGATCTCCGTCGGCTTCACGAGCCAGGCGGAGATGGAAGCGTGGAACGTGACCCGCGACGCGAGTACCGACTGGGCCGCCTACATCAGGGCATCGCGCAGTACGGGCGATTACCTGGGTGCTTCGTTGTACAGCGACCTCAAAACGTGGGGGCCGGCCACCTTTAGCGCGCTTTCCGGCAACTGAGAAACGTATCTCGTCCGCACGGGCGCCAGCTCGTGCGGACGAGCAGCCGACACGCAAAGATGATGCGTGCGGCTGAAAAACTGTCGTTCGGCTTGAACAGAGCAGGCAAACGCAATGGGGAGGTGGGAGCAGGACGCCGCGGACTACGCTCGTGAGTTCGCACCGAATCCCCTGCGCACGGCCATCCTCTTCCTCAAGATCTTCCTCCGCCACCCTCTCCTCATCCTGCGGACGCTGCGCAAGCAGCCCGGTCTCGAGGACCGGCTCGCCGAGTACGCGCCGCGGGTCTCTTTCGGCCGCACCGATCACCCGCTCGACGACCACGGCCCTTTCGCCGGCTTCCTCTCGGCGTTGCCGAAGCTGCTCTTCCGCAAATCCCGTTCGGTTCTGCGAGTGTCGCTCGACGAACGGACGGACAACCGCTTCGTCTTTCGCGCGCGCGCCTACGACATCTTCCGGCTGTTCCGGCCCGAGGAATTCTACCACCACGTCTACAACGTGACCGACTCCACGCCGTTTCGCGTCTGCACGCTGTCGATAGAGTTCCTGCGTTCCGACACTTACAGGCTACGCCTGGTCGAAGGGACGGATCTTCCCGCGGCGGTCACGCCAATGGTCTGCCACGACATCCGCGACCTCGACTGCCGGGTCGACCTGGCCGAGGAAACGGACCGATACACGCTCTCCTCCGCCGCGCTGCAACTCCACATCTACAAGTCGGACTTCCGAATCGAGATCTTCGACGCCGCGGGCCGCAAGCTCACCCGGACGGGTGGGCGCACGGACAACGGCTTCGGGTTGGCCTACGACGCGTACCCGCTCGGTTTCGTGAAGGAGTCCCGCCGCGGACGGTGGCACGCGACGGAGTCGTTCGAGCTGACCCACGGTGAGTGCATCTACGGGTTCGGCGAACACTTCGGGCCGCTGAACAAGGTGGGGCAGACGATCCGCCTCTGGATCACCGAGGGCCTGGGCAACACCACCGGACGCGTCTACAAGAGCGTGCCGTTCTTCGTGAGCACGAGAGGCTACGGCGCCTTCTTCAACCACACCCGCCCGATGACTTTCTGGGTGGGCAGCAAGGAGTACTCGAAGACGGAGGTCGCCGTAGAGGACACGCACCTGGACTACTTCTTCTTCGTCGGGGACGTTCGCGGCATCCTTTCCACCTACACGGCCCTGACCGGGCGCGGCGCGATGCCGCCGAAGTTCTCGTTCGGCACGTGGGTATCGCGGATGTCGTACACGAGCCGGCACGAAGTGACGGAGGTCGCGCGGCGCCTGCGCGCGGAGCGCTTTCCCGCCGACGTGATCCACATCGACGACGCCTGGTTCCGGGAGGCGTGGCGCTGCGACTGGAAGTTCGACGAAGAGCGCTTCCCCGACCCCGCCGGAATGTGCCGCGAGCTCCACGAAATGGGCTTCCGCGTCGGCGTCTGGCAGCAACCGTACGTGCTGAAGGAAACCGAACCCTGGGAGGAGGCGCAATCGCGCGGCTACCTCGCCAGCAGCCCCGTGCCGTTCGTCTTCGCGGGCAAGTACGAGTGCGCCCCGATCGACTTCACCAACCCCGACGCCCGCCGCTGGTACCAGGAACGGCTGCTGCGGCCGCTGCTCGAACTGGGTGTCGACGTCATCAAGACCGATTTCGGAGAAGGCATCGAGCCGGGCATGCGCTTCCGGGCCGGCGACGGGTACGACCTGCACAACGTATACCCGTTGCTCTACACGGACGCGGCGTACGAGATCACCCGCAAGGTCCACGGCGACGCCGCAATGATCTGGGGCCGCAGCGCCTACGCGGGTTCGCAACGGTACCCGGTCTACTGGAGCGGGGACAATGCGGCCAGCTTCGGCGGCATGCGCTGCTCGCTGCGCGGCGGCCTCAGCCTGGGGCTCTGCGGCTTCACCTTCTGGAGCCAGGACACCGGAGGCTTCGTCGGAGAGCCGACCGACGAGCTCTACGTCCGTTGGACGCAACTCTCCGTCTTCCAGTCCCACTTCCGCTACCACGGCTGTTACCCGTTCCGCGAACCGTGGCTGTTCGGCGCGGATGCCCAGGAAATCGTCCGGCGCTGGCTCGAGCTCCGCTACCGGCTTCTTCCGTACCTCTACGGGGAGTCGATCTCCTGCGCCGAAGGCGGGCTGCCGCTGCTTCGCCACCTCGTCGTCGACCACCAGTCCGATCCGACCGTGCACGGCATCGAAGACCAGTTCGCCTGCGGCGACCGGCTGCTGGTGGCGCCAATCCTGAACAGCGAGAGCACGCGTTCGCTCTACCTGCCGGCGGGCGAGTGGTACGACTTCTTCACCGGAGAACACTTCGCGGGCAACCGCTGGATCACGCGAAGCTGCTCTATGGAAGAGATCCCCGTCTTCGTTCGTGCCGGGACGATCTTGCCCCTCGGGCCGGCGGTACAAAGCACGGCCGAGCTCTCCGGGCGTCCCGCTTTCGACCTACGTGTCTTTCTGAACGGCGACGGTCGCGCGTTCTACCGCCTGCGCGACGAGATGGGCGACGTAGAGATCACGGCGCAGCGAGTCGACGGCCGCACCTCGATCGACACGAGCGCTTCGCTCGTCCTCGCCTCTCGCCGTGTGTTCACGCCGGGCGGAGAGCCGAGCGACGAGTAGACCCGATGTCTTCGCGGGCACTCTGTGCGACGGAGAGAAGGGGTCCGCTCCGGACGTAACGCTCACGATGTCCGATGTCGCAGTGTCGTGCTCTGGCGGGCCCCTGGCCGAATCAACGATCGAGCGGCAGTCCGGGATGCTATGGAAACGCACCTCCGCTACGAACCCACCAAGACAAGCAGGAGCCGGATCAAGCGGCTGCGAGGAATGCGTCGGCCGCAGTATCGCTTGTTGGTCGACGACAACCGCGTCTTTTACGATGTAAGCGACCTGGCTGTGGAGGTGTTGGCGATCGTGCCGAAAGCGAAAGCGGCGGAATGGCTAGAGCGGTACGGCAAGAGCGGGTCGGAGAATGAGGAGTTCAACCCATGAAGGAAGTAGCCCTCTCGGAGATGAAAGATGACTTTTCGCGCTACCTGCGAATGGCCGGGAAAGAGGAAATCGTGATCACCCGCCACGGCAAGGCAGCCGGCATCCTGATCGGCTTCGAATCAGAAGACGATTGGTTCGACTACCGCCTGGAGAATGACCCCAGGTTCCTCGATCGGATCGCCCAGGCGCGAGCGAGCCTGCGCGCAGGGCGTGGAGTAAGACTCGAAGACCTGGAAACGCCCGGGCCGAAAAAGGGCGCTGCACCCGACCGCGGCCAGCCAGCCGTACAGAAGAGACGCAATCGCCGCGTGTCTGGCCGCGGCAGGTGACTTAGGTGAATCTCCTCGTAACGTCTCGCGAATCGCTGCAAGCGAGACTTCAGGGCCAGATCTTCTACGGCCTTCGGCGTCAGCGTCACGAGGAGAAGAAGCGCAGCTACGGCAACGTCATTGGCCAGGGTTTCGAGGAGAGTGAGACTGGCCTGGTCGACCCACTGCACATCTTCGATGGCAAGCAACGCGCAGCGCTTGCGAGCCAGCGCCCAGAAGAGCCTCTCCCCCTGGCGGATCATGTTGTCGGGGCTCGTGCGACCTGCGGAACCGTCGCACGCGGCTGAGCCCTCGGGGTCCCGGCCGCGTGCGACGAACCGCACCACCGCGCGCGCGCTTTCCGCCCGCCCCGATCTGTGGTTTTCCCCTGCCGTGAAAATCATCGGCAACCTGATCGGCGACCTTTCCGACGTCCCGCAGCGCGTGCGCGCGCTGGAGGCCTGCGGCTACGACGCGGCCTACAGCGCCGAGATCACCAACGATCCCTTCCTGCCGCTGGCGCTGGCGGCCGAACACAGCCGGGACATCGGCCTGATGACTTCGGTGGCGGTGGCGTTCGCCCGCAACCCGATGACGCTGGCCGCCACCGCGCACGACCTCAACGCCTACTCGCGCGGCCGCTTCACCCTCGGCATCGGCTCGCAGGTGAAGGGGCACATCGAACGCCGCTTCGGCATGCCGTGGTCGAAGCCGGCGGCGCGCATGCGCGAGCTGATCCTGGCAATGCGCGCGATCTGGGCCTGCTGGTACGAGGGCAAGCCGCTCGACTTCCGCGGCGAGTTCTACACCCACACGCTGATGACGCCGATGTTCATGCCCGCCCAGACGACCTTCGGCCCCCCGCGCGTGATGCTGGCCGCGGTGGGCCCGCGCATGAGCGAGGTGGCGGGCGAAGTCGCCGACGGCATCGTCTGCCACGGCTTCACGACCGTGCGCTATCTCGAGGAGGTGACGCTGCCGGCGGTCGAACGCGGTCTGGCGCGCGCCGGGCGCGACCGCTCGCGCTTCGAGGTCGCCTGCCCGGTGATCGTCGCCACCGGCCTCGACGCCGCCGGCCGCGAGGCGGCACTGCAGATGGCCCGCCAGCAGATCGCCTTCTACGCCTCGACCCCGGCCTATCAGCCGGTCCTGGAACTGCACGGCTGGGGCGCCGTGGGCGCCGAACTGCACCGCCTGAGCAAGACCGGCGGCTGGGCGGAAATGGGAGACGTCGTCGGAGACGCGATGCTCGACGAATTCGTCGTCGCCGGCCAACCCGACGAAATCCCCGCGTTGCTGCGGCGCCGGTTTGCCGGCCGCCTGGACAGCTGGCTCTGCACGGCCGAACTGGGCGACGCGGCCCGTCAGGCGGAGCTGGTCGCCGCGCTGCGCTCCTGAAGGTCAACTGCGACCCGGCCGCCGCCTCACCTTTGCCTGCGCCCTCTCCTGCCCTTCACCGGAGGAGCGGATCACGCTGATCTGCCCGTCGGGCTCGAAGAACGCCCGCTCGACGGTGCCGACATCGGCGATGCCGTGCACGCGCAGCTGGCTCATGAGCTCCGACTCGGTGACCATCTCCTTGCGCAGGTTGCCGCGCAGCACCTGCCCCTTGCGGATCAGCAGGAGCGGGGCCGGTTCGATCCAGCGCCGCAACCACGGCACGCGGTACGCGAGCCAGTCGAGGAAGTAGCTCCAGAACAGGATCGTCCCGCACAGGAGCACACCCTCCGTCACCGAGCGGTACTCGGCCGCCATGGCGTTCTGCGCCGCGTCGGCGAGGAGGACGAGGACCAGGAGGTCGGTGATCCCGATGCTGCGGATCTGGCGAACCATCGTGCGCAGCACGGCGAACCGTGCCGCGCACGAAGAGCTCGGCCAGCGAGCCGTGGGGAACGAACACCGCCTCCCAGTCGATCGTCATGCGTCCGACACGCTACGGTGTGCGTGGCGGCATCCGTCCGCTCAACAACGACACCACCAGGAAGACGATGGCGAGGATGGCAAACAGCCACCCGATGTCCGCCGACAGGCCGGCGACGCCGCCGAGCCCGAGGACGGCCGCGATGAGCGAGATCACGAAGAACACGACTGCGTAGTATAACAACATCGCGTTTCCTCCTTTCTCCACGAACAGTGCAATGTCGATGCCACGGCGGGAGCACGGCCGTTGCGGCGGTTGCAGGGCGCTCCCGGCGCATCCCTGTAAAGATTACTCCGTTGAACGGTGCGGTGTGGCAGGAGTGGAGCTTCCCGGGTGGAAAAGAGAACGGCGCCGGAACCTGACATCACGTCAGGCCCGGCGCCGAACCCCGTTCTCGTCGCGCCGGCCGGCGGCCGGGCGCGATCGTCTATTGCACCTTCAGTTCGTCGATCACGCGCCGCACCCCCTGCGTGGCGCGCGCCGCGTACAGCGCCTGGAAGTGATCGGCGTTGTCGTCGACACTGCCGGTGAGCCGCACCACGCCATTGCTCACTTCGGCGTCGATGTCGGCTCCCTCGATCTTGCCCAGCCGCCGGTCGACGTCGCGCTGGATGTCGTCGTCCTTGCGGGCCGTGTCTTCCTCGGCCTTCTTCGGCACGATCTGCAGCTGGTTGCGCACCTCGCGCACGCCGCTCACCTTGCGCGCTTCGGCTTCGGCCTTGGTCTTCACCTGCTGGTTGGGAACGCTGCCGAACAGCGTGACCACGCCGTCGTGCGTGTCGACGTTGATGTCGAGGGCGGGAACGTCGGCGCTCAGCAGGAAACGCGTCTTGGTGGCGGTGGTGATCCACGTGTCGGACGCCGCTCCGCGCGCCCGCGACGGAGCGTCGCCGGCCGCTTCGGCCGCGCGCTCGCGTTCGCGCCTCGCCTCGCCGCCGCCGTAGTAGTCGTCGTCGGAGAGGTCCTCGCCGCCTTTGATCTCGGCCGCCACTCGCTTCACGCCCGGTACGGTGCGGGCACGGCTCACGGCGCGCAGCTGGTCGGAGAGGCTGGCCGCCTCGCCGGTCAGGTACACCACGCCGGCGTTCACCGAGCTGACGTCGATGTTGCTGTCTTGCAGCGCCTCGTCCTTCTCGAGAGCCGACTGCACGCGCTCGCGGATGTCTTCGTCTTTCGCCTCGGTCCGCTCCTGCTGCGCTTCCGGCACGACGCCCAGCAGGTTGCGCACCTCGTGCACGCCTTCGATCCCGCGCGCCACGCTTTCGGCCCGCGTCTTTTCGGCATCCGAGCGGACGCTGCCGTGCAGCACCACGCGACCGTCCACCGTGTCGACGTTGATGCCGGTTCCGGCGACCAGGTCGTCCATCATCAAGGCGAGTTTCACCTTGGTGGTGATCCAGGTGTCGGGACGATCTTTGGCCCACGCCGTCGTGGTTGCGGCGCAGAGCCACAACGAACAGGCGATGGCGAATCCAACTGCTGCTTTGTGCTTCATCTGTGTCCTCCGATGGCGCTCGTGCGCGCGCCGAACTTTTGCGCCCGCCCAACGCTGCGCAAATTTTGCGTGAGAACAGGCTGCAATGGCCGTGCCACGCAGTGGCGTGGCGGCCGGTGCTCGGCGGCACAGGCCGACGCCGGCGGGCACGGGGAGGTTTTTACACAACGGTTGTAATCGCAGACGGCGGGAGCGTTGCCCATCCTGACATCCAAAAATGGGAGCGAGGCCGAACGCCAGCCCGGTTGTCGCTGGCGGCCGGGGCGAGGCCGAACGCCGGCCCGGTGGTGTCGCTGGCGCTCGACCACCGGCTATTCGCTGCGACCCCTCCGGGGTCGTCGGCACAAAGGGGAGATGCCAATGAGCCTACGTTCCACCAGAGCTTTTGTGCCTTTTCGCGGCGATTTCAGGTCACGTCGAGCAGCGTCGTCAACTCGGACAGCGAGGCAAGGCGCAGGTCTTCGGCGCCGCCGGCTCGAGCGTTGCCCACGCTCCCCGCCAGCCAGGCGGTGCGCAGGCCGGCGGCGCGGCCGGCAACGACGTCGCGCTCGTACGAGTCGCCGACGTGCAGCGTCTCCTGCGCCGCCACGCCGAGGCCCGCAACCGTGCGGTCGAAGATGCGCCGGTCGGGCTTGCTCGCACCGAGAAGGTGGGAATCGCTGACCACGGCGAGCAGGGGAGCAAAGCCGGCGTCGCGCAGGATCCGTTCGACGTTGCCGTAGAAATTGGAAATCACGCCGAGGCGGTAGCGGCCGGCGAGCTCTTCGAGCAGGCGGCGGCTGGCGGAAAGCGCGGCACGCGAGCGCTCGACGAAGCGGTCGCGCAGCAGCGCGTGCAGCGCAGCGTCGCGGCGTTCGAGCACGCGCAACTGCACGCCGACGTGGAAGTCCATCAGCTCCTCCAGCCCCATCGCGCGCACGCCCGCGTTCGCATACGCCTCGTCGTCGGCGCGGTAAAAGGCGGTCTTCAGACGCTCGAACGGAACCTCGACGCCGGCCTCCGCGTAGAGGGCGACGAAGCGGTCCAGCCAGTGGCTCGCCTCGCCGTCGAGCGTGCCGCCGTAGTCGAACGTGATGGCGCGGATTCGCACGCGCCGAGGCTCATCACAGCCGCCTGCCGAACTCAACGCACGCGACATTGTCGCTTGACGCTGGCAGGCCAAACCGTTCTGATGCGCTCGCGTTCTCCCCCATGCACCGCCCGCTCCTCCTCCACATCGGCCCGCCCGACTGTATTGTCGCACCGGGCCTGGCGCTGGAGACGGCGCTGTTCCTGCATCAGCCGCAGGGCTGCACGCCCGCAGCGAGCTGCACCGGCGTTCGCGCCCTGCTGCTCGGCGGCAGTCGGACGCCGACGATTGCCGACGGGGCGCTGCTCTACACCTGCCGCGTGAGCATCGGCGCCGCAGCGGCGGGCGACGTGGCGCTGCCGTGCAGCGGCGCGGTCGCCTCGGGAGCGGACGCCGGCGCGCTACCCACCGAGTGTACGTCAGGAACCGTGCACGTCGTGCAATGACCGGACCCACGCGAGCGCTGGCCGCGCTGGGCCTCGTTCTGCTTGCTGCACCGCTCTTTGCCGGCGCGGCGCAGGCCGCTTCGGTGGACGCCCCGCTTGCCGCCCGCGTTCGTCGCGAGGGAGCGGTGCGCGTGCTGGTCGCGCTGCGCAAGGAAGGCGTTCTCGCCGAA
>Ga0073934_10008435_pt1 | contig 13741 bp, 13 predicted proteins | sample LarsenN4metaG_FD_76834 | JGI IMG/M metagenome (GOLD analysis project Ga0073934, IMG submission 76834) | Hot spring sediment bacterial and archeal communities from British Columbia, Canada, to study Microbial Dark Matter (Phase II) - Larsen... ...
AGCAATCCGAGAGCGCGCAGTGCGAAGCTTCGCATTGCAGAAAAATTGTAAGGAACGGCAGCTGCTGTTCCCTACACGACCATCGCCCAAATAAAAAGGTCGTTATGCAAGGACAGGCTACTCAAATTATCCATGCTTACAGACAGGCTCCCTGGCGGGTTCAACGTCAGTGGGTCGGTGTATTTCTGCTGGCTGTGATTGGCGCAGCCATGGTCGCGGCGCTCTACCTCGATGTGACCGCGCGCGCTGCGCTGGCTGGCCGCGAGATCCAGGAGTTACGCTCTCAGATCACCACCGTCCAGCGTGAAAATGCAGATCTAGAAACTCAGCTGGCCGATCTTACCTCTACTGATGTGATGCAGCGGCGCGCCCTTGAATTAGGTTATCGTCCGGTTCTGCCCGGCGAGTTGGATTACGTGGCGGTGCCTGGTTTTGTTCCACCGGAACCTGCCATTCTCCGGGCAGCCGAAGATTCATCTCCCCACGTCCAATCCCCACCAGCAGAGTACACCGAATCTCTGCTCGAATGGTTCGAGGAACGGATTCGCTTCGGAGGTCCGCGCTAACTATGAGACAGCAATATGCCGTCCGTTCGTTGATCATCGTCGCAGGGCTGGCGGTTTTGGCGGTGGCTGTGGTTGTGCAGATGATCCGCATTCAAACCAGCGAACAGGCCCTGATCTTCCTCACCCAGGGAGATCGCTACGCGGGAGAGTTCCAAACGGTCTACCCGGAGCGCGGGGAGATCTATGACCGCAATGGTCATCTGCTGGCAGGCAACTGGACGGTCTATGAGGTGGGGGTGAGCCTGAGGGATATGGACAGCCCCGAGGCGCTATCCACACTTCTTAGCAAATCTCTGGGACTCACGTACGAGGAAGTGTATAAAAAGCTTACGGAATCGCCAGAGAGCTGGGAATACGTGGTAGTTCAGGATTATGTTCCGGTGGACACGGTGAAGGGATTGCAAGACCTCGTCGAGCAGCTGAGTGAGGCAGATGATTCCCGCCTGGATGGTTTATCTTTCAAGCCGCATCTACAGCGCAGCTATCCCGAAAAAGCCCTGGCTTCAAATGTGCTGGGCTTTGTCACACGTGATGGACGCGGCTATTTTGGCGTTGAAGAGAAATACAACGATTTGCTGGCAGGCAACCCTGTGCAGATCTGGGTGCCAAGCGATCCGAACAAAGCTAACGATATCCCACGAGTGCCGAACGGGACCACTCTTGTGTTGACACTGAATCGTGATCTGCAGGCAAAAGTCGAGTCCATTTTAGATCAGGCGCTTTCTGATTATGGCGCGCAGAATGGGACCATCATCGTAATGAACCCACGCAACGGGGAAATCCTCGCCATGGCTGCCACGCCTCGAATGGATCTGAACAATTACAACAGCTATTTTTCTTTGTACGATAACGGTAGTCAATATAATCGTTCGATTGGCATGGCCTACGAACCTGGCTCTGTGCTGAAGGTTCTCACCATGGCTGCGGCTCTGGATACGGGCACAGTTGCACCCAGTACGACGTTTATTGATACCGGCGCTATTGAAGTTGGCGGCATCATCATCCAAAACTGGAACCGCGATGCCTGGGGTCAGCAGGACATGGTCGGGTGCTTGCAGCATTCCTTGAATGTCTGTCTGGCCTGGATCTCCTCGCAGATGGGAACGCAGGCTTTTTACAATTACATGGAACGCTTTGGTCTGGGTCACCCAACGGGCGTGGATCTCTCTGGTGAAGCAACGGGCAGGCTCAAAGTCCCGGGCGACGGCGATTGGTATCCGGTGGATCTCGGTACGAATGCGTTTGGCCAGGGTGTGAGTGTGACGCCTTTGCAAATGCTGATGGCTGTCTCGTCTTTTGTCAACGATGGAAGGATGGTCACTCCACACGTGCTGTACTCGATGGTACGCGATGGACATCAATACAACGTTCCTCCGCAATATGCAGGTTCACCCATTTCTCCTCAAACGGCTCGCACGATTACTGATATGCTGGCCCTTTCATTAGAGGAGGAGTCATCACAGGCGCTTTTGCCCGGCTATCGGCTCGCAGGCAAAACCGGTACCGCCCAGATCCCGACTGACTATGGCTACGATCCGTATCACACTAATGCTTCCTTCATTGGTTGGGGACCTGTGGATGACCCTCAGTTTATGGTCTATATCTGGATGGAAAGTCCCAGTGCATCGATTTGGGCTTCTCAAACTGCCGCCCCTGTCTTCTCGAAGGTTGCCGAACAAGCCGTCGTCCTTTTGAACATCCCGCCGGATACAGTTCGCCAACAACTGACATCGAAATAATATGCTGACACTCGCCGATGCGCTCGAAGCCCTGACGAATTTTCGTCCGATTGCCACCACGGTCATCACCGAAGCGGTGATCGACTCGCGTCAGGTGATCCCGGGCTCGATGTTCGTCGCCATCCCCGGCGAAAAATCGGATGGACACGATTTCATCGAAGAGGCTTTTCGGCGCGGGGCTTCTTTTGCTTTAATCCAACGGGATGCTGTCGCGAACGGCAACTTTAAGACGATCGACTTGCGGGCCGTTTTGTCTGTGGACTCATTCCCGCGTGAGGCTCTTGTGCCTCCACTCTGCCTGCGCGTGGAAAACACCGTCACCGCGCTGCAGCAGATCGCGCGTTACTGGCGCCGCAAATTGGATCTACGCGTGGTCGGGATTACGGGCAGCGTGGGCAAGTCCACCACGAAAGAGATGGTCGCTGAGGTCCTCAGCACACGTTACCGAACGCTTAAAAGCCCCGGTAACTTGAACAATGAGATCGGACTGCCGTTGACCATTCTGCGATTAAGCTCCGGGTATCAGCGTGCGGTGCTCGAGATGGGTTTCTATGTTCCCGGAGAGATCGCTTTCCTCTGCGATATTGCCCTGCCGCAGATCGGCGTGGTAACCAATATTGGTTTGGTGCATGCGGAACGGGCCGGTTCACAGGAAGCCATTGCGCGCGGCAAGACAGAATTGGTTCAGGCATTGCCCCCCGCGCCGCAAGGCGTGGCCATTCTAAACTTTGACGATCCCTGGGTGCGCAAGATGGAAGAAAAAACCAGGGCGCGCGTCTTCTTCTATGGACTGTCCCGCGAAGCGAATCTCTGGGCCGATAACGTGGTGGGACTTGGCCTGGAGGGAATCCGCTTTCGACTGCATTACCAGGGCGAGACCCTGCATGTGCGCATCCCATTGATCGGACGTCACTCGGTGCATACCGCTTTGCGCGCCGCGGCGGTCGGGCTGGCCGAAGGGATGAACTGGCAGGAAATTCTGGAAGGTCTCAACCAGGGACACACACAGTTACGTCTCGCCGCGGTCCGCAGCCAGACCGGCGCGCTGCTGCTCGACGATACGTACAACGCCTCGCCTGAATCGATGCTGGCCGCGCTGACGCTGCTCGATGAACTGGAAGGACGCAAAGTGGCGGTGTTAGGCGAGATGCTTGAGCTAGGTCCTTATGAGCGCAGTGGACATGAAATGGTTGGTCTGCGAGCTGCGCAGGTCGCGAATATGCTGCTTACGCTGGGCGAGCGCGCTCACATCATTGCCGAGGCCGCTCGCCGCGCCGGCATGCAAAAATCCGCGATCATTGAATTTGATGAGTTCGAGCCTCTTCTGGAGTGGCTGCGAAACCATCTGACGAAAGAGGATGCTGTGTTGATCAAAGGCTCTCATGGGCTTCGCATGGATCGGATCACCTCGATGCTGGAGTCGCGCTCATGAAGCAAACTACCTTTGTGCTGGGACTTGCCATGCTGTCCTTCGTGATGACGGTGATCTGGGGGCCGCCTTTACTGCGTATCCTGCGGCATTTTAGGATCGGCAAGTTAATCCGTGTGGACGAACCGGGTCACCATAATGTGAAAATGGGTACGCCTACGATGGGCGGCGTCATGTTCATCGTGCCGGTGCTGATGTTGACCGGTTTGCTGAATGCCGCGACGTTGATCGGTTTCACTGGGACTGGCCGCTCGGTGTTGGTACCGCTGATCGTTATGGTGAGCTACGCCGCGCTGGGCGCGATCGATGATTGGGAAGGCGTCCGTGGAAAGCGGCGCGGTGAAGGCATGCGTGCCCGTACGAAATTCCTGGGCCAGGTGATCCTGGCGGTAGGGACAGCCATTGTCTTGAAATATGCGCTGGAGGCTCCGGAGCTGCGCCTGCCAGGCATCAAGGGCGATATCGAGCTTGGCCTCTGGTACGTTCCGATTGCCGCCTTCATCATCGTGAGCGAATCGAATGCGATCAATTTTACAGATGGATTGGATGGACTCGCCGGGCTGATTTCCGCAACCATCTTTGCCGCGTTTGGCGGGATCGCCCTGATGCAGGGACAGTTCTATCTGGCCCGCTTCTGCTTCACGATTGTCGGCGCGCTCTTTGGCTTTCTCTGGTTCAACGTCCATCCGGCCGAGCTCTTCATGGGCGATACCGGTTCACTGGCACTGGGTGCTACGCTTGCGGTGGTCGCGTTGATGACCGGTCAATGGCCTCTGCTATTGGTTATTGCCATTATTCCATTGAGCGAAGCACTGAGCGTCGTTATCCAGGTTACGTATTTCAAGCTAACCAAGGGCAAGCGCTTCTTCAAAATGACGCCCATCCATCTGCATTTCGAATTGCTTGGCTGGAGCGAGACCCAGGTTGTTCAGCGTTTCTGGTTGATCGGTTTGCTGGCCGCGATGGTCGGCATGGGATTGGCTATCGTTTAGTAATTGGTGAAGAGTAATTAGTAATGAAGACGAACTGGACTGGAACACGCGTTTTGATCCTCGGAGCCGCACGACAAGGCCTGGCTTTGGCGCGCTGGCTCTCACTGCATGGGGCGCGCGTTACGTTGAGCGATATGCGCGGCGAGGAAGATTTACGCGTGTCGCGCGAATCGCTTGCCGAATATCCAATCCAGTGGGCGTTGGGTGGGCATCCGCTTGAGCTGCTGGATGCAACGGATGTGCTTTGTCTCTCCGGCGGTGTTCCGCTCACGCTGCCAATCGTGGCGGAGGCGATGAAACGAGGCATTCCTCTTTCGAACGATTCACAGATCTTCATGGAAGTGGTTCCGTGCAAGACGATTGGCATTACTGGCTCGGCAGGAAAGACAACGACGACAACACTGGTCGGGGACATGGCGAAGCTGGCATACAAGGATGAACGCATAAGGATGAAGGATGAAAACTCATCCGCCCATCCTTCAGTATTTGTCGGAGGCAACATCGGTGACCCTTTGATCAACTATGTGGATCACATGAAAGTCGATGATATCGCCATCCTTGAGCTTTCCTCGTTTCAGTTAGATCAGATGACCGTTTCACCAAACGTCGCCGCGATTTTGAACATCACACCCAATCACCTGGATCGTCACAGCACGATGGAAGCCTACACGGCTGCCAAAGCCCGCATCCTTGAGTTTCAAAGCAACGAGGATGTTGCTGTTCTTGGAAAAGACGATAAAGGCGCGTGGAGCCTGCGGAATAATGTGAAAGGCAAGTTGTACACCTTCAGCTTGCAGGAACTCGATGAAGGCTGGAACGGCGCGTATTTACATGATGGATTGTTGAACCTGCGCGATGGAAATGCGTATCTACCCTTGATCCTGCGCGAAAAGATCTCCTTGCGCGGCGATCACAACGTAGCCAATGTCCTGGCTGCATTTGCTATCGGACATGCTTCTGGATTTCCGCTCGATGCCATGCTCGAGGCGGCGGAAGAGTTCCACGGGGTTCCGCATCGCCTGGAACTGGTTCGTGAGCTGCGCGGGGTGCGCTGGTACAACGACTCAATCGCAACGGCTCCTGAGCGAAGCATGGCAGCTATTCGATCATTTGATGAACCAATTGTGCTGCTGCTTGGTGGGCGCGACAAGAACCTTCCCTGGGAAGAGCTGATGCAACTCATCAGTGAACGCGTCGATCATGTGGTGCTGTTTGGGGAGGCGGCGGAAAAGATCAAGAAAACGGCCGAGAGCCTCGGGCTTCGCGATGACCGTTTCACTCTTGCCCGCGCGGATGGACTGCACGAGGCAGTCGTCAAAGCTGCGGAAGTCGCGGAGGCAGGCGATATTGTATTGTTGTCGCCGGGCGGCACGAGTTTCGATGAGTTTAAGGATTTTGCGGAACGTGGAGAAAGGTTTAGAGAATGGGTACTGGAACTCTCGTAAATGATCGTATGAAATTTTCACCCGCCAAAAAACTGGCGCGCAGCGTAGATATTCCACTGATGCTGACTGTGATCGCACTGCTGGTGTTCGGATTGATTATGCTGTATTCGGCGTCCTTCGATTTCTCTTATAAGGAATTTGGCTCTTCAACCTATATGTTCACGCGCCAGGTGCGATGGATGCTGTTGGGAATCACCGTTGCGTTTATGCTTTCGATTTTCGACTATCACTATTGGCGCAGAGTGGTCGTCATTGCCATGCTTGGCACTATGGGGTTGCTGGTGGCCGTTTTGTTCATCAATGAAATTCGCCTGGGTGCTTCTCGCTCACTATATGAAGGTTCTTACCAGCCATCGGAAATCGCCAAGCTCATATCGGTGATTTATCTGGCGGTCTGGTTATATGCCAAACGTGATTTCCTGCACGACATTAGTTTAGGCTTAATTCCGCTGGGCGTTATTCTTGGTATCATTGGCGGGCTCATCTACCTGCAGCCAGATTTGAGTGCGGCGGGCACGGTATTGATCCTTGGCGGCCTGTTATTCTTCCTGGCGGGTGCGGATATCAAACAGATCGTCTTTCTGTTGATCCTGGCGGTCTTCATGGGCTGGCTCATTGTGCAGTTCAGCGCAACAGGCCAGGACCGCGTCACCTCTTTCCTGGCAGGTTTGCAGGATCCCACCCAATCTTCCTACCATGTACAACGCTCTTTGGAAGCGGTGATCAAAGGAGGAATTTTCGGCGTAGGGTTGGGGCAGGCGGATACCAAATTGACGGGTCTGCCGTTTGCGCCCACCGACAGCATCTTCGCAGTGGTAGCCGAAGAACTTGGATTATTTGGCTCCGTGCTGCTGATGAGCTTGTATGCAGCGTTGGTCTGGCGTGGACTGGTGATCGCCCGCCGCGCACCCGATATGCTGGGCACCTTGCTGGCTGCGGGCGTGACGTTCTGGATTGGACTCGAGTCCCTGATCAACATGATGGTGATGGTCGGGCTGATGCCGTTTGCCGGGAACGCGCTGCCCTTCATTAGCGCTGGCGGCTCGAACCTGATCGCCACGTTGTCGGCGGTCGGGATCATGCTGAATATCTCTCGTCAGAGTGGCGAGATTGTAAAAAAGGAAGAAAACGATTGGAGGTCATTCGGTGCGGTTGTTGATTTGCGCCGGGGGAACGGGCGGCGGAGTGTATCCCGCCCTCGCCGTTCACGGCGTACTAACGTCTAAGGTCGCGGACGTGGAAACGCTGTGGGTGGGCGGCGAGAGCGGGATCGAAGAGCCTTTGGTGAAACGCCAGGGGATTCCCTTCCGCTCCATTCCTGCCGCTGGACTGCATGGCGTGAGCCCGTTGGCTCTACCGGGCAACCTGCTCAAGCTTGGACGAGGTTTCCTCGCCGCACGAAGCATCCTGAATGAATTCAAACCCGATGTCCTCTTTTTCACTGGCGGTTATGTCGCGGTACCTATGGCCCTGGCCGGACGTTCTTTTCCCTCTGTTCTGTATGTGCCAGATATCGAGCCGGGCATGGCTCTGAAATCGTTGGCTGGCTCTGCAGATGTGATTGCCGTGACGACGGAACAATCGCAGCAGTACTTTAACAAACGAGTCTATGAAACCGGATACCCGATCCGCCCGGAGCTTGCGCTCTGGGACCGGCAAACGGCGCATAAACACCTCGGCATCTCTGGCAAACTTCCTGTCCTTCTGGTGCTGGGCGGCAGCAAGGGCGCGCATTCGATTAACCAGGCCGTGTTGAATAATCTGCGGGCCATGCTCGAGAAGTTCGAGATCATCCACCTCTCCGGTGAAACAGACTGGCAGTTCGTAAAAGGTACGCGCGAACAACTGCCGGTGGAAATTGCCGATCGGTATCACGCCCTGGCCTATTTGCATGAGATGGGCGCGGCGCTGGCTGCTGCAGATCTGGTGGTTTCCCGAGCGGGTGCGAGCTGTCTGGGTGAATATCCATTGTTTGCTCTGCCCGCGATTCTTGTGCCTTATCCGTACGCCTGGCGCTATCAGAAAGTGAATGCCGATTACCTGGCGCGGCGAGGCGCGGCGATCGTTCTGGATGATCATCGTTTGAATGACGATTTGTTGATCACATTGAGTGTTCTGTTGGAAAACCCAAACAAACTGAAGGCCATGCGTGCTGCCATGTTTGAGTTATCTCACCCGCGCGCGGCGGAAAAGATTGCCAGTGCGTTGATACACCTGGCTGGAGAGTAACACTATGATGAGCGTTGTCTATCTTTTCTGGATGTTCGTAATCCTCTTTGCCATCATTGGCTGGATCCGGGGCTGGGCAAAAGAACTTCTTGTTGCTTTCAGCGTAATCCTCGCGCTAGGACTCAATCACATCATCCGCCGCTATATTCCGATGGCGCAGAGCTTGGCCGAAACAGATGTGTCTCTTTTCTGGATCCGAACGCTCATTCTTTTGGTCCTGGTGTATTTTGGTTATCAAACGGTCGTCAGCATTCCACATCTTGCTTCCAAGGCAGTGCGTGAACGTTTGCAGGATACACTGTTCGGCGGGATCATGGGTGCGGTCAACGGTTATCTGGTTGCTGGAACCATCTTGTTCTATTTGCACGTTGCAGATTACCCGTTTGAACGAGTGATCTCCAAGCCTGCGGACCCGACGCTGCTGCAAACGGTCAACCAGATGATGCTCTACATGCCGCCGCAATTGCTCGGCGAGCCCGGTATTTACTTTGCCATCATCCTGGCATTTGTATTTGTGCTGGTGGTCTACATCTAAGGTTATATCGCGCTGAGCGTAGCGCAGTCGAAGCGCCCTTCGTCTCCGAACCTCGCAAAAAAGCTCGGTTCTCCGCTCAGGACGAAAAGGAATTATGACACACGTCCATTTCATCGGCATTGGGGGAAGCGGTCTATCCGCCATCGCCCGCCTCCTGCTGGAGAGCGGATATGCGGTGAGCGGCTCTGACCGCGCGCTGACTCCGTTTGCCGAAGAAGTGCGCAAAGCCGGTGCGACTGTGTATGTGGGCCACCATCCACGCAACCTGACGGGTGCGGATTGGGTAGTGCAATCCTCGGCGATCAACACAGACAACCCCGAGCTCCAGGCGGCGAAGAAGGCAGGCATCCCCGTTTACAAACGCGCGGATTTCCTCGGGCGCCTGATGGAAGATAAAACTGGTATCGCCATTGCCGGCACACACGGAAAGACCACAACTACAGGCATGACTGCCTGGGTCCTTTCACAGCTGGGTCGTGACCCCTCATTTATCGTCGGCGGCGTGGTGAATAATCTCGGAGTGAATGCACACGCCGGCAGAGGCAAGACGTTCGTGATCGAAGCCGATGAATATGACAACATGTTCCTGGGGCTCAAGCCGCAGATCGCTGTGGTCACAAGCGTCGAACACGACCATCCGGACTTCTTCCCAACGCTTGAGGTGATGTATCGAGCCTTTGAAAAGTTTGTAGATCTGCTTCCTGCGGATGGAACATTGATCGCGTGTGGTGAAGATCCTGGTGCGGCCGCTCTGATCCCTCATGCTCGCAAGGATGGCAAGAACATCATCTCGTACGGCCTGCAAAACGATATGACGATCAATACGCCGCTATGGATGCAAGCGCGTGATTTAAAGCCAAACGAGCGCGGTGGCTTCGATTTTATAGCGACAACAAACCTGTCGAGTAAAGCGAAAACCGCCGCGTCGATCGAGGTTTCGTTGCAGGTGCCGGGCCAGCATAACGTGCGTAATGCTTTAGCGGTGCTGGCAATCATTAGTGTCCTAGGGTTGTCGCGTAAAAAAGCTGCACAAGCTCTGGGCGAATTTATCGGTACAGGCCGCCGTTTTGAACTGCGTGGAGAAGTGAATAGCATCAGCATCTTCGATGATTATGCACACCATCCCACCGAGATCAAAGCGACCCTGGCTGGGGCCCGCGCACGCTTTCCGCAGGCGCGCATCTGGGCCGTCTGGCAGCCGCATACTTATTCACGCACTAAAACACTCTTCCTCGATTTCGCACGCGCTTTCAAGGATGCCGATCAGGTCCTGGTAACCGAAGTGTACGCGGCCCGCGAACCGAAGGAGGAGTTTACCTCTGCGGAAGTCGTGAGCGCTATGCCGAATCTTTCGGCACGCTATGTGAAGACCTTGCGCGAAGCGACCGATTATTTGCTGGAGCATCTGCAAAGCGGTGATGTCGTGCTTGTGCTGTCGGCAGGGGATGCAGACCAGATCAGCATGGATGTGTTGAAAGGCTTGAAGGAAAGGCAATAAGATGAATAGACAAAGAGATTACCTGTCGCGTTCCGAAGACCTGTCGCTGCTCATCCTCAGAATCGTGTTGACCGATGCCCGGAAGGATGTGCCTCCTCATGTTTCACGCAACGATATGAACGAAGAGTTGGCCGCTGCATTGATCGAGAGGATGAAACGACAGTACAGAAGGTATCTTCGTTCCATGAGCTCTGTCGCAAATCAGGCAGGGGTTGAGTGGTAAAGAGCAGGGAAGAATGGTGAAAAAATGTCTGATGAAAAGAAGAAAGACCCCAGTCACCCGGAGACCTTCTTCCTGCCGCCATTGAAGATGATCCTCGCTTTCTTTGACAAAGAGTCCCGTGAGAAAAAGAAGAAGGAAACGAAAGAAGAAAAGACTGTTGAAAAGAACGTGGAGAAGTTGATCGAGAAGTTAAGTGAAAAAGAAGAGTGAGTCGAAAATGGTTCTAGTAGCTCGCCCAATTGATATCTTATATGCCAGGCTTGGCGATAAGGTGAAAGAGAATGTCTCTCTTGCGCCTTATACCTCCGCGCGCATTGGCGGACCCGCAGATATCCTCATCACAGCTGAATCCGCGGATGAGTTGGCGCGAATTATCAAGTTGTTACAGAAACAGGAAATCGATTATCTCATGTTGGGTGGAGGTTCCAACGTGCTTATCAGTGATAAAGGAGTGCGCGGCGTGGTTGTGCTGAACCGGGCGAAGGGAGTCCGCTTCCACAACGGCGACGAGCCTTCGGTCACGGTGGAGTCGGGCGTTATTTTTAGCAACCTGGCCAATCGTTGCGCGTCCAAAGGATTGGGCGGACTCGAATGGGCCGCGACCGTCCCGGGTACCGTCGGCGGCGCGGTCTATGGGAACGCGGGCGCGTTCGGCGGCGATATGGCCGGCAATCTGATCTGGGCTGAGCTGCTCACCGAGAATGGCCGCGAAAAATATACGGCGGAGCAAATGGGCTATGGCTACCGAACCAGCATTTTGAAACGCGGCGAGCTGGATGCAATTGTCCTGGCAGCGGCATTACGCTTGAAGAATTCCACCAGGGATGAAGTGACGGCAAATATCGAGCAGTTCAGCGCCCACCGCAAAGCAACCCAGCCGCCCGGCGCCAGCATGGGCTCGATGTTCAAGAATCCGAATGGCGATTATGCCGGGAAGTTGATCGAAGCTGCAGGCTTGAAAGGCACGCGTATTGGCAACGCGGAGATCAGTCCCGTGCATGGAAATTTCTTCATCAATCACGGCACCACCTCGGCAGAAGACATTCGCGCCTTGATCCAGTTGGTGATCAAGACCGTGAAGGAAAAGCAAGGTGTTGAGCTGGAGCTGGAGATTGAGTTGGTTGGAGAGTGGTAATTCTTCCGCGCTGAGCGGAGGGTCAAGTGCAGGCCGAGACCCGCAGTCGAAGCGTGAGCAGTAATTAGTAATTAGAGAATTAGAGATTGATGGCTGATAAGAAACTTCATGTGGCAGTGATATTTGGTGGACGCTCCGGTGAGCACGAGGTCTCGCTCATGTCAGCGCGTTCTGTGCTGTCTGTGCTCGATCCTGCCAGGTATGAAGTGACTCAGATCGGCATTACGCATGAAGGCAAGTGGTTGACCGGTGAGGATGTGCTTGACAAATTTGAAACCGGAAAGCTGGATGGTCTTGAGAATTTCCTGCTGTCACCAGATCCATCACTTGTCACTCGTCACTCGCCACCCATGATTGATGTTTACTTCCCCGTTCTGCATGGCACGTTTGGCGAAGATGGCACGCTGCAAGGCCTGTTCGAGATGGCAGATGTGGCGTATGTGGGCGCGGGCGTCGTCGGTTCAGCGGTTGGAATGGACAAAGGCGTTTTCAAGGACGTCATGATTGCCAACAACATTCCGGTTGTAGATATGCTGCTTGTCCTGCGGGCTGAGATCGAAAGCGATATACACTCGGTGATCGAGAAAGCAGAAAAGATCGGCGATTATCCGTTGTTCACAAAACCTGCTAATCTTGGTTCTTCGGTCGGTGTGACGAAGTGCAACAATCGCTCCGATTTGCAGGAAGGCTTGATGGAAGCCGCCGCGTTTGACCGCCGCGTGTTGATCCAAAAAGGCGTGAAGAATGTGCGCGAGATAGAAGTGAGCGTGCTGGGCAATGATGAACCGATTGCTTCTTTTTGTGGAGAAATCTTGCCGAGCCGTGAGTTTTATTCGTACGAATCCAAATACATTGATGGCACCTCCGGGTTGATCATCCCCGCACCGCTGCCGGAGGAAATCAGTGAGTGTATTCGCGAATACGCGGTGCGAGCCTACAAGGCTATTGATTGTGCTGGCATGGCACGCGTCGATTTCTTCCTTGAAAAGGATACGAACAAGGTTTATCTCAATGAGCTGAACAGTATTCCTGGCTTTACCAAGATCAGCATGTATCCCAAGTTATGGGAAGCCAGCGGACTGCCTTACCACAAACTGGTGGATCGCTTGATCGAGCTGGCGATGGAACGCAAAGCGGACCGTGACCGCACGTCCCATATGTATCGGAGTGGAGCATGAGCGAGAAAAAAGAACTGACCCGCTCTGACCTCGTCCGCCTGCGCCGCGAACGCGAGAAGACGCAGCGGATGGAACGCGCTAAAAAGGAGTCGACACGCTCCACGCCTCCGGTCACGCGACGGGGCCGGCAAGAAACCGCGCAGCCCAGGCGCAGGACTGAGCGCGGCAGCAATGGGCGTGGCCCACAAAGCCCGCGCGGTGGCCAGAGCGCACGTCGCCGCTTCCAGAATGCGCTGCTTCCCGTCGCGCCCGATGCAGATCTGCGCGGTTTCAGCGTGGCCCGGCCAAATCTTGGGAAGCGGTTACCGTCATTCCTTTTGGTCGCGCTGCTCGGTGCTGCAATTTATTTTGCGTTCAATGCGCCCCAGTTGCAGGTGACCCAGGCCCAGGTAGCCGGAAATCAGATGCTGCCTCCTGAGGAAATCAATGCTGCTCTGAATATCTCGGGACAACCCGCGTTCCTGCTTGTCCCCTCGAAACTGGAAAGGGAGCTTCGTCTCACCTTTCCTGAGATTACCTATGCCAAGGTGGATGTGACATTGCCGAATGCTGTTTCTGTATCCGTCATCGAGCGTAAGCCCGTTATCCGTTGGGAGCAGGGCAGCAGTTTTACATGGGTCTCAGAGGATGGAGTTGCTTTCCGGCCGCGTGGAGAAGCGCCTGGCTTGATCTCGGTCCTGGCGCTCTCCGCGCCGCCCACCGAAGGAAATGTCTCTCCGGACTCGTTGACTCCCGCTCCATTCATTTCCTCCAGCATGGTACGAGCAATCAA
>Ga0073934_10008436_pt1 | contig 13740 bp, 11 predicted proteins | sample LarsenN4metaG_FD_76834 | JGI IMG/M metagenome (GOLD analysis project Ga0073934, IMG submission 76834) | Hot spring sediment bacterial and archeal communities from British Columbia, Canada, to study Microbial Dark Matter (Phase II) - Larsen... ...
CGCTTGGCGCAGGGCACGCACTGCTGAGAAGATGTCCGCGGGGCGATGCCGGCGGCCAGCAGCCTGTAGCTCCCCGTCGTGGAACGACTGCACGCCCAGGCTGACGCGGTTGAATCCCGCCGCATGCCAAGCCGCAGCTTTGTCTGGCGTGACGGTTTCGGGATCGGCTTCGAGTGTCGCTTCTTCCCGTGCGCAGAAAAACGTTTCGCGCACGGCATCCGCCAAGCGCGTCAGCTCCCGGGCCTCCAGCAGGCTCGGAGTCCCTCCGCCGACGTAGACCGTGTCCACGAAAACGCGACGAGCGCCCGGCGCGAATGCCACGCTAATGCCGGCAGCGTCGTAAAGGCTCGCGTGCTCGCGGATCTCGCGGCACACGGCTTCGACGTAGGACGCATAAAGGCTCGGCGAGAAGACACCCGTGTGAAAATTGCAGTAGGTGCACTTGGCCTGGCAGAAAGGAACCTGGATGTAAATGCCGAGCGCCTGATCCGCCATGGTTTCCAAACACTCGCGCTGCGGGGCCACCATTAAGGGTTCCGGCCGCGGAGCCCATGGTCCGTCCTTTTGACTTTCGGCGGCCTGCCGTTGACTGTCAACTGCCAACGGCAGGCTCTCACCCTGTGCGCCGTCCTGCCCTCTTGTCTCCGTTGGCGCGCCTCCACAGCATATACGCCGGCAGGCCGGCGAGCACGACGGCCAGGCCCTTGGCTGAATCTCCCGGCTGGGTCCAGATGTTGTTCAGCACCACGGCCAGCGAAGCCAGAATGAACAGCAGCGGCGTGAGCGGATAGCCGGGCACGCGATAGGGCCGGGACAGGTCGGGCTGGCGGAGGCGATAGACGAACACGCTTGCCGCGGCCAAGGCGTAGAACGTCCAGCCGATGAAGACTACATAGGTCAGCAGCTTTTCGAACTTTTCCATCCAGAGCACCAGCACCACAGCCCAGGCGGACCCAGCCACAATCGCCAGCGCTGGCGTCTGAAAACGGGAATGAATGCGCGCCAACGCGCGGAAGAACACGCCGTCCGCCGCCATCGCATAGAACACCCGCGGCGCGGTGAGCGCGGTGCTGTTGGCAGCGCTGAAGATGGAAACGAGGATGGCCAGCGCCACCAGCTTGGCGGCCCAAGGACCGACCACGGCCGCCAGCGATACAGCCGCCACGCTCTCTGACCGGGCCACTTCGGTCGGGCCGAGCGCGGCCAGGTAGGCCACGTTCGCCAGAAGGTAGATACCGATCAGCGCCACGGTGCCTAGCAGCAGGCCGCGAGCGAAAATGCGCTCCGGCTCGCGGATCTCGCCCGCGCTGTAGGTCGGATACTGCCAGCCTTCGTAGGCCCACAGCACCGCGATCATGCCCAGTCCGAACCCCGAGAAAAGCGAGCTGTCCATGACCTCGGGCCACACCGGCCCGTCCGACTGCCAGCCGCGACTCAGCACGAGCAGCACGCCGCTCATCAGGACAATCGCGCCGACCTTCAGCGCAGTGGACCAGTTGGTGACGTCAGCGCTCAGGCGCGTGCCGCGGACATTGATCGCGGTCATCACGACGATCATCCCCACCGACACCAGCTTGCGCGCCAGCGCTGCGAGCGGCAGGACTTCCTGCAGATAGGTGCTGAACGCCACGGCGAGCGTGGCCACGGTGCCGGTCGAGATGACGAAGAACAACGTCCAGCCAAAGAGAAACGCGGCGAGCTCGCCGAAGCAGTCCCGGATGTACACGTACAGCCCGCCGGAGGCTGGGCGCATGGCGCCGAGTTCGGCGTAGGTCAGTGCCCCGAGCAGCGAAAGCACTCCCCCACCCGCCCAGACGAGCAGCGCCAAGCCCACAGACCCTTGCACCTGGCGCAGCACGCCGCCAGGCACGAGAAAAATTCCCGAGCCAATGACCGTCCCGATGGTAAGCAGGGTCAAGTCACGGAGGCTCAGGATGCGCGGGAGAGCCAAAGCGGGCGAAGCATGCCATAGGGAAGGAGAAAGTCAAAGGGCCAGGGCCAGAGTTCAACAACCACGAGTCAAAAACGGGAAGTCAACAGGTTAGAGTGCAACAGGAAAAGAAGGGCTGCCGCCAGGGCGTGGAAAGCGCAGAAGGGCACAGAGAAAGAGCCGAAAGCCGGGCGTCGCACTCCCGTGGAAACGTCGCAGATTGGGCTAGTCGGGAACGACGCGGACGCGGACTTCGCGCTGGCGCGGGCCGTCAAACTCGCAGAAGAAGATGGCCTGCCAGCGGCCAAGCTGGAGTTTGCCGTCTTCGATGAGCACAGCAACGGAAACGCCCGTCAGCGTGGACTTGACGTGGGAATCGGCGTTGCCTTCCCAGTGTTTGTACTTGGCGTCCTTGGGCACTAGGCGGTCGAGCGTGTCTTCGATGTCGCGGGCCACGTCCGGGTCGTCGCCTTCGTTGATGGTGATCCCGGCGGTGGTGTGCGGGACGTACAGGTGACAGAGGCCACTGGTGACGCCCGAAGCAGCCACCACGTGGCGCACCTCGGCGGTGATGTCCACCAGATGGGTTCGCCGGCCGCTCTTGACTTCGAGCGTGCGCGTCAGGCTGCGCGGTGCAGGCTTGGCCGGCTGTTGCCTCATTCCCTTGCCACTCCTTCTGTGCGCGGGCCGCTAAGAGGCGTGCGCACGGGCCGTTCGCTCGGAGACGGCCTCATGTCAGGCGAGTGCTGTGGCACCGCCGGAACATGAGCTGCAAGTGCAACTTAATCCCCCAGGGCGGCAACCGAAGAGACACCGTAGAATTCGAACCACGGCCGCGCCGCTTGCAGTCGCTCATTGACGTTCTGGATGTTCCGAACGCCAGTGGTGGCCAGCCAATCCTCCAACGCCTTCACACCCTGCCTGGCGTAAACGGGAATGCCGTCTTTCCATGTAGCGCGACCGCAGAGCACACCGGAGAAGGGCACGCCGGCATCGGCTGCCAGCTCGAGCGATTCGTTGAACGTATCGTTGCTGACGCCTGCGGAAAGATAGATGAAGGGCTTGCGCGCTACCGCCGCAGCCTGGCGGAAGAAGTCCTTGGCCTGCTCACGGTCGTAGGCTGCTGGGCCCTTGCAGGACCGCGCGCCCCCGACAAACGCCATGGTCACGGGGAACTCGACCTTCATCACGTCCACGGCATACTGCGGCTTGCTGAACTCCTCCATGCTGCGGATGACGACCTCGGGCTTTTTGCGCGCGAACGCGATGCCCTTTTCGTCCAGGCCTTCCTCGTAGCCCAGAAACTCGAGGAAAAATGGCACGTCCGCGGCGATGCATTCCGCACCGATGCGTTCGACCCAGGCATGCTTGCTTTCGGTCACCTCGGGCGGGTCGAATGGCGTGTAGTAGAGCAGGATCTTGACCGCGTCAGCGCCGGCTTCCACCAGCCGCCGCACCGACCAGTGATCGAGCAAATCCGGCAGCCGGCCGGGGCGTGTGTTGTCGTAGCCGCTCTTTTCATAGGCCAGCAGCAGGCCGCAACCGGGGGCGCGCTGCGGCGCGGCGCTCAAAGCGTACTCCGGATCGAGCAGGATGGCACTGGCATGCGGCGTGAGCACGCGCGTGACGGCTTGCTTGAACTCGGCCATCATTTCGGCCGTCACGGCTCCTGGGTCTACGCCGCGGTGCTCGGCGATGGCCTTGCGCAGCGAGCCGCGCTGGTCCATGGCCGCCGCCGCAATCACGCCGCGCGCGTCGGACACAGCCTCCAAACCCTTCAGCTTACCCGGCGTGAGCTTCATCATCGGCCTCCGCAACCCGCGCTCAACCAATCTCGGGGCATTCTACCATGCGCGTTGCGACCCGATGGCCTGTGCCTCGCCCCGGCGCTGCCTACGAGGGAGGCCCGCCGGCCAGGGGCCAAAAAACGCTCGCGCGGCTCAGAGGAACAGGACGTGGTGGTGGAGATTCTCGATCCCCGCGCGGGACTGAAGCTCGTCGAGCAACGCCATCCCGCTTTGGGCCAGAAACGCCAGCAAGCAAACGGACCGCTCCTGTAGCGCGTGACGCGGATAAAGCGTATCCAGGATCAGGCGCTCGTGCGCGTCAAGCACGCCGCTGCGGAAGTTTCTGGCGCGCCCCGCCTTGGCGCGCAGCTTCTCGAACTGGTAGAGGATCTTGCGCTCGGCCGTATCGAGCGCGCCATCCAGCGTGCCGTCCAGTTTGCCCAGCGGCGCGCGCAGCCTGGCCAAGCTGCGGCGAATCGCCCGTTCTCCGGCGGTGAATTCCCGCTCCAGCTTCGGCGCAAGGAAAGCCCTCTCCATCCGGCGTCGCAAGCGCTGGCGGCCGCCCAGCACCTCGCGCAGCGTCAGCTCGTACTTGGCGAGCAGCCGCCTCTGCCGAGGCGGTGCGAGGGTGTAACTCGCGCGCGAAACGACGGCCGGCATCTGCACCAACAGGTGCCGGTAAACCACTTCCGCCTGGGCGAAGTAGGCCACTTCCGCGGGCCCGGCCACATAGGCCACCGTGGGCAGCAAGGCGTCCTGCACCACCGGCCGGAGCAGAACGTTGGCGGTGAAGGCCTGCGGACTTTTCTCCAATACCTCCCGCAGCTCGCCGGCCGAGAAGCTGCTGCGCCCCACGACGAAACCCTGGGTGTGTCGGCGGACAGGCAGGCGCTGGCCGTTGCGATCCACGAACAGCAGTGTGCTCGTCTCTGTGACTTTGACCTGCCCATGGTAGCCGGCTTTCTCCAGGGCCCTGGAGCGTGCCAGCAGGTCTGCGTTCAATGCCTCAGCGTCCTCCAACGCGCGCTGATAGATGGGCACGGCCAGCCGATGCCATCGCGCGTCAAGCGGATCGAGCAGAATCAGGCCTCGCCCGGCCAGCAGCCGCGTGAAAAGTTTCGCGAACGCCGAGCCGTACGTCTCTTCCGGCCGGTAGCCCTCACGCAGCGCCTCGCGGATTTCCTCCGCGGCGGGGCCCTCCAGCAGATCCGCCGCTTGACGCACCGCGGCGCCCACAGCCGGACCGAGCCGCACTTCGCCCACGCGACGCCCGGTTTGCGAATCCGCCGGGTTCAGTTCCACGCGCGCCAGCCCCTTCCGGCCGGAGAAGAAACAGTGGTTGACTTCCGCCAGGTCGTGATCTTCGGTAGCAAGCCAGAACACCGGAACCGCATCCAATCCCGCGGCACGCAAGCCGGCTGCGGCCGCCAGCGTGCTCAGGGCCTTGTAGAAGCTGTACGCGGGGCCGGAGAACAAGCCGACCTGCTGTCCGCTGACCACGGCAAGGGCGCCAGCAGCCAGCCGGTCGAGATTCTCCATGACGGCAGGGTCCGCGCCCCAACGCCGGTTCTGCTCGCGCAGTATGGCGACCACCTGGCGGCGAACGTCCGCGGGCAGGTTTACACCGCGGGCTGCCGCCCGGATGCCCTGCAGAGTCGGCGCATGGGCGTAGAAGCCGCTCACGCGCGCGAAGTTATCAGTGTAGTCGGCGAAAAGCCTGGAAGTGCGCGGGAGTTCGCGCAGCGGGATACAGTGGCACTCCATCGGGAAGCGTCATCTTACACGCCCGCTGCGGGAAGCACAACGCGCCGAGCGCTTGCAGGCATTGCGCGCGGCCTCCCTTTGGAGCACAATACCAGGCCAATGAGCGCTCGGGTCCGCCTCCGCCTGTGGGCCTGCTGGTGCGCACTGCAACTGGCCATGCCCGTTTCCGCCCAGGCGCCGGCCGGGAAAACCCAGCAGCCCCCCACGATCCAGCGAACCACGCGCCTGGTTGAAGTTAGCGTCATCGTACAGCATCCCGACGGCCGGCCCGCCGAAGACCTCACGCGCGAGGACTTCACCGTGCTGGACGAAGGCCAGGAGCAGACGATCGCGCTGTTCTCCTCCGTAGCCCGCCGGACGGTGTCGCGGGCGGAGCAAACCTCGCCCGCACCGCCGCAAAACACTTTCACGAACCGCCCCGCGGATGCAGACCTGCCTAACGTCACGGTGATTCTTTTTGACGCGTTAAACACGCCGTGGGCCCACCAGAGCGACGTCCGGGAACGCATCCTGCGGTTTCTGGCCGAGGTGAGGCCGCCCGACCGCGTGGCACTGTACGCTCTGGAATCGCGTCTGCGCGTCCTGCAAGGCTTCACGAGCGACGCCCGTGCGCTGGCCGCTGCTCTCGAGCGTTACCGCGGCTATTACCCGCTGGAACTGGAAGCCTCACGGACGGAAATCCCCACTGCGGGCCTCGAGCACTTCGACCGGTTCGTCGCCGAAACCAGCAGGCTCTCAGCCGAAGCCTTCCTGAAACTGCGCGTGCAGCGTACCTTCCCTTCCGTCACGGCTATCGCCCGGCATCTGCGCGCTTTCCCGGGCCGCAAGACGTTGCTCTGGGTCTCAGGCAGCTTCCCGCTGTTGATGGGCTTTGACCGGGGCGCCCTAGATACGCGCTTCCGCGACCAGCAGATCTTCAACGAAGCACTGGAACGCGCTGCGCGGGCTTCCAGTGACGCGCACCTGGCCATCTACCCCATAGACGCCCGCGGCCTGTTCGCCGATGCCGCAGAGATTGACGAGCTGCGCGGTCACACGCCCGACTTCATCTCCGGAACGCACAGCGTCCGCAGCAACGATGAGATGGTTCTCCTGCCCGTGGATCAGGCGCGGCTGGAGCCCAAGACACTGGAGGAAACGCGGCGCATGCGCGTCGCTCCGCCCTTCCCCGGCCTGGGCACCCGCCAGATGGAATCCACGCGCGACGTGATGTTGCTGCTGGCCGACCGCACGGGCGGCCGGGCCTTTGCCCACGACAACCAGATCGAAGCGAGGATGCGCGAAGCGGTCAACGAATCCCGCGTCAGCTATATTCTGGGCTTCTATCCGCGCCACTCGCGGTGGAACGGCTCGTTCCGCGAGATTCAGGTGCGGGTCAAGAGGCCTGGACTGCGCGTGCGCCATCGCCGCGGCTACGTGGCCGAGGACCCCGCGCGGGACAAACGCGGCGATGCGCGCTCGTGGCTGCTCGGCGACCTGGCGGGCAGCCCGCTCGACGCCACCGGCCTGCCGCTGACCGGCCAGATCCAAGCCCTGCCAGAGGAGCCGGCCCGCGTTCGCGTGACCGTTCGCGTGGAACCCCAGCCTCTTTGGATGCAACTCGAAAAAGAGCGCTGGCGCGGGACACTCGATTTTCTTTTTGCCCTCACGGATGCCGAGGGCTATGTGGTGTCCGGAGTCCGACAACAAGTGGAGATAAGCCTTGAGGCCGCTACCCATGCCCGCGTGGAACGCGAAGGCCTCCGCCTGACACAGACCCTGGCGGTGCCCGTTGGCGCGGTGCAGCTCCGGGTGGTGGTCGGCGATGCGCGGTCCGACGCGGTCGGCTCGCTCAGCATCCCTCTGCCCGGCAGCGTCGTTCGCGCTGCCTCGCCGGCGGGAGCCGGCGGAAGCAAGAACAACTAAGGGCCGGCAGCCGTCGAACCAACGGGTGGGGTGGTTTTCCCGCCGCAGAGGGAAGTCTTGGAGAGGTCAAGCCCCTTCGTTTTCAGCGTGGAGTGCAGCGCCCCGCGGGCGCGGCCAGCCGAGCCGCCGAGAACGGTTCGACTGCGCCCCTCAGGGGTGTCTGCGCTAGGCGAGCGATTCGGTGCTGGAGGGGTTGCCGGCGTGAGCGGCAAAGTCCTGCGCGGCGGGCGGAGGCGCCGCACGGGCCAGGACCGCTTCCACCTCACGCGCTTCGGCTTCCGTCAGCGGAAGCAGCGGGCTTCGGGCAGGCCCACCGTAATAGCCGGCGATCTCCATACCGTATTTGATGCCGACAATACCCAGGCGCGCAACGATGGTCACCGCCGCGGGGGTCAGCCGCTGCTGTAGGGCACGTGCCTGTTCGCCGTCACCGCGGCACGCCGCCTCGTAAAGCTCGACGCACAGCTCAGGCAGTACGCAGGCCAATCCCAGGATACCACCCACCGCACCCACGGCGACCGACGGCCAGAGCGTCTGTGCAGAGCCCACCAGCACCTGACAGCCCGGCGGCACCGCGGCGACAATCTGCGAAACGTTGCCCACGTCCCCGGAACTTTCCTTGATGCCGATGATGTTGGGGTGCTGGGCCAGGCGGTGCATCAACTCGGCGCGAACCCACACGCCCGTGAACTGCGGCACGCAATACACCAGAATGGGCATACGCGCGGCGTCAGCGACGCGCAGGAAGTGTTCGGCCAGCAGCCGATCGTTGATCTGCGGCTTGTAGTAATGCGGCGTCTTGACCAGCGCCGCGTGATAGCCCAGCGAGGCGGCGCGGTTCGTGCGCTCGATGGTCTCCTTTGTGGAATCGGTTCCCGTGCCGGCAATCAGGACCTTGTCGAGCGAGGCCGCATCGCGGGCGGCCACCCAAACGCGCTCCATCTCGTCACGGCTGAGCAGCACGGCTTCGCCCGTCGAGCCCGTAACCACATAGCCGGCCAGACGGGTGCGGTTGTAGCGGGCCACGTTGTCGCTGAGCCGCTCGAGCGCAAGCTCTCCGTGGTCGCCGAAGGGAGTGGTCAGCGGGGGGAAGATGCCGTGCAGTTTCATGCGCGTATTTTACCCCAGGCGCGTCCCGATAACCTGTTCCAGGCCCGCTCTCCCGACCGACCTGTACGTTGACCGGCACAGAGGGCCGTCGGAAACGGCCCCCCACATTCCGGATAGAAACACCGGCGAAACTGGCTAATCGGCGGCAAGGCGGAAGCGGCGCACGTGTTCTTTGAGGATACACAGGTCCATCACAACCGCCAAGCCGGCGCGACGCGCGCGCTCCGCCGCTTCGGCATGGATGACGCCTTCCTGCATCCACACGGCCTTGGCGCCGATGCGGATAGCTGCCTCGACGCATTCGGGGACAAACTCCGAGCGGCGGAAGATATCCACGATATCCACCGGAACGCGGATATCCTCCAAGCGCGCGACGGCGCGTTCGCCGAGCACTTCGCTCTCGTGCGGATTCACAGGGATGATCCGGTAGCCCGCCGATTTCAGATACGAAGCGACGCCGTGGCTGGGGCGGAAGGGTTTCGACGACAGCCCGACAACGGCAATCGTTCTGGCACTGCGGAGGATCGCGGTGATGGGATCTTCGCCCCCCAACGAGCGCTCGCGCGGGATCATCCTGCCGAGCCTCCCTGGCACTCGCCGCGGGCCAGCACAGCGGCCAGCGCAACGAGGAACTTTTCGTTTTCGTCGCGCGTGCCCACGGTTACCCGCACGGCCTCCGGGAAACCCATCCAGGCCATGGGGCGCACGATCACGCCGGCCCGTTCGAGCGCGGCGGCCCCCGGGCCAGCGTCGCGGCCCAGCTCGACCAGGACAAAGTTGGCCACCGAGGGCACAAACTTTACCCCTAGGCGCGCCAAGCCCGCGGCAAGCTGCTCCAGTCCAGCCCGATTGGATGCAATCGAGCGGCGCACGTGCTCGGCATCATCGAGCGCGGCCAGCGCGGCGGCCTGTGCGAGGCCCGCAGTGTTGAAAGGCGAACGGATCTTGTTCATTTCGGCCAGCAGCTCGGCCGGGCCGAGGCCGTAGCCGATACGCAGGCCCGCCAGGCCGTAAACTTTGGAAAACGTGCGCAGGACAAGAACGCGCCGCCCCGCACGCACCAGGTCCAGCGAGCGGGAATAGTCCGGCCGCTCGACGTATTCAGAGTAGGCTTCATCGAGCACGACCACCGCGCTCGACTCCGCTTCGACATGCCCCAGGAACCTCTCGAAGTGCGCGGCGGTGAACATCGTGCCGGTAGGATTGTTCGGGTTGGCCAGATAGACCAGCTTTGTCCCCGCAGTCACTGCTGCAGCCAGCGCGTCCAGGTCGTAGTCATAGCCACGCAGAGGTACCGTGCGCAGCTTGGCGCCCGCGGCGCGGATCGCGATGTAGTACATCGGGAACGAGCCCGCGGAAGTCAGTCCTTCGTCCCCCGGGCCGAGCAGGGTGTGGGCCACCAGCTCGATCAGGTCCGTCGAGCCTCCACCGAGAATAATCTGGTCCAGGGCGAGGCCCAAGCGCTGGGCCAGCTCAGCGCGGAGATAGTAGCCGCTGCCGTCCGGGTAACGGTGCGACTCCGCCAGGGCCTTCTGTGCCGCGGCCACAGCCAGCGGAGACGGACCCAACGGATTTTCATTCGACGCCAGCTTCACCGCACGCACGCCGAGCTCCCGCTCCAATTCCTCGATGGGCTTCCCGGGATGATAGGGCTCGATCGCGCGTACGAACGGCGGGATCAGGTCCTGGATGCGTTTGGTCATCCCCTGCGGATCCTTGGGCCAGGTTGAGAATCCCTGGGATGTGCCAGGTGCACCGCGCGTTTCAGCAAGGCGACTTCCGCCGGGCTCAGTTCGCGGTACCGGCCGACAGGCAAAGAACCCAAAGCGAGCGGCCCCAGCCCCATCCGCTTCATCTTTTCGATGGGGTGCCCGGCCTGCGCCAGCAGTTGCCGCCAGCGATCCCGACGAGGCGCGCTGAAAGCGACTTCGAGCCAGACATTCTCAGCCGGCCGCCGAAGCCTCAGCGCAGACGGCGCGCCCAGCGCACGGAACTGGACGCCCCCTTGCCGCTCGACTTCCGCCAGCAGCCCTGCCGGGGGACGGCCCTTGACCTTGACGCGGTAGATCTGCGGAAGCCGCTCAGCCTGCAGGACGCGGTTGGCCAGCTCGCCGTCGCTGGTCAGCAGCAGCAGCCCGGACGCGTGGAAGTCCAGCCGGCCCACGGGAAACACCCGTGTTGGCACACCGCGCAGGTAGCGGCGCAGGCTGTGGCGGCCTTCGGGGTCGTTCATCGTGGAAACGCAGCCCGTCGGCTTGTGCAGCACGAAGTAAAGCTCTCCAGCGGGCATGCGAATCAGCCGGCTGCCGACCTTGATATGGTCGCGCTCGGGATCGGCCTTGGTGCCCAGCTCGGTGACCACGCGCCCGTTCACGCTCACCTGGCCGGTCAGAATCAACTCCTCGGCGCGGCGCCGCGAAGCCACTCCGGCGCGGGAAAGAATCTTCTGCAGGCGTTCCCGCATCGTGGATGCGGCCCGGAAGGAAACCAGGCTCGGGCCAGACACTAGGATATACCTTTGGAAGAAGTTGCGGCTTTGGCCTGCGGCTCGAGGTGCCCGCCAGCATCCGGCTCCGCGGGAGCGATGCCCTCATCCGGGCCGAGCGCAGCCATGGCCAGTTGCTCGAATTCCTTCAAGCTGGGCAGCTCGTCGAGGCTGTTCAATCCGAAGCGCACCAGGAATTCCTTCGAGGTGCGGTAAAGAATCGGCCGGCCAATCACCTGCTTGCGCCCCGCCGTGACGATCAATTTTTTCTCGAGCAGCGTGTGGATCACCCCGGCGCAGTTCACCCCGCGGATCTCGTTGATCTCCGGCAGGGTGGCCGGCTGCTTGTAGGCGATCACCGCCAGCGTTTCCAGCGCTGGCATGGTCAGCCGCAGCGGGGGCTGCTGACTCTTGACGAACCGGCGGACCAATTCGTGGTGCTGCGGCTTGGTGGAGAAGCGGTAGCCGCCGGCCACGCGGCGCAGCTCGAAGCCGCGGTCGTCGCTGGCATACTGGGCCACCAGCTCATCAAGGACGCGGTGCACCTCGGCCTTGTCCGCGCCGACCGCCCGCGCCAGGTCCTCCACGGTGGCCGGTTCCTCTGCCGCGTAGATGACCGCCTCGAGCGCCGCCTTCAGCTCCGTTGGGTTCATCGCTTCCCTACCGCCCCGCGTCCCGCCCCTGCACCCGCTCCGCGCGTTCTCCTCAGTGATACTGCTCGTCAATCTGGGCCATGGCCCCGCCGCCGGAAAAGACCACATCGAACATTCTGTGCTTGCGCAGGAGAATCGGTCCGAACTGCTGTTCCTGCACGATCAGCACGGCCTGCAACCGCACCAGCTCGAGCACGGCCAGAAAGGCCACAATCATGGCGTGACGGGAAGGGCAGGCCTCGAAGAACCCCACGAGCGCCAACGGGCCTTCCTCGGCCAGCAGGCGCGTGCGCAATTGCTCCATCATCTGGGCCACGGTGAAGCGCTCGTGCTGGAGTTCGATGCGCGCCACTTCGCGCCGCCGCTCGAGCATCTGCTGGAACACCTTCACCAGGTCCACCAGAGAGACCACCAGCTCGCCTTCCGCGGCTTCGCCTTCGTAGAGCGAACGGTCAGGCCGCGACCACACGTGGGCTTCGATCTGCTGTTTCTGCGCCAGCATCTGGGCAGCATTTTGGAACTTCTCGTGTTCGAGCAACTGGTGCACCAGCTCCGTGCGCGGGTCCAGCTCCTCCGGCGGCGCCAGCGGGTCGGCGGGCAGCAGCATCTTGGACTTGATGTGGATCAGCGTCGCGGCCATGTAGATGAAATCCGCGGAAACGTCAATATCCAGCTCTTCGAGCTGGTGGAGGTAGTCGAGATACTGGCTGGTGATCCGGGCGATGGGGATGTTGTGAATGTCCATCTCCTGCTTGCGGATCAAATCCAGCAGGAGGTCGAGCGGGCCTTCGTAAATTTCCAGTTGCACCTTGTAGGCCGATGCCCCCACAGTCACCTCAGTTCCCGGTGTTGGCTGCTGCGCCGTAGACACAATCCTTTCGCGGTCAGACGTTCCTGCCTGCCCAGTGTCCGCAGGCTCGCTCCTCGCGAGCTCATACGCAGAGCAGCGTCCGCCCTGCCCTAGTCTCCCGAGGCGGCTTGGCGCGCCGAAGCCTTGCTCTGGCCGCGACGCCCGCCCCGCCCGGCCGCGCCAAAGATCGCTTCGCGCACACGGCGCATGGTGCGCCGCGCCACCTTCTGGGCCTTCTTCGAGCCGGCATCGAGAATCTCGCGCACCTGGTCGGGATTCTCTGCATACTGCTGCCGGCGGGCACGAATGGGCTCAATCCAGCGCAGCAGTCCTTCCACCATCAAGCCCTTGCACTCCACGCAGCCGATTTCCGCCGTGCGGCACTCGCGATCCACGCGCGCGACCGTCTCCGAAGCGGAGAACAGCTTATGGTACGCGAACACGGGACAGATTTCCGGCCGGCCCGGATCGGTGCGCCGGACGCGTTGTGGGTCGGTCATCATCCCGCGCACTTTCTCGCGGATGCAGGCCGGGTCTTCACCGAGCAGGATGTAGTTGTTATAGCTCTTGGACATTTTGCGTCCGTCGGTGCCCGGCAGCCGCGGCGTCTGGGTGAGCAGCACCCCCGGCTCCCGCAGAAAACGGTTGACGGTAAAGAAGCGTCTGTTCTTCCCTGCTCGATCCAGGAAGTTCTTCAGGCCAATCTCGGAAGCGTAGTTGCGGAAGCCCGTCCGCAAAGAAACGAGTATTTCGTTGCCGGGGGAAGTTGGCGAGGGGCCGTAACCCTTCGGCAGCAGATCCTGCAAGGCAGACACGGCGGCCGCATGAGCGGGCTGCCACAGTTCGGCGCTGACGAGTAAACCGAAGTGGGTGTTAAACCGCCGGACGATTTCGCGGCTCAGCTCAACGTGCGGCACCTGGTCCTCACCGACAGGCACGAAGTCGGCGTCGTAGATGACGATGTCGGCGGTCTGGAGCAGGGGGTAGCCAAGGAAGCCGTAGGTGTGCAAGTCTTTGTCGCGGATATTTTCGAGCTGCTCCTTGTAGGTGGGGACGCGTTCGAGCCAACTGAGCGGCGTAACCATAGAGAGCAGCAGGTGCAGCTCGGCGTGCTCCGGCACCTGCGACTGGACGAACATGGTGCACTTGGCCGGGTCCAGGCCCGCGGCCAGCCAGTCTGTGCCGATATCCATCGTGTTCTGCGCGACCTGGCTGGTGTCCGCGTAGTCGGTGGTGAGCGCGTGCCAGTCCGCGAC
>Ga0073934_10008438_pt1 | contig 13736 bp, 7 predicted proteins | sample LarsenN4metaG_FD_76834 | JGI IMG/M metagenome (GOLD analysis project Ga0073934, IMG submission 76834) | Hot spring sediment bacterial and archeal communities from British Columbia, Canada, to study Microbial Dark Matter (Phase II) - Larsen... ...
AAAGCTCAATAAGGATGTGGCGGCGGAGTTGCTGAACGTGATGTTTGGGCGCACGGTCCTCTGCACTGACCGCGCCAGGGCAACGGACCTGCTCGGACTGGCAGCCCCCGATCGCGAACTGCTCAGGCACCTCCCACCTAGAGCGTTCTTCTCCACCAGGCCTGCCCTTGTCACCACGGGCTATCTTATGCTCTCTGCACCTCCGCTCACACTCCTCGAACCCGGACAACCGCTCGAACTCCGCGAACTCGTCCAATACAGGGCCAGCGACCACTGCAACGACGGGGGCGAAGGCGAAGGCGAATGGGTCGAGCCACATCGTGCGGGTGGTGATAGGGGTCGGGCAGGTGCTATAGTCTTGTAAGGTGTTGCCTTACACCTTACGCAGACATACATCTTGTATATGGTTGATGAATTGCTCCCCGTTCATCCGGGCTCCTATGTTCGTGAAAATGTCCTCAATCCTCGCAAACTCACTGTTACTGCAGTAGCGAAGCTGATTGGTGTTAGTCGCCCTGGCGTATCGAATTTCCTCAATGGGAAGGTGTCGGCAACGCCCGATATGGCGGCACGTCTTGAACGTGCTTTCGGTGTTTCCGCCAAAACCATTCTCGCTTTGCAAACCGCATATGACGCGCAAGTTGGGAAAACAGCAGGCGTAGCTCAAAAAGTGCGTACTTACGTGCCCCCATTCCTGAGCGTTCAAGCCAACGATCTCGTGAATTGGTTCACAACAACAATTACTGCACGCACTAAGCTCTCGGTCCTTCTGCGAACGCTTGTTCACTCGACGGGTCACGATCTTCAGAAGGTGGACTTCCCCGGCAATGACGATGCTGAGCGTGCTGGTTGGGACGGCTTCATCGAGGCTAATTCTGGCACGCCCTGGATACCTTCTGGCGCATCCGGGTGGGAGTTCGGTGTCACTGGGGACATTAAGGGCAAGGCGGATGGTGATTTTGCAAAGAGCGTCAAAGCAATTAAGAAAGTTGACAGGGCAAATACCACCTTCGTCTTTGTCACTCCCCGGCGATGGGCGGGTAAGGCTGCTTGGATCGCAGTAATGAAGGCGAAGAAGCTGTGGAAAGATGTTCGCGCCTACGACGCCAGCGATCTTGAACAATGGATGGAGCAATCTCTCGCGGCCCAGACGTGGTTCGCGAACCAGACAAACCATCCTGCTCACGGCGTCAGAACGCTGGAACGTTGCTGGGATGATTGGGCAAATGTGGCGGACCCGGTCCTTCATCCTTCCCTCTTCGCTACGGCGAACGAGGTGTGGAACGGCAGGATCAAATCTTTCCTAGCGAAGGACAGCGCGGCTCCTTTAGTGATCGCGGCTGACTCCGTCGAAGAAGCACTTGCTTTCCTTAGTCAAGTTCTAGCTACCCCAGAGCTTGAGCAGCATCGGGACCGGGTGTTGGTGTTTGACCAGCCAGGCGTGCTTCCGAAACTCGCCCAAGGTACTACCGATTTCATTGCAGTGGCTCACACGCGGGAAGTGGAACGCGAGCTTGGGCCCTATAGCACATCGCTGCAAACCGTCGTTGTCTATCCCCGCAACGCTACTAGCGCGGAACCCGATGTCGTATTGGAGCCGCTCGGATACGAGTCGTTCACTAAGGCTCTGGAAGCGATGGGCAAATCGCACGACGACATAGTGAGGCTAACGAATGCCTCGGGGCGTTCGTTGACGGTTCTTCGACGCCAGCTCTCGAACATTCCAGCGATCCATACACCTGTTTGGGCTGAGAACCTGGAAACTGCATCGGGGCTTGTTCCGCTTGTCCTTGTCGGTGCATGGGACGCCCAGAACAAGGCAGATCGTACCGTACTGTCCCGTCTGGCAGAAGGAGCACCTTTCGAGGTTCTAGAAAAACGCATTCTTGAGTTGTTATGTCTCAACGACTCTCCGGTTTGGTCGATTGGCAACTACCGGGGTGTGATTTCAAAAATCGATTCCCTCTTCGCGATCAAGGGCACGATTTCCAGGGCTGATCTTGACCGCTTTCTCGACGTAGCACGGACTGTGCTGGGTGAAGATGATCCGGCCCTCGATCTGCCCATGGAAAATCGTTGGGCAGCAGCCATATATGGCAAACATCGCGAGTTCTCCGGGGCAGTGCGCAAAGGTATTTCCGAGACTCTAGTGTTGCTGGCCGTGCATGGCAAGACCCTCTTCGGCAGGCACCTTGGGTTCGACGGCGAACTTGAAGCCGCGAAACTCGTGCGTGATCTACTTGTGCCTATCACGACTAGGAAGCTGGAGGCGAGCGGGCAAGACCTTCCGCTGTATGCAGAAGCCGCCCCCGGCGAGTTCCTTGACATCATCGAGCGAGATTTGCGCGCAGAAAAGTCCGAGGTGAAGGGTTTGCTGAGACCTGACGATACCGGGCTCTTTGGTCGTTGCCCACGCGCCGAACTGCTTTGGGCGCTCGAAGGGCTTGCCTGGAATCCGACGACTTTTCCCCGTGTAGTGAAAATTCTGGGTCAGCTTTCTGAGGTAGATATTAACGATAATTGGTCAAACAAGCCTATCAAATCACTGAGTTCTATCTTTCGTGCATGGATGCCCCAGACGGCAGCGGGTCACGAGATGCGTTTGAAGGCGATCCGCATGCTTTTGGAGAAGCACCCGGCTATTGGCTGGAAGATTTGTCTCCAGCAGTTCGGCGAGCATGGGAGCAGTGTCGGCCACTATAGCCATAAGCCGAAGTGGCGCCCCGACGGTTACGGGTTCGGGGAGCCCTTCAAAACAGCGGGACCGATCCACGTATTCGTCAGAGAGATGGTGAAGATCGCGCTTAGCAGACCATCCTACACGGTCGAGATGTTATGTGACCTTGTCTCAAGGCTGCATGCACTCGCGCCCGAGGATCAGGAGCGCCTATGGGAGATCATCGGCGAGTGGCACAATGCGGGCGTTCCTGATGAGGATATTGCGAAGATCCGCGAGAAAATCCGCGTGACCGTCCTCTCTCGCCGGGGTCGTAAAAAGGTCGATGAGGAAGGGCAGGCAAGCCTGACCAAGAAAGCTAAGGCGGTCTATACTGCGATGCAGCCTAAGGACATTGTGAATAAGTATGAGTGGCTGTTTCGTCAGGCCTGGGTTGAGGAGTCGGCGGACGAGGTCGCCGAAGACCAGATGGACTTCCAGACGCGTGAGCGACGCATCGAAAAGCTCCGCGTTGAAGCCCTGACTGACATTGCGCGAGAACGTGGTACCCCCGGCATTATCGCACTCGCTGAAAAAGGAAATTCTCAGCGCCAGATTGGCGCTCACGTAGCGTCCGGAATCCTCACAGACGAGCAGATTGAGGACATGATCCGGCAGTGTCTACGTCCAGCATGCAATAGCACGGGCCGAGACGGCATTGTTGCTGGCGCGCTCTGGGCGTTGGGCGACGATCGAAGAGAGGCAATCTATGTGAGCCTGCGGGGCAAGATCACCGAAGAGGAATCACTCCGTCTATTGCTTCTCTCGCCTTACCGGGCTTCGACGTGGGAGCTAGTGGACCAACTCTCGGCTGAAGTTCGCACTCGTTACTGGGGCGAAGTGGTTCCACAGTACGTTTTCAACTCACCTGAGGACAACAACGAAAGTGTTCGGCGTCTGCTGGCCGCCGAACGCCCTCGGGCAGCCTTTAACTCGATGCATTTCAAGCTCGAAGAAATACACCCGCCCCTTCTTGTGCAGATGTTATCTGCAATGACCAAGAATGGGAACGACAAGCCTGGTGAGTACCAGCTGGACGGCTATGACGTGCATGCCGCCTTCCAACTCCTCAATCGCAACCCGGACCTCACTTTAGAAGAAAAGGCTGGGCTGGAGTTCGCATATCTAGAAGTCTTGGCTGGCTCTTTCCGGGGCGACCAACACCAGATTCCAAACTTGGAGCGCTACATCGAGGAACATCCTGAGCTGTTCGTGCAGGCGGTTGTGTGGGCTTACAAACGCAAAGACCGTGACGAGGATCCTCCTGAGTTTCGCGTTACCGAAGGCCGCGAGCATCTGGCAGAGCGTGGGTACCGCCTCCTTGATGCCATTGAGCGCATCCCCGGTCAAGACAAGGCGACTAAAGAGGAACAGCGTGAAAAGCTCGCGGAATGGGTTACAACGGTAAGGAAATCTTGCGCCGAACTCGACCGCGCGGAGATCGCGGACGTGTGCCTCGGAAAGCTTCTCTCTAACGCATCGGCTGGCGAGGATGGCGTGTGGCCGAACGAAGTTGTTCGCGATGTGATGGAGGACTTGCAGTCCGAAGATATCAGCAGCGGCGCCCATACGGGGCTGTACAACGCCCGCGGCGTCCATACGCGCGGTGAGGGAGGCAGTCAGGAACGGGAACTCGCAGACAAGTATCGGGCCTGGGCCGACGCTTTGCAGTTCACGCATCCCTTCGTGTCGTCATCACTGCTGATGTCGATGGTCAATACGTATGAGCGGGAAGCCAAGCAACAGGATACTGAAGCCGGGATACGACGTCGATTGAGGCATTAAAGGAGAGCGATGTCGCCATAATTCAATTGAACTACAGAGCGTTCGAGAACGAGGGCGGAATGTGTCACACGATTGGGGAGGTGTCGCAGTTCAAAAATCTCCTCATCGACTAACTTCCAGGGTTTGGCCAGCTTGCAGGCTATGGTCTGTTGGGTGGGTTGAGCGAAATCACCTGGGGCAGTGTCCCTGGGCTTCTAAGACTCAGCCTGGACGTGTTTGCAGGCTTCTTTGCTGGGTACGCGATTGTGCCGTCCATGGTCAAACTTGTCACCTTCCAGCAGTACCCCTGTGCCAGCGACGGAGTGCTCCATACACCAATAGATAACGAGATTCGGATGTAGCTGATGGAGTCGAGCGATCTGGGCGACCGTGCTACCAGCCTCTACTTCTCGAACGACCTGGAGTTTAAATTCAGAACTGAAGGACCGACCGGTCCTGGACATATGCTACTTCTCCGTGATCCAACCCACTTAAGAAGGCTGAGAAGACAGTCTCACCTTGCGGGTGCATTCAACCCGCGGGGCCCCTGCACTGTGTGACATACGGGTGGGTGATAGGATTGGAGATGTTGGCCGGGGGCAGATCCCTACAGTTCTTGTACGAAATGAATGTTTGTATTTCTCTTCTCAGCTTCAAGTCTCGCAGGACGCCCACACTGCCTGGATGGTCTTCTGGGATAACCCTTTTCACTTTTGGTGCCTCGCTATCTCCCTCAGCGCGTTCTCATTCGTGAGGGAGGCGTGTGCATGAACATGAAAGCGACATCGCCCAAGCGAGCTGGCGGTCGTGCGACGGAAGCTGGAATGGACTTTCAGGCCGGGGTTGGGACATGGCTTGCGGCCCACCTGCTGGTCCGCCTGCCCGTAGGCGGCCGCTTCGGTATGGCGAATACTGCGCTGCCCATCAGCCTACAGCTCGAGACTGGCGAAGGGCTCGATGACACGCTGCTGCTCCAAGAGGATGGAAGCCGCATTGACGTGCAGTGCAAGACCCAAGCGAGCTTGTCCGCCAGCGAGACAAGCCCGCTCGGCGAGACCATCACCCAGTTGGTGCGCACGGTTGTCGCTGCAAAATCGTTCGGGACTGCCATCGATTCCTCGAAGGTTCGCGCAGTGCTGGCGGTCAGGGCGGACGCGCCGCGCTCGCTCGACAACCTCGAAAAAGGCTGCCGGGCGTTGGATGCTGGCGGTGCTTGGGCTACCACCAAGGCACAACGCAGCAAGAAGGAGCAGGAAGCGCTCGATGTGTTCGAGCGCCTCGTGTGTAGGGCGTGGGCGGCACACACGACCATCGCGCTTGACGATGACGACCTTGTCACCATGGCGCGGCTTTTTCGCATTGTGCGCTTCTCGATGGACGAGAACGAAGACAACTGGCGCGAGGCGGCGCGTTTGCTAGGGAGCCGGTTGTATGGTTCAGAGGCCGCCGGCGACGCACCGTTGCGCGACCTCAAAGCGATTGTCCGCGGCCTCATTGGTAGTGGTGCGCCCGCCGACCGTGCCGGTCTGCTGCGGGCATTGCGCGTACGCGGGCATAATGATGTCGGCGCGGCCGATTATCAGTCGGATCTGTTGCGGCTCACCGCTGCTACAGACGCGGAGCTCACTCGGCTTGCCGTGCATACCAAGCTCCCCATCGCTGATGGCATCTCGATTTCCCGAGACAGCGACGGCCCGCTCGCTAACGCCGTTGCAAGCGGATCGTTGATCGTCATTGGCGAGCCCGGTGCCGGCAAAACCGGTGCGCTGGTTGCGCTGGCGCAGTCTCGGCGCGTGGCAAGCGATACCGTGATCTTCCTCTCGGTCGACCGCTTTCCCGGGATCGGCCTCGCAGCCGATCTCCAGTCGGAGCTAAAGCTTAGCCATCCGCTCGTCGATGTCCTCGCCGCGGCACCCGGCACCGGCGGAAAACTGCTCATCATCGATGCGCTGGACGCAGCACGTGGTGGCCCTGCCGAGGAGGTCTTCGCGCAGCTGATCGAGACGCTCAGCGCGTTGCCGGAGACTCCCTGGACGGTCGTTGCCTCGATCCGCACCTTCGACCTCAAAAACGGGCGACGCTTCCGCCACGCTATGCCCGGCAGTCCGCCCGACCCGAACTTCGCCGAAACGAGCTTGGAAAACGTGCGGCATTTTAAGGTGCCGCGGCTCAGCGAAAATGATCTCGACTATGCCGCCACTGTCACGGCCGAGCTCGGCAGCCTGCTTGAGGCTGCAACAGAGAAGCTGCGTGACCTGCTGCGCAACGTCTTCAATCTCTCGCTCGCCGCCCAACTGCTCACCGACGGCGCTAGCCCCGCGAGTATCCGCACCCTCGCAACACAGTCTGATCTTATCGATGCCTATGAGGACCACCGCCTTACTGGCACTGCGCTGCAGCGGGCTGCGGCAGCCGCTGTCGGCGCGATGGTGCAACGGCGCAGGCTCGCTGTCCGCAAGGTGGTCGTCGCGCATGACTACCTCGACAAGGTCATTCAATCGGGCGTGCTCGCCGAAGCCGGCGACCTCGTCAGCTTTTCACACCATGTGCTGTTTGACCATGTCGCCGGCCGGTTCTTCCTCGAATGGGACGATTCCGCGCAACTGATCGGTCAGCTTGGCGGCGACACCTCGCTCGCCCTTATGCTGGCTTCTGGCCTGCGCTTTGCGATCGAGCGGCTTTGGCGAAGTGATACCGAAGACAAGCCGATGGTCTGGCGCTTCGTCGCCGACCTCTACTTAAGTACCACAGTCGATCCCGTTTTGGCGAATGTCGCGCTGCGGTCGGTGATCGAATGCGTGACCTCCGATGTAGACATTTCGGGACTGACGCATCTCGTCTCTGTACACGCTGGCGAAAGGGCGATCGCCATCATGCTCTCGCGGCTTGCGCGCTTTGTCAGACTGGCCATCGATAAAGCTGGCACCGTCGCCCCGCCCAAAGCCATCGCATGGGCGAGCGTTGCCGAAGCGTGCATCGTGACGGGGAATCGTGACCTTTCCGATCCCACACTCGTCCTCCTTTATACCCTGTTCGACAAGGGTGATCTCGCCGATCCTGCGTTGCTTGGTGTCTTCGGGCGTGCCGCGCGCGCATTGTTGGCGCTGGCATGGGCGGCCCACCCGCCAATGCAGCAGACGGCGTCCAGCGCGATCAGGTTCGTGGGCAGAAGCTTCGCATCCAATGCGCCAGCATCACGTGCGCTGCTCGATCAGGCGTTGCGCGACCCGCACTTCTCCGCGCACGCCGACCGCGAGGCAACATGGCTTGCCGAGCAGATCACGCCGATCGCGCAATCCGACCCAGAATTCGCGATCGAAATCTACCGCGTCCTCTTTTCTCGTGACATCACCGACGACGCTACATCTTATTTAGGTGGCCAGCCCAGCCGCATTATGCCGCTCTCGTCGCACCGCAGCCAGGACTATCGCATGTGCCAATACCACCTTAGACGCCAGGTGGGCCGGCTGCTCGAATTGTCGCCAAGCCTCGGCACGCGCGCCGTTGTCGAGGTGACACTTGGCGGCATCGCTCGCGACAGGCCGCAAAGCGACGATCGCGGGCGCGTGACCATTCCGGGCAGCATGTCGTTCGACCTGCTTGGGCACGGATCTGCTTTCGATGCCTGGGACGCACCCGACGAAGATCACGGCACCCAGCAGAACGACGATGTGCTCGCGCATTATGTCGCTTTCCTGCGCACAGCCTCAGCGGCCGCGTACACCGAAAGCATTGAGGCCGCCGCCACGGGATACACCAGTCCTGCGCTCTGGGCGCGGCTGCTTAGCGTCGGCGCTGAGCGCGTCGCCGAAGTCACGGACCTGCTCTGGCCCTATGCCACTAACATCACGATCTTGGCCCGTGAGGATATCGTCTGCGACGCTGTCCGATTTCTCGCTGCGGCCTATCCCGAGCGCAGCCTCGACGACCGTGCCGCGTTCGAGGCTGAGGCACTGCGTCCCGATCTCTTCGAGGACGAACAGGAACAGCGCTGGTGGCGCCACATGCTTGGGCGTTTGCTGTCTTTTGTCAATGATGCCGTGCTGGCGACCGAAGCGATGCGCGCACTGCGCCGCGAACTTGCGCAGAGCGATGAGCTCTGCGGCAACCCGCCGCTTCGTACAATGACCACGAGATGGGAGTCTTCTGACGGGATTACGCGCAGATTGATGGCAAATCATGGCCTCAACGTCGACGAAGGCGTCGATGCGCGCATGCTAACCCAGTCCGAAGCGCTTTATAGTCGTGTGCAGACGACACCCTCGACGAGTGGCACCGCTGCGCTCGCCGCGCTATGGGCCGAAACTGAGGCGACTGTTGAGATGTACGACGCTCTTGCGGGCGAACTTCACGAGCAGGTCGAGCGGCCTGTCTGGGGGCATATCAGTAATGCTGTCGAGCGCATTGCAAGTAGCCCCGCCTTTGTACCGGGAAGCGATGGCTTGCCAGACATGGCAACATTCCTTGCGCTGCTTGCGCGCCTGTGGACGAGCCGCTTTCCCGAACCCAAGGACGCCGAAAACGATGCCATGCTCAGTTGGAGCAATTGGGACGTCCGCGTCTACGCCGCTAACGCCTATGTCTCGATAGCAGACCGGTTCGGGACCAAACATGGCGAGATCGTCAACATCTTCGACACAATCCTTGCTGATGCCGTCCCGCAGGTCCGCTTGCAGGTCGCGCAGAACTTGCAGGTGCTTTCACAGATTGCGCCTGAGCGGATGTGGTCGCTAGCTGAGCAGGTCGCGCGCGACGAGCCGCACGCGGGCGTGCTCGGCTTCTTCCTTCATTACGTGCTGTACCGTTTCACCTGGCACGATGTCGAGCGCTGCGAAGCGATGATCGAGCTCGTTCGTGCCAGGCCCGAAGCGGTCGAACACAATGGAAAGACAGGGCGCGACGAAATCGCGGCGGCGCTCGGCAGCCTCACCGCGCAACTTTGGGTCTGGCAGGAGCGGCCCAAGGCGCTGGAGTGGCTTACCGCCTGGGCTGGAGAGCCTCTGGCCCACCGCGAATTTTTGACCTCGTTCCTCTCGAAGCTGCGCGATGCGTTCTTCGCACGATATGCCGAAGGCGAAAAATTCGACGGGCCTGTCGCCGACCGTGCAAAGCGCGGGGCGATGGTGATCCTCGAGGCCTGCTCCACCATTGCAGCGCAAAGCTACGCCTCAGTGACGGAAAGCCGCATTGAAGGCGCGGCGCGCGACACTGCTATCGCTGTCTACCAAGCGGCGGAGAGCGTGATCGGCCATCTAATAAGTCAGCTGTATTTCGGTTCGGGTGCGTATCCCGAAAACAAGGAAGCAAAGGTTGGGCTGATCAACTCCGCCGTGATGCGCCAATTTCTCGATGATTATGGGCCAATGCTCGAGCTGCTCGCCGCCTCGCACGAGCCTTCGACCCATCACTATCTTGTCGAGCTCTATGAATTTCTGATCCCGGGCGATCCAGCCGGGGTCTTCAACGCGCTTCACGCCTTGCTGCTCGGCGCGGGTGAGCGCGAAGGCTATCACCAAGAGAGCCTGGCCTGTTCGGCTACCGTGCGTATAGTCACACGCTATGTCGCTGACTATCGGTCGATCTTCGAGGACGATGCCCGCCGCACCAAGCTCATCTCCATCCTTCGCCTGTTCTCCGACGTGGGCTGGCCCGATGCACTGGGGCTACTTTACAATCTACCCGAGCTACTGCGCTGAGGTGGCATTGATGGCTCCGGAGGCAGACCAGTGTCGACGCTAGCTTCTGGGCTAAATGTCTCCCAAGTTGCCATTCCGGTGTCGGTCACTTCGAGATGCAGGTACTCAATAGGAGGCCACCAATTTCCGGGGGGTGCCTCACCATCTAGGCAGTTTTCTCAGCTATGGGCCTGAACTGCGGGTACCAACTTCGGAAGGTTGCCTCCAACTCATCATTCAGCACCTGCGTTCGGGTCTGGAGCAGCAGGTGGGCTCCTCGGGGTGTCCACTGCATCGATTGCTTCTTGACCATTCGCTTCGAGATCACCCAATTCACCGTCGACTCCACGAACGCAGTCGAGATCGTCTCGCCATTGCGGTAGCGCTCGCCGTAGTCCACCAGGAAGTTCTGGTTGTTCTTGATGTAGGTGCCGAACTCGCGCACACCCTTGAGCAATTTGCCCACGACCGTGTCCGCTGGGAAATCTGCCTCAGCCTCCTCCAACTCTTCGACGAGATCATTCAGGTGCTGATGCGCCTCAAAGCGGTTACCATGCCAGAGATAATGCTTGATACTCTCCAGGTCGTTCTCAACATCCTCTAGATATATCCTGTTCTGGGGAAGCCCTTTGGCCGTCTGACTCAGCACTGTCAGCCGCATGGTGATGTGAAACCAGTCCAGCACATACTCGGCGTTCGGGTGCAGATACAACTGCAAATTGCGCACGCTGTCCGCTCCATCCGAGAGAAAGATTACCTGCTGGTTGGCCTGCATCCCCTGCGACTCCATCAGGGTGAACAGCCGACGCCTGGGTTTGCGATCGAAGCCCTGCACCAGGCCGAAGCACTTGGCTGATGGCTGCGACGCTTCCTCATCGCGCCGGAAACTCAGCACACTCTTGCCTGTGATCACCTCGAAGCACCCCTGTTTGTGGCGAGCTTTGACATAACCACCATCGATGCCGACCATCAGAGGCCCGTTTGGAATGGGTAGTTCTTCCCAAATGCTCGGGCACCCTTCCATGACCTGGTATTCCTCCCCCAGAGCCTGTTCCCCACGTTCTGCCAGTCGATGAAGTTGTTGGCGGATGCTTTCGTCATTGAGCGTGTCCGAAAGCGGCAGCACTTCTTGTAGAAGTTGGACAGTCTGGCCATAGGAGACCAGGGAGGCCCATTTGGTCTGCAGGTACAGTAGCTCCGGGGCGGTGCGCTCTTCGAGCACGACAGCCAGGGGAGAGTAGGTTTTGCCCGTTCGCTGCTGGCAGGGGCAGTGGTGCCAGCGGGGGCTCACCAGGCGGAGGGCACCGAAGACGGTGCGGTAGAGGATCTGGTGATTGCCTTTGCTACGTCGGGCATTCCCGCAATCGCGACAGCGGCGTTGGGTGGCCAGGTAGGCAGTGGTCTGCTGCTGGGTGATCACGGTTTGCAGTTGCTGGAGCAGACTTTTGCCCTCGGCCAGACTCAAGCCGAAAGTGGACGGGAGCAACTGGGCGGCGTCCCGGGTGAGACTGGTCAAGGGGTGGGTGGTTTGTCGGCCCGCTTCATCGGTGCAGACCACCTGGAGCTGAAAGTGCATCACTGACCTCGCAACACAAGGGCAGGGCACGCAGTTGCTGGTTGATCTCGTGCCGCTCATAGCTTCCGGCTGTCAGGTGCGCTCGGGCCTGGGTGCGCTGAGCTGCCAGAACGAGGGTGGTATACTCCTCGCTGTCCTCGGACAGACCCAGGGCCGGTTCATCTGGCTGACGCTGTGCCACCTGCACAGTAAACTCCGTCAGCACCTCCAGGTCCTGCTGCTGGGTTTGCTCTAGCAGATGGCGGTTCGCCAGGTAGTCCTCCACGCCACCGCACTCTTCAGGAGGACAGGCATGTTTGCCTGCGCTGCAGAGGGGGTAGACCTGCTGTGGCTCGGCGGGGAGGATTGCTTCCAGACGAACATCGAGCCGCCAGCGCTCGGCGAAGTCGTACTCATACAGGAAGCGTTCGCCCGGTCGGAGGCGAAACTGGCTGAGCCGGACCTGGTTGGGATCATCGCGAAAGACGATGCCCCCTGGGTAGGTGATGCCAAAATGTTTGCCGTGGATGCGGAAGCGGTGCAGATGCTGATCTTGCCAGCCCATGGCGATCTGAAAGATCTGGTGCAGGTCAGCCAGGGAGGTGTCAGCGTCCACAAGCACCCGTCGCCAGATCTGCGGGCTGATGCCACGCAGGACGAGCTTGAGTTGGTAGATCTGCATGGGCTGTCCGGCTCACGACTCCGGGGATATCCTAGCGGTTCTGTCTCTGGGAAAACCGGCCCACCCCCCCGAAAATTGGTGGCCTCCTCGACGGCGGGGGGGAGTAGAGTGAGCAGAGCTGAAAAGTGAGAGACAATTGCGGGGCAGAGAGTAGGTTTGTTGTAGTTCGTTGAGTATTGGGTGGGGATAGCGAGCCAGGCAAAGCAGTTGAAATCCAGGTAGGTAGCGGAAACTCCAGAAACTACAACTCAAGCTGCGGAATCACGGCTCAAACTGTCTTCGTTGCGGTTTCTCTAGCATTACCTCAAGCATCACTTATATATCTTGCGGAATACCATAATGCCTACCTAAAGATTAGTTGACATTAACTCAGGCAGTTATACTCTTGAGCCATAGAAACAGTTTTTGCTTATATTACTGCATTTTGCACAAGCACACTAATTGCATTTTCATCGTTTCAATAGATTTTTTCAATTCTGCAAAAGGAGGCAACAATGAGCAGATTTTACGGGCTTATAATTGCTGTAACACCAATGCTATTTCTTCTCGCTCTTCCAGCAATGGCAGAGACTCGGTCCTGGAGAGCTCCGCAAATTTCTGGTTATCCAGTTGATGCCACCCCTGCCGAATGGAATGGTCAAGATGAGACAAACGCAGTTGCTGCTGCAGCTCATCTATTTTGTAGGCGAGCAAATTACTCGTATGCAATTCGTTGGTCATTGGAAAGAGATCAAGATGTCACCGAGAATGGTACTATGCGTCTCTCTTCGAGGGGGGGAGCACCCAGTCTTTGTGAAACTTGCAGATGGAACTTGGCTAAAATCACTTGTGGTCGTATGCCATAAGGGGAAGCGGCCCGAGGATGTTCAACTCAGTCGTCCTGTCACCAGGACGACTGGTCTTCAAAACCGGACGAGCGGCTGTTGTCAGGGTAGATGGGCTCTTCGTCATTTTTGATACTGCTGGCGAACTTATCTATGCCGACAACCGTTCCATCAATTGGACAAAGCGTGCGGTTCTGCTTGCCTCCATCGGCCTTTCCTCCAACCACCAGACGATGCGCTTGAGGTTGATCGCCACCGCCGTCAACAGATGTTGCAGGTGCATTTTCGCCATCCCGATGTAGCCCACGGTTGGGCGCAACGCGATTAGTCGGAAGGGGCTGAAACTTGCTCCTCAGGCAGCTTTGGCAGCTGCAAGAACTAGCTGATGGCAGATGGAACTCCGTGCATCTGCACCGTCTGGTGCATTGCCATATTCAGCAAGGCTGCCGCGCAGACCACCCCGAGCGGGAATTTCTGGAAATCAGCCACACACAAGCCCACACCCACGTCGAGCACTTGA
>Ga0073934_10008439_pt1 | contig 13736 bp, 16 predicted proteins | sample LarsenN4metaG_FD_76834 | JGI IMG/M metagenome (GOLD analysis project Ga0073934, IMG submission 76834) | Hot spring sediment bacterial and archeal communities from British Columbia, Canada, to study Microbial Dark Matter (Phase II) - Larsen... ...
GCTGTGCCGGCGCCATCGAGGCTGGGGGAGGTTTCGGAGGGGGCCGTCGAGGCCCCCTCCGATGAAGACGACATGGGGGACGGGGCGCGCGAGGTGGTGGAGCTGGCGAGGAAGGCGGGATGACCCGGTGAGCGTTCTCGCCGACAAGTCCACGCGCGTCGTCGTCCAGGGGATCACCGGGCGCGAGGGCGCGTTCCACGCGGCGCGCTGCCGCGAGTACGGGACGACCGTCGTCGGCGGCGTGACCCCCGGCAAGGGCGGGACGACGCACGACGGCTTCCCCGTCTGGGACACCGTCGAGCAGGCCGTCCGGGCCGAGGGGGCGAACTGCGCGCTCATCTTCGTGCCTCCCGCCGCCGCCGCCGACGCCATCATGGAGGCGGCCGCCGCCGGGGTGCCGCTCGTCGTCTGCATCACCGAGGGCATCCCGGTCGCCGACATGGTCCGCGCCAAGCACTTCGTGACCGGCACGCGGAGCCGGCTGATCGGACCGAACTGCCCGGGGCTGATCACGCCCGGCCAGGCCAAGATCGGCATCATGCCCGGGCACATCCACCGGCCGGGGCCGGTCGGCGTCGTGTCCCGCAGCGGGACGCTCACCTACGAGGTCGTGGGGCAGCTCACCGCGCGCGGCATCGGCCAGTCGACGTGCGTCGGCATCGGCGGCGACCCCGTCAACGGCACGTCGTTCGTGGACGTGCTTCGGCTGTTCCAGGACGATCCCGAGACGCGCGCGATCATGATGATCGGCGAGATCGGGGGCACCGCGGAGGAGGAGGCGGCCGCGTTCATCCGCGCCCACGTCCGCAAGCCCGTGGTCGCCTTCATCTGCGGCCAGACGGCGCCCCCGGGCCGGCGCATGGGGCACGCGGGCGCCATCATCGCCGGCGGCAAGGGCACGGCCGCCGAGAAGATGCAGGCGCTCCAGGCGGCCGGCGCGACGCTCGTCCGCAGCCCCGCGGACATGGGAGCGACCGTGCAGTCCGTGCTCGGGGGCTGAAGGCGCGGGGCGGTGGCGCAGCGGGGGGCCGGTCGCGGGCTGATGGTGGCGGGCTCGATCGTGATGATCGTCGGGCTCGGCGTCGTCGCCGTCCGCACGCTAGGAATCGAGCGCCACTGGGTTCCGGTGTTCGTGGGCGCGGCGCTCCTCGTCGCCGGGCTGATCGTGTACGCGACGTCGAGGCACTCGTGAGGTGAGCCAGGGATGAGCCCGAGCCTGCAGCGGACGCTAGCCATCATCAAGCCCGACGCCGTCGCGAAGGGCGTGGCGGGCCGGATCGTGAGCCGCATCGAGGACGCCGGCTTCAGGATCGTCGCCGCGAAGCTGATCCACATGACGGACGCGCAGGCGCGCGGCTTCTACGTCGTCCACAAGGACCGGCCGTTCTACGGCAGCCTCGCCGCCTTCATGACGCAGGGGCCGTGCCTGCCGATGGTGCTGGAGGGCGACGACGTGATCCGGCGCTGGCGCGACCTGATGGGCGCCACCAACCCGGCGAACGCCGCGCCGGGCACGATCCGCAAGGAGTTCGCTTCGTCGATCGAGGCGAACGCCGTCCACGGCTCCGACTCGCCGGAGTCGGCGGCGTTCGAGATCGCCTACTTCTTCAGCGCGCTGGAGATCCACCCGCGATAGCCGGCGCCTCGCCGGACCGGTTCGGGGCGCCGCTCGGCACGCGCGAGCGCTGGGCGACGCTGGGGGCCGTCGTCTTCGCGACGGTCGTGCTCACGGGCCTCGGCATCGCCTTCGCGGTCAAGAGCGGCGACCCCCGGTGGATCTTCCTGGGGCTGCCGTTCACGCTGCTGCTGTTCGTCGCCGGCCGGTTCGCGCCGGGCGCCTACCGCCTGGAGCACGACGGCGTCCACGTCGAGCGCCGGGCGGGCGACGCGGTGATCCCCTACGGCGAGATCCTCGACGTCGACCGCGAGCCGCGCCGGATCAGCGGTCTCACCATGCTCGGCTCCAAGGGCGCGTTCGGACGGTTCGGCCGCTTCTGGAGCCCGGCGCTGGGCTCCTACCGGCTGTGGCTCAGCAACACCGACGGCGTCGTCTGGCTCAGGACGACGCGCGGGCTCGTCGGCCTCTCGCCCGAGCGCCCCGACGAGTTCGTCGACCGCCTGTCACGGCGCCTCCCCCGCCGGCGGTGACGCGGCGGGCACCGGCTCCCCCGCGACAGGACCCGCCCGGGGCGGCGCCATCCCGCCATCACGCCAGCGCGGGGTACGTGACGCGGCCGCGCTCGACGCGCGCCCACGGCGTGAGCCGGTGAGGCTGCGCCTCGCCCTCGCCGACGATGTGGGCGACGGGCACGCCGCGCGCGACCAGCGCGTCCGCGAGGAGCGATCGGTGGCACCGCCACGGCACGGCCTCGGCGCACATGACGGCGGTGCGCTCATGTCGCGCCAGCTCGAGCAGCCGCGCCACGCCGTCCTCGAACCCGGCGGTCTGCATGTGGTCGGCGTAGCCCCGGAACGAGGCGTCCTGCCAGGCGAGGTTGACCGAGTCGGGGCGGCTCCGCCGGAGGCCGCCCAGCGCCTCCAGGTGGTCGTAGCGGATCCCCGCGGCGGGCAGCGAGTCGCGGAGCGCGTCGCCGGCGAAGTGCGGGTGGCGGCGCGAGCGGGGGATCGTGCGGACGTCGGCGAGCAGCTCGACGCCGTGCCGCCGCAGCAGCCCGATCAGCGCGTCGAGCGTCCGCGTCGAGTGGCCGACGGTGAGGACGACGGGAGCCGCCACGCCCTCCACGGTACCCGATGCGGCGGGTGGCTCACGGGGCGGGAGGCCGCCGCGCCAGGAAGAACGAGATCGAGCCGGCGGCCGCCAGCGCCGCCAGCGTGTCGAACCCGGCGCGGTACGACCCTGTGGAGTCCGCGAGCGCCCCGGCCACGAGCGGGCCGGCCATCATGCCCAGCATCACGATCATCGACGACATGCCGGTGATCGTCCCGAACGACGCGCTGCCGAAGTAGTCCGCGCGGATCGCCGACATGAGCGGGCCGCGGACGCCCCACGCGAAGCCGTGCATCACCGCGAACGCGGCCACCATCCAGAAGGCCGACGCGCGGGCGAGGACGACGAGCGCGAGCGCGTGGGCCACCATGCAGCCGACGCAGATCGCGCGCTTGCTGAACCGGTCGCCCGCCCAGCCGCCGGAGAGCTGGCCGGCGATCTGCATGACGGTCATGAGCGTGACGACGGCGGCCCCCTGCTGGAGCGAGAGGCCGAGCCGCTCGGTGACGTGGGAGATCAGGTGCACCATCACGGCCGACACGACGAGCAGCGCCGCGCCGTGGCCGATCGCGATGTGCCAGAACGCGGCAGTCCGCATCGCCTGCTTCGCCGTGAAGCTGCGCTCGACGACCGCGGCCGGCGCGCGGCCCGGCGCCGCCGTGTCGGCCGCCGGCGGATCGCCGTCGGGCCGGAGCCCCCACGGCTCCGGGCGGTGGCGCACCAGCTGGGCGAGCGGCAGGCCCACGAGCAGGATCACCACGCCGGAGGCGAACGCCGTCCACCGCCAGCCCCAGTGCGTGAGCGCCAGCGCGACCAGCTGGACGAGCAGGCCTCCCACCGCCATGCCCGTCGAGCTGATGCTCAGGGCGAGCGCGCGCCGCCGGCGGAACCACGCGACGATCGCGACGCCGATGGGCAGGTAGCCGGCGAGACCGGAGCCCATCGCGACGACGAAGAACGTCAGGAAGAACGTGACCGGCGAGCCGACCTGGCTCAGCAGCAGGAACCCGACGCCGAACAGCACGACCCCCACGCGCATGAGCGCCCGGGGGCCGAAGCGGTCGGTGAGCCAGCCCTGCACGGGGCCCAGGATGCCGCTCTCCGCGCGCGCCATCGAGAACGCGGCGGACAGCATCGTCTTGCTCCAGCCGAACTCCTCGCGGAGCAGCACGACGTAGGCGCCGTAGGCGTGGAAGAGCAGCGCGCCGATCAGCGCCTCGAGCCCGAATCCGGCGGCGACGATCCACCAGCCGTAGAAGATCCGGATCCTGGGCACCTGCCCAGTCTAGTAAGATTGCCGCGTGGTTGCGAGCTTTCCGCCGCGTCTGAACGCCGCGACCGTCTTCGTCGACCGCCACCTCGCCGAGGGCCGTGCCGCCCGCCGCGCGTTCCGCGCCGGGGGGCGCGACGTCAGCTACGGGGAGGTCGCCGAGCGCGCCGGCCGCGCCGGCAGCGCGCTGGCGGCGCTGGGCGTCGAGATCGAGCAGCGCGTGGCGCTGGCGCTCGACGACTCGCCGGACTTCGCCGCCGTGTTCTGGGGCGCCGCCCGGCTGGGGGCCGTGGCCGTCCCCCTCAACCCGCTCATGAGCGACGACGAGTACGCGTTCGTCCTCGACGACAGCCGGGCCCGCGTCGCCGTCGCCGAGCGCCCCGTGGCCGCTCGGCTCGCCGCGCTCCGCCCGCGGCTGCCGTGGCTGCGCGCCGTCGTCTCCGCGGGCGGCCGCGCCCCGGGCGCGCTGGATCTCGACGAGCTGCTCGACAAGGCGTCGCCGTCGCTCGCCCCCGCCGACACGTTCGACGAGGACGCGATGTACTGGGGCTACACGTCGGGCTCGACGGGCGCGCCGAAGGCCGCCGTCCACTCGCACAGGGACTTCGTGGCCGCGGCCGACCTCGTCGGCGTCGGCGTCTTCGGCCTCGGGCCGGACGACCTCACGTTGTCGGCGTCGAAGATGTACTTCGCCTTCGGCCTCGGGAACTCGCTCTACTTCCCCGCGCGCGTGGGCGCCGCCTCGGTCCTCGTGCGGGAGCGGCTCACGCCCGAGCGCGCGTTCGAGGTGATCGCCGCCGAGCGGCCCACGGCGTTCTTCGCGGTCGCGACGCTCTACGCCCGCATGCTGCACGTCCCCGACGCCCCGCGACGGTGGGACCTCTCGTCGCTGAGGCTCTGCGTGTCGTCCGGCGAGGCGCTGCCGCCGGCCGTCTTCGACGGCTGGCGCGCGCGCTTCGGCCTGGAGCTGCTCGACGTGGTGGGATCGACCGAGGCGCTGCACGACTTCATCGCCAACCGCCCGGGCGCCGCCCGCCGCGGCTCGGCGGGGCAGGTGATCCCGGGCTTCGAGGCGCGCCTCGTCGACGACGCCGGGCGCGACGTGCCGGACGGCGCGGTGGGCGAGCTGCTGATCCGCGGGGCCACGACCGCGCCGTTCTACTGGAACCGGCGGGAGCGCACGCGGGCCACGATGCAGGGCGAGTGGCTGCGGACCGGGGACATGTTCTCGCGGGACGCCGACGGCTACTTCTACTTCGCCGGCCGCGCCGACGACATGCTGAAGGTGGCCGGCCAGTGGGTCTCGCCGGCGGAGGTCGAGGCGCGCCTCGTCGAGCACCCGGCCGTCGTCGAGGCCGGCGTCGTGGGCCGCGAGGACGGCGACGGCCTGATCCGCCCGCAGGCCTTCGTGGTGCTCGACGGGGGCCGCGCCGCCTCGCCGGCGCTCGCGGAGGAGCTGATCGCCTTCGCGCGCGCCGGGCTCGCCGGCTACAAGGCGCCCCGCTGGATCGAGTTCGTGGACGAGCTGCCGAAGACGGCGACGGGCAAGATCCAGCGGTTCCGGCTGCGGCGGCCGTGAGCGCGACGCGGCGCGGGCTCCTCGTCACGGCCGCGGCGGTCCTCGCGACGCGGGGCCGGGCGCTCGGCCAGCCCGCGCGGAAGACGCCGAGGGTCGACCTGCTGAGGACGCAGTCACGCGACACGCCGGACCCGGCCGTCGACGGGTTCCGGCAGGGCCTGCGCGAGCTCGGATACGTCGAGGGCGAGACGATCATCCTCGAGCAGCGGTGGGCCGACGGGCGGCCCGAGCGGCTCCAGGCGCTGGCGGTCGAGCTGGCCGCCCTGGGCGTCGACGTCATCGTCGCCGGCGGCGAGCAGGCGATCCTCGCCGCCCGGCGGGCGACCGGCGCCATCCCCGTGGTGATGGGCGCGAGCAACGACCCCGTCGGCGCCGGCCTCGTGGCGAGCCTGGCGCGTCCCGGCGGCAACGTCACCGGCGTGACGATCATCTCCCCGGAGCTGAGCCGCAAGCGCCTCGAGCTGCTGAAGGAGGTCGTGCCCCGCGCCTCGCGGATCGCCGTCCTCCTGAACCCGGGCTTCCCGGGCACGGCGGCAGACCTGAGGGAGCTGAGGAGCGCCGCGCGGAGTCTCGACCTCGCGCTGCAGGAGATCGAGGTGCGGAGCCCGGCGGGTCTCGACGCCGCCTTCGCCGCCGCGCGGGCGGACGCGGTGGCGCCGCTGGCCGACCCGTTCTTCACCGCGCAGCGCGCCCGCATCGTGGGCCTCGCCGCCCGGCGCCGGCTGCCGGGCGTCTACGACTGGAAGGAGTTCGTCGAGGCCGGCGGCCTGATCTCCTGCGGCCCGAGCCTGCCGGATCTCTACCGTCGCGCCGCTCGCCACGTCGACCGGATCCTCAAGGGCGCCCGCCCCGGCGATCTCCCGGTGGAGCAGCCGACGACGTTCGAGGTGGCCGTCAACCTCGACACCGCGCGGGCGCTCGGCGTGACGGTCCCGCGCTCGGTGCTGGTCCGCGCCGACAAGGTGATCCCGTGAGGGTCGTCGTCGACCGCGTGTCGAAGACGTACGCCGACCGCCACGGGCAGGAGACCCGCGCGCTGAGCGACGTGAGCCTCGCCGTCGAGTCGGAGGAGTTCGTGGCGCTGCTCGGGCCGTCGGGCTGCGGCAAGTCGACGCTGCTGCAGATCCTCGCCGGCCTGCTCGCCCCGTCGTCCGGGGCCGTGCACTTCGAGGGGGCGCGCGACGGCCCGCGGCCCCTCACGGCCATGGTGTTCCAGGAGTTCGCGCTGTTCCCGTGGCGGACGGTCCAGGGCAACGTCGAGTTCGGCCTGGAGGAGCTGGGCGTGGGCGCCGCGGAGCGCCGCCAGATCGCGCGGCGCCACATCGCGCTCGCCGGGCTCGCGGGCTTCGAGTCGAAGTACCCGCACCAGCTCTCGGGCGGCATGCGGCAGCGGGTCGGCATCGCGCGGGCGCTGGCGGTCGACCCGGCCGTGCTGCTCATGGACGAGCCGTTCTCGGCCCTCGACGCCCAGACCCGCCAGCTCATGCAGGAGGAGCTGCTCGCCATCTGGGAGCGCACGCGCAAGACGATCGTCTACGTGACGCACAACATCCACGAGGCGGTGTTCATGGCGGACCGCGTGATCGTGCTGTCGCGGCGGCCGGGACGCGTGCTCGCCGAGATCCCCGTCGACCTCGGCCGGCCGCGCCTCGAGTCGATGGCCGCCGAGCGCGCGTTCATCGACGCGACCGAGCGCATCTGGGGGCTCATCAAGGACCAGGCGCGGGAGGCGCTGCGCCAGTGACGCGGCCGGGGCCCGCGGCCGGCGTCGAGCGCATCCCCGTCCCGGACCGCACCGGGTTCCTCAGACGGCCCGACCACCGCGCGCTGCGCGTGCTCGCGCTGGTCGCGCTCGTCGCGGCGTGGGAGGGGCTGGCGCGGCTCGGCTGGGTGCCCGTCCTGTTCCTGCCGTCGCCGCTCGGCGTGCTGCGCGAGGCGTGGGAGATGCTGCTGTCCGGCGAGATGCTCGTGCACCTCCGGGCGAGCCTCGAGCGCCTGCTGCTCGGCTTCGCCATCGGCGGGGCCGCCGGCGTGGCCGCCGGCGTCGCGGTCGGCTTCTTCGCCGTCGCCGAGGCCGTGGGGACGCCGCTGATCGCCGCGACGTTCCCCATCCCGAAGATCGCGCTGCTCCCGCTGCTGATCCTCTGGCTGGGGCTCGGCGAGGCGTCGAAGGTCGCCGTGATCGCCCTGGGCGTCTTCTTCCCGATGGCGATCAACACGGCGGCGGGCGTCCGCCAGGCCGACCCGCTGCTGGTCCGCGCCGCCGTCGCGTTCGGGGCGCGGCGCTGGTCGGTCATCCGCAAGGTCATCCTGCCGTCGGCGCTGCCCATGATCTTCGCCGGGCTCAGGCTCGGCGCCGGGACGGCGCTGCTGCTCCTCGTGGCCGCCGAGATGATCGCCGTCGAGTCGGGGATCGGCTTCCTCGTCCTCCACGCGGGCAATATCATGGCCACGACCAAGCTGATGGTCGGCATCGTGCTGCTGTCGCTGCTCGGCGTGCTCTCCCACTGGGGGCTGGCGCGCCTGGAGCGGGCCGTCATCCCGTGGCGGACGTGAGGGCGGCCGTGGGGGGATGAGCGACGTGAGATCCGCCACCGCCCCGCCTGGCTGTACCATGTCGGGCGGCGGCGCCCGCGGCGCCGGCCGATTCCCGGGGGAGAGGGAGATCCGGATGATCCGTCTGGCGGTGCTCGCGCTGGTGCTGGTCCTGCCGCTGCTCGCCGGCCCGGCGGCGGCGCAGGATCGGGTGAAGGTCGGGGTCCTGAAGCTCACGTCCTCGGCGCCGGTCTTCATCGGCGTGGAGAAAGGCTTCTTCAAGGAGTTCGGGATCGAGCCCGAGCTGGTGTTCTTCCAGGCCGCCGCGCCCATCGCGACGGCGCTGGCCGCCGGCCAGGTCGACGTCGGCGCCACCGGGCTCACGGCGGCGCTCTACAACATCGTCCTCGGCGGCGAGAAGCTGTGGATCGTCGCCGACAAGGGACGCGAGTGGGCCGGCCATCCGCTGACGGCGATCGTCGTCCAGAAGGAGCTGTGGGACGCCGGGCTCCGGAGCGTCAGGGACCTCAAGGGCAGGCGGATCGGCGTCACCCAGCTCGGCTCGACGTTCCACCTCCACATCGGCAACATCCTCGAGAAGGAGGGCCTCGGCCTCGGCGACGTGAAGATCGTCCCCCTCCAGGCGCTGCCGTCCGTGATGGAGGCCCTGAAGGGCCGGCAGGTCGACGCGATCCTGATCCCGCAGCCCTTCCCGGCGACGGCCGAGGCCCAGGGCTTCGGCAAGGTCCTCGCGTGGGCGGGCGACCTGTTCCCCTGGCAGGTCGCGACCATCTTCTACTCGCGGAAGTTCGCCGCCGACCGCGAGCGGGCTGTGAGCTTCATGAAGGGCTACGTGAAGGCCTCGCGCTACTACCACGACGCCGTGCTGGTGAGGAAGGACGGCCGGCCCCAGCCCGGCCGGAACCACGACGAGGTGGTGCAGATCACCGCGAAGTACACCGGCGCGAAGCCCGAGATCATCCGCGTCGGCTTCCCCTACCAGGACCGCGACGGCCGGCTGCTCGTCCCGGACATCGAGAAGCAGATGGCGTGGTGGGTCCGGCACGGCTTCATGAAGTCGACGATCCCCCTCGGCGAGATCGTGGACACCTCGTTCGTGGACGCCGCGGTCGCCGCGGTGAAGGAATGACCGGGCTCAGGAAGGTCCTCGTCGCCAACCGGGGGGAGATCGCCGTCAGGATCATCCGCGCCTGCCGGGAGCTGGGGATCGCCTCGGTGGCCGTCTTCTCCGAGGTGGACCGCGCGGCGCTCCACGTCATGATGGCCGACGAGGCGTACCCGATCGGCCCGGCGCCGTCGGCCGAGAGCTACCTGGCGATCGACAGGATCGTCGCGGCGGCGAGGGCGTCGGGGGCCGACGCCGTGCATCCCGGCTACGGCTTCCTCGCCGAGAACGCGTCGTTCGCCGAGGCGTGCGAGGCGGCGGGGCTGGTCTTCGTCGGCCCGCCGCCGGCGGCCATCCGGGCCATGGGGGACAAGACCGCCGCGCGCCGCATCGCCCGCGACATGAAGGTGCCCATGGTGCCGGGGACGGTGGACGCGCTCCCGGGCGACGACGCCGCGCTGGCCGCCGCGCGCGACATCGGGTTCCCCGTGATGATCAAGGCCGCGATGGGCGGGGGCGGCAAGGGCATGCGGCTCGTCCACCGCGAGGAGGACCTGCCCGCCGCGCTCCGCATGGCGCGCGGCGAGGCCGGGAGCGCCTTCGGCGACGCCTCGGTCTACCTCGAGCGCGCGCTCCTCGAGCCGCGCCACATCGAGGTGCAGGTGCTCGCCGACGCCCACGGCGGCATCGTCCACCTGGGCGAGCGCGAGTGCTCGATCCAGCGCCGGCACCAGAAGCTCGTCGAGGAGTGCCCCTCGCCGTTCGTCGATGCGGTGCTGCGCCAGCGGCTGGGCGCCGCCGCCGTCCGCGTCGCCCGCGCGGCCGGCTACGTCAACGCCGGCACGGTGGAGTTCCTCGTCGACGCCGACCGCAACTTCTACTTCCTCGAGATGAACACGCGCCTGCAGGTCGAGCACCCGGTGACCGAGATGGTGACCGGCATCGACCTGGTCCGCGAGCAGCTCCGCGTCGCGGCGGGCGAGCCGCTCGGCTACCGCCAGGCCGACGTCGCGTGGCGGGGCGCGGCCATCGAGTGCCGCATCAACGCCGAGGACCCGTTCGCCGGCTGGCTGCCGTCGCCGGGGACGATCACGGGGCTGCGAGCGCCGTCGGGGCCGTGGGTGCGCGAGGACTCCGGCGTGTGCGAGGGGGCGACGATCTCCCGCTTCTACGACACGCTGCTGGCCAAGCTGATCGTGTGGGGCGCCGACCGGCCCGCCGCCATCGACCGCATGCGGCGGGCGCTGGGCGAGTACCGCGTGGTCGGCGTCCGGACGACCGTGCCGGCGCTCGCGCGCATCATGGACCATCCCGACTTCCGCGCCGGCCGGCTGTCGACGGCGTTCCTCGACCGCGTCATGCCCGAGCTCGCCGCCGCCGGCGGCGAGCACGAGGCCGTCGCGCTCGTCGCCGCGGCGCTCGCCCACCACGAGCGGATGCGCGGGAGCGCGCTCGACGGCGGGCCGGCGCCCGCGGCGGCGGGCGGCTGGCGCTGGGCGGGGCGCGCCTGGAGGACGCCGTGAGGCTCGTCGCGATCGTCGGGGGGCGCGCGCAGCCGATCGAGGTCGCGGGCGCCGACGGCCGCTATCGCGTGAAGCTCGGCGAGCGGGAGCTCGACGTGGACGCGCGCCTGACGCCGCAGGGCATCCACTGGCTGCTCGTCGGCCACCGCTCGTACGTCGCCGACGTCGCCACCCAGGACGGCGCGTTCGTCGTCCAGGTGGGCGGCGAGACGTACGCGATCGAGATCGAGGAGGCCACCCGCCACGCCATCCGCACCCGGGGGGGCGCCGCGGCCGGCGGTGGCGCCCAGACGCTGGTGGCGCCGCTGCCGGGGCGGATCACGCACGTCGCGGTGGCCCCCGGCGACCGCGTCGCGGTGGGCGACGCGCTGCTCGTGATCGAGGCCATGAAGATGGAGAACGAGTTCCGCGCGGCGGCGGCCGGCACGGTCGCCGAGGTGCGCGTGAGCGCCGGCCAGGCGGTGAACGCGGGCGACGTGCTCGTGGTCATCGCGTGAGGGACAATGGGGGCCGGGCCATGACCGCCCCCGTCATCGAGTTCAAGGGCGTCGACAAGTGGTTCGGCAAGCTCCACGTGCTCCGGGGGATCGACCTGGCCGTCGGCGCCGGCCAGGTGGTCGTGGTGTGCGGCCCGTCGGGCTCCGGCAAGTCGACGCTGATCCGCTGCGTCAACGGGCTCGAGCCGTTCCAGCGGGGCGATCTCGTGGTGCTCGGCCAGTCGCTGGCCCGGCCCGGCGTGGACATGGCGGCGCTCCGGACGCGCGTCGGCATGGTGTTCCAGCAGTTCAACCTGTTCCCGCACATGACGGCGCTCCAGAACGTCACGCTGGGACCCACGCGGGTGAAGCGGATGCCGGCGGCGGAGGCGGAGCGCCTGGCCCGCGGGCTGCTCGAGCGGGTGCGGATCCCCGACAAGGCGGACCACTACCCGGCCAGCCTCTCGGGCGGCCAGCAGCAGCGGGTCGCCATCGCCCGGGCGCTGGCGATGCAGCCGGACATCATGCTCTTCGACGAGCCCACGTCGGCCCTCGACCCCGAGATGATCAACGAGGTGCTGGACGTCATGACCGACCTCGCGAAGGACGGCATGACGATGATGGTCGTCACGCACGAGATGGGGTTCGCGCGGCGCGTCGCCCACCGCGTCGTCTTCATGGACGCGGGGCAGGTGGTCGAGGACGCGGCCCCCGAGGCCTTCTTCACGGCCGCCCGCTCCGAGCGCGCCCGGGACTTCCTCTCCAAGATCCTCTCCCACTAGCCTGGAGGTCACGATGAACCGCCTCGTCGCCCTGGTCCTCGCTCTCGCCCTCGCGCTCCCGCTCGCCGCCCCGGCGCCGGCGCAGGAGGGCACGCTCGACAAGATCTCGCGCACCGGCGTCCTCACGATCGGCACGCGCACCGGCTCGCCGCCGTTCGCCTTCATCAACCGCAACAACGAGTGGGTCGGGTTCTCGATCGACCTGGTCGAGCAGCTCATCAAGCCCGAGATCGAGAAGGCGGTGGGCAAGCCCATCAAGGTCGAGAAGAAGGAGTCGACGCCGCCCACCCGCATCCCGCTGCTCTCGTCCAACGCCGTCGACCTGATCGCCGGCACCATGACGGACACGCCCGAGCGGCGGCAGTCCGTCGACTTCAGCCTCACGTTCTTCTACACCGGGGCCCAGTTCCTCGTGCGCAAGGGCAGCCCCATCAAGAGCGTGAACGACATCGCGGGCAAGCGCATCGCCGCCCAGCAGGGGTCGACGAACGCCAAGATCCTCCGCGAGAAGTATCCCCAGGCGCAGCTGCGCGAGTTCCCCGACCAGCCGGCCGCGTTCCAGGCGCTCGTGCAGGGCCAGGTCGACGCCTACACGAACGACGGCATCCAGCTCTACGGGCTCAAGGCCAAGGCGCCGAACCCCGACCAGTGGGAGGTCGTCGGCGACTTCTACTCGGAGGAGCCGTACGGCATGGCCATGCGGAAGGGCGACGCGAAGTTCAAGCAGGTCGTCGACGCCGGGCTGCGCCGCGGCTTCGAGTCGGGCAAGTACTTCGAGCTGTACGACAAGTGGTTCGGGCCGAAGGGCGAGGTGCCGTACCCGATGACGCCGCAGGTGAAGGCCTACCTCCTGAAGCAGATCGGCAAGTAGGGCGGCGCGCGCCGGCGTGAACTACGACTTCCGGTGGAGCGTGCTCTGGACCGGCCAGTCGGGGGCCTGGCTGCTCCAGGGCGTGCTCACCACGCTGGCCATCTCCGCGCTCGCCTGGCTGCTGGCGGCCGCCCTCGGCATCCTGTCCGGCGCGCTCCGGACGGTGCCGTGGCGGCCGCTCCGCGCCCTCGCCGCCGCCTACGTCGAGTTCTTCCGCAACGTGCCGCTGCTCGTCTGGATGTTCTTCTGGTACTTCGGCGTCCCGCCGCTGCTCCCGGAGGCGGCGCGGCGGTGGCTCTTCGACCACTCGGCGGAGTTCTGGGCGGGCATGGTGGCGCTCGGCGTCTACCACGGCGCGCGGATGTCCGAGGTGATCCGCTCGGGGATCCAGTCGATCCCGCGGACGCAGGTCGAGGCCGCCGTGGCGATGGGCCTCACCACGTGGCAGGCGTACCGGCTCGTGATCGTGCCGATCGCGCTCAGGCTCATCGTGCCGCCCGCCACCAGCGAGTCGCTCAACCTCCTGAAGAACTCGTCCGTGGCTCTCACCATCAGCGTGGCCGAGCTGACGTTCCAGACGCGCCAGGTGGAGACGTACACGGCCAAGGCCATCGAGGCGCTCACGGCGGGCACGGTCATCTACCTGGCGCTGTGCCTGTCGATCGCGACGATCATGGCGCGCGTCGAGCGCCGGGTCGCGATCCCCGGCCTCATCGCGCGGGGCGGCTAGGGAATCTCTGAAAAAGTCCCCCATTCTCGCGCGGGCTGTGCTGTGATGCCGCCAGCGGCATCACGCGAGAAGGGGAGGTGGCGATGACTCGGTCGCAGCTGACGCTGACGATGGCC
>Ga0073934_10008440_pt1 | contig 13735 bp, 6 predicted proteins | sample LarsenN4metaG_FD_76834 | JGI IMG/M metagenome (GOLD analysis project Ga0073934, IMG submission 76834) | Hot spring sediment bacterial and archeal communities from British Columbia, Canada, to study Microbial Dark Matter (Phase II) - Larsen... ...
TCGCCAGCAATGGGGATAGGAATGGACCATCTCTTCTTCCTTGAGAAGGGCCCCCACCTCCCTCAATTTCTGGTTCACCGCACCGTTGGCATCGAAAACGAATTGCCCGGCAAAGAAGGCAACATCCGGGGTAAAGCGGCCGTCGTCATCAACCGGACTGTAGATATCCAATCCATACTGGACACCACTCTCATAGTCTTCCTGGCCATGACCCGGAGCCGTGTGAACGCAGCCTGTCCCCACATCGAGGGTGACATAGGAAGCGAGAATCAGGACGGAGTCTCGATCGATGAAGGGATGCCGGCATTTGAGCCCTTCCAGTCTGCTACCAGAAAATTTTTCCAGAACCCGGTAGGTCTTGATCCTAAATTTCTCCATCGCGGTTTCCAAAAGCGCCTCGGCCAAGATATAGACTTCTCCTCCAACGTCGGCAGCAACGTAAGCGAAATCCGGATGCACGGCAATGGCTAAATTCGCCGGAATGGTCCAAGGAGTGGTCGTCCAGATGATTACAAAGACAGGCTTCTCTCTCAGGCTTGGGAAGAGTTTCCCGATATCGGAGATCATCTTAAACTTGACATAGATCGAAGGGGAACGGTGATCTTCATACTTTACCTCTGCCTCTGCCAGAGCGGTTTTGCAGGTCGGACACCAATGAACCGGTTTCTTCCCCTTGTAAACCGAACCCTTCAAAAGGAATTTCCCGAATTCTTTCACAATGGTGGCTTGGTATTCAAAATCCATGGTGAGGTAGGGGTTCTCCCATTCGCCAAAGACGCCCAGGCGCTTAAACTCTTCTCTCTGGATATCGATGAATTGGGTTGCATAGTCCCTGCATCGTTTCCGAATCTCCACCACGGAGAGCTTTCCCTTCTCGGCGCCGAGGATCTTCTCCACCTCGTGCTCCACAGGGAGCCCATGACAGTCCCATCCCGGCACATAGTGGCTATCGAATCCTGCCATGTATTTCGATTTTACGACGAAATCTTTCAGGATCTTGTTGAGCGCCGTTCCGATGTGGATGTGGCCGTTGGCATAGGGCGGGCCATCATGAAGAATATACTTGGGCTTCCCCTTTGCCTGCAGACTCAACTGACCGTAAATCCCCCTCTCCTCCCACATCCTCAAAATCTCGGGCTCTCTCTTGGGCAGGTTCGCTTTCATGGGAAAAGCAGTCTGGGGAAGGTTCAAAGTGGCACGATAATCCATGGTCTTTCCTTTCTGGTTTCTATCGAGGCGGGAAGTCATCCTCCAGATTGAATAAAATTCGAAAATCCTTTATTTTTAAGGATATACCAATAACATAAAAAGAGGGACTTATCAACCCTCCTCATGGCTCGGTGGTTAAGTTGAAGAGCGCGAAAAAGCCAGTTCGGACAGGGAGAATCCTCCGCAGGGAGCGGGGTTCCCTCTTAAAAACCGTCCCCAAAGACATTTCCTCTCTATCCTTGGCTTATCGTTTGGCGAAGAAGGCTTCGACCGTTGGATTTGATTGGCCAGATGTGAAAGGAATTCTGAAGAAGTTGGACGAGGAAGTTGAAGAATTTAGAGAGGCCGTCTCTCTTCAGAAACGACCCAGGGCCCGGGAAGAGATCGGCGACCTCCTCTTTGTCATTGTCAATATCGCTCGATTTCTGAAGATCGACCCAGAGGCAGCCCTCAGAAGGACGATTGATAAATTTACCTCCCGTTTCACTTACATCGAGAAGGCCTTGCAAAAGAGGGGAAAGACCCTGCGGGAATCCAACCTTTTGGAAATGGACCGTCTGTGGGAAGAGGCAAAAAAGAAACGCAAGAGAAAAGTTTCAAATCCCCCCAACCCCCCTTTTCTAAAGGGAGGGCGAGCGGGGATTATGTAGTTACATCAAGAATTCCGCCACATTGATGTTGTATTCATTGGGATCGAGGGTCTTCACAATCGTGCGCTTGAAGCCTCGACTTCCCTCATCGACCTCTCTCAAATCAACGACTTCCCCCTTCTGATAATCTCCATCGCTGTAATACAGCAGACATACTTTGGGCCGATCGATCGTTTCGGTATCCTCGGATGCCTGGACGACGATCCCCATTTCGTTGGTGTTCAGCAGGACAAGGGTTCCCAAGGGGAAAATCCCAAGCATGTTCACAAAGACCTTTACCAGGGCGGGATCGAAATCTTTTCCGCTCCGTTCGAGCATGAATCCCAAGATCTTCTCCGAAACATAAGGATAACGATTGTAGACCCTTGGCCTGACCAGGGCGTCGTAGAAATCGGCCAGGGCAATGATCCTTCCGAAAAGGGAGATCCTTTTCTTTCGCGTCAGTCTCGGGTATCCGGTCAGGTCGTATTTGAGATGGTGTTCAAAGGTGCCATCCATGAGCCGTGCGGAAAGCTCGCCCCACTCTTTCATGTTTATCACGATCTCTGTTCCGGCCAAGGAATGGAGCCGCATCACACGCCACTCTTCCGCCGTCAATTTCCCGCTCTTATTGAGAATCTCTTTTGGAATGCGCGTCTTCCCAATGTCGTGGAACAGCCCCGCCATCCCCAAATGGGAGAGGAATTTTTTCGGAATCCCTACCCTTTGCCCCAGGGCGATGGCGTAGATAGCAACATTGACCGAATGGTTGAATGTGTAATCATCGTAATTCTTGATATTGGCCAAACCAAGGAGCGTCGACTCATCCTGAATAACCGCATTGACGGCATTCTGCATGAGGCGCTTGGCCTTTCGGGTATTGAGCATCTTCTGGCTTTTGACCCCTTCCATCACCTCTTTGACGAGATTGATCGACTTGAAGTACACCTCCTTCGACTGTCGCCTCCGATCTTCGGAATCGACATAGATCTCTTCGTCCCTGTAGGCCTCCAGCTTTCCCACGCTGAGGGCCTTAAGGTTCCGGCTTTCCAACTGCTTCTTCACATAGAGATAGTTGCTTTCCACATTCTCGTCGAGACCGATCAGGAGGTAGACAAAATCCTTCAACCCTTCAACCCCAACCTCTTCCATCACCTCTATTTCTCCAATCCACCGTTTTCTCATCTCCTGTACGAAGGCCTTGAGGATGGCATATTTGTCGGCCTTCATCTGAATCCGGATGCTGTTGAAGAACAGATTGTCCCGCACGATTTTTACAAAAAGCTGTCGATCCAACTTGAAGATGTCCTGAGCGGTCTGAAGACATTCCTGGGTGAGACGATCGATGACGAAGTTCTTCCGATCATAAATGGTGGCGCCCTTCAGCAGTCGATAGAAACGGATGATGAACTCCGTTCCCCTCAGCGTGGGGAGATGATCCTGGTCAGAAGAAATCCTCTCTTCCTTCACGGAAGGTGCTTTCTTTCCTACCTCTTTTCGATCCACCATCAAACGGTGCCCCCCCTCGTAGGAGAGCTCCAATAATACTTCAATGCTCTCCTGATCTGTCTAATCTGTTTCTAATCTGTGAAATCAAAGACTCCTGTCTTTTTTCAGAAATCTCTAAAGGCCTTGGCTCCTCATGGCCCGGATGCATGCATTCCGAATGGATTCGTCTTTCGAATTCTGGCCTGCCTCAAGAATGCTCTTGGCTGCCGGTGTTCCAATCATGGCTAAGGCATTGGCCGCCCCAATGCGGAGATCATCTTTCCCCCGCCCAAAAAGACTTTTCTTTCCCAGAATGTCTTTTAGCACGGGCGTGGCATCATTGGAACCCACCATCCCTATGGCATCGAAGAAGGCTTTGATTTCTGTCGGATCTTTTTTGGGAAACTCCTTGGACTGGACGATCTCCAACAGCCCGGCCAGACCCGAGGCCTTTCCGATCTTCCCGACATTGATGGCTGCCATGGCCCGAATCCGCACGTCCAGATCCGAGAGCGCCCGAATCAGCAAGGCCTCGGCCTTGGACCCGCCGATCAGCCCCAGGGCCTGAATGGCCTCTCTTCTCACCCGGATTTCATGGTGATTGAAGGACTTCTGCAGGTAAGGGAGGGCTTGCTCCTTTCCAATTCGGCCCAAGATATACGTAATATTTCGCACCAGAAACCATCGTTTATCATCGATAAAAGGGGCAATCAATTCAATGGCATTCTTTCCGATTTCAGACAGGGAATCACAGAGCACCCTTCTCGTCTTTGAATTCTTCAGCTCCCCCAATAGTTTGATCAGCGGCTGAATGGCGTTGCGCTGGAGAAGGATCAAGAAGTTGTTTACATCCTCTAACCGAATCCCTTCTTCCCTCTCCAGAACTTTCCCGATGAGCTCAACCCGCTGGCTTTCGCCCGCACCGAGAATGAATTTCTGGATCATCTCTTTCTGCCACTCATTGAGCTGGTAGGTCTTCAAGATGATGTAAAAGCGTTTCATGAGTTCGGTGGCTCTCTGAAATTCTCCTAAATTGAGGAGGGCATCCAGAATCTTGTTGAAGTAGTTCATCGCATCCTTATAGGGCTCTGGTTCTTTCTCCAAGGCCAAGATCTCGAAAAGGATGTCCAGTGATTTGAAAACAAAACTGGACTGCGTCTCCGAGTCGACTTCCTTTTTCAACCCCTCGAGTTCTTCTGGAGTGAGAAAATAGACCCCCCGGTTCGAGACAAAGGGGGCAGGTTCCTCGACGCTCTTGGATAGAATTCGCTCGAGCTCGATTCCTTCCTCCGACTCTTCTTCAAAAAGGTCTACCGCGATATTGTGAGCAGGAGGAGACGTAATCAATTTCTTTCTGAATTGGCCGATGTCCTCTGGAATGGGAACGGGATTCTCCTCAAGAAATTCATCCGTGGCCAAATACCCGATATGAGCAAAATCCCTTTCCCAGATCAGGGTGACCAAGTCATCCTCCAACTGATTGATATTGTCACTCCGTTTGATGAGATCGAGCAATCCCTCGATCTCCCAATCTTCCAATCCTTTCATGAAACGCAGTTCTCTCAGTCCATCCTTGTAGAAAAGAAAGGCCAGGCTGGCCTTCACATCCCTGTTTTCATATAACACCTTTCCGTTATACGAAAGATCATACTCCCCGATTTGCAGGGTGAAGACATTATACTTGTTGAGAAAGAATTGAAATTTCCTGAGAACGGAATCGCGGAACCCTTTGAGCGTGGGATTGTCCGGCGGATAAAAACGGAAGGCCTTGATGGCCTTGATGAACGAGCTGGTTAAGTCTCTGGCAAGGAGGAGTTCTTCATCTGTCTCAACGCCCTCGACGGGTGGCATCTCCGGTGTGAGATCGGGAGGCTTCTTCTCTCCGGATACATCTTGAGGCATACCCTTTCTGCCTTGGAACAACTTGATTTAAAACTATCTTTACGGATTTCGACACGATTTGTCAATAACTTTTTGATCTCCCCTCAGCCCTTCGGGTCCCCCTTCTTGATCAATCTCTGATCGAATGATATGCTATTTTTTGAACGAAAAGGACAGGAAATCAATGGCATCCGCTTATCCCGATATCCGGAAAGGAACACTTTACATCGTCTCGACCCCTATCGGAAACCTGGAAGACATAACCCTGAGGGCCCTTCGCATCCTGAAGGAAGTGGACCTGATTGCGGCGGAGGATACGCGGCGGACGGGTCTTCTGCTCAAGCACTTCGGCATCCACGCCCCCCTGACCAGCTATTTCGAAGGAAATGAGCTGAGAAAAAGGGAAATCATTCTCGAAAAACTGAAGCAGGGAAAGAACGTTGCCCTTGTTTCAGACGCCGGAACGCCCGGCATTTCTGACCCTGGTTTCCGTCTCATCCGGTTAGCCATCGCAAACAAGCTTCCCATTGTTCCCATCCCCGGCCCTTCTGCACTGATCACCGCGTTGAGCGTCTCCGGTCTCCCCACCGATGCTTTCTTCTTCAAGGGCTTTCTTCCTCATAAATCGAAAAAGAGAAGGGATCTGTTGAAAGAATTGGAGGAGATCAAGGAGACGATCATCTTCTACGAATCCCCTCACCGAATCTTCGAGACATTAAGAGACATCCTTGAAATCCTGGGAGACAGGGAAATCGTTCTCACCCGGGAGTTGACCAAGGTTTATGAGGAAATCCTCAGGGGAAAGGTCAGCGACATCCTGAATCAGGTTGGAGACCGGAGGTTCAAGGGGGAGATCACGCTGGTCCTCTCTGGAAGGACAAGGAAAGAGCCGTCAGGGATGTCTGAGAAAATCCTAAAGCCGTAAGCCCGCCTTGACAACGAAAGGCGACGAGGGTATAAGAAAAACCTTAAACCAGGTCTGACCGCAAGGGTCTATCAGTACCCTTTGGAACGATACCCTCTATCTTCTGGAGAAAGGAGAGCGTTATGGATTGGGTTTGGATATCGGTCATCTGTGGGATTTTAGGATTTGCTACGGTCATCTATTTTGTGCGCTATGTTCTAAGACAACCTCCAGGAACGGAAAGAATCAAGGAAATCACAAGCGCAATTCAGGAAGGGGCCTTGGCCTTTATTCACAGGGAATATCGGACCGAAATTATTGTGATCGTGATCATCGCCATTATTTTGGTCCTCATCCCCGCCCTCGGGTGGAAGACAAGTCTTGCGTTCCTCTTCGGCGCGCTCTGTTCAATGGGTGCCGGGTATGCTGGCATGAACATGGCCATCCGGTCCAACGGGAGAACCACCTCGGCAGCGGAAAAAAGTTTGAATCAGGGACTGCGTGTCTCCTTCCGGGGTGGAGCCGTGATGGGCTTAACCGTGGTCAGCATCGGTGTCATCGGGCTATCGATTCTCTATTTTGCCTGGAATAAGGACCCCTATTTCTTGGCGGTCATTCCCGCCTATGGGACCGGCGCCTCCTTGGTAGCTCTCTTTGCCCGAGTGGGTGGTGGCATCTTTACCAAAGGGGCCGATGCGGGCTCTGATTTGGTGGGCAAGGTGGAAGCCGGCATCCCTGAAGATGACCCAAGAAATGCTGCCGTGATTGCTGACTTTGTCGGTGACAACGTAGGAGATGTGTGTGGCATGGGTGCTGATCTTTTCGAGTCTTATGTTGAAACGGTCGTTGCTGCGATGACGCTCGGCATTGTCGGCATCGTCATCGCACCGGAAGCGATCGCCCCCTGGGTCATGAAGTTATTTCCTTCCCGTTCTCCCGACGAAGCCCTACGGGCCTCTTGGTGGCTACCGATGCTCATCATGGCTGGAGGCATCCTCGCATCGATCATCGGTTGCTTTCTCGTCAGGGTTGGAGAAAAGGTCGAGATGGCGGCGCTTTTAGGAGCCTTGCGTCGCGGCACCCTCAGTGCCTCCATATTGACTGCGCTATTCAGCCTTTTGGCGATTCGTTTGTTGAATGCCCAGTTAGGTCTCTTTTGGTCGGTTCTTGCCGGATTGATCGCGGGCGTCCTCATGGGCGAAAGCACCAATTACTTTACGTCCTATGCCTTCAAACCAACCCGGGAAATCTCTCAGGCCTCTACGATTGGCGGCGGCGCCACGATTGTCCGTGGTTTTGCGGTCGGGCTGATGAGTAGCTGGCCACCCGTCCTTCTTGTAGCCATCGCCACGATCATCGCTTTCCACTTTGCAAGCTTCTATGGGGTCGCGATCGCAGCTGCCAGTATGCTTTCCACTCTGGGGGTCACCCTGGCGACTGATGCCTATGGTCCTGTAGCCGATAATGCAGGGGGTATTGCCACGATGGCGGAATTACCACCGGGAGTGCGAGAGAGGACCGATGCCTTGGATTCTCTGGGCAATACGACCGCCGCTACCGGTAAGGGGTTTGCCATTGGGGCGGCTGTTTTGAATTCCCTGGGCTTAATCCTCTCCTATGCCTTGGCGGCTGGTTTGGTCACGGTCACCGGAGATGGAAAGATAACCGCTCCGCCTGAGTTAAGCTTACTCTCGGCACCGGTGATCGTTGGTATTTTGATTGGGGCCCTTGTTCCAACCGTTTTTATCGCCATGACCATGAAATCGGTGGGGGTCACTGCAGGACTGATTGTGGATGAGGTGCGGCGACAGTGGTGCGAAATCCCGGGCCTGAGGGGAGGAAAAGCAAGAGCGCAATATGGCCGGTGTGTGGACATCTGCACGAGAGCGGCATTGAAGGAAATGCTGGTTCCCTCGATCATGACTATCATTGTTCCTATTCTGGTGGGGATCATCCTTGGCAAATACGCCCTGGGCGGCTTCCTGATCAGTTCGCTCGCTACCGGATTTATTCTTGCCATCACCTTAAATAACGCGGGGGGGGCCTGGGATAATGCGAAGAAATATATCGAGTCCGGTCAATTTGGAGGAAAGGGATCAGATGCCCATAAGGCCGCCGTCGTAGGTGACACGACCGGTGATCCAATGAAAGACACGGCCGGGCCATCGCTCAATATCATGCTCAAGCTAATGTCTGTCATCTCGCTGCTGCTGGCACCCGTCCTGACCCATTTCTCGGGGATATTCTGAAAGCGGGTGTAGCCCCCATAAAATCTGCCAGGATTCCGAAGGAGAGTCGATCCGAACGTGCCTTTCGTCCTGCGTGCCCGAGCCGAGCGGGAGAGGGCACGCTTTGGTCGGGTCTGAAAACGGGAGGCTAAAGGAGATCATCTTTCTATTCCTTTCCCACTTTCGATCCCTGCTCTATCCTCGGCCCCTGTAGCGGAATCGCAACCATAGTCAATGGTAAAGCGAAAATGAGGAAAACGTCGAGGCAGGCGTAAGAGATTGTAGACCATCACTCCGATAGAGAACCGATCCAACCAGGAAGAGAGGGGCCAGCCGAAGTGAACCGTCACCTTATGTTGCGGCATCTCATATTCGACCAATTTCAACAGGGAGACAATGTGGTGATAGAGACCCTGTTTCCCTAAGGCGAACCGAAAGTCGTTGTCTCCACACTTCGGGGGAATTCCTTTTCGAGGGGAAAAGAAGGTAACATAGACATCATTTTTCTTAGGAACCCCTTCGCAAACCACCTCCTCTCGAGGCCGACGGAAGTAGATGTTCACTTCAGACTGAGAAGATTGAGCCAGATAGAGAATCATAGACATTTCACTATCGCTCCTCTCGATGGCCTGAATCTCCGGTCCTCTTTTCTGAGCGACCAGTATGCCCAATAGTAACACAAAGGTGGTCACACTGGCCCACATCATGGTCCCGTGTAGTTTCATCGAAGCCAGAAAAATAAAACAACTCATGAAGACAATCCATATCAAAAGGGTAATCAAACGGCTGGTATGAAATTGGGCAACTTCTTTGGTACCCATGAAATACCGATAAATTAGCAGGGAGGCCATATTGATACAGAAACTGGCGATGAGCCCCAGGGCGTACATGTCAGCTAAGATCATCTGCCTTCCCTGGGTGATGAAGATGATGGCCGTATAGAAGCTTGCACTGAGGAGGTGAATGCGGTAAAGAGATTGTCTTCGGTTGGTGACGACAAGCCAACGAAAATTGTATCGCTCGGCAACACGCTCCATGAGCTCGCTGGAAGCTACGAATGCCGTATTAATTGCCATGATCAGAGTAAAACTCGCCAAGACAGCCACCGTTATTCCAAAGGGGATCCCCATAATCAGGGTGGCGTAATGGGTAATCAGGTCCCCCTCGTGACGCGGGAAATCAATCGGTGCCGACAAGGCGAGTGTAGCCACGATAGGGGTCACTAAACCCACCGAAAATGCCAGAAACAGATAGGCCTTACCGATCTCACGCCACGTGCGAACAAAGCCAGCGGTTTGAAGAACAGACTCCACACCGGAATAAGCCAAGATACACGAAGCAACCGAGGCAATAAACACGCCGTAGTTCCCGAAAAAGGAGCCTGTGCTCAGCCGGACGAAGGCATGCCGGTAGCCTTCCTTGAGACGAACTAAGGAATCCCCATCGAATGACAACACCCCCGAAACAATCAGGTTTAGAAAGACGAAAGTCGCAAAGATAAAGATCGAAAAGGTGAACCGGGCATTTTCACGAATCCCAAGGATATTCAGTCCCGCGATCGTCCAGATAATGACCAGAACAAGAGCCATCTTATATTCAAGAGGCATGAGAAAAAATGCGGTAGCATTCTCCACTGCACTCACTGCTGAAATGCAAGCGGTCAAAACATAGTCGACCATGATCGACGCGACGGCGATGAAGGAAACCGTTGGGCCCAGAACCAGGTAGGAGAAGGAATAGACTCCTCCCCCAAAGATTCCATGATTTTCCAGAATCTCGGCGATTTCAACTAAGCGTGTAGTCATGTAATGGATAAAAAAGGCAGTGAAAGTGATGAATAGAATGGCGCTGGGACCGATGAAACGGTAAGCCTCTGCCGGGGCATAAAAGACAGAAGTAAGCTCATCCATGAGGGTGATGATGGCTATTGCCAGCCAGGTGAGCCAGACCTTTCCGCCTTGGGAATAGGTGAGAAGGGCCTTCTTTCGGAACCAAAAGATAAAGAGGCCTACAAGCAGTACGTTTAAGGGTATCAGAAAGGCTGTTTTCATGTTTGAGGCAAAAGTGTATCGACCAGTTTTATATCAAGACCGAAAGCCTAAATCAAGGTTTTAAAATGAAATACGTTTAGCGTAGCAATGATAATGACAACGATTCAACTGTGGATAGACGGTTTCTCCCCACTCCCTTTCCACCTCGAAAGGACCTCCTATTGGACAATCAAACCGATGCCCCGAAAACGGTCACGCCCCTGATCATCAAATGGACAATCCGATCTCCATGATAAGCCATTAAATGACCTGAAAAGAGTGAATATCCACAATCGTTGAATGCGGAAATGGCACGCTGTATGGCCTGGTAGAAAGACCTCGGGACAAAAAAGACTGTCGAAAAGGGGATGGTTCCTAATCATCCTATCTGGAAGGGGGAAAGGGTGATCACCTGCCCCAATGTGCTCAGCTCTTTTCCAATATCAATGACGACCAATCCCGTCACGCAGATGGCGGAAGCTGAGGTCAACAGGGCATCGATGAAAGGAAGGGATTTTAGCCGCCGAAATAGGGAGACGGAGAAGGATTGTTCCGACGAGAATGACCCCGGCAAAACTGAGAACAAAAATTCTCGCGGGGGAAAGGTGCCTCGAAAAGAAGTTCTTAATTCTGACTCGGACCTTCATCGGCCTCGATACCTCAAAGACCGTTTCTGAAATAATGAGTGCATAGGAGAGGACAAAAATTCCAAGAGCGATCCATTGTTGTCGTCATTCCATCCTCGTGAAAATAAGGCAGCCAGGAGAAAGATCCCCCGCCCTCTTTTTTCTCCCTTGGTCGCTTGCAAGGTTAGCTGGCGGGTTGGGATTAAGGGATATCCTCTCCAATGTCCCTGGAAATCAGCTTGCTAAATTGTTTCTTCCGGTTTGACCAATTCGGCCTATTGAATGCCAACAAAATCTAAACCAAATGTGGATGGCTGTCAAGAAGCTTTCGATCTCTCGGCGTCTCCCTTTTCAAGAAGAAATCCGGAGGGCGAGAGGAGATTCTTTAGGGGGATCTAAAAGATACCTGCCGAGAAGATAGAGGTCTCCGATGTCTTGACCTCCAACGAGGTCCCATCAGGATAGGAATAAGTTTAAGGTTTATCAGCACGGATCTGAGGAAAGGGGATCTGAACCTCGGACAATGCCCCTCAGCATAAGCCTCGTGAGTGACCTGCTACCCTCTTTTCATCCGAAGTCGTGGATCACGTTTTAGCTACGGCTTCCTCCTTCGGTATTCTCATCTTGTAGAATGAACGCCACACGAAGATGAGCCCCACAATGAACACCGGAAGAGCGATGTAGGGAGCGTAGTTCGCGGAATTGTTATCGTTCGCATGCACTGCCATCTCGATCGCGATCTCCGTTGCAAGCAGGCCAAACAGAGTCGAAAACTTGATGATGGGGTTCATCGATACGGATGAGGTATCCTTGAAGGGGTCACCCACCGTGTCGCCGATGACTGTTGCGGCGTGCAGCGGCGTGCCCTTTTGATTCAGGTCGACTTCAACAATCTTCTTCGCGTTGTCCCACGCGCCGCCGGTGTTGGCCATGTAGATCGCCTCGAAGAGACCAAAGGAGGCGATGGAAATTAGATACGCGACAAAGAAGTTGGGGTTCAGCAACGCGAAGGCGAGCGTCATTAGCAGGATTGCGATAAAGATGTTCCACATACCCTTCTGCGCATACTGGGTGCAGATCCTTACCACCGTCTTGGAATCCTCAATATCGGCTTCCGTCTTGTCCAGGTTCATGTTCTTCTTAATAAACTCGACCGCCCGGTAGGCACCGGTGGTCACCGCCTGCGTGGAGGCCCCCGCAAACCAGAAGATCACGGCGCCGCCGCAGATCAGACCCAGAATGATCGGCGCGTCAGTCAGTTGCACATGGAGCATGTTCTTGCTCTGGAGCAGCAGGATGATCGAGAAGATCATCGTCGTTGCACCGCACACGGCGGTCCCGATGAGAACCGGTTTGGCTGTTGCCTTGAAGGTGTTACCCGCGGAATCGTTGGCTTCGAGATAGTGCTTGCCCTCCTCAAAGTTGGGAGCAAACCCGAAGTTCCCTTTAATCTCCTCCCTGATGCCGGGAATCGTTTCAGTCTGCGCCAGCTCAAAGATGGACTGGGCATTGTCAGTAACAGGACCATAACTGTCCACCGCAATGTTCACCGGACCCATACAGAGGAATCCGTAAGCAACCAGACCAAAGGCAAAGATCGATGGATAGTTGATGACCTCAGGCGGTATAAAAAGGCTGACGAAGTAGGCGATGCCCAGAAGGAAAGCAATCAGTAAACCCATATAGTAGGCGCTGTAATTACCGGAAACGATACCGGACAGTATGGTCAGGGAGGCACCACCCTCCCGAGACGCAGTCACAATCTCTTGGACGTGCCTCGACTTGGAGCTGGTAAATATCTTGGTAAACTCGGGGATGAGAACTGCCGCCAACGTACCGCAACTGATGATCATCGCCAGTTGCCACCAGACATGAGGCATCGGAGTCATCACCCCTCCTTTCAGAACCTGGAGGTCGCTGATCAGAAGGTAGCTCATCCCAAAGGAGGTGCTGATGCACAAGGTCGCGGCAATCCAGATCAGTCGCATGAGAGGCTCCTCAAAATCAATCTCTTTCTTCCCTCGATATTTTACCGATGAAATACCCTGATTGACAAAATAGGAAAGCCCGGAACAGAAGTCCATGAGAAAACGCATTGTAAAAATCCAGACGATCAGTTTGCCCTGGATGGCTTCTTTGACCTCCATGTTGGGACTCACAACGGCAAGCGTGATAAAAGCGATCAGCGCAACGCCGGTCACGCCATACGTCTCGAAACCGTCTGCCGTAGGACCCACGCTGTCACCCGCATTATCCCCCGTACAGTCAGCAATAACACCAGGGTTTCGCGGGTCGTCTTCCTTCACCTTGAAGACAATTTTCATGAGGTCGGAACCGATATCAGCGATCTTCGTGAAGATACCACCAGCGATACGGAGTGCCGATGCCCCCAGTGACTCACCGATGGCGAATCCCAGGAAGCAGTACCCGACGATGTTGCGGGGTACGAAGAGCAGAATGATGACCATCATGATAAGTTCAAGGGAAATGAGAAAGAGCCCTACGCTCATACCGGAGCGAAGAGGAATATTCACCACGTCCCAGGGCTTCCCCGCCAGCGAGGCAAAAGCGGTACGGGCGTTGGCATAGGTATTGATCCGGATGCCGTACCAGGCCACGCTGTAGGAACCGCCCATCCCCACCACTGAGAAGAGCAGGACTAACAACAGAGTGGGGATCCCCTCGCCCTTTAGGACCAAGAAATAGAAGGCCATGCAGATGGCGATGAAAATGAAAAGCA
>Ga0073934_10008441_pt1 | contig 13735 bp, 10 predicted proteins | sample LarsenN4metaG_FD_76834 | JGI IMG/M metagenome (GOLD analysis project Ga0073934, IMG submission 76834) | Hot spring sediment bacterial and archeal communities from British Columbia, Canada, to study Microbial Dark Matter (Phase II) - Larsen... ...
CGCGGCCAGTGCCGCACGTTGCCGACGTCCATATGCACGAAAGGCGAGCCTGAGGTCGGATAAAAACCAACGCCCCCGCGTTGGAGCCTCAGGCCAGCCTCTCGCACCTTCTCGAGCGGCACCCCAGGGATAAAGAAGTCCATCGCCTTGCCCTGCATGTGCAGCGAGTGGCGGGCGACGCCATTCGAGCGCTTGCGCAGCATCTCATTGGTGCGCGGCGAGCGGTACGATGAAATGATGTGAATCTTCTTGTCGAGACCGAATTCGCGCTGAACCTCCCAGACGGCATCGAACAGCTGGGGATCCATCGTCGTGACGTCGTCGGTACGCCAGTCACGGAGGAAGTGGTTCAGCTTCTTGAGGCCATCCTCGTCATAGCGCCCGTTGCGCTTGAAGGTGACGGTGATGTCGTCACCGCGATGCGTATGGTGCAGAGAGATGGTGCGGACTTCACCCTGGGCGAGGGCTGTGCTCACGCCCTCAAAGCCGCAAATCGTGATCACGGCGGCGAGCGCGAAGCGCTGCGTAACGCGCGATGCAGTCCCCCCTCTGGCCTTGCGCGCTTTACCTGATGGCACGAAGCATTCCGTTGGTTATTGACACAAAAAGGCAGGCAAACGCGTGCGAAGCAGCGTGGCTAACGCACTGTTACTAGGGTGGGTTAATGCGAGATTATCGTCCCCCGACGAGTTGTCGCGATTGTGATAAGATTTGACTGTGGCAAAAAATAGCCACTTCCACAGAACAAAGCGGCCCGTTAACCGGCATGGTTAACGGGCCGCTTTGTTTTGGCGGGCCCGGGGCCCGTAAACCGCTTACTGGAACAGCCGGCCGAAGAAGCCCTGGAACGGCTCGTTTCGCCCCTGAACGACACGGTTTCCGCGCCGGTCGACTTGAGGCTGTGCGTTCCGCGACGAGAACCAGTCTGCGAACGGGCTCGCCTCACGCTGCTGGAAGCGGAGCTGATCGGCCGGAATGCCGGTTCCGGTCGGACGCGTCGCCTGGGCCACGTCCGCAACCCGGCGCTCATCGCCCCGGAGTATGGCGATGTGGCGTGCATCGCGGCCGTAAATATCGTCACGGATCTGCAGCGCGCCGGAATCGTCCACGAATGCGGTCTGATAGGTCAGATGCACCGGCAACGCGGTCGGGAAGTTGATGTTGATCTCCGCCGGGCCGTACATCGAACGCAGCTTCTCAGCCGTGTACTTTTCGTTTGGCATCACGACCGAGAGCAGCTTCTCGCCATACATCAGCGGATTCTCGACCCGCATGCAGCCGTGGCTGTAGGCGCGCTTTTCGTGCGCGAACAGGTGCTTGTCCGGCGTATCGTGCTGATAGACGAGGAACTTGTTCGGGAAATTGAAACGGATTCGGCCGAGCGCATTGCGATCGCCCGGCGGCTGATAGATGCGAACGGTGCCGTCGCGATTCTGCTCCATGCGCAGGCCCATGCGCTCCAATACGCCGGGGTCCTGCCGCAACGCCGGCAGATATTCATTGGCGATGATGGATGGCGGCACGTTCCAGGTCGGATTGACCGTGATGAAACGCATCGCGCCAGTCATGATCGGGGTGGCCTGGCTTGGCTTGCCGACCACGACCTTGGTTTCCCAATAGAGCGAGCGATCCTTGTACAGGCGCAGGCGATATTCCGGGATGTTGAGCATCACGTAATTCTTGCCAAGGTCGCGCGGCATCCAGCGCCAGCGGTCCATGTTGGCGATAATGATATCTGTCGTACGTTCGCGCTTCTGTGTGCCTGTGCCGTTGAGGGCGCGCAGTGTTGCAGGTCCGGCGATGCCGTCGGCGGCAAGGCCTGCGCCCTGCTGGAATTTCTTCACCGCATCGACGACGTCCTGGTCGTAGCGGGTTGATTCCATGTCGCCTGCAATCTTCAGCCGCTTGCGCAGCAGGGGCACACGCGCATCGTCGGCATTGGCGGCCAGCTTCGGGCCGTCCGGAATACGGACGATCTCTTCAGCCGGCTTTTCGCTGCGGCCTCGAGCCTTGGCGAGCTCGGCCTTCAGCTTTTTGTATTGCGGATGCGGCGGCTGATAGGAATCGAGCGCCTGTTTGATATCGGCCGCGCCCGCAATCTTGGCCAAAATATCCGCCGGCTCGGGTGCATCCAGCTCGAAACCGATGTCGTTGCTGATGCGCGAGAAATGAACGCGCCCGATCGAGGCATGGCGGGCATATTCGAGCACTTCGCCGGCGAGGCGAAGCTCGGCCTCGGCGAGCGCATCAAGGTCGCCCGCCTTGAAGACCGGTGCCGGATAGTCAGCTGGGTTTAGTCCGTCTTCCTCAACATTCGCGAGATAGCCAACGACGGCAGCGCCGCGCAGCGATTGTTTGCGCTCGGCGACGAACAGCGGCTCGTAGTTGCGGTCTTTGTAGAAGGTCTCGGCTGCTGTCCGCTCGTTGCGGCGCGCAAAGAAACGGTCGGCATTGCGGCCGGTAATGAGTTCGCGCAACTTGTCGGAGAAATCCTGATCGGCAACTTTGACCGCGGGCTGAGATGCAGCAGGCTCCGATGCAGTGGCGGGCTGAGCGGCCGCAGGCTGGACGGCGGCCGGCTGCGCTTGCGCGGGCTGAGTTGCTTCCGGGGCCGGAGTTGCCGCAGCCGGCTCTGAATTGGCGGGGGCGGCCTGCGGGGTTGAAGCCGGTTCGGCGACGGAGGCTGTGACGCTGACGGATGCTGTCGCGCTGGCCGACAAAGGTTTCGCCGCTTCTGTGGTCGCCGTATCGGGAACACGATTTTCAACGCGGGCGGTTTCGTCCGGGCTCACCGATTGGGATGACGCCGGCGTGGCGAGTCCAATAACTAGGGCGAGTGCCGAACCCGCCAGAATGCGGTCGAAGCTGTGGCCGCGCATCAAAATCCTCCTCAGCCAGTCCCGGTCGGTCCGGAGTATACTGTTAATAACAGGCATCTTAGCGGCAAGGTCCGCGAAAAGACGCGAAATTTCGATGCGGCGCAATCGCCCTGCGGCAATAGTGCCTTACCGGGATGCGTTATTGGCGCAGATGTTACCCCGCCGCCACGGAGTCGCTGGCCTGCGGGCGGTTTTCGTCCGCCAGCTGAAGCGCATCCAGTTTCCGGTAAAGGGTCGAACGGCCAATCCGCAATCTGCGGGCGACCTCCGACATCTGCCCGCGGTAATGGGCGATGGCGAAGCGGATGATCTCGGCCTCCAGCTCGTCGAGCGGCCGCACCTGACCGGCATCGTTAAGCAGCCCCAGCCGGTCCGGCGTGAAAGACGCGCCCGATTCAATCAGAAGCGGTTGCTCAGGACTGATTCGCTCGTCCCCCCCATCCGGGACCAGCGGAGCGGGAGTTTCGGCATCCGGTCCGGCTTCACGCAACGCGATCTGCGGAAATTCCTGCGGCCCGATCTCCTCACCCTCGGCGAGGACCACCGCCCGAAACACCGCGTTCTCGAGCTGGCGCACATTGCCCGGCCAGCGCGCCTGTTTCAGGAGCGCCATCGCGTCGGCCGAAACCGCCTTCACCACCTTGCCTTCCTCGGCGCAGAACCGGACCAGGAAATGCCGCACCAGATCGGGAATATCCTCCGGCCGCGCGCGCAGGGGTGGGACGGAAATCGGGAAGACGTGCAGGCGGTAAAACAGGTCTTCCCGGAAGCGGCCCGCTTTCACGTCGGCGATCAGGTTGCGGTTGGTCGCCGAGATGACCCGGACATTGACCTGCATGCTCTTGCGTGCGCCGATCGGCTCGATCTCGCCCTCCTGGAGCGCGCGCAGCAGTTTGACCTGGGCCTGCAGCGGCAACTCGCCCACTTCATCGAGGAATAGTGTGCCGCCATCGGCTTCGGCGAATTTGCCGATGTGCTTTTCAGACGCCCCGGTAAAGGCTCCGCGCTCATGCCCAAACAGAATCGACTCGACCAGATTGTCCGGGATCGCCCCGCAATTGACGGCGATGAAAGGCCTGGATCGCCGCTCGCCGGTGCCATGAATGGCGCGCGCGATCATTTCCTTGCCGACCCCGGATTCGCCTTCGATGAGGACCGGAATATTGGATGCCGCAGCTTTTTCTGCCTGCCGCAACACACGGAGCATCGTGTCGCTGCGGGTGATGATGTCGCGGAATGTCAGCGTGCCGGCGCGGCTGCGCTTCATGCGCTGCAGTTCGCCCGCAAGCGCGCTCTGCGTCAGGGCATTCTTCAGCGATACTTGCAGCCGCTCCGGGCTGACGGGTTTCACCACGAAGTCGGACGCGCCGGCCCGCATCGCCGAGATCACATTGTCGATGCCGCCATGCGCAGTCTGCACGATGACCGGAACGGTGATCGCCTCGCTGCGCATCCGCGCAAGCAGGCCGAGCCCGTCGAGATCCGGCATCACCAGATCGAGAATGACGCAATCGATACGTCCGGCCATGTCGTCGGTGAGAAGCCGCGCGGCCTGTTCGCCTCCTTCGGCTACGACCGCCTCGTAACCGAATTTGCGGACCATATTCTCGACCAGCCGGCGCTGAACCGGATCGTCGTCAACGACGAGAATTCGCTCGGCCATTCCATCCCCTTGGCTGTGCCGTTTCGGGGCAGTCTCGGCCGGTTGGCTTAACAGCGTGTTAAGCAGATGCCAGACGATTACAGCGGCTTGCGCGCCCAGAAGACGTACATCGCGACGAAAGTATCCGGATGCTCCGTCTCGAATTGATGCCAGGCGGTGAGATCCTTGCGTGCGGCAGGCTCAGGAAATCTTTGTGCGAAGGCCCGGCGCACCGAATCGCTTGCTTCGAAGCCGAGGAACTCCAAACCGTTTGTGGCAAGAAAGGCCGCGATGTCCGGCAGCGACATGCGGTGCTCCTGCCGGTGCAGGACGAGGTCGCGAAACCCACTGGCGGTATAGAAATCAAAGCTGCCAAGCACGTCGCGGGCTTTGTCCCCAGCCGGCAGGCGCAGGATCGCCTGACGGCACCGGCGGATACCATCGAGATCGGACTGATAATTACCGGCGGCAGCGAATTCCCGCGCAGCAACAATGCCGCGCCGCGCGATTTCGCTGTACAGCGCGATGCGCATCAAGCCGCCGGGGCGCAGCAGCGCGTTCAGAATCCGCCAGCCGGCATAGGGATCGGCGAGATGGTTTAGGATGCCGCCCGCCTCGATCAGATCGAAGCGGCGGTCGATCGCCTGCAGATGCAGGATGTCTGCCTGGGCGAACTCGATATTGACGAGCTTCAGCCGTGCCGCTTGGCGTCTTGCATAGGCAAGACTTGCGGCGCTCAGATCGATGGCAAGTATATTTGCGTCGAGATAGCTCTGTCCGGCGCTAATTGCGCGTAGACCGGTGCCGCAGCCTGCAACAAGGACCTCGGGGAACGGCACGCGCGGCAGCGGGGGGACGTCTCCCGGCGGCAACCTGCGCCTTAGCTGATCCTCGATCGCAAGCGGTGTGAGAGTCGACACGGGATTTGGCCAGCGCGGATAGGGGTTCTCTTCGTCATGGTCACGCTCAGAGGCCGACATGCCATCGACCTCCGTCAATTTCAGAGTTGATCCTCGAAGCGCGGCCTCTTCCATAGGTTCCCCGATCTGTCGCCGCAGGACTTCGGCAAGAGGAGCGGACCAATCTTGCTCAAGCAGGCGGGAGGCATTCGCAAGAGAATGCAGCGGCCGGTACATGGCGAGTGAAGCAAGCTGGAATGGCGATACCGGCGCGCCGCTTCGGATTGACGAAAGCACTGTCGCGGCCAGCGATTCTGCCCGGGTGGTCTCCGAACCGAATTCATTGAAGACGTATTCGTTCAGGAAACACTGATGGGCGAGGGAGGCGCAAAGGTTGAGGATGCTCGCTGTTGCGGCTTGTCCGTTCACGGCGCGGTCCAGCAAATTTGCGCGCAGAGCGGTGAGAAACCGCTCGATCTCGACATCGCAATTCGGCGTCGCTTCGAGATAGGTCCTCAACAGCGGTTCGTCGGCGGCGGCGATCTCCTGCTCGAAAAGGACTGGATGCTGCTGCGCCATCGCCGCCTGAGGCCATTGTCCAGCGGTCCGCGTAATGGCGGGGCCTATAATCGGGTGCGCCTTCAGAACGGACGCGCAGAGCGGCGCGAGGTCGCTCGGAAAAAACCAGCATTCCGCGAGCGCGCGCCGCAGCCTTTCGCGCACGGTCGAATCGGGCCGGAGCGAACTGGCCGACATAAGGCATTGAATGTAGGTCTGGCGGGACTCATTCGTTTCCGATGCGGATATTGCCTCGCTGGCCAATAGCAGCGCTTCGTCGGCCTTTCCCAGCGACAGTAACACCGCGGCCAGCCGCTGCTTGGCTTGATGATAGTCGCGCTTGGCCGCGAGCGCGCGGCGCAGAGCAGCTTCTGCATTCTCCGGCCGGCCCATCTCGATTTCAGCCGAGGCAATATTGAACTGGACGAGCGCGTTTGCAGGCTGCCGCTGCGCCGCGCGCTGCCAGATCGACATCGCCTCTTCTCGCCGTCCGGCATCCCATATGACTCGCCCCAGATTATTCATTGCGTCGGCATTATCCGGCTGTGCCCTTACGACGCGTTCGAGAGCGGTTTCGGCTTCGGTCAAGCGTCCGGCGCGCGCCAACGCGTTCCCGAGCTCGAAATGCGCCTCGGGATATTGCGGCTTGAGCGCGATCGCTTTCGACAAAGACTCGACCGCCTCCTCCATCCGGCCCGTGGCATTGAGCACGCAACCGAGATTGTAGTGATAGTCCGGATTGCGCGGTTCGATGGCGATCGCCTGGCGCATCAGGGACGCGCCTTCGTCGCTGCGGCCGCTCTGATGCAGAAGCGCTCCGAGCAGATGCAGTGCCGCCGCGTTGCGCGGCTCGACCCCGAGCACATCGCGATAGAGCCGCTCGGCATCGGACCGGTGCCCGGCCTGGTGGGCGCGGAAGGCTTGTGCGAGCGTGGCGGCTGTCGGGGTCATCGCCAGCGCGCCATTCTTTTTTTGCGCGCGCCTTTCTTTGCGGTTCATCGAAAGAGTCCCCTTTATTACGGGCCATTGCCGAACTCGCGGTATGCAGCAGCCGCATGACGCGCGGAAACTACGCGAACGTGACCACTATTTGAAGCAGGCAGGGCGCCAAATCCGGCCGCCGGCGCCTGTCACGCGGTTGCGGAAGACGATCCGAGTCGCGATATGATGCCCGTTGAGGAAACAGGGTGATTTCAGACCTACATGGCCACCAAATCTGCCGCCGCCAATCCCGCGAAGCCAACTGCCAAGCCAACGAAGAGGACCGGCGATGCTCCGGAGCTCGGGGCTCTGCCGGAATGGAATCTCGCGGATCTTTACCGCTCGATCGATGCGCCCGAATTCAAGCGCGATATGGATTGCGCCGAAGCCGACTGCGTGGCCTTCGAAAAGGCCTACAAGGGGCGGCTCGGAGAGCTCGCGGTCAGCTCGCATGGCGGGCAATCGCTCGCCGAACCGGTCCGCCGCTATGAGGCGATCGAGGATCTGCTCGGGCGTCTCCTGTCGTATGCGATGCTGGTCTATACCGGCAACACCGCCGATCCGAAGATCGCAAAATTCTACGGCGACGTGCAGGAGCGTATCACGGCGATTTCACTGCATCTGTTGTTCTTCGCGCTGGAGCTCAACCGCATCGACGATGCGCTGATCGAGAAGGCGATGGCCGATCCGGCGCTCGGTCACTACCGGCCATGGATTGAGGATCTCCGGAAGGAGAAGCCTTATCAGCTTGAGGATCGTATCGAGCAATTGTTTCACGAAAAGTCGGTTAGTGCCTCTTCTGCCTGGAATCGGCTGTTCGATGAAACCATCGCGAGCCTGCGCTTCAAGGTGAATGGGCAGGAGCTTGCGATCGAGCCTGCGCTCAGTCTCTTGCAGGATCCCGACGGGAAGAAGCGGCAGGCCGCGGCTGAAGCGCTCGCGGTCACATTCAAGCACAACATCCGCTTATTTGCACTGATCACCAATACGCTCGCCAAGGACAAGGACATATCCGACCGTTGGCGCGGCTTTGCCGACGTTGCAGATGCGCGGCATCTCTCCAATCGCGTCGAGCGCGAGGTCGTCGATGCGCTGGTGTCGTCGGTACAGGCGGCCTATCCGAAATTGTCGCACCGTTATTATGCATTGAAGGCGAAATGGTTTGGCAAGGAGCGGCTGCCGCACTGGGATCGCAATGCCCCTCTGCCGGAAGTGAAAATGCGCACCATTCCGTGGCCGGAGGCGCGCGCGACCGTGCTGGAGGCCTACGGCATGTTCTCTCCGACGATGGCGAAGATCGCGGAGCGCTTTTTCGAGGATCGCTGGATCGACGCGCCGGTACGTCCTGGCAAGGCGCCGGGCGCGTTCGCGCATCCGACCGTGCCGTCGGCGCATCCTTATGTGCTCCTGAATTACCAGGGCAAGCCGCGCGATGTGATGACGCTCGCCCATGAGCTCGGTCATGGCGTACACCAGGTGCTTGCGGCCCCGAATGGCGCCTTGATGGCGCCGACGCCATTGACGCTTGCCGAGACTGCGAGCGTGTTCGGCGAAATGCTGACCTTCAAAAAGCTTCTCGCCGCGACCGACGACCCGGTGCAGCGCAAGGCGATGCTCGCCGCCAAGGTCGAGGACATGATCAACACGGTGGTGCGCCAGATTGCGTTCTATACTTTCGAGCGCCGCATCCACACCGAGCGCAAGAACGGCGAGCTCACCGCCGACCGCATTGGCGAGATCTGGATGCAGGTGCAGACCGAAAGCCTCGGACCGGCGATCGAACTCAAGCCTGGTTACGAAACGTTTTGGAGCTACATCCCGCACTTCATTCATTCGCCGTTCTACGTTTACGCCTATGCCTTCGGCGATTGTCTGGTGAACTCGCTTTATGCGGTCTACGAAAAGGCCGATGCCGGCTTTGCCGAGCGCTATCTCGACATGCTGCGAGCCGGCGGAACCAAGCACCATTCCGAGTTGCTCAAGCCGTTCGGGCTCGATGCGCGCGATCCGCATTTCTGGCAGGGCGGGCTCGGCGTGATTGAGCGCCTGATCGGCGAACTGGAGGCGCTGGATCGGGCTGGATGAAATCTCGTTGTACGTTTTGTAAAACTCTGTTATACAGAGCGTACAACAACATGGAGTTGGCCGTGTCCGTTGAAAAAAAGATTGTTCCGGATCCGAAGGGCCAGGCGATCGGTGTCGTTCAGCTCAAGAAGATCGGAAATTCGACGGGAGTGATCTTGTCGAAAGAAATTGTAACACGCTTGAACCTCAGTGTTGGGGATACGCTATACGCGACGCTGACGCCGGACGGAGGCATTCGGTTCACGCCGTATGATCCGAAGTTCGAGAAGGCGATGGAAGTCGCGCGCCGCGGGATGAAAATCTACCGGAACGCTCTAGCTGAGCTCGCTAAATGAGCGAGATTGAGTGGCTGACGGTCGCCATGATTGTCGCCATCCATGACGAACAATTGCTGGTTCATGGCGGACCAAGCGGTATCCGCGATATGGGCGCGCTGGAATCCGCACTGGATCGTCCACGCAACAAGTGGGCTTACGAGCAAGCCGAGCTTCCGGAGCTTGCCGCGGCATACGCTTACGCGATTGCAAAAAATCATCCATTTGTTGATGGCAATAAGCGGACAGCGCTGCTTGCGCTCTATACGTTCCTCGGAATCAACGGCATCGATTTTGTTGTGCCGGAGGCCGATGCCACCGCCATGATCCTTTCGCTGGCCGCCGGTGAGGTCGGAGAGGAAGGCCTGACGCGCTGGATCCGCGACAACTGGCCGTCGGCAGAATCCTGACAAATCTGCGTTTTTGTCTCGCTTCCGTGGCGCTGGCGCCGGCCGTCCGGAATGCCTAGCTTTCTCAAATGACAGATCACGAAGCCAATCGCTTTACCGCCCGTGCACGCCGTTACGCGCGCGTGGGGACTGACGTCGGCGGCGTCGCTGCGCGGATCGCCGGAGCGCGCTTTTTTGGGCTCGATCTCGATCGTGGCAGGAATGCTGCGCAGCTGGCGGCCGTGCTCGGCGGGCTGAAGGGCCCGATCATGAAGGTCGCGCAACTGCTCTCCACCATTCCAGACGCGCTGCCGGCCGAATATGCCGCAGAACTCGCTAAACTGCAGAACGAGGCGCCGCCGATGGGCTGGGCTTTCGTCAAGCGGCGGATGATGGCGGAGCTCGGCGCAGACTGGCAGACGAAGTTTGCCAGCTTCGACCACAAACCGTCCGCGGCTGCCTCGCTCGGCCAGGTGCACAGGGCGGTCGCGCATGACGGCACCGCGCTGGCCTGCAAGCTTCAGTATCCGGATATGCAGTCGGCGGTGGAAGCCGATCTGAAACAGCTCAATCTTTTGTTCGCGCTCCATCGCCGCATGGAGCCCGCGATCGACACCACCGAGATCAACAAGGAGATCGGCGCGCGCATTCGCGAGGAACTGGATTACGTGCGCGAGGCCAAGCACGTCACGCTTTATCGGGAGATGCTGGCGGGGGCCGACCTGATCCGTGTCCCGCGCGTATGGCCGGAGCTTTCCACGATGCGGCTTCTGACCCTCGACTGGCTCGATGGCAAACGGATGCTGTCGTACAAGGAGGCGCCGCTCGAAGACCGTAACCGGCTTGCGCAGGCCATGTTCACCGCCTGGTGGTTTCCGTTCAGCCGGTTCGGCGTGATTCACGGCGATCCGCATCTTGGCAATTACACGGTGTTCGAGACCGACGGGATGCCTGGCGGGATCAACCTGCTGGACTACGGCTGCATCCGGATCTTCCCGCCGCGGTTCGTCGGCGGCGTGGTCGATCTCTATCATGGGCTGCGCGACAACGACGACGCGCTTGTGGTGCACGCCTACGAAACCTGGGGCTTCCGCAACCTCACCCGCGAACTGATCGACATCCTGAATATCTGGGCGCGATTCATCTACGGGCCGCTGCTGGACGATCGGGTCCGGAGCATCGCCGATGGCGTCAAGCCGTCCGAATACGGGCGCCGCGAGGCCTTCCGTGTGCATCAGGCGCTGAAGGAGAAGGGGCCCGTGACCGTGCCACGAGAATTCGTATTCATGGACCGTGCGGCCATCGGGCTTGGCGGGGTGTTCCTGCACCTGCAGGCGGAGCTGAATTTCTATCGTCTGTTCAATGAGGCGATCGAAAATTTCTCTCTTCCGGACGTTGCCGCGCGTCAGACTGCGGCGCTCGACCGGGCAGGGCTTCCACATCCTGAAGGTTGAGGATCGCGGCGCCCTGCGGCCTTCCCACCGTTGCCCCGAAAGCCCAATTGCTGTAACCGAAAGGCCGAATTTCGGCTTTCCATGGGGACCGCAATGGCTGACCACAGCGAGGTGGCCTACACCACCGCCGACGGCAACGACTACAAGGAGCACGAACAGACCTATTTGCTGTTCCTGGCCTTGGTGAAATGGGGCATCATCGTTGTTGCGGCGATCCTGATCCTGATGGCCTATTTCCTGCTCTGACGTCGTATTTGTGTGAGGCCGGGGGGCCAGATGAAAATCGCGGTTGCTGCGGAGTCGGATAAGACAGAGCCGCGCGTTGCGGGTACGCCGGAAACCGTCAAGAAGCTGATCGGCTTGGGCGCGGAGGTTGCGGTCGAGCCTGGCGCAGGCGTGCATTCGGGCATCTCCGATGAGGACTACGCCGCCGCAGGCGCGACAGTCACGAAAGACGCCGTCAAAGGCGCGGATGTCGTGCTGCGGGTGCGGCGCCCGCGTGCTGACGAACTGCTCGACTACAAGCCTGGCGCCATTCTCGTTGCCCTTATGGACCCTTATGGCAACGACGCCGCCATGAATGCATTTGCCAATGCCAAGGTGACAACCTTCGCCATGGAATTGATGCCGCGCATCACCCGCGCGCAGTCCATGGACGTGCTGTCGAGCCAGGCAAATCTCGCAGGCTATCGCGCCGTGATCGATGCCGCGGCCGAATACGGACGCGCGCTGCCGATGATGATGACGCCCGCCGGCACGGTGCCTGCGGCGAAGGCCTTCATCATGGGCGTCGGTGTTGCCGGTCTTCAGGCGATCGCAACCGCGCGCCGTCTTGGCGCCGTGGTCACCGCGACCGACGTCCGGCCGGCTGTGAAGGAACAGGTGCAGAGCCTCGGGGCGAAATTCATCGCGGTCGAGGACGAGGAATTCAAGCAGGCCGAGACCGCGGGCGGCTATGCGAAGGAGATGTCCAAGGAATATCAGGCGAAGCAAGCCGCGCTGATCGCCGAGCACATCAAGAAGCAGGACATCGTGATCACCACGGCCCTGATCCCCGGGCGTCCGGCGCCGAAGCTCGTCTCGAAGGAGATGGTGGCCTCGATGCGGCCGGGTTCGGTCATCGTCGACCTTGCGGTGGAGCGCGGCGGTAATGTCGAGGGCGCGAAACCAGGCGAGGTTGTTGAGGTCAACGGTGTGAAGATCGTCGGCCATCTGAACATCCCGGGCCGCCTCGCGGCCTCGTCCTCGGCACTTTACGCGAAGAACCTTCTGACCTTCCTCGAAAGCCTGATCGACAAGAAAGAGAAGAAGCTTGCGATCAATTGGGACGACGAGATCGTCAAGGGCACGCTGCTGACGCACGACGGCAAGGTCGTGCATCCGAATTTCCAGCCGAAGGCCTGAGAGGCACAGAGCATGGACCACGTCGATCCCTTCGTCTTCCAATTCTCGATCTTCGTCATGGCGGTGTTCGTCGGCTATTACGTCGTGTGGTCGGTGACCCCGGCGCTGCATACCCCCTTGATGTCGGTGACCAACGCGATCTCGTCCGTCATCGTGGTGGGCGCGCTGCTTGCGGTTGGCGTGCCGATCATGGAATCGGGCACGACCTTCGCGCGCGTCGTCGGCTTCATCGCGCTGATTTTCGCCTCCATCAACATTTTCGGCGGCTTCCTGGTCACGCAGCGCATGCTCGCGATGTACCAGAAGAAGGAAAAGAAGTGAGCGCGGCATGACCCCGAACCTCGTCGCGCTGCTCTATCTCGTCGCAGGCGTACTTTTCATTCTCGCATTGCGCGGATTGTCGTCTCCGGAGACCAGCCGGCAGGGCAACCTGTTCGGCATGGCGGGCATGACGATTGCGATCCTGACCACGCTTGCCTCGCATCCCCCGGCCGGCGGCGTTGCCTGGCTCCTTGTAATTCTCGGTATCGCAATCGGCGGCGGCATCGGCGCCATGATCGCACGCAAGGTGCCAATGACGGCGATGCCGGAACTGGTCGCGGCCTTCCACTCGCTGGTCGGCATGGCCGCAGTGCTGGTCGCCGCAGGCGCCTTGTATGCGCCGGCCGCCTTCGGCATCGGCAATGTGGGCGCGATCAAGGGCGCTAGCCTGATCGAGATGGCGCTCGGCACCGCGATCGGTGCCATCACCTTCACCGGTTCGGTGATCGCCTTCGCCAAGCTGTCCGGCCGCATGAGCGGCGCGCCGATCATGCTGCCGGCGCGGCATGCCATCAATATCGGCCTCGGGATTGCGATCCTGGTGCTGGTCGCGGTGCTGGCGCGCACCGAAAGCCATACCGCATTCTGGCTCCTTGTGATCGCTTCGCTCATCTTCGGCGTACTGATCATCATCCCGATCGGCGGCGCCGACATGCCGGTCGTGATCTCGATGCTGAATTCCTATTCCGGCTGGGCCGCGGCCGGCATCGGATTCACACTCGGCAATTCCGCTCTGATCATCACCGGCGCGCTGGTCGGCTCTTCGGGCGCGATCCTGTCCTACATCATGTGCAAGGGCATGAACCGGA
>Ga0073934_10008442_pt1 | contig 13733 bp, 15 predicted proteins | sample LarsenN4metaG_FD_76834 | JGI IMG/M metagenome (GOLD analysis project Ga0073934, IMG submission 76834) | Hot spring sediment bacterial and archeal communities from British Columbia, Canada, to study Microbial Dark Matter (Phase II) - Larsen... ...
GAGGAAGCCGCCGCCGAGACACGACTCGGGGGCGAAGCCGATGGCGTGCAGCACGCCGTCGAGCCGGCCGCCGACTCGGTCGGCGAGACGGTCGAGTGTGCCCGGTGTGGCAGGGTCGGGAGGATGTCGCCATGCCCAAGAAGTTCCCGATCGAGTTCAAGCGTGATGTCGTTCGTGTCGCGCGTCGGGGTGACTTGACGTTCGCGGAGGTCGCTGCGGATTTCGACATCTCGTTGGAGTCGGTGCGGCGCTGGGTGCGCCAAGCCGACATCGACGACGGCCTCAAGGACGGCCTGACGAGCGCGGAGCAGACTGACCTTGACCCGGTTCGGTGGACACTTGATTCTGGGCTTCGGCCCGGCAGAAGGGAGTCCCGGTGGGTCGCTCGAGCAAGTATCCGCCTGAGTTCCGCCGTGAGGCGGTCGAGCTGGTCCTGACGTCGGGGCGGCCTCGTGTGGAGATCGCGCGGAGCTTGGGGGTCGGGGACAACACGTTGGGGAACTGGGTGCGTGCTGAGCGCGACGCGCGCGCGCGTGCCGGGGATCCGGAGGCGTTGAGCGAGTCCGAGCGCGCCGAGCTGAAGCTGACCCGGCCCCCGGATAGTGGTCCACGCGTTGCGGGAGTCCAACGCCCAGCATGCTGGGATGGAGGACACCACGATGAAGCGTCACCGGCATACGCCTGAGCAGATCGTCCGCAAGCTCCGCGAGGGTGATCGGCTGCTGAACGAGGGCAAGGACCTGACCGAGGTGTTGCGCCACCTCGAGGTGTCCGAGTCGTCGTGGAATCGTTGGCGTGCGCAGTACGGGGGCATGAAGGCCAACCAAGCGCGTCGGCTCAAGGAGCTCGAGGTCGAGAACGGTCGGCTGAAGAAGTTGCTCGCGGAGGCGGAGTTCGACAAGGCGATGCTCAAGGAGCTGGCCGAGGGAAACTTCTGACCCCGGAGCGTCGCCGACGGGCCGTGGTCGTGCTCGTCGATCGCTTCGGGGTCTCCGAACGCCGCGCGTGCAAGGTCGCCGGACAGCACCGCTCCACGCAACGTCGACCGGCGCGGCCGCGGCCAGCCGAAGAGGAGAAGGTTCGACGTCGGCTGCGCGAGATCGCCCGTGCGCACCCTCGCTGGGGCTGGAAGACGGCACACACGCTGCTTCGCCGGGAGGGGCGCACCATCAACCGCAAACGCACGAGAAGGCTCTGGCGTGACGAGGGGCTGCGTCGGCCGGCACCGTGCAAGCGCAAGCGGACACGGCCGCCGGGCGGCGGTCCGCTGTTGCGCGCGGAGCGACCGAATCACGTGTGGGCGATCGACTTCCAGTTCGACGAGACCGCAGACCGCAGGAGGTTGAAGCTGTGCAACATCGTCGACGAGTTCACCCGCGAAGCACTCGCCATGGACGTCAGGCGGTCCTGCAGCGCCGATGACGTCGTCGCGATCATCGAACGGCTCGTCGCCGAGCGCGGTGCGCCGGAACATCTGCGGATGGACAACGGCCCCGAGATGATCGCCTGGGCGCTGCGCGACTGGTGTCGCATGCACCACACCACGACCAGCTACATCGGGCCCGGCTCGCCGTGGGAGAACCCGTTCGTAGAAAGCTTCAACGGCCGCTGCCGCGACGAGTTCCTCAACATCGAAGAGTTCGGCTCGCTGCTCGAAGCCCAGGTCCTTACCGAGGCCTGGCGCGTCGAGTACAACACCTACCGGCCCCACTCGTCGCTCGACGGTCTCACCCCCGCCGAATACGCCGAGCGGTGCAACACCAACCAGCCAGCACTCCCATGACCACTGGACCACTCAGCGGGGCCCCGGCAAAGCGGTTGCGCAAGGAGAACGTGCAACAGCGCGTCGACATGGAGATCCTGCGCAAGGCAGGCGCCTATTTCGCTTCCGGGAGACGATGCGGTGAGCCGCTTCCGCTTCGTCGACGATCACCGCGATCGATATCCGGTCAAGCGGCTCTGCACCCTCGTCGAGGTGAGCCGTCAGGGCTATTACGCATGGCGGCGTCGACCGCCGTCGCTGCGGGCCCTCGACGACGAGGCCCTGTTGCGAGTGATCCGCATCATCCACGTCGAACGTCGCCGCACCTATGGCGCGCCGCGGGTGCACGGCCAACTCGCCCGGCGCGGGCATCACGTCGGCCGCAAGCGGGTCGCCCGCCTCATGCGAGCGAACCACCTGGTCGGAGCGCATTGCCGGAAGCGGTGGCGCCGAGGCCGCCCCGACGTCGCGCCGGCACCGGATCTGCTCGAGCGTGACTTCACCGCGGCGCGCCCGAACCAACGATGGGTCGCTGACATCTCCGAGTTCCCGACCCGCGAAGGCCCGCTGCACGTCGCCGGTATCCGCGACCTGTGCCACCGCGGCCTGGTCGGCTGGGCGATGGGCGCCCACGCCGATGCCGAGCTCGTCGTCGACGCGCTCGTCATGGCCCTGAACCGCGCGACACCGGACACGACCGGGCTGGTGCATCACTCCGACCGCGGATCGCAATACACGTCCCTGGACTTCACCACCGCCGCGACGCTCGCGGGCTTGAAGGTCTCCTTCGGGTCGACCGGCGACTGCTACGACAACGCGGCGATGGAAGGCCGCGCCCCTGGGAGTGGTGTAATTCGACATCGCGCGCGTGATGCTCAGCGCGGTCGGGTCTGTTGTCAGGATGTGATCTTGGCGGCGGTGAGCGTGTCGGGCAAGGCCGGTTGGGGTCGTTGGTCGTAGAGCTTGTTCATGGAGCCTTCGGAGAGGTAGCGCCGATCGCACACGGCCCATTCGTCGTGGGTCTCGGCGATGACTGCGGTGACGAGACGCAAGAGGGCGGCGTCGTTGGGGAAGATCCCGACGACATTGGTGCGACGCTTGATCTCCTTGTTGAGCCGCTCGAGTGGGTTCGTCGACCAGATCTTCTTCCAGTGTGCGGTCGGGAAGTTCGAGAACGCGAGGAGATCCGCGCGCGCGTCGTGGAGCATGTCGGCGACGACGGGGAACTGACGGGCGAGCATCGAGGTGATCTCGTCGAGCTGGGCGGCGACGTGTTCGGCGTCGGGTTGAGCGAAGATGGTGCGGATCGCGGCGGCGACCATCTCGCCCGAGGCGCGGGGGATCTTGGCGAGCACGTTGCGCATGAAGTGCACTCGGCAGCGTTGCCAGGCCGCGCCGAGCAGCACCGCGTCGATCGCGTTGACCAGACCCTGGTGTGCGTCGGAGATCACCAGTTGCACGCCCGAGAGGCCGCGGGCGCGTAGGGAGCGCAAGAACGCGGTCCAGAAGGCGCCGTCCTCGCTGTCGCCGACGTCGCAGCCCAAGACCTCCCGGTCGCCGGTGCGGGTGATGCCAGTCGCCACGACCACCGCCCGGGACACCACCCGGCCTCCGACACGGCCCTTGATGTAGGTGGCGTCGAGGAGCACATAGGGGAACTCGGTGTGCTCCAAGCTGCGGGTTCGGAACGCTTCCAGGGTCGAGTCGAGCTCGGTGCAGATCCGGCTCACTTCGGACTTGGAGATCCCCGACTCGAGTCCGAGAGCGGCGACGAGGTCGTCGACCTTGCGGGTCGAGACGCCATGCACGTACGCCTCGATGACGACCGCGAACAGGGCCCGGTCGATGCGCCGGCGCCGCTCCAGCACCGCGGGGAAGAACGACCCCACGCGCAGCTTGGGGATCTTCAGCTCGACGTCGCCGGCCTTCGTCGACAACAACCGACCGCGGGTCCCGTTGCGTTGCGTCGTGCGCGTTGCGGTGCGCTCGTATGGTGCGGCGCCGATCACCTCAGTCGCTTCGGTGTCGATGAGCGCCTGGAGCACCAACTCCACCGAACGTCGAACGACATCGAGATCACCGCCAGCGCGGATCGCGTCGAGCAGATCGCTAAGGTCAGACTGAGACAGGGCCACCGTGGTGCTCCTCTCGCGTGAACTGTGCAAGGTCCACGCTGAGGATCACGCGGTGGCCCACCTCACGGGTGGACCCCCAGCCGAGTTACACCACTTCAGGGGACGTCAACCGATGGACCGATGGAAAGCTGCTGGTCGATCATCAAGCGCGAGGTCGCCTGGATCCGCGGCTCCTGCTACTTCGACACGAGGAAGGACGCGAAGCTCTACCTGTTCGAGTTCATCGAGGTCTTCTACAACCGCCAACGGCACCAAATCGCGCTCGGTCACCGCACCCCGGTCGAGTACGCCGCCGCGATCACGGCATCATGAACACCATCAACCCGTGTCCACAAAACCGGGTCAAGGTCAGGCCGAGACGGAGACGAATGCACTTGCGGTTGCGATCGTCGAGCCCGAGGGCTCGGTCACTGCGGTGTCGACCTGGAGGATGCGGCGCCCTTCGTGAATCAGTGCGGACCGCGCGACGACAGGGCCAGAGCTCGGCTGACGCAGATACCGCACGTGTAGATCGAGCGTGGCAAGTTGCGTGGTCGTGAGGTCAAACTGATCAGACAGCGCTGCTGCGCAGTTCGTGGCGACGTCGATGAGTGACGCGAGCGCACCGCCATGCACGCCGCCGACGAATCCGCGGGACTCGTCCGTTAGCGGCATCTCGACCGTCACTGGCGAAAGACATGTGAGTTGCAGGCCGAAGTGTCTATGCAGCGGAACTCCCGCGAAGCCGGCCTCGATGAGTTGGGACAGTTCCGCCTCGGAGAGGTGGTCGATCCTCATCGGGCGCGCATCGTCTCGTACGTCTCCCCAAGCTTGGCCGCTTCTGCGAGCAGCCTGCGAGCCCAGGGCTCCAGGAGCAGGAGCAACTCGTCGAGGTCCGAGCCGAGCGCCTCAAGTAGCGGCTGCTCCTGCACGTCAGTGGCGCATTCAATGCTGTCCCGCAAGTCGCGACCCGACGGCGTCAGCCCGTCGCCCCCCACGAGTCCGCGGTCAACGAGACGCTCGAAGGCACTCTCGACCGCATTACGCGCCCATCCCATCTGTCTGATCGCGACGTGGCCGACGGGCAGCTCGCGCCACAGCTCGCTCAGGACGTTGATCTCCACACCGTCTACGCCGTGCACCTGCCAGGCGTTCACATGGGAGTCGCCCCGCCGCTCACGCACCATGTCGCAGGCCCGCCACAGGTCGCCCATTGCGTCACCAGGCCAAGGCAGCGACCGCAGACCAGCGAACACCGGGTGGCCTGCGGTTGGCAGGGATTCACACGCTGCGCGCAACAGCGTGACGGCCCGGTCGATGCCGTCAGGCCGCTCTCCGAGGACCTCTACAAGGTAGCGGCGGGCGCACGTCAGCCGTTCGGCGAGCAAGTCCTCCGGTGTTGACTTCGACCACGCCTCGTCGATCGCAGCCACGACGAGAGTCGGCTCCATGCAGCCGAACGCGGCGACAGCGACCTCACCGCGTATCCGTCCCATGCATGCCGCTCGACCCCCGAGAGCGCTCGCCGCTGGAGACAGGCCGAGCCGCGTGAACCCCGTATGTCGCTCCGGCATGTACCAGACGGCGCCGAGGATCGCGTCCGCTCGAGCTCTGAGGCGTCTGGTGCCCGCCGCCAGCGTGTCCTGATCCACGGACCAGCTCCTCATTACCCGATCACTCGGCGCGTGAAGGATCGCAGGCCGACCACCAAGAGCAGAGTTCCGAAGACTGCACCGCCGCCGATCGCACCGAACGTCGCCATGCGTGGCGCCTCGGGCGTCAACAGCGCTCGCATCGCCTCCGTCATGTACGTCAGCGGGTTCAGGAGTACGAGAACCTGTAGCCAGCGCATGGGCTCGAGCGTTGACCAGGAGAAGTAGATGCCACCCAAGAACGCGATCGGGATCAGCATGATCGTGAAGAGGGCGGGCAGCTGCTCGGGCCTGACAGCGGTGCCGACGAACATGCCGGCACCTGCAGCGAGCAGAGCGACGACAAGCAACGCGCCAACCGCTGTCAGCAATGAAGGCATGCCTACGTCGACGCGGCCAGCGGGGATCAGGAGCGCCACGACGAATACCAGGCCCCCCGCCAGCACCGCGTTGATGCTCCCAACCGCGGCCTTCGCGAGCCCCACCAGCCAGGTGTAAACCGGCGAGAGCAGGCGGTCGTCGAGCCCGGCCTGCCCAAACGACAGCTCGAGCGACAGTGACATACCGACGCTGTACACGCCGGCATAGAACGCGGCGTATCCGATCAGACCGGGCGTCAGGACCGTGGCGAACGTCGTACCGGCGCCGGAGTAGTTCTGTCCGATGCGCGGGAAGACATAGGTGAACACAAACAGAAACATGACCGGTTGGATGACGGCCCGCGCGGTGAACTCACGCCAACCACGACGCAAGATCCAGAGGTCGCGTTCAAGAAGACCGAGGAGACTGGCGACCGTCTCGCCTAGCCGAAACCGCTCCGGCGCCTCCTCAAGCGACAGTGCCGGCCCCGTCACGCGATGCACTCTTCGACTTGTTCGACGGGCCGGTCATCGTCTGATCGCGTCAATTGGAGGAATACCGCCTCGAGCGATGGCTTCACGACCGTGAGCTCGACCAGACCGGACTGGGTCAAGACCGGCAACAGATCTTCTAGGACCCGTTCTCCGCGCTCGGTTCGTACCCGGATCGAGTTGACCGTCAATACTTCTACCGCGCGGACCTCGGGCCGGGCGAGGATCCCGGCAACGAACTCCCTGCTGACGCTGCGGAGCGTGACATCGAACACGTTCTCCTTCTGGGCAAGCGCCTTGAGTTTGCCGGGGTTGTCGCAAGCGACTAGCTGGCCGTCGCGCATAATCGCAACTCGCTCGCATAGCTGGTCCGCTTCTTCGAGATTGTGGGTCGTCAACAGCACTGTTGTTCCCCGCCTGGGAAGCTCTTTGATGAGGTCCCATACCACGAGCCTGATCTGCGGATCGAGCCCAGTGGTAGGCTCATCGACGAACAGGACGACGGGGTCGTGGGCGATCGCTCGCGCGATCATCGCTCGCTGCGCGAGTCCGCCGGACAGCTCGAGCGGCATTCGCCCGGCGACCTCCGTGAGCGCGAGGCGCTCGATGACTTCATCTGTCCGGCGCCGCGACTCTCGCCGTCCGATTCCTGAGTAACGGCAGTGGTAGTAGATCCCTCGTTCGACCGTGAGCTGGTTGTCCAACGAGTTCTGCTGGCCTACGAGACCGATCCGCCGGCGCACCTCGTTTGGCCTCTTGACGACGTCATGCCCCGCCACGCGGGCTCGTCCACCGGTCGGTCGGAGCAGCGTCGTGCACATGCGCACGGTCGTGGTCTTCCCCGCACCGTTCGGGCCTAGCACTCCGAAGATTTCCCCATCTCGGACCGAGAGGGTGACGCCGCGGACAGCTTCCGTCGTTTGGCCCGGGTATCGCTTGCGAAGGTCGTCCAGATCGACCGGGGCGGTCATGACGCCGTGGTCACCCGCTCGGCCGACGTTCGCGCACTGCCGGCGCGCGGCGACCAATACGCCTCGGGTACAAACGCCTGCTGCAGCACCTCGACGGGGAACAGGTCGAGGCTGTAGCGGCTGACATCGCGCCGCAATTGCTCACCGTCTCGCCGGCTGTCCCGGTGGTAGAAGCGTTGCACAACAGCGGAGATGATCGGTGTAGCACGGCGAGCGGCAACCAGTTGCGGCCCGTTGAGCGTTGCGAGCAACACGGTCACGTGGCCGATCTCATCAATGATTACCTCGTCGATGAGGTGACGGACGCAGGCGAGGAGTTCTGAGTCACGGGCGAGCAGAACCTCGGCCCGATTTCGCATGTCGAGGAACGCGACGGATCCGATGATCTCCGTTACCAACGTGAGTGGTTCACCGACAGCTTCGGGAAGGTACGACGAGGACTTGAACATCTGCTGCATGCCCCAACCAGGCAGATGGAGCTCAAACTCGAGACCGAATAGGCGCACGGCTTCCCGAAGCAACTCGTCGTGGTACAGCTCCTGCATAGTGGCGAGCGCGCGAGCTGTCGGGCGATGGCCGTCCGCGAACTCGCGCTCATAGTGCGACCGGTCCAAGTGGTATCGCACACCCCACCCCTCAATGGCATTTGACCGTGCCATGCGCACCAGCCAGGCCACGAGTTCGGGGGCTTCATCGACGGGGGCGTCGCCGTGGTAGTACCGGTCGAATTCTGTTTGGGTGATGGGATCGCCGTTCCATCTCGGATGAGACGCCGCACGATATGTTTCCAGGAAGGTTTCGCGCTTCTCGAACGTGCGTGCGACGAAGTCCGGCGCACCAAAGCGGGCGTAGCAGTAATCGACGTACCGGCTTTCCATTTCGTCCCGGACTTCGGCCGGGAAGGCCTGGAACAGTCGCGGATCCATTGTCACGGGGCACCCCCATCGCGTGGCGAATGCAGGAGAACCGACGGCACAAAGGCCTGGGCAAGCACCTGCGGTGGAAACAGCCCCAGATGGAAGTCGGCATAGCCACGGCGGACGATTGCGGCTCCTGCGCGGTTACCGCGATAGTAGGTGAGTGCTAAGGCCTTGAGCGCGCCCGGCATCGCCAACCGAAAGCCAACGCGCTGCCGTCGGTCGAAGGTGTTCAGCGCGAGTGTCATGTGTCCGATCTCGTCGATGAATACCTCGTCGACCAACGTCCGAACGACCTCGTACGTCGCCGGATGGTCAACGAGGAGTTCCTCCGCCTCGTGGGCGAGTGCGTTGGTGGCCAGGCTCCCGATGACTTCGGCGATCCCGGTGGCGATTGATGAGCTGGTGTGGGAGACCGTGCGCGAGGCGAGCCTGATCAGTACTTGGAGCGCCCTAGGTGGTGCGGGCAGTGAGAACTCGAGCCCGAAAAGGCGGACGACTTCCACGAACATGCGGGTGTGGTACAGCTCCTGAAGCGTCATCAGGTCGAGCGGCGAAGGTCGACCTCCCGTGACCGCCGCACGCGAGAAAGGATACGTGCGGAGATGATGGCGAACTGCCCAGGCTTCGGCGACGTGGGTCCGGGTCGCACGGGCGAGCCACGACATCAGTGGATCGGCGTGATCGAGCGGCTTGGCTCCTGTGACGAGGGCGCGGAACTCCGATGAATCAAGCAGCGGACCGGACCATTGCGGCTTGGCCATGGCGTCGTAGCGGTCGAAGAAGGCCTCGCGCTTCGAGAGCGTGTGTCGCTCGAAGTCCGGGGACCCGAACCGATCGAGTGAGAACTCAACGAACTCGTCGGCGACCTCCCGGCGCGCTTCGGGTTCGAGAGCCACCGACACGGGGATGCCATCCCAGAGCGTACGAGGGCCGGTGATCGACATCGCTACGTCGCCGATGCGCCCGTGAGAACCGCTTCGGCAACGGGCCCGCTTGCGGCCACCGAGGGCATGTTCCTGCGGTAGAAGGCCCGAAAGTCGCGGACCGAGGAGGTGTCAGGCTTGACCCACAAGTCGCGCTCGGGCGGATCCATCCAGTTGATGACGTCGAGGTCGACGTGGACGTTGCGCCGGATGATCAGCCAAAGCAGTCGAGCGAACGCATAGTCGACCGGCAGCGCCATCCGCCGTCTGCGGAGCGGGCGACGCACGACAACGCGCCATGTCCAGACGGTCTCGTTCTCTCGGATCGGCGTGACACCGAGCACCATCGTGAGCATGGGCGTTCGGCGATCGATCTCGGGTCCGTCTTGAGTGCGATACAGAGCGGTGCAAGGGCCCACCATCTCTGTGAACGCGTACGGGCGAAACAGCCGTTGGATCTTCGACGGGCCGCCCTCCTTCGGACGCAGCTGGAACTCGAAGATGTCGCCCTCGTTTCGCAGGATGGTGTACTCCAGCGGACCACTGGCGCGGTGGTTGTGCTCGAAGTGGTAGACGTCGGCGACGTGCTCGATGATCGGCAGTGGATCGCACCGACCGAGGTGCGCTTCGCCCTTGATAGTCAGAAATTCGCTGCGATCGTCGAAGTACGAGACATCGGGAAAGGGCTTGCTCGGTTCGGGCGTCCCATACCAGAACCAGATGTTCCCAGCGCGCTCAACGACGGGGACGGTCGGCTGGCACGCGCGTTCTGGGATCCGCTGCACCTGCGGCATGTGCTCGCACCGGCCTGACGTTCCGAACTCCCACCCGTGGTAGCCGCACACCAGGCGCTCGCCGATGACCTTGCCGGCCCGACCGAGGTCGGCTCCCATGTGGCAGCATTGGGCGCGGAGCATGCCGACGTCGCCGCGTCTCGTCCGAAAGAGTGCGTACCGCTGGCCCATGTACTCGACCGAACGCACCTGCCCGCGACGGAGATCTTCACCGAAGCTCGCCCAATACCAGCCAACCGGATACTCCATGGTGGACCCCCAGAACTTCGAGGGCCGAGCGGTGCGGCTACGGGCGCGCGAATCCTGACATCCACGTAAGCAACCGTCAAGGTCAATCGCGGCGGCGTACTCGACCGGGGTGCGGTGACCGAGCGCGATTTGGTGCCGTTGGCGGTTGTAGATCACCGGGTCGCGGAGAAGTGGGGGACCTGGGGTGAGAAGTCGATGTACGGCAAGAAGTACATGGGGATCATCCGCTCGGCGTTCGTCGTCGACGAGCAAGGCAAGATCGCGGCGGCTTTCTACAAGGTCAGCCCGAAGGACACCGTGCCGAAGGTGACCGCCGCGCTCGAGGGCTGAGCGTCACGCACCGACGGCGTGATAGCCGCCGTCGACGTGCACCATCTCGCCGGTCGTGGCCGGGAACAGGTCGGACAGCAGCGCGACACACGCGGCGGCCACCGGTTCCGGGTTGCGGATGTCCCAGCCGAGGGGCGCGCGCTCGGCCCAGACCGATTCGAACGCCTCGAACCCCGGGATGCTCTTCGCCGCCATCGTGCGCACCGGGCCGGCGGCGACCAGGTTGACGCGGATCCCCTGTGGTCCGAGCTCCCGGGCGAGATAGCGCGACACCGACTCGAACGCGGCCTTGGCCACGCCCATCCAGTCGTAGACGGGCCACGCCACGCGGTTGTCGAAGTCGAGACCGACGACCGACGCGCCCCGTCCCATCAGCGGCAGCGCCGCCTTCACGAGCGCCTTCAACGAGTACGCCGAGACCTGGATGGCGACGGCGACGTCGTTCCAGGGCGCGTCGAGGAAGCCGCCGCCGAGACACGACTCGGGGGCGAAGCCGATGGCGTGCAGCACGCCGTCGAGCCGGCCGCCGACTCGGTCGGCGAGACGGTCGAGGTCGTCGGGGTTCGACACGTCGAGCTCGACGATCTTCGGTTGCACCGGGAGGCGCTTCGCCGTGCGCTCGGTGAGGCGCATGACACGCCCGAACGAGGTGAGGACCACCTCGGCGCCCTCCTCTTGCGCGCGGCGAGCGACGGAGAACGCGATCGACGCGTCGTTGAGCACACCCGTGACGAGGATGCGTTTGCCGTCGAGCAGCATCGCGACAACCTAGCGAGCAGGCTGCCTAGAGGGGTGAGCTGGAGTGGCGGCGCGAGACGCCCTGCTCCCGCTTGGCCTCGAAGCGTGCGAGCGCGCTGGTGAGCGCCCGGCGCGTGTCGACCGGCGGGATCACCTCGTCGACGAACCCGCGCTCGGCGGCGACGTAGGGGTTGGCGAACCGCTCCTCGTACTCGTGCTCGAGATCGGCCTGGAGTCGGAGACGCTCCTCGGGATCGGCGACCGCGCGCAGGAGACGGCCGTGGAGGATCTGCACCGCGCCCGGCGCGCCCATCACGGCGATCTCGGCCGTCGGCCAGGCCGCGCACCAGTCGTTGCCGATCCCCTTGGAGTCCATGACGATGTACGCGCCCCCGAAGGCCTTGCGGATCACGACGCACAGTCGGGGCACGGTCGCGGCCGCGTAGGCGTGGACGAGCTCGGCGCCGTGGCGGATCATCCCGCGCCACTCGAGGTCCTTGCCCGGCTCGAACCCGGGCGTGTCGACGAACGTGACGAGCGGCAGGTTGAAGCAGTCGCACCACTGGACGAAGCGGGCCGCCTTCTCCGACGCCTCGATGTCGATCGTGCCGGCTCGCTGCTGCGGCTGGTTCGCCACGACGCCAACCGGGCGGCCGTCGAGGTGCCCGAGCCCGGTCACGATGTTGCTCGCGTGGCCGGCGCGCAGCTCGAGGAACGAGTCCGAGTCGAGCACGTCCTCGATGACGGTGCGCATGTCGTAGGACGCGTTCGGGCGCGCCGGCACGACCGTCGCCGCTCGCGTGCAGTCGCGATCGGCCGGGTCGTCCGCCACCTGGCGTGGCGGGTCGTCGAGGTGATGCGACGGGAGGTACTCGAGGATCGACGCGACGACGTCGCGCGCGGCGCGCTCGTCCGCGACGACGAAGGCCGCGACGCCGCTGCGCGTGCCGTGGTACGCAGCGCCGCCCAGGCCCCGGTGGTCGACCGTCACGCCGGTGAAGGCGCGCACCGTGTCGGGCCCGCTCACGTACGCGAAGGCCTCGTCGGTCATCACGACGATGTCGGCGATGCCGAGCAGCAGCGCGGGCCCCGAGACGCACGGGCCGTCGACGACCAGCAGCGTCGGCACGACGCCCGACGCGTCGGCCAGCGCCTTGGCGATGAGACCCCAGGCGTGGAGCGACGCGACCCCCTCACCCACGTCCGCGCCCGACGACGCGATCGTCCCGACGACGGGCACGCCGACCTCGACCGCGGTGCGGATCGCCTGCGAGAGCGTCTCGCCCTCGGGTGGACCGATCGCGCCGACGTGCTTGCCGCCACGGAGCGTGAACGCGCAGACCGTGCGCCCGTCGACCTCGCTGAGCGTCGCGGCCGCGGCGTCGCTGCGCCGTACGCCGAGCGGCACCGGCTCCATGGCGGCCGTCACACGCTCGGCGTCAGCACCAATGAGGCGTTGTGGCCTCCGAAGCCGAACGAGTTCGAGATGACCGGACCGCTCCCGATCTCGCGCACCGAGCCCGCCACGACGTCGAGGTTGATGTCGTCACCGAGCCGCTCGAAGTTCGCGGTCGGCGGGACGATGCCGTCGCGGATCGAGAGCATCGCCGCGACCGCCTCCGCGGCCCCGGCGCCGGCGATCATGTGGCCGAGCACGCCCTTGTTGGACGTGACGGGCGGCGGGTCGTCACCGAAGACCTTGTGGATGGCCTGAGCCTCGGCGACGTCGTTGAGATCGGTGGACGTGCCGTGCGCGTTCACGTGGCCGATGTCGGCCGGCGAGAGGCCGGCGTCGTCGAGCGCCTGCTGCATGCACGCCGCCGCGCCCGTGCCTCCGGGCGACGGTGCGGTGATGTGGTACGCGTCGGCGTTGCGGCCGTAGCCCGCGACCTCCCCGTAGATGCGTGCGCCGCGCGCCTTCGCACGCTCCAGCGTCTCGAGCACGAAGAACGCCGCGCCCTCGGCGATGACGAAGCCGTCACGGTCGGCATCGAACGGCCGCGACGCGTGCTCGGGATCGTCGTTGCGCGTGCTGAGCGCGGTCATGCGCGCGAACGCCGCCAACGTGATGGGGGTGATCGGGAACTCCGTGCCACCGGCGAGCACGACGTCGGCCGAGCCGTCACGTACGAGGCGCACGCCCTCACCGATCGCGTTCGTGCCCGCCGCGCACGCGGTGGCGACGCACAAGGCCGGTCCGGTCCAGCCGAAGCGCATGGAGATCACGCCCGCGGTCGCGTTCGGCATCATCATCGGTACGAAGAAGGGACTGACGCGCGACGCCCCCTTCGAGAAGAACGCCTTGCAGTTCTCCTCGAGCGTGCTCAGACCGCCGATGCCCGTCGCGGCGATGACCGCGCACCGATCGGGGTCGGTCGCGCCGAGATCACCGGCGTCGGCGAGCGCGTCGGCCGCGGCGCCGAACCCGA
>Ga0073934_10008443_pt1 | contig 13729 bp, 6 predicted proteins | sample LarsenN4metaG_FD_76834 | JGI IMG/M metagenome (GOLD analysis project Ga0073934, IMG submission 76834) | Hot spring sediment bacterial and archeal communities from British Columbia, Canada, to study Microbial Dark Matter (Phase II) - Larsen... ...
AGTACGATAGCCACAATAGCCAGGAATATGTGGGGGAACGTCGTGGCAAACATGACCTGGTTCTTGGTCGGCTGGCTCGCCGGTTGAGCCTGCGCGTACCCCCATTCAGACTTAGCCTGAATCCCGATCAGGCGATAGGATAGCGCTTGAAGCACGATTAAGGGATAAAGGGCGGTACTCATGAGATAAACCGCTATGCGCTTGAACCTTCCTCGTTGCTTTGTGGTGTGCCTCATGGTTTTTTCCTATTTTCCAGTTCTATTCTAATTCAAAGCTTGCGGGGATGGCAAATCAGTGAGCGCGGCTGAGGCCGCGCTCACTGATTGATCGTCCTGCCCGGCAAGATCCTGCTGCAGCCCCGCATCCGGGGTGGCAAGCCCAGGAACGTCGGGCGGCGGCTCCAGACTTGCCTCAGCCCCAGCCAAAAAGCCGGCGCAGGAGCTTGCCCGTCCGTCCCTTACGTTTGCGAGGGTGTTGGTTTGATACCTCAATTTCCTGCTCGACCTTTTGTAACTCGGCCTGCAGCGCTTTCAATTTTTGGCCGTACTCAAAGGGTTGGGCTAAAATAGCCTGGTGTTCTGCCACCTGGTTGGTCAGGTCCGCCTTGGCCGCCAGCAGCCCGGCATCTTTAACCGGTTCATGCTGGATTAAGGCTAGTTCAGACTGGGCCCGGTCCAAGGCCCGCTGTGCCTCGCTACGCCTATTTTCGTAAACGCGCTCGAGCGCCTGGTAGCGTTGAAGTTCCAACTGGAGCTTGACTCGCTTCTCGACGATCGGGTTGCCGCTGGCCATGGCCTTGACGGTGGCGTAGTCGACGTGGACCAGATCGATATCATCACAACGGTCAATCTCCCCTTTCAGGGCCTGGTCGGCCGATAACGCTTTGCGTTCGACCGTTTGCCAGCGGTACTGATCAAAACTTCCGGCCGTCACGTAAACCGAGATCCCTACCTCCGGGCAAAGATTGCCCTGACGGACGATCCGGCCCTCTCTTTGGATCACTTTGCGTGGGGTCCAGGGCACATCGAGATGGTGCAACCAGGCCAGCCGCAGCTGGAAGTTGGCGCCCTCGCCCCCGATATCTGAAGAGGCCAGCAGAAAGCGGATTTTCCCGAGGTTGACCTGGTCAAAGAGACGCTGTTTAGCCTCAGGCGTCTTGGCGTCGTGAATAAAGGCGATTTGGGCTTCCGGAACGCCGCCTCCAACGAGTTTGGACTTGATATCGTCGTACAGATTAAATCCCTTTTTCGGGGTTGACTGATCTAAAAAGATGACCTGGGCCAGGTCGTGTTTTCCCGGCGCGCCGGGGAGAGATATCCCTGTCGTCTGGCGATAGATATTCAGGGCGTCGGCGACCAGCAGGTTGACTTTCGAGCCCGGATCATCCGGGGCCGCCGGATCCACCAGGCGGAAATCGAGGCCGGCGGCATTCAGGTCGCCGGCGATCTTTAAGAAGTTGTCTTCCTGGGGCGACACCTCCCGCGCCCGCACTCGGGCGGCCCGGTCGTCGCAGGCTTGCATAAACTGGCGCAGCCGGTTTGACATGGGCGAAGCCACGATCTTGGGGGGTAACTTTTTAGGCAGGGGGATGTCTAGTTTGTCTGGATCCAGTTGAACATCGGCCACTTCGCTAAAGAGGGTTGAGAGCTGCCTGACGTTCTGGAATGAGGCGAAGCGGGTGGTCTCGCGGTAGCCTCCGCCAAATGGGGCCAGCTCCAGAATACTCATTGGCCGGGCGAATTGGGCCGACCAGGCATCAAAATGCTCGAGCCCTAGACGCTTGAGCCGTTTGGGCTGCAGGAAGCGCTGCCAGGTGTACATCTCGGCAATACTGTTATCGAGCGGCGTGGCCGAGGCAAAACAGATATTGCCGGACTCGTTGTCGGTCAGCTCGATCTTATGGCCGCAGTGGCGGCAGGCCTCACCCTCGCCGATAAACTTGCCGCAGCGGTCGCAGCGCTGCTGCAGGTAGCGGGCCTTCATCAACATGGCAAAGGCGCGGGCACTGCCTTTGGGGTTGATGCCGGCCACCCCCTGTTTGCGGGTCGGGAACTCGAGATTTTTATAGCGGTGCGCCTCGTCCAGATAGAGCTGGTCGATCCCCAGGTCTTCCCAGGTCAGCCGCACCTGGCGGTGGGAGGACGGTTGGAGGAGCTCGGCCAGCTTATCGGCCCGCCGGTCCCGGGCGGCTTGTAAGAGTTTTCGCTTGCGGCTAGCGCTGGCCGGCAGGCGGGCCAGGGTCTGGTCATAATGGTCGATGTGAGCCCTGATAAACTCGATCTCCGTTTCCCGGCGCAGTTCGATCCTTTCTGAGGCGGAGTGGGTCATAATGATCGCGTCGTATTCGTCGGCGTTGGCGATCTTTGACATCGTCTCGTTGAAGCGGGCCGGGCTCAGGTCACTGCTGGTGATGACCAAGAGTTTGGCCTGGGGATAAGCCCGCCTGAAATCTTCGGCATGGCCCACGGCGCGATGGTTCGGGACCAGGTGTAACACCCGTTTGCGTTTGCCCAGCCGGCGCAGTTCCTGGCCCGAGACGATCATGACCAGGGTTTTGCCCGCGCCGGTGGCGTGGACCAGGAAGCTGTTGTGCCGGCCGTCGTTATCCAAAATCCGGCAAATCGCGTCCTTTTGGTGGGCGCGAAGGTGGATCTGGTCGCTTAGCCCCGGCAGGTGATTGAGATGGGCGCCGTCAAAGCGCGGGCGGACGGTCACATTGAACCGGTCGTTGAAGCGCCGGGCCAGCCGCTCCGCCCGGGCCGGCTGGGCCCAGAGCCACGCCTCGAACGCCTCTTTTAGCTTCTTTTGTTTGTCCCTGGCTTCGTAGGTTTCATCCAGGTCGGTCTGGCCCCGGCGGGTCACCGTGGGTTCTTTGCCGTTGAGGGCTTGCTCGAGCAGATCGACCGCATCGACATATTTTGTCCCCCAGCGCCTGGTGTTGGCCTCGGAGCGCGCCCTCTTTTTTCGAAATCGTTCGGTTGGATAAACGATCCAGCGGGCCAGGTCGGGCAGATAGTCAACGTTCAGGTCGAGGCCTAAACTGTGAGCGAACTGTTCGATATATTCCTCGGGGATCCAGCCCGCTCCTAACGGGGCCGCAATCTCGCCTGGCTTGAGCTCCGGGGGCTGGAGGGCGCGCAAAGCCGCCACATTGGCCGCAAAGGCCGGATCGACCGCGGCGGCCGCTTCGGCCTCCCGCAGCTTGGCCCGCAAGTTGCCGGAGAGGTAGGCGCCGGCCGTCTGCCAGCTGTGGCTGCGCGGGTCCTTGAAGGCCAGGCCGGTTGCACTGAGATGGTGCTGGGCCTGGGGGATACTCACCCCGCTGCGCGCCGCAATTTGCGGCCAATCCAGCGTCCCAGTCTCCTTAAGGACCTGACCAAAGACGCAGGCCAGGCAGATTCCACGGTTGCCGGTGAATCGTCCGCACTGGCTGCAGTGAGATTCTGATCTTCCTCCGGTTCCGCTGTCTCCAGAAGCGCGGTCCGGTCCAGCGGATCTATCTCCAGATCCGCCTCGGCTGGCATGAGGGCCCATTCCTCCCGGACCAGCTCCCAGGCCATCCACGGCTCCAGCCGGTGCTGCCGGACCAGCTGCTCCATGGCGGTCAAGGTCAGCTGGACGGCGGTTTGAAGCGCCTCCTCCAGATCGTGGTTGTTCTGGAGCCGCTTGAAGGTAACGGGCCGGTAGGTCTGCCAGTGAGCCCGGACCCGCTCCAGAAGCTCGGCTTCGCCGGGAAAGCCGGCCCTTTTTTCGTTTTTTGATGGGGTCATCGTGAATGATCTCCTGGATAGCGGCCGCGCGGCCGGCATAGCCGAGACACCGGCTGGAGGATGGGGCGACGCCGCCGGCGCGGGCGGCGCCGGCAATCCGTTGGCTGTTGGAGTCGCAGCTCATCGGTCGATGCTCGTAGAGGAATGGGTCATCATCTGGTTACCTGAAGGTTCGCCTTTAAGCCGAAGGGTTAACTTCGCGGGCTGGGGCAACCTGCAGTGGAGGAGTGGGTTGCCGCTCCGCCTTTAGGATTTCCAGCCCTTTTTGTAAGGCCATCTCTTGACCCAGGGCCGGCAGAATCGTCCGAATGACGGCCCGTCCCTCAGCGGGAACGTCGTAATAAACCACGCCCAGAGGGCCGTCAACTTTTCCAATATCCTGGTAAAAAGGTAGGGGCGTCCCGCCCACCAGTCCTGCCAGGGCAGCTTCGGCAAGCTCCAGCCCCTGATAATCTTTTTGCAGCTGAATTGCGGCCACTTTTCGTGCCGGGTCCTTAAGACTCGCCACGATCTTATTCAGCTGGGCTTTGGTCGCTTTAACCTGCTGCCACCCCAGGTAAGTGGCAGCTAGCAGGCCGGTCACCATCCCGGCGTAGCTCAGCTTTTGGGCCAGCGGCGCCTGTTTGAGACCGCCAGCCCGGGCCAATCCCGCCTTCAATCGTGAGCCGGTGAGGAGCGCGGCTAAAGATTGCTGGCCGATAAGCCCAAGCTCATCCTGGTGATCGCCCAACCAGCGCCGGGCCCGATCAAGGCGGCCGGCCATCTCTTCGTGAGCGTTGGCTTCGGGCGCCGGCGAGACATAAAGGGCCAGACGGTTGCGCAGCGCGATCTCGTGCCCTAAACGGGGCTCGATCGCCTGGAGGGTGCATTGCCCGGCCGCCTGGTCGTAGACAAGCAGCCCTGCCTCGCCTTGAACGATCCAGCTATCTCCGGTCAACCGGCTATAGTCGGCTGCCCGGCCGAACATCTTTTTTAGGTTAGCGACGCTGATCTGGCGGCCAGTCAATGTTTCCTGGAGCTCGAGGGCGGCCTGTTGTCGCTGCTCATCCTTGAGCCAGCCGGCGATTTGCCGTAAGCCCGCCTCGGCCGCCGCTTCTTTTTCGGCACGCCTGTGGGCGATCGAACCGGCGACCATGGCTGCGATGGCGCGCCCCGGCGCCAGCAGCGCCTGGCCCCTCCGGCAGGCAAAGTGAGTAAACTTACTGGCCAGGCGCGGAATGGCGCCGGCCGGTCCGGCTGCCTGGGCAATTTTATTTTGATCGGTTTCACACGACATGGGAAGGGTTCCTTTCAGCCAGGGCTCGGGTCAGGCAGCGGACCGCTTCAGGCGCCGGCCCAAGCCGGCCTGGTTAGCCGGGAGACCGAGTCGGAGTGAACCGCCAGGGCTTTGGGCAGCGCCGCCGTTTGCTGAGGGTGTCCTAAGATCAGGATGAGGGGATCCTGGCGATCTTCGTCCCAACCGATGTTGATGATCGATAAGCCAATCAGCTGCGGGCCGAGGGCCCTCATATCAGGTAGGTGGAACGCCTGACCGCAGTGGGGACACAAAATCGGCAGGACATAGCCATTTTGAAAGACGAGCGAAAAACCGGGCTCGCTGCTGAGCGCCGTGATCGGCGTCTGTTCAAGATGATCGCTCAGAAAGGTACCGGTGCAAATATGTTCGCGATCGAGCTCGATGAGTGGCAACCGGTCGTGAGCGCACAAAAAGGTTTCGCGGTAATTGAGACAGAGCGCTTCCTTCTTTATGGGTTCACGCGCCGGGCTCCAGCGGCGGTTACCTGGCGAAGATTCCTCAAGCCGGGCCAGGTAGGGCAGGTTCAACCGGAGGATCCGGGACAGGTTATACAGAAACTGCTCCGCGCCCTGCCGTTCCATTAATCGGGCTGCCGCCCGAATCCAGGCTCGGTCAGAAAAGAGCATGGGGTAGGCGTAGATGGGCTGGGGTAAACGAGGTTGCGCGGCGATGTCGGGAACCCAAAAAGGGAGTTTGCCGGCGTCGCAGACGGGGGGGACAAGCAAGTGATGAGACTGTTTGTTCATAAGACGATCTATTTCCTTTGGGGTTTGGTTAATTTTTGGTAGAAGGGACTACGGCCAACATGCCGCCCACCGTTCCCACCAGAGCGGCAATCAAAGAGCCGATGAGGCCGTAGATCAGGAAAGCCCCACCGACTCGCGCCGTTAAAGCCAGGACCATTTCATCAAGCCCAAAGGCGGCGGCTGTGGCTAGGTGTCCGGGAGTCAGGTGGCGAACGACATTTTGGCCAAAATCATGCATCACAAAACCGGCGGCCGCGATCAGCATGGCCATATTTCCGCCATGAACCCCGGTCCAGAAGCCGGCCGTCCAACCGATTTCGCCGGCGCTTTGGTATGGGTGGGGCGAAGTGACCGGGCCGGCAATGCGGACGGCCAGTATCCCAGTCGCGAGAAAAACCGCCAGAAAACTCGGGATCACCCAAAGCGCCATCGGGCCGGGGCTAAGGCTCGTGAGGAGGAGTGGAAAGAGGCCTGCCGCGCCAAAACTACTGGCTCTGGCGGTCACCAAGAAGCGCCGGGTCCTAGATAGCCCGGGGCGTTGCGGCGCCGGTTGTTCTGCTAAAAAGATCTGAACCGGTTGGCGATGGTGGCAAGGATAGTTTCTGATTGAAGCAATATTCATGGCGATGAAACCTCCCATCAATACGTCGGCCGGGGCGGCAACTGGTCCGCCCCAGGCGTACGATAATGATTTACCGAGCCGGGCGTGAATGCTTCGGCGGCGCCAATCACCGGCCCCGTAATATTGTTGTAAATTGAGCCGCTTTTTTCGTGACTTTCCAGGACTCCACCGTAGCTGGTCCCGGTATGGGCCGAGTCCACCTGGACGTAGATGACCGATCCGGCCGCAATTGGGCTGGAAAAATGGCTCAGGCCGGGCCAGTAATAGGCGCCGCCGGTGCTTAGGGTCAAGGTCTCGCCAGGGTCTAATGGCAAGGCGGAGCGGGTGACGCCCCAGACCAGGCCCTGGGTCGAGACTTTTTGCCAGACTTGGTTGACGCTGGTTGGGGCCGGATGAGGGTTGATGTAGGCGTCAACCCAGAATTCCTGCTCCGGCCGGACCGGGCCGGCGCCGATGTTTTGAATGACGACCTGGATCCCGGCGGCTGCCACCTTGATCTGCTGGATGATCAGGTCAGGCTCTCCAGGGGAACCGTCCCCGGCGATCACCAGTGGCAGGTAGATCTTGTTTTTTGCCTCCGGCGCTTCAATCTGGAAAGCTTGCGGCAGGGTATCATTCTGGGTGTCAGGGTTGATGACGGTGATACTATAGATTCCGGCCGCAAAATTGGCCGGGACCACGACCTTGAGGCTGCTGGCTGAGACGTAGGTTACCTTGCCGGGCGCCTGACCGTTCAATTTGACCTGGCTGATCGGGACAAAGCCCGTTCCGGTCAGGGTCAGGGTGACAGTGGTGCCGAGGCTGGCCCTAACCGGATCAAGGCTGATAAGGTCGACCGGCGCCAGAAATCCCACCGTCAGGGCAAAGGGTTTGGTGTATCGCTCACCATCTGACCGGATGACCGTAATATCGTATAAACCGGGCGGCGTCGCCGCCGGCAGGATGATCTGCAAGGTCTGAGTACTGACAAAGGTGACCGGGGTAATGACCTCCGTCCCGATCTTTACCGCCATCGGGGACAGGTAGCCTGTTCCGTGCAAGGTGATCGGCATCGGCTGGACGCCGCTCACCCAGGCTGGCGCAATATGGGTCAAGGTCAGGGGAATGTCGCTATCGATATAATCCGGCGTCCCATCGCCATCGGCATCGTCCGCGCCCTCCGCGCGGTCGGGCAGCCCATCGTCATCACTGTCTTCATCGATATAGTTCGGGAGGCCGTCTCCGTCTGGGTCACTCGGACCTTCCTCGGCGTCGGGAATGCCATCCCCGTCGCTGTCTTCATCGTCGCTATTGGGTAGGCCGTCTCCGTCAGGATCGCCGCTTCCTTCCTCGATATCCAAAATGCCGTCGCCATCCGTATCGGCCCAGGGCGGCCGCACCGTCAGGCTGAACACCTCGGTTGCGGACGCGCTCCCGTCACTGACCATGAGGCTGATCAGTGTCGTTCCTGATAGGCCCGGCGTCGGTCGAAGAGTGACGGCCCGGGCCGCGCCCCCACCGCCAAAGATGATGTTGGCCGGGGTCACGAGGGCAGGGTCCGATGAGCTGGCCGTCACGGCCAGGTTGCTGGCCGGCGTCTCGACGTCGTGAATGGTAAATGAGATCGCCCCTGTCGGGAGGCTGTAAACCGCCGCTTGATCCGGGATATCTGACAGGGTCGGCGGATCGTTGACCGGGCTGACGGTTAAGACAAAGGCGGTGCTCGCCGAGTGTTGGCCATCGCTCACGGTGATCGTGATCGTGGCGCTGCCGGACCTGTTGGCGGCCGGGCTGATTGTGACGCTCCGGTTCGGGCCGCTCCCGCCAAACCCGACCTGGGCCGCCGGCGCGAGCGCGGGGTTTGACGAACTGGCGCTTAGGGTTAGCTCGGCAGCCGGCGTTTCAGCATCGCCGACGGTAAAAGGGATCGGGCCAATGGGAACGTCCTCAGCCGTGACCTGATTGGTCATTGGGGATAGGGTCGGAGTGTCGTTGACCGGGCTGACAGTCAGGGTAAAGGTGGCGCTGGCCGTCAGAACCGCGTCGCTGACCATGATTGTGATCAAGGTCGCCCCATGCTGGTTAGGCGCCGGTGTGAGCGTCACCGTCCGCTGGGCGCCGCTGCCACCAAAGGTGATGCTACTCACCGGGATCAGGCCCGGCTGGGAGGATGAGGTCGTGAGGCTCAGGCTGCCGGCCGGGGTTTCGGCATCGCCGATGGTGAAACCGACCGGGCCGGCCGGGACATCTTCGACGGTCACCTGATCGTCAATCGGGGACAGGATCGGGGCGTCGTTGACCGGCCTGACCGTCAAGGTAAAGGCGCCGGTCGTGACGGCGGTTCCATCGCTGAGGGCAATGGTGATCAGCGTGGAACCATATTGATTGGCGGCCGGCGTCAGGGTCACTTTTCGACTGGCGCCGCTGCCGCTAAAGACGATATGGGCGGCGGGGATCAGGTCGGGGTCGGCGGCGCTGCCCGATAGCTTTAGCTCGTCTGGATCCGTTTCGAGGTCATCAATGGTAAAGCTGACGGGCCCGGCAGCCGCATCCTCGTCCGTGGACTGATCGGCGATCGGGAAAAGAGACGGAGGATCGTTGACCGGGCCGACCGTGAGCACAAAGCTCTCCGAGGTCGTCTCCTGGCCATCCCCGACCGTCAGGCGAATCGTGACGCTGCCGGAGCGGTTGGCCGCGGGGCTGACGGTCAGGGTGCGCTGGGCGCCGCTGCCGGCCAGGACAAGATTCTCGGTCGGAACAAGGCCAAGATCAGAGGAACTGGCGCTGAGGGTCAGGCTACTGGCCGGCGTTTCGGCGTCACCAATCGTAAAGTGGATCGGCCCGGCCACGGTATCTTCGTCGATGGTGCGATGGGCCATATTTGAAATCGTGGGCGGATCATTGATCGGGTGGATGGTTAAGCGAAAGGTTTCTAGCGTAGAGGCGCTGCCGTCGCTCACGAAAAGCGTGATGATCACGCTGCCGTACATATTGTTGGCCGGGCTGAGGGTCACGGTCCGGTGGGCGCCGCTGCCGCCAAAAATGATATTTTCGACCGGGACCAGGCCCTCATCCGAGACAGCGGCCGAGAGGATCAGGCTGCCGGCCGGGGTTTCGATATCGCTCAGGCTAAGGCTGATGGGGCCGGCGATTCCATCCTCGTCGATGGCTTGATCGGCGATCGGGGAGATTAGCGGGGCGTCGTTGACCGGGTTGACGGTTAGCGTAAAGCTTCTGGAGGTCACTGCTATGCCATCACTGGCGCTCAAGGTCATGATCGTGCTGCCATACATCTGCGCGGCCGGAGTGACCGAAACCGTTCGATTCGCCCCGCTGCCCCCAAAAACGATGCCACTGGCCGGAACCAGGGCCGGGTCGGCCGCGCTCCCGGTTAGGATCAGGCCGGCCGGCGCGGTCTCGACATCGCCGATCGTGAAGTGGAGCGGGCCGGTCGTGGTATCTTCGTTGATCGTCTGGGGGCCGATATCGGACAGGGTTGGTCCGTCGTTGACCGGCGCCACGGTCAGCCAAAAATTATCGCTCTGCGTCGCTGCGCCATCGCCAACGGTAACGGTAATAAGCGCGCTGCCGGCCATGTTGGCCGCCGGGGTGAGGGTCACCGTCCGGTTGGCCCCGCTGCCGCCAAACCTGATACCGGTCACTGGCGCCAGGCTTGGATTTGACGACGACGCGGTTAGGCTCAAGCTGTCGGCCGGCGTTTCGATATCGCTAATCGCGAAGGCGATTGGGCCGGCCGGGATATCTTCGGCCGTGGTCTGGTCGGCGATATCGGTCAGCGTCGGGCCGTCGTTGACCGCGCTTACGGTCAGGCTAAAGGCGGCGCCGGTCTGGTTGGCCCCGTCGCTGACGGTGACGGTCAGCGTTACGACTCCGAATCGATTGGCCGCCGGCGTAATCGTGACGCTGCGCGTCGCGCCGCTGCCGCCAAAAAGGATGTTCTCAACCGGAACCAGGCCCGGGTCGGAGGAAGCGGCCGTCAAGGTCAATCGGTCGGGCGGCGTTTCGACATCGCCGATCTCAAAGCTGATCGGGCCTACCGGCGTGTCTTCGTCGGTCGATGGGTTCTCGATCGCTGAGATCGCCGGCGCGTCATCGATCGCGGCGACGGTCAGGGTAAAGCTCTGGCTCACGCTCGCCTGGCCATCGCTGACCCGGATGGTAATGACCGCGCTGCCAAACTGGTCCGGCGCCGGCCGGATCGTAACGGTCCGGGCCGCGCCGCTGCCACCAAAGACAATATCGGCCTCTGGAGCCAGGGCCGGATCGGAGACGCTGGCCGCGAGGGTCAGGTCAGCCGCCGGCGTCTCGACATCCCCGACCGTAAAACTGATCGGGCCGGCCGGGACATCTTCAGCCGTGGTTTGATCGGCCAGCCCAGACAGGGTCGGGAGATCGTTGACCGGACTTACGGTGAGTGTAAAGGCGGCGCTTGTAACCTCCGTTCCGTCGCTGACGCTGATTGTAATCACGGCGCTGCCGGACATGTTGGCCGCGGGCAGGAGGCGAACCGTCCGGCCGGCGCCGCCCCCGCCAAAATGGATATGAGCGTCCGGGACCAGTGCCTGGTTGGAAGATCGACCGGTTACGACAAGGCTGCCGGCCGGACTCTCATAATCGCTGATGGTAAAACCGAGCGGGCCCGCCGGGACATCTTCGGCCGTCGTCTGGTCGGCGAGGCCGGAGATGAGGGGCGCGTTATTCAGCAGGCTGAGCTTGGCGACGACCGCTTCGCGCGGCGCGGCAGCCGTCGGATCGTAGGCGCCGGGGGTCGTGGGAAAGCTGCCATAGGTCTGGCCGGCGATAAAGGCGTCGGCGCTGCCGGTCAGGGCGATGGCATTTGCATCCTCAGAATTGGCGCCGCCGATAAAGGTGCTGTAGAGCAGGCCGGCGCCGTTACCCCTGAGGCGGGTCACAAAGATGTCGTTTCCGCCGCCGTGGAGGGCGTCATAGGCGCCGGGGGTGGTCGAAAAGTCGCCGCTCTGGGTAAACCCGGTGACGGCCGACTGGCGCTGGCCGTCAAGATCGATGGCCAGGGCCTTATCCATCCCGGCCCCGCCCAGATAGGTACCGTAAAGTAAGTGGGCCCCGGCGGCGTCGAGGCTGGCCACAAAGCCATCGATGTTGCCGCTATAGCCGGTATCGTAGGCGCCGGCGCTGACGGGCAGGTTGGCGCTCGAGGTCGTCCCGGCAACGTGGGCTTCGCCGGTTGCCTCGACCGCCAGGCCGTAGCCGGTCTCATCGCCGGCGCCGCCCAGGAAGGTGCCGTAGCTGAGACCCGACCCGGTGGTGTTTAACTTGAGCACAAAGGCGTCAACCCCGCCGTTACGGGTCAGATCATAGGCGCCGCCGGTCGCCGGGAAGGTGAGGCTGGCGGTGGCGCCCGTCACATACGCATGGCCGCCGGCCATCACGATATCGCGGGCCTCATCCAGCGCCGCCCCGCCCAGGAAGGTACTGTAGATAAGCCCCGTCCCCGCCGCGTTAAGCCGGGTTACAAAGGCATCGCCGCTACCGTTGTAAGTCGAGTCATATGCCCCGGGGGTCGTCGGGAAACCGGAGCTGTAGGTCAAACCGGCGACCACCGGCTGGAGGCTGCCGTCGATATCGATGCCGTAAGCGTATTCATCCCCGGCGCCGCCCAGATACGTGCTGTAGAGGAGATTGGCGCCGGTGGCATTCAGTTTAGCGACAAAAGCGTCGCTATCGACGCCCAAGTGGCTCGGATCAAAGGCGCCGGCGGTCGTCGGAAAATCGGCGCTCTGAGTAAAACCGGTCAGGTAAACGTTTTGGCTGCCATCAATGGCCAGGGCATAGCCGTGATCCTCGCCGGCGCCGCCGAGGTAGGTACTGTATAGGAGTGTGGCGCCGGCCGGGTCCAGCTTGGTCACAAAGACGTCGCTGCCAAAGGGGCTGGCCGCAGTATCGTACGCGCCGGCGGTCGTCGGAAAATTGGCGCTGGTGGTCGAGCCGATGATGTAGGCGCTGCCCTCCGGGTCAACCACGATATCGTGGCCAGCCTCATCACCGCTGCCGCCCAGGTAGCTGCTATACAGGAGAACCGGGTCGATCACGAGCGGGAGATCCGGGTTGTAGGCGCCAATCTTGAAACGAACCTGCCGGTCGGCAGAGAGGACAAACTTCCCTTCGATGAGCTGGCGGGCGCCGTCAAATTCCTGATAAATGATGGGCGCGCTTTTTTGGATCACCTGGCCACCCGGCAGGGTTAGGTGCAGGTCGCCGGCCGAACTGAGTTCCATCGCCTCCAGGCCGTCAAAGGCCAACCCGATCCGGCCCGGATCGGCTCCTGGCGACACCACAAAGTCATATTCGAGGTGGCGCTGATTACCGTAGAGAGCCAGGTCGATCCCCGGCCAGACCTCTTGATACCGGACTTGCCCAAAGTGGGGCAGATCGCTCTGCCACTGCTCACAACTGCGGCCGGTAAAATAGTGGCTGTGACCCGGCTGCGGATCAACTCCGATCATCACCGGCTGGCGGCTCGCTTCGATCAGTGACATCTTTACCACAGACAGACGGCCCGTTTCAGAGTCTCCGGGAGAAGCCGGGTGGTCACTAAGCGTCATCGTCACGCCGGATGGGGTCAGAAAGATGCTATAGCCTGCCCCCCGGGCGATAAACTTAACCTCCGGATCGGTTTGGCCGTGGTTGGCCTCGAAAAACAAAGGCAAATTCGGGTAAGCCGCCGCTATACGATCGGTTTCAGCTAACGCCGCGCCGGTTATTCCGACGGGGATCACGAACAAGCTGGTCAAAACCAGGATTTGAATGAGAACTCTTATGATCGTCATTTTCGTCTGGGTGGAGCGAAATCCTGTGAACATCGAACTTATCCTCTCAATAACAAGGCCGCAACCCTCTCGCCAGAGCAAGCCTGCTTGGCGAAAGGGTTGCGGCCGGTTTTGCCGCTGGGGTGCAGGCCGCACCGCCCTCAACGGCGACAGTGATGAAAGGCTAAAACTTCAGCTTTCGTCTGGTGAATACTCCATATCGCTCAATCTGGCCTGGTAGCTTAAGGACAGCTTGCACCTTCTTTAACCCTTGGCCGTGAGGATTCTGCCCAGGCTTCAATAATGATTTCCCTAAACCACTGTAGATCAGCGCGATACAGAGTGATGATGCGGCTGATCGTGCGCAATTCTCGACGAGTGAACTGTTGGACGGGGCGGGTCCAGTCGAACCTGACCAGAAGCGCAGCGACAAACTCAGCTTCTTCCTTAAAATCATAAGGTCCGGCCAAACTTTGCCGGGCGCGTTTATAGTAGATATACCACTC
>Ga0073934_10008445_pt1 | contig 13725 bp, 4 predicted proteins | sample LarsenN4metaG_FD_76834 | JGI IMG/M metagenome (GOLD analysis project Ga0073934, IMG submission 76834) | Hot spring sediment bacterial and archeal communities from British Columbia, Canada, to study Microbial Dark Matter (Phase II) - Larsen... ...
GCCCGGAGCTCCGCTTGCTCCCCTCTCCCACCGCGTGGGAGAGGGGCTGGGGGTGAGGGCCGCCAGTGGAAGGGGGTGTTGCCACGTGCGCCTGCCCTCCGTGACCAGTTGCTCCCCTCTCCCACCGCGTGGGAGAGGGGCTGGGGGTGAGGGCCGCCAGTGGAAGGGGGTGTTGCTAGGTGCGCCTGCCCTCCGTGACCAGTTGCTCCCCTCTCCCACCGCGTGGGAGAGGGGCTGGGGGTGAGGGCCGTCAGTGGAAGGGGACGTTGTCACCTGTTTGTTGGAGGGTGTGAGCTATGAATAAAAAGTATATATTGTTCGGGTTTACCGTCTTCTTTTTTTATACCTCGATGCTACCGGCTCTTCTTCCCCGGATGGGTCCCACTTTGACGCAGGCTGAAGAAAATTGGAAAGAAGCTTATCTGCAGGGGCAGAAGCTCCTTGTGGCTGGGAAATGGGAACAGGCCATCCGCTTCTTTGAGGCGGTCCTAAAAGTCAAAGATCGAGACGATAAGTCCGTCCGCCTGTATGGGATGGGGTTTGGTTATTTTCCACATAGAGATAAAGGCATTGCCCACTATCAGCTAGGCCAGTGGGAAGAGGCGATCAAGGAGCTGAGGATATCTATCCAGCAATCGAAGTCGGACCAGGCCGTCCAATACCTTGACCTGGCTACGAAAGCCCTTGAAAAATCTCAACAGGAGGAAGGTTCCCAGGCCTCCGAAGGCGGAGACTGGAAGGAGTTTTATCTTCAGGGTCTGGGGTTTATGGACTCCCAGCGTTGGTCCGATGCGGTCCGCGCCTTTGAGAAAGCGCTTCAGCTTAAGGATAAAGAGGACGAATCTTTAAAACTGTACGGGATGCGGTACGGGTACTTTCCGCATCGGGAAAAAGGGATCGCCCACTACAGGTTGGAGGAGTGGGAGTCAGCCGTTCGGGAGTTGGAGACCTCTCTGGCCCAGGTCCCCTCGGCCAGAGCCTCTGAATATCTGGATCTGGCGAAAAATAAAAAGGTGACCTTAGATACTCCCTCCATCTTCAGGGGGAACTGGTGGAATCATTACGAACGTGGAACCCTTCTGGCCGAGAAAGGCGCCTGGGAACAGGCCATCGACGACTATCGGCAGGCCCTGTCGAAGCAGGATAAGGGCCTTAAAGACGCCTTCCGGGTTCGAACCTACGGCTTGCGTTTTATAGACTATTTCCCCCATCGAGAGCTGGGAGTGGCTTACTATGAAACCGGACAATTTGAAAAAGCGGTTCGGGAGTTGGAGGCCTCCCTGGCGATGACCTATACGGCCAAAGCTGCCTTCTTCCTGAACCAAGCCAGAAAAGAGCTTTTGAAGACTTCTGCAGCGGATCGAAAGCCTCCCCGTATCACGATTTCAACGCCTTCCCAAAATCAGATTACAAATCTTTTTTCGGTAGAGGTGGCCGGCGTGGTAGAAGATGAAAATTTTGTCTCAGCCGTTTGGGTCAACGACCGGTTACTTTTCATAGAACTGGCTGAAAAGAAAGTCCCCTTCAGCCAGACGATCCCGTTAACCCTGGGTGAAAATAGAATTACGGTCGCTGCGGCGGACCTGGCGGGAAATAAAACCTCTAAAACCCTCACCCTGAAGGTAGACCGGGAGGGCCCTACGATCGTTCTGGATAATTTTGCAGACGGCGAGGTTGTAAAAACTCCTCAGATCACCCTGAAGGGTTTGCTTACGGATGATACGGGGGTGATCGAATTAATCATCAATGGAGAGACCCTACCGATCCGACGAGGAATGGATGTAGAATTCAGCCGAAAGTTGAATCTCCGAAAAGGGGAGAATTCCATTAAGGTCCGGGCCAAAGATGCCGTCGGAAATACCACCGAAGACGTGATCCGCCTGATCCACGACCCGGCCCTCCCGGAACCCAAGATCAAGAAAACAGAACGTTCGCCAGACGCTCCGTATGCTGAAGGGTTTGATTTACAGAAAGCCCAGGACGAAGGGACGGGGGGGGGGAGTAAAAAGTGGGGGGGTAACGGGACTTGGAAGGCTCAAAAAGTGGCCGCCCACTGGCCGATTACGGAACCCAAAGATTTGAGAGCTGCGGCGGAAAAGGCCGAAGAGAGCCCCAAAGAGGCTCCTTCCGGTACGCGCCCCCCCCTTGTGAAGTTGAAGGATCTGGAGGACGAACAGACGGTCTTTCTTGAAAAGTTTTTTATCGAAGGGAAGGCTGTGGCTCTGGGATCCGCTCAGGTGGATGTGGTCCTGATCAACGATGAGCCTCTCGAAACCAAGCCAGGTAAGAGCCTCATATTCAGTTACCTGGTTGAATTGAAGGAGGGAAAAAACCTTTTTACCATTACCGTCATCGATACTCAAGGTAACCAGACGGAAAAGAAACTAAACATTATCCGACAAATCCCCGCAGTCAACCAGATAGGATCGAGGATGTCCCTAGCGGTTTTTCCCTTTGAGCAAAAGGGCCCGGCCGCCGAACTGGCCGGCCTGGTCTACGATACCTTAATTAATGCTTTTATCGAGCAAGAACGGTTTAAAATCGTCGGGCGAAAAGAGGAACTGCAGGCTGCGTTAGAGGAGTTAAAGCTAAGTCAGACGGGACTGGTCGACGAGTTGACGGCTGTAAAGCTCGGAAAAATTGTAGCCGCCGAAGCGGTCATCATCGGTAGCGTCGCCATCACCGACAAACATATCGAGGTGGTGGCCCGCCTGGTCAACACCGAGACCATCGAGATTATGGCCTCAAAAGTCGTCTACGATGAGCATCAACCCGATACCCTCCTTGAGAAGATCAACTTCCTGATGGAAGGCCTGGCCTTGAAGTTTAAACAGGAATTCCCCCTGATGGAAGGGGCGATCATCAAGGTAGAGGGCTCTGTAATTACCGTCGATCTCGGCATGGCGCAACGAATACGGAAAGATATGAAATTTATCGTCTTTCAGGAAGGGGAGGTGCTCAAGCATACGGTGACAGGGAAAATCCTGGGAGCCGAAACGCAGCAGTTGGGGGAGGCTAAAGTGGAACAGGTCTTCGAGAATTTCTCCAAGGGGCAGGTGATCGCTACCCTCTCCCCCGACAAGGCCATCAAGCCGTTAGATAAGGTAATTACCAAGTAATGCAGGTTAAAAGGATTGACGGAACTTCCGTCAATCCTTTTAACCCGCGACCTCTTCCACTTTCATCCCTTTCTCGATCCCCTGGGTCCTTTTTAAAACCTTCCCCCGGGAGAAGTTCTCCTCCACCGAAGTAATTTCTAGAAGCCCGAGGTCTTCCTTCTCAGCCCCCAGGATTTTACCCGCCGAAGTAATAGGGGTTCCCTCTTTGATCATTTTCATGATCGTTCCTGAGGTAACGCCCTGCCTGGCTCCGATATTGATCACCACAGAGCTTTCATCGTCGGCCAGGGCGATGAGGCCCCTCAAGGGGTATTCTTTTTTAATTTTTTCTGTGATCTTTTGGGCCAGGGCCTTGGCAGCCCCTTCCAATAGATCCTCCCGCTCCCATTTTTCCGAGAGAGCTCCCTTGATGGCCGTCGTCTCGGTCTCCACCAGCCGCAAATTAACCAGGCCGGCGCCCGCACGCCGGGTAATCGTCCCGGTGGAGATCAGCCGGGCCCCCAGGATCCTTCCTAATTTGAGACCGGTCGTCGGGTCTGCCAGTTCTGAAGATCCAAGTTTCAACTCCTGGAGTAAATTCTCCAGGATGCGCCTTTCCACGACGAGCACCCTTCCGGTTTCCTGCAAAAGATCGGTCAGTTGCAGGGTGAGGAGCTCTTCCTCTCCGGCCCGCGTCGAGATAGCTCCTTTGACTTCGAAAGGCATCAGCGCCAGGACCATCGGCTTGGAGGTCCAGGGATCCATCTCCCCTTGACTCCCGGTGCTTACAAACTTCCCCGCCCGATAGCGCTGGGCCAGATCGTCTATCAGGGCATCGATCCTTTTTTGACGTTCCGGATCCGTCGTTTCGTTTTGACGCTGCTGCATGTGCTTTAACAGGACTTGCGCCAGGGTATCTTTGGGGTTTAGCTCTACCGCCCTACGGTAAACCTGGACGGCTTCCTCCACCCTATCCAGGTTTCCAAGCAACACACCTTTATTGCTGTATACTTCTGAATAGGAAGGATCTAAAGAGATGGCCTGATCGTATTGCTTTAACGCCTCCTCTGCGCTTCCCTGGGCGGCCAGGGTGCGTCCCAATCGATTACGGACCATGGCTAACTGCCAGGGCGCGCCCTTTTTGAATTGAATAGCTTGTTTGTACATCTTAACGGCTTCGTCTATGTCTCCTTTTTCCAGGAGGATATCCCCCTTTAAAGCCAGGGCATAGGCACTTTCCGGATTCTTTTCCAGCGCTTTTTCGGCAAACTCTAGGGCTTTAGCATAGTCCTTTTTCTCGTAATACACCCCGGCCAACCCCTCATAGCCAGGGCCCGGATTTTCTTTCCCCGCGTCCACCAAAGCCTCGAATAGCGCCTGGGCTTTCTCCAGGTTATGAGATCGGAGCTCTTGATAAGCCTGTTCGTATAAAGCCGATTCTTTTTTTTCTATGAACGGAGGAGACCAGAACCTATATGCCATAAGCCCTAAAAGCACCCCGAGTCCCAGGAGGATGGGAACCAGCTTTTCTTTTTTCCATCGAACTTTCGGAAGGGCCGGCTCGGGAAGGGTTATATCTTTAACGCCCCGCACCGGGTCGGTTTCAACGGGTTCTTTTTCTGTACCGGCTTTCTCGTGAGCGGGGCTCAGGTATCTGAAACTGGGGTTTCCATAAAGTACGTAACTGGCCCATACGATGGTCTCTTCCCCATACTTGCTGATTAAGCTCATTCGGGCTTCCCTTACAGCTTCTCCCACGGGCTTCCCTTCCAACAGTTCCTGATAAAATCTGAGCGCAAAATCAGAGCTCGGCTGGTCCAGGACCTCCCAGAAGGTGCCGATATAGTGTTGTACGCCGGCCAGAAGGAAAGCGCTGGCCATCCCGAAAATACGTTCCCCAAACCGGGGGTCCACTTTCCACTCCTCGGTCCGCCCGGATGCGCAGGAATTGGCGAAGACCAGAGAGGGGAGCACATGTTTTTTTCCAATCTCTACAATGCTCGAGGCTTTTAGCTTTTCATCCTTCATGAGCCAGCCACTGTGGGAGGGATTCGTATCGTCATAGTCTGCATGCCCTGCGTAATGAACCATATCAAAGTTATGGAGGTTCTTCAGGATATCCAGGGCTTTCAGGCTTGATTCCTCCAGACGGGCAGAAATAAGATCGTTCTCCGCATCTTCTTTTTCTAAGGCGCCGAGGATTTTTAACCCCTCCTCATGGGCTGCCGGAAGATCGCCGGTGGGATTCGCCAGGATAAGCATTTTTAAAGGCCTTCCTACGCTTCGGGCTTTGGCGTTGAGAACCGTCTGGCTCGTACTGATGATACGACCCATATTGAACTTCTGACAGAAGAACTGCTCCCCATCGTAAACGAGCTCCCAAGGAATTTGAATCAGTGGATCATCCAAAACCAGCGTCAAATCCTTTGCCTGGGTCGTGTGGAGCAGCCTTTTAGCTTCGGAGGTCAGGAGTTTATCGTACAGGGAACGACCTGCATTTCGCAGTTTTATGAGTTTCTCCTTAGATACTTTTTCACCGGCTTTAGTCTCGGCGAGTACGTTCATGATATTTTGAGAGAGGGCCGCCAGCTCTACGTCTGTCACCGTACAGGTTTCATGCTGTTGGACGGTTTTGTAGTCATATTCTGCGATTTCATAAGCCACGACCCTCAACTGATTTTCTTCCCGGGCCACGATCAGGGTGCAACTGGGCCGAGGCTTGTGTCTGGTCTCAGGCGATTCCTCGACCTTTACCCCCAACCGTATAAGGGAACGCAACACCGTCCGAAGGGTTGCTTCCTGGTCTTCTCGGAACAACTCGATATGCTGAATGCCCGCCAGCGGATATCTCAGAGTCTTGGGGATTTCGATAGGCTCCAGGTGGAGCGGGAGGATGTGTTTATTGCGCTCTGAGGCCAGCACCACTTCCTTGACCACATTGGGGGAGCTTATCGAGGACCGGGAAGCCATCAGGAGAAGAACCTTGCACTTCTCGATGGCTTCCACGATTTCCTGTCCCCAGAGGGTCGCCCCGCTGATGTCTCTCTGATCGATCCACACCGATACCCCGACCGCGCGCAGGCGCTGGGCAAACCCCATCACCTTCTCCCTGTCCTTGCTGGAGTAGCTGATGAAAACTTCAGAAGCCGCGCCCGGGGATACTTCAGAAGCACCGGAGGATCTCGTAGGAGTCCCGGCCAGAACTTCCTCCTGCTCCGGATCCCAGACAATCCGGTAAATATCCAACGGCTCGGCTTTCCCCTTGGCTTCTATGGAACCATAGTATCTACAGAGGATCTTCTCAGAATTTCTGACCGCTTCATAAACGGATCGGGATATTAAAATCTGATCGGCCTTTTTCCCCCCCCCGGCTTCGACCCTTGCCGCGGTATTGACGACGTCTCCGTAGACATCCAGGGTGCCATCTTCTCTCTCTTCGACAATGCCGGTGCCATAATTTATGCCGATGCGAATATGGATTTCGTCCCTTTTGGTTACCGTACGGTTATATTCCTGAAGGGCTTTTTGCATTTCAATAGCCGTCTCTACAGCCCCTTCTGGGTCGTCAAAGTAAGCCATCATAGCATCCCCGATGGTTTTGACGATCTTGCCCCGGCCTTCAATAATGGGAAAAAGGATCGTGTTGTGCTTGTTGATCATTTCCCGGCCTGCTAAATCCCCATATTTTTCAAAAAACTCTGTGGACCCCTTTATGTCTGTAAACATAATCGCAACGGATTTCGTAAACTTCTCCTTCAAGAGTTTTTCCAGCCGGGCCCTTTCGTTGAGTATCTCCTGAATGCTTTCAGGGGACTTATTCTCGCTATCAAACTTTTCCATATTCTGGCTCCTTAGGATTTCCTGTTAAACAAAAATAAACTCCAGTAACTCCCAAAAACTCCTGGTCGTTAGGACTTCCTGTCAGGTTTAGGGAACTATGATAATCTCTTCAGGCTATTTCTGTCAACTCTTCTTTAATTGAAAATACGGGAAAACTGCTGCCGAGGGACTTACTTCCAGGGATATTTAGAACGGACGGTCCGGTCTTCTTATCCGTTCTATCTCCTCCGGATAAGCACACCAAATGTGAGGGAAAAAACTCCCGGAAAGCGATTTTATTTTGACATTGTAACCCCTTAGATACATTATATTAGGCAACTTGGGAGTATGAATAGGGGGATGCGTGATGAAGGAACGCAAGGTGAGCGATGGGAAGAGGACAAAGGAAGGGGAATCGGCAGGGTCGGGTCCCAAAAAGATACCTCTGACCGTCTTATCGCCCCTACCGATCGCTTTGTAAAGTCTTAAAAAGCAACCGATTGAACAGGCGCTTCGAGGGGTTGCTTTTTTAAAAAGTGAGGTAAGCATGCAACGAGCTCTCGTTTTTGTTTTGGTCATTATTCTCGTACCAGGTTTTTTTCTCATCTCCCCCTCCAGGGCTGAAGATGCGATTAAACTGGGGCTGGCAGCTCCCCTTACAGGAGATCAAGGGGTCTTCGGCGAGTTATTGAAGAATGGAGCTACCATCGCCCTGGAAGAGTGGAATGAGCGGGGGGGCGTCCTTGGAAAAAAGGTCGAAATCCTCTGGGGGGACGATCAACATGACCCAAAACAGGCAGTATCCATAGCCAACAAGTTTGTTAATGAAGGCGTCGTAGGGGTTGTGGGTCACTTTAACTCGAGTTGCTCCATTCCCGCTTCGACGATCTACGCCAAATACGATATTCCTCAAATTACCCCGGCATCCATCAACGCAGAATTTACCGACCGCGGATTAAAAAATGTGTTCCGGGTTTGCGGGCGCGATGATCAACAGGCGGTTGTTGCTGCAGATTTTATCGTAAATACCCTGAAGAAAACGAAAGTGGCCATCTTTCATGATAAGACCACCTATGGTCAGGGGCTGGCCGATAAAGTCGCCGACGAGCTAAAAAAGCTCGGTCTCTCCCCGGTCTTTTATACGGGCGTCGTGCAGGGAGACAAGGATTATACGGCGGTTTTAACCGCTGCCAAACAGAGAGGTCCCGAGATCCTTTACTTCGGAGGGATTCATCCCGAGGCCATTTTGCTGGCCAGACAATCGAGGGAGTTGGGGTTAAATGCCATTTTGATCAATGGGTCCGGCACCTTTACCCAAGAGTTCATAGATGGCGCAGGCCCGGCGGCGGAGGGGTCGTACATTAGCTTCTACCCAGATCCAGAAAAGATCGTGGAAGCTCAACCTTTCATTAAGAAATTTAAGGAAAAGTTTCCCCAAGCCAAAGAGATCAGTGCTTTCACTATTAACAGTTACGTGGCTACGAACGTTCTTCTAGAAGCCATCCAGGCCACCGGGAGCACGGAGGGGAAGAAGTTGTTGGACTATATCCACCAGACCCGGTTCAATACGGCCTCAGGACCGATCCAGTTCGATGAGAAAGGCGACCTTACAGAGGCTCCCTTCGTGTTTTGGCAGGTTCAGAATGGGAAATTTGTACAGATTCAGGAGCTTAAGAAAAAATGAGGCATGGAATCCGGTAGAAGGCGCCCCTCCGAGACGGACGTTTCCCCCATTAATATTTGTTGTGAAGTAGCTCGTCGAATTGGACCGAAATGGACTCGCCCATCAGGGGAACGTTCATCTGGAGCAGTCTACCGGGTCGGGGGGGGGCGTATAGCCTTTGTATTCGTAGATCGCCAACGCAACGTTTTGGAGCCGGGGGCTGTTGGAGCGTAAAGGAATCCTTTTGCGTAAAAGGAATCGCTCCGACCGAACTTCTTCCCTCAACCATTCCAGGGGAGGAGATTTAAATTCCTTGTCTTCTACCACCACGTAACCGGTCCCAAAGTCCCGAAGGTGTTTGGCCGGTAAATCGTACAAAATTTTGACTTTCAGGATGGATTTTACTTTTCCATGGCTAACCCGGACCTACCTTGTAGGTACAAAGAACTGAAGGGCCTCTGTCCACGCCCATTCCCCTCTATGTAATTGTCAAAGAACTGGGAGTGCCTTCCCTCACCCCCGGCCCCTCTCCCACAGCGTGGGAGAGGGGAGGTGGGGGAGGGGAGGATTTAAAAGTTACGCAAAACTAAGTAAACAGTGTGGGAGTCCTTTCACTCGTTCCCAGGCTGAAAGCCTGGGAACGAGTGAAACTGGACGATGTACTCATCCTTTGTAAAGTTCGTTTTCCTCCCCCTTAAAAACCCTGGGAGGGGGGATCTGCGGATAGCCAAACAGGGATCCCGTCTTAGAAGCTCCGGGAGGAGCGACCTGTTTCATCATCTACAAACCGGTCGCTCCGACCGGAGCTTGGAAGGAGTCATCAAGATTAACTTTACAAAGGAGTAGTTTGTAAATGCGAAGAACTGGAGGGTCTGGGTTCAAGGGACGGGGTCCGAATCTTCTGTACCTCCGCACGGAACTTCGCCACGTTGTTCAGCTTGATCCCTTCATACCCCCGGATCATGTCCGGCAGTTGGGCGATGGTGACCGCCCGCTCGTAGGTAGCGGGGGTCAGTGCTCGCAGTTCCTGCTCGATCAAGGTGCGATACTCGGCGATGAGTTGGCGCTCCACCTTGCGCACGTGGGCGTAGCCAAAAATATCAAACGGGGTGCCCCGCAGGCCTTTGAGCTTCGTGAGAAGCCAGTAGCCCGCGTTAAACCATTTTCCCAGGCCGATTTTCCTTTTCAGGCCCAGGGCTCGAAGGAAAGGCGGATGGAGGTGGTATGTGACTTTGGCGCCATCGCCAAACTGTTTCCTCAGCGCAGATTGAAACTCAGGGCGCAACTGCAGACGGGCCACCTCATATTCATCTTTATAGGCCATCAATTTGAACAGATACCGGGCTACCCCCTGGCTCAGGCGCGTATCCCTGGTGATATCCGCTTCTTTCTCTTTAACCCGTTTGACAAAGTCAACGTATTGTTTAGCGTAGGTCGTATTTTGATAAGCGATGAGTTCAGGCACGCAGACCTCGAGCAGGCCACGTAGCTCCCCCTGGGCACCGACGGCATCTATCAGCGTTTGCGCTTCGGGCGTGGGCTTGGGCGCGATCCGCTGAGCCCCCGGGCGGTTCATCCCGTGCAAGGGTTTCCAGTAGGGATTGGCGACCACCTTCCGACCGACCCGGAACGCCTGCTGGTTCGCTTCCACAGACGCGCCGTTGAGGGCAATAGCCCGTTCAACGGCCTGCGCGGTCAGAGGTAACAGCCCGGCTTGATAGGCGGCACCGACGGTGATCATGTTGGCGAACAGGTGATTACCCAACAGGTTTTCGGCCAGCGCGATGGCATCCAGATATACATTCCGATCTGCCCGGGTATGCGCTTCGATGCGTTGCCTTAAGAGGTCTCCTTCTGGAAAGTGGGTGGCGGTCGACCTTACCATCGCTCCGGTTGCCACCAGGCTGCTGGATACGACCGCCACCGTCTTCTCCTTATGGGCGTGGCGCAAGTTGTCATCCGTAGCGCCGCTCAGCAGATCGAACACGATGTAGGCATCTGCCGTGCCGAGGCCCACCTTGTTGGAGATATCCTGGGGTCGGTCGAGGATCTTTAAATGGGACAGGACCGGACCGCCCTTTTGGCTCAAGCCCGTCTGGTCGAGGCTACAGACCCGCTTGCCCTCAAGGAGGGCCGCCGTCGCTAAAATTTCGTTGATCGTGACCACCCCCGTACCCCCGATGCCCATCATGTAGAGGTTCGCTTCTTTTGGGAACAATCGGTGGGGCTCTGGGAGTTCGCCATCCTCGACAGGGACCTCCGGCTGCTTATTGATGCTGTTGTGCTGTCCGGGGATCACGGTGAGGAAGGCAGGGCAATCCCCCTGAAGGCAGGTGTAATCTTTATTGCAGGAGGATTGGTGGATCTGGGTCTTGCGGCCAAACTCCGTCTCCACCGGAAGCACGCTCAAACAGTTCGATTTCCTCCCACAATCGCCGCATCCTTCACACACCGCTTCGTTAATGAAGACGCGCAGGGACGGCTCCTCGACCAGACCTCGCTTGCGCTTGCGTCGCAAATTGGCCGCGCAAGGTTGGTCGTAAATGAGCACGGTGACGCCTTTTTCCTCGCGCAGCTTCCGTTGCGCTTCGTCGAGACGGTCCCGGTCCCATATCTCCACCCCGGAGGCCCACCTCGCCTCCGCCGGATATTTGTTTAAGTCGTGGGTGCAGACGATGATCTTTCGGACTCCTTCAGCCTCTAAAACGCGGGTCAACTCGGGCACGGGCATCCCGCCCTCCGCCGTTTGACCGCCTGTCATGGCGACAGCCGAGTTATAAAGAATCTTGTAAGTGATATTGGTGCCCGCTGCCACCGCCTGCCGGATCGCCAGGTGTCCCGAATGGAACAGCGTTCCATCCCCCAGGTTCTGGAACATGTGCGGAGTGTTGGTAAACGGGGCTGCGCCTACCCACTGGACCCCCTCGCCGCCCATGTGGGTGATACCCTGGGTATTACGATCCATCAACAGGGCCAGGCCATGACAGCCGATGCCGCCGCCAACGAAGGAACCTTCGGGGACGACGGTGGAGCGGTTATGGGGGCAACCCGAGCAAAAATAGGGGGTTCGTGCGAGGGTCCGTGAACCCGCTCCGTTTAGAGGGATCGGCTGCCTCCGTAAAATCTCGAGCCGTTTCTCAAACAAAGCCGACGGCACTTTCTTCGTCAAGCGTCTGGCCAGGAGTTCCGTAATCTGGTCGGCGTCGAGTTCGCCGTCTCCGCGCACGAGAAAACGGCCCTGCTCATCCCGTTTGCCAACTACCTGGGGTCGCTCCGATTGGTTGTACAGCACGTCCCGGAGGAACAGCTCGATAAAGCCGCGCTTTTCCTCAATGACAAAGATCTCTTCTAACCCTCGTGCAAACGTTTTAATAATTTCCGGTTCCAGGGGGTAGAGCAGGCCGATTTTGAGCAGGCGGATCCCGTAGTGGCGAAGCTGATCATCGTCCAACCCGAGCTGGTAAAGCGCCTCGCGTACGTCGTAGTACGTCTTCCCGGCTGCCACGATGCCCAGCCAATCGCCGACACCGGAGACGGTGATGCGATTGAGACCATTAGCGGCGGCGAAGAGCTTGGCCGCCTCGAGCCGCCCTTCGTGGATTTCGCGCTCAAGCTGCAAGGAGTAAGGTGCGATGAGGACCACATTCTGGGTAGGCTGCCACGGACGACCGTTGAAACGGAACTCTGGCCGGAGGATGGACGTGATGGGATGGACTTCGGCTGTGCTGAACGCATCAGCTACGTTGGTCGTCACTTTGAAACCCACCCACGCCCCGCTGTACCGCGAAAGCTCAAAGCCGTACCGGCCCAGTTCGATCACCTCTTGCACGTTGCCCGGATACAAGATCGGCATTTGGGCATCGTACAAGGCGACTTCAGAGTGAGAGGGCAGGGTTGAGGATTTGGAGACGGGGTCGTCCCCGGCTAAAGCCAACACACCTCCATAACGACCGACCCCGGCAAAGTTAGCGTGTTTAAAAGCATCGCCGGAGCGATCCACCCCCGGGGCTTTGCCGTACCACATCCCCAGCACACCGTCGTACTTGGGATTCGGCATGAGGTTCGCCAATTGGCTACCAAAGACTGCCGTTGCCCCCAGATCTTCGTTCACGCCCGGCATAAAGACCACGTTGTGCGCGTCCAGTAGCTTTTTATTACGTTGGAGCAAAATATCCAGCCCCCCCAACGGTGAACCGCGATACCCGGAGATCAGGGTGGCCGTATGGAGTCCAGCCCGCCGGTCCGCACGCTGCTGGTCCAACGGTAAACGTACCAGGGCTTGAACTCCAGAGAGAATAATGGTCCCCTCTTCTTGCAAATATTTGCTTTCTAACGAAAACTCTATCATGTTTCCTCCATCTGTGCTCCAGGCTGAGACCTGAAAACGTCGGCCCAACGCCTCTGCCCCAGATTGAACTGCCGGGCTTGCCCCCCACCCCCATGATTATGCAAATCCCGTGCAATCTGCCCCGGCCCGCAGCCCAAACCGCATGCAGGCCCTAACCGCAGCGCGCGCCGCAACTTCTTATCTAACCTGTGGGGAGGCTTTTAATTAAACCCTGCAAATACCCCTATATCTGCTTTGGAGCAGGCCCTGAAAAATTTCGGGGGAGAGGTCACCAGGCTCTTAAAAAATAACGAACAAACCCGGAGGCACTATACACGGGGAGAGTGATGTGGTCAAGTAAAAACTCTCGAGGAGATTACGCAACCATGCCTAACCTTTTCGTCCGCGCCGCGTCCCCAGGCTAAGGGCTTCCATTGGGGTTGACGTAAGGTTTAAACAGCCTCAGAGGGGCGTCCTGTTTGTAGCCCTCACGGAGCTAAAAAGGGGTTCGACGTCTTGGCTCGTTCTTACATCAACCCCATGGAGGCTTTGGCCTGGGAGCGTAGCTTCTCGAGGCGCTGCCTCGCCCTGGGGAGCTGAGGCAGCGCCTCTAGGTAGGCATTCCCAGGCAGAGCCTGGGAATGAGAAAAAAGGAGGTTCACGTTGGCTACGCACAGGGCGCTCCTGAGGGAACTTTTCAGGTTAAAACCTAATACGCTGTTTACTTAATTTTGACCTCATAGTTCTGCTTTCGCCCCCCAACCCCCCTCCCCCCCCGCGTGGGAGAGGGGCCGGGGGTGAGGGCCGAAAATGACACA
>Ga0073934_10008446_pt1 | contig 13725 bp, 8 predicted proteins | sample LarsenN4metaG_FD_76834 | JGI IMG/M metagenome (GOLD analysis project Ga0073934, IMG submission 76834) | Hot spring sediment bacterial and archeal communities from British Columbia, Canada, to study Microbial Dark Matter (Phase II) - Larsen... ...
AGCTTCCTGTCGGACCACCGGCCCGTGCTCGCGCAGTTCCGGCTCTGAGCAAGGCGCGCCGCGCCGGCCCAACCTCCGGCCTTGCGCACGCGCGCCGCGGCTGCATTGCTGGGCCCCGACGTGCCCACTCCCAACCGCCGCACCATCCTCCTGATCGACGACGACTTTCTCCAGCAAAAGCTGGTCGGACAGATCGTGAAGAGCTTCAAGCGCCTCGGCTGCGACCTGCACGTCGCGAGCGAGTATGACGACGGCCTGAAAAAACTCCTCACCGGCCAATATGTCGCCTGCCTCCTCGACTACCGTCTCGGCTACCGCGACGGCCTCGAGTTGCTCCGCACGGCGCGGGCGCAGGGCGACAACACGCCCGTCATCTTCCTCACCGCCGAGGCCGACGACCAGACCGACCTGGCCGCGATGGAGGCCGGTGCGATGGACTACCTCGTCAAGGGCGACATGACGCCGCGCACGCTCGAGCGCTCCATCCGCTACGCCATCAAGCTGGCCGAGACGATGGACCAGCTGCGCCGGCTCGCCACGCGCGACGAGCTGACCGGCCTGCTCAACCGCCGCGAGTTCCAGCGCATCATCAAGGAGGAGGCCGCGCGCGCCCTCCAGAACGGCAAGCCCTTCTCGCTCGTGCTGCTCGACATCGACCACTTCAAGCAGATCAACGACACCCACGGCCACCCCGCCGGCGACGCCGTGTTGCAGCACGTGGCCAGCCTCCTCTCGGCCCAGGTGCGCGACGTGGACCGCGTGGCCCGCTACGGCGGCGAGGAGTTCGCCGTCTTCATGGCCAACACCAACCTCGAGCACGCGGCCGAGGCTGCCGAGCGCCTGCGCGCCATGCTCAGCTCGATGGACTTCGAGGTCGAGGGCAAGATCATCGCCCCGACCTTCAGCGCCGGCGTGGCCGCCCTGCCGGACAACGCCCGCAACGCTGGCGAACTCCTCCAGGCCGCCGACGGCGCCCTCTACACCTCGAAGCGCCTCGGTCGCAACCGGGTGACCACGGCGGGGCTGCCCGGTGCCACCGGCCGCTAGGGCCGGCGCGCGTAACGCAGCGGTCGCAGCGCATGGCCAGGGTCATCCACGTCCTCGCGGGTTGCACGGCGGTCGGCAAGACCGGGCTCGCCCTCCGCTGGGCCGAGGCCCACGCCGCCGAGATCATCTCGTGCGACTCGCTGCTGTTCTACCGGGGCATGGACATCGGCACGGCCAAGCCGACGCGCGCGGAGCTGGCCCGCGTGCGGCACCACCTCATCGACACCTGCGACGTGCGCCAGCAGATGAACGTGACCTATTACGTGACCAACGTCCGGCAGGCGCTGGAGAGCATCTTCGCCCGCGGCCGCGCCGTGCTCGTGACGGGCGGCAGCGGCTTCTACCTGAAGGCCTTCCTCGCCCCCGTGGCCGACGAGATCGACGTGGACGACGCCGTGCGCGCCCGGGTGAACGCGAAACTGGAGCGCGAGGGCCTGCCCGCACTCGTGGCCGAGCTGGAAAGGCTCAACCCCGCCGGGCTCGGCGCGCTCGACACGCGCAACCCCCGCCGCGTCACGCGCGCGCTCGAGCGCTGCCTCATCACCGGCCGGACGCTGGCGGAACTGAAGGACGAATTCGCCGCGACGCCGTCGGCGTTCGCCGACTGCGAGATCAGGCTCACCGAGCTCACGCGCGAGAAGGACGACCTCGACCGCCGGATCGACGCGCGCGTGCAGGAGATGCTGCGCGCCGGGCTGGTGGATGAGGTGCGCCGGCTGCTGCCGCTCGGGCTGAAGGACAACCCGAGCGCCGCGCGCGCCATCGGTTACCGCGAGACCATCGATTTCCTGGAGGGCCGGCTGGCCGAAGCCGAGCTGGCCTCCGCCATCATCCGGAACACCCGCGCGCTGGTGAAGAAGCAGCGCACCTGGTTCAAGACCCAGCTTCCCCCGCACCGCACCGTGCCCGCGGCGGAAGCCGCGGTGAGCGAACTTTTTTGAGCCGCTACCCGCTGGCATTCATCGGATTCCGGAAGAATCTTCCGGCCGGTTAACCCTTTTCTGCCCCGGCTGCGTCATAGGTCTGTAATCCATTGCCTCATGGCACCGTCCGCCCAACTCTCGCCCCTGCCGTGACCCCTCCGGATCCAGACCAAGCCCGTTGGTTCGCCGATGAGGTGCGGCCGCATGAGGAAGCCCTGCGCGCCTACCTGCAGGCACGTTTCTCCAGCCTCGGGGATGTGGACGATATCGTGCAGGAAACCTACGCGCGCCTGCTCCGCGCTCATGAGGCCGGGGCGATTCGCTCGACCAAGTCCCTGCTCTTCACCACGGCGCGCAACGCCGCGCTCGACACGTTCCGCCGACGCCGCGCCCGGCCCGCCGAGCCGCTGACGCCGGAGCATGCCGCCCGGGTGCTCTCCGAGACCCCCGACGCGGCCGAGACCGCGAGCCACCGGCAGGAACTCGACATCCTCGCCGAGGCGGTGGCCGCCCTGCCGCCCCAATGCCGCGAGGTCATGCTCCGCCGCTACCGTGACGGCTCGCCCTGCCGCGAGATCGCGGCGCAGCTCAACCTCTCGCCCGAGACCATCAAGGTCCACCTCGCGCGCGGCATGCGCCGCTGCGCGGAATACTTCGCCGAGCGCGGCCTGCTCAAGGGCCGCACCACCGTCCAACACGCCGTGTCATGAACCGCTCCGGAACCCATTCCCCCGTCAACGACGATACCATCGAGGCCGCCGCCGCATCCTGGCTCGCCCAGCGCGAGGAGGGCTTCACGCCCGATCAGGAGGCCGGCTTCCTCCGCTGGCGGCTGGCCGACCCGCGCCATGCCGCCGCGCTCGACCGCCTCGAGGAGACGGTCGGCATCCTCGGGCTGCTGCCGGAGATCGCGGACGATCCGCGGCTGGAGGGTCATGTCTTCGCGAGCGGCGATTCCGAGGTGGAGCGCGATGGCTCAGCGCGCTCCGAACCCGTTCCCGCCTCGGCGGGACCGGGTTCCACCTTCAAGACTCTTGGCTACGTCACCGGTCTCGCCGCGGCGGTCGCGCTGGGCTTCGTCGCCTGGCAGGCCGGCTGGCTGCCCGGCAGCGTAGAGCGGCAGGAAATCGCCACGACGGCCAACGGCTACCAGCGCGTGCTGCTGCCCGACAGCTCCATCGCGCAGCTCAACGCCAGCACGCAGATGCGCGTCGAGTTCACCGCGCGCGAACGCCGGGTCGCCCTTGCCGAGGGCGAGGTGCATTTCAACGTGGCGAAGGACGCAGCGCGGCCCTTCGTGGTCGAGGCGCACGGCGTGCGCGTGCGCGCCGTGGGCACGGCCTTCAATGTGCGCCTCGCCGGCGGCGGAGTGGACGTGCTGGTGACGGAGGGCGTCGTGCGCGTCGAGCGCGACGGCGCCGCCGAGCCGCTGGTGCTGGCCGCCAACGAGCGCGCCACCGTGCCGGCCGTGCTCCAACCGGTCGCTGTCGCCGCCGCGCCCACGGTCGAGAAGGTCGAGCCGGAGGCTGTCCGCGTCGCCCTGGCCTGGCAGGAGCCGCGCTTCGTGTTCGTCGAGGCCCCGCTGGCGCAGGTCGTGGAGAAATTCAACGCCCGCAATCGTGTGCAGTTGCAGCTGGCGGACCCGGAACTGGGCGCGCGCGTGGTGGGCGGCACCTTCCGGCACGACGACGTCGAGACCTTCGTGCGCATGCTGGAAAACAGCGGCGACGTGACGACGGAGCGCGTCGGCGACTCGCGCATCGTGCTGCACCGCGTGCCGTGAGCGGATGAATTTGGAACACGAAGGTGGGTCCGGGCAATCCGTGGTCAAAACAAACCCAGGAACGCTGATCTGCGCTCACCCGCGCTGATTGGAATAAGCGATGCTGAGCGCAGATTAGCGGTTACATGGATTTTCCTCTCCGATGTTAACCCCTTTGTCACTTGGCTGCGTCTTAGGTCGGTCCCCTCAACCCCACCACCGATCATGACCTCACGACTGCTCGCCATTCTGCCCGGCCTGCGCCGCGGCATTCTTGCCCTCGGGCTCCTTGTTGTCCCGCCCACCGCCTTCGCGGCGGAAAAAAGCTCCGCCGTCAGCTTCGATGTGCCGGCGGGCGACGCAGCCGTCACGCTCAAGCAGTTTGCCGAGCAGAGCGGGCAGGCGGTGGTCTACATGGTGGACGCCGTGCGAGGGGTGCGGACCAACGCGGTGAAAGGCAGCCTTGCCCCGCGCGAGGCACTCGAGCAATTGCTCGCCGGGTCGAAGCTGCACGCCGTGGCCGACGAGAAGACCGGGGCGCTCTCCGTGACCGCCAACGGAAAAAACGGGGGAAGGGCGGTCCCGCCGAACGGGAACCGCCCAGTAAGCCTGTCAAAAGATGAGGAAGGTCGGATCGAACTCCCCACCTTCGAAGTGATGGGTAGCAAGCTGCTGAACATGGACATCAAGCGCTCCCGCGACGACGCGCAGCCGTATGTGATTTTTGAGCGCGAGAACATCGAGCGTTCGGGTGCCACGAACCTCGAGGATTTCCTGAAGCAGCGGCTGACCATGAATACGCAGGCCACCACGAACAGCCAAGGTGCCGGGTTCCAAGGCAATATCAGTCAGATCAACCTGCGCGGCTTGGGCACGGGACAGACGCTGATCCTCATCGATGGCCGGCGTGCGACCGGGGCGAAGATCGTGGGTTCGGTCCTCACCCAAGGTGACATCAACGGCATCCCGCTGGCGGCGGTCGAGCGAATCGAGGTGCTGCCCACGACCGCCTCTGGCATCTACGGCGGCAACGCCACCGGCGGCGTGGTGAACATCATCATGCGCCGCGACTACGCCGGCGCCGAACTCAAGGCCACATACGAAAACACTTTCGTGAGCGACGCCGGTTCTTGGCGGCTCGATTTCGCCGCCGGCATCACGCTTGAGAACGGCAAGACCAACGTGCTGTTCGCCGCTAGCCACACCGAGTCCAACGTCCTCACCACCAACGACCGCAACCTCGTCCAGCGGGGCCGTGCGCGCATCCTTGCCAACAACCCCACGTCTCTCCTCAACGCCGCCACGCCCACACTCGGAGCCACGCCCAACATTCGCAGCGCCACAGGGGCGAATCTGACGCTGAAGGATGGCACGCCGCTCAACTCGCCCATCACCTTCGTGCCCGCGGGCTACCGCGGCACCGCCACCGACGCCGGACGCGCCCTCGTCGCCAACGCCGGGCGCCACAACTTCGACTTGGCTGACAGCGGCCAGCAACCCGGCGGCGGCCGGCAGGCGCTGTTGAATTACCCGACCGTCACCTCCGGTTCGCTGACGGTGCGCCGGCAGTTCTCCGATCGCGTTCAAGCCTTCCTGGATTTTTCTGCGTCGGACAACGAAAGTGTTTTCCCGTTCAGCAACCTGTTCGGGGCCTTCACGATTGCCGCGACCGCGCCCAACAATCCCTTTGCACAAGCCATCCGGGTGACGCCGGCGACGAATGCGGTGGAAAGCCGCACCTCATCGGTCAGCCGGGACCGCCGGCTAGTGGGCGGAGTGCTGCTCAAGCTGGGGCACGATTGGACTGCCGAAGCGGACTACACCTACGGCTCGGTCCGGACCGATTTTTCCCAACCGGTGGGTGTTGCTGCATCGGCGACAACGGCGATCAGCGACGGCACGCTGGACATCCTGCGTGACCTGCGAGTGGTGCCGGTGGATTTCAGTTCGCATTTCGCGCCTGACACCCGGCTCGATCCTCCGCCGCGCACCACGCTCGACAATGTCACGTTCCGTGCGGCTGGTCCTGTCGGTCAATTACCGGGCGGAGCGCCAACCTTGAGCATGCTGACCGAGCGGCGTGAGGATAATTTCGCGGAGAGCCGGCAGATAGCCTTTGGGTCAACGACGCTCTACCCGAGCACATCGCAAGTGGTGCAAAGCTTCTACGCAGAGGCACGACTCCCGATGGTGGGAGCCAAGAACATCCTGAGTTGGGTGCGAATGCTCGAATTACAGCTGGCTGGCCGCGTGGACCATTACGAATCCAATGCTGCCACGCCCGCGATCACTGCGGCTACGGCCAGTAGCCAGCCCGATCGGTTCACGCGCAAGCTCCGTTCCGCGGACCCGACCATAGGCTTGCGCTTCCAGCCGATCGAGGCGCTCATCCTCCGCGCCAGCTACGGCACCGGTTTCGTGCCGCCCACCGTCGCGCAGTTGGTCTCCAACCCGCTCTTCAATCTCGGAGCTGGCTTACCTCTCGATCCGCGCCGCGGCAACACCTCGACCGGGCCGATTCAGGTCCGCCTGGGTGGCAATCCGCTCCTTCGCCCCGAGGAATCCGAGAGCTGGTCGGCCGGCGCCATCTTCAAGCCCGCCTTCGCTCCCGCGCTCCGGCTCTCGGTCGACTACACCCGCATCGAGAAAACCAACAACATCACCTTCCTCGGCACCCAGGTAATCCTCGACAACGAGGCCCTTTTCCCCGGCCGTGTCACGCGCGGCCCCGTGCCCGTCGGCGACCCCTTTGGCGTCGGTCCCGTCACCATTGTCGACCAGACCTCGATGAACATCGCGCGAGCCGAGGTCGAGGCCTACGACGTGGCGCTGGACTACCGGCACGAGAACTCCCTTGGCGCCTTCGATCTCTACGGCGTCGCCACTTGGCAACCGCACTACCGCACGCAATTGCTGCCCAGCGTCGCCATCGTCGAGAATGCGGGCGTGACCAGCACGTTCCCGCTGAAGTTCAAAGGCAACGCCGGGCTCACTTGGAAACGTGGCAGGTGGTCGGCCGGCTGGAGCACACGGTATTTTGACTCCTATGTTGTCTCAACCAATGCGGCCGTCCAACTCTCCCAAGGCGGGCTCCGAGTCAGCAGCCAAATCTACCACGACGCTTACGTTTCCTACCGCTTACCCCGTCCCGACGGTCGTTGGGGTGCGGTGCTCGGACGGATGGAAATCACCGTTGGCGGAAAGAACGTTCTCAATGCCGAGCCACCGTTCGACGCCGGTATTTCCGCTTCTCGTTATTACAGCCCCTATGGTGATCCTCGGCTGAGCAGCTATTACCTGAGCGTGAAAAGCGCGTATTGAAGCCATGCCCATGAATCCTCCCACTTGGCTGCGGTGCAGCGCGTCGCTGGTTCTCCTCGGTCCGCTGCTCGCGGCAGCGCCGCTGTCCATTGAGTCGCTCCTCGGCTACGAAGGTGTCGCCGCGCTCGAAATCTCGGGCGATGGCCGAACTGTCGCGATCCAGATATTTTCCTCCAATCCCGACTATCGCAACGACGCCAATTTCGACGTCCGCGGTGCCGCGCGCTCCCGGCTCGAAGTCCGCGACGTGGAATCCGGTGCCATCCTGCCCGGCCTGCCCGTCGACGTCGAAACCTCCAACCCCAGTTGGTCACCTGACGGCGCCATGCTGGTGTTTCAGACCGGATTTGACGATGCGGCGCGCCTCTGGGTCTGGAGCCGCAACACAGGCCAGGCCCGCCAGATCACCGACCTCGTGCCCCGCCGGCTCAATGCACGCGCTATCTGGACGCCCGACAGTCGCCGCATCCTCGTCGCCGTGTTGCCGGAGGGAGTGACCAACGAGGACATCCGGCGTCAGTTGGGCCGCACCGAGTCGGACCAGGATTACCCGCTCGATACGCTGACGCCCGGTGCCCGTGTGGCTCTCTACCGCGCTGGCAGCCAGGACGTGGCGCCCGAAGCGCGGCAGGATTACACCAACAACCGGGTGCGCATCGGCGACCTCGCGCTCATCGAGATCGCGGATGGCCGCGCTCGCCGCCTCGTGACCGGCCGCCGGCCGGTCAACTACAGCGTCTCGCCTGATGGCTCACGCCTGGCCTTCGTCGAAAGCACGGGCCAGCAGCAGGGCAGTGGCTACCGGAACCTCTATGATCTGTGGGTGATGGATCTCGGCGGCACCGAGCCGCGTCGCCTAGTGCAGGATATCGCGCAGATCGGAATCTATATGGATGCAAGCTGGTCGCCTGATGCGCGCTGGCTGGCTTATGCCGACAGCGGTCCGGCGGGTAAGCAACAGCTCTATTTCGTCCACGCGACCACCGGCGAGAGCCGCGCCGTGAGTTTGCCTGATAAAAACCAGCGTCTGTCTCCGCCCCTCTGGGATGCGACGGGAGCCAACACCTATCTGATCACTGCCAAGGGGCTGTCGCGCGTGCCGTTCGCGGCCGGAGAGTCGGCGCTCTTCTCCTCCGAGCAGGCTGGTCACGACTTGCTTGAGCTGATCTCCGTTCGCGCCGGCGAGCAGGTTGCCACGACTCCGTCCGGGGAACTCGTCCTGCGCGGCCGGAGCGCGGACAAGAGCGAGCCCATCCTTGCGCTCGATCCCGCGACGGGCCGCGCGCGCGTGCTGCACGGCGGCGCGTTTGCCCTTGGCGCGCGGACGACCCGGCAGAGCACGGGCAGCCGCACTCTCGCCTATGTGCGGCAGAGCGCCGAAGCTTGCCCGCAAGTCTGGGTGAGCGACATCGCCTTCGCCCGGCCGCGCCAGATCACGGAGATGAATCCGCAGTTCGCCCAAGTGCCGATGGGTGCGAGCCGGCTGGTCGAGTGGCGTGGCTTGGAGGGTGAAGTGATGCACGGGGCGTTGTTGCTGCCGCCCGGCTACCAACCTGGCCAACGTGTGCCGCTGGTGGTCTACCTTTATGGTGACGACCGGCTCAGCGGCGATCTGCACAAGTTCGGTTTCAACGACCAGATACTCATGCCCTATGAGAACATGCAGTTGCTCGCAACCCGCGGCTACGCTGTGCTGCGACCCGATACGCGCACGCGCGAGCACACGCCGATGGTGGACATCGCCGCCGGCATCATGCCGGCGGTTGACCGCCTGGTGGAGCTGGGCATCGCCGATCCCGCGCGGCTCGGCATCATGGGGCGCAGCTATGGCGGCTACAGCGTCATGGCCGTGCTGGTGCAGACGCAGCGGTTCAAGGCGGCCATCGAGGTCTGCGGACAGACCAACCTGTTCGGCGTCTATCGAGAGATGGACCCGCGCGGGCACACTTGGAAAATCAGCTGGGCCGAAGAACATCAGGGCAAATTGCGCGCCACCCCCTGGGCCGCGCGCGAACGCTACATCGAGAACTCCCCTTTCTTCTACCTCGACCGCGTGACCACCCCCGTGCTCATCGCCCACGGCACGAAAGACACGGCCGTCGCGATCGAAGCGGGCGACGAGCTGTTCATGGCGCTCCGTCGCTTGGGTAAGACGGTGGAATACGCCAAATACTTGGGTGAAGCCCATGTGATCACCGAAAGAGACAACATGATCGATTACGCCAACCGTATGGTCGAGTGGTTCGACCGATGGTTGAAGCCTTAAAGCGGCGTTCTTGCCCCACAAAGTAATGCCGAAGCTGGCGCATCGGTAGATAAATCTTCAACAAGCATGGCGTGTCCAACCGCGCGCGGCACGCCGGCAGTCGGCTGCCCGGCTGAAATTACGGCAGCTGGATGCCGTAACGCTGCCCGTCTACGCTCTGCGAGCTACGACGAGGCTGAATTGAAGCAGTCGAAAGAACCAAACGCTTACTGTAACTGAATCCCATACCGCTGGAGGGAGCTGCCTTCGAGGCGTTGCAAGGCGGTGCGGGCGCTGCGCAGGCTGATGAGGGACTGCAGCTCCGAGATGCGGGCGTTCTCGAGGTCGTTCTGCGCCTCGAGCACCCGGCGGCTGGTGGAGAGGCCGGCGTCGAAGCGGGCTTTCTCGAGTTCGTATTGCCTGAGGCTGAGGGCGGAGGCCATGGCCGAGATCTGGTAGCTCTCGTAGCTGGTCTCGACGGCGCGCACGGCGGCGCGGACCTGCACCTCGATGTTCTGCTCGAGCTGGCGGAGGCGGAGCTGTTCGCGGCTGACACCTGCGAGGCTCTGACGCAAACGGGCACGGTCCGAGACCTGGCCCCACGGGTAGGTGAGGGTGAGGTCGAACTGCCATGACTGGGCGTCGCGCTCGAAGGTGTCGGAGATGGCGTTGCCGGCGGCGCGGTCGGCGCCGCTGAAGCCGAGGGAGCCGCCGACGCTCAGGCTGGGCTTGGCGCCGTCCTTGGCGACGAGCAGGTCGAGCTTCAGCTGCTCGACGGCGATCTGCTGGGCCTGCAGGTCGGGTTGGTTCTGCTTGGCGAGGTTGTAGGAGGAGGCGAAGACGGGCAGGGTTTTCTCGACCTCGCCGATCTGCATGGCGCCGACCTCGGCATCGAGCTCGAACTGGCCGATGAGGGCGAGGAGCTGTTCCTGGCGGTCCTTGACGGACTGCTCGGCGAGGATGACGCCGCGGCGGGCGTTGGCGACGCCGACCTCGGCCTGGAGGACGTCGAGGTCGGTGGCGACGCCGGTGTCGCGGCGGGTCTTGGCTTCCTCGTAGAGGCGGTCGGCCAGCGCGAGGGAGAAGCGGCGGACGGTCAGCTGTTCGCGGGCGAAGCTGAGGTTGTAGAAGGCGTTCTCGGTGGACTGGACGACGTCGAGCACGCGGCCCTTGTAGGTGAGGTTGGCGACGTCGACGCCCAGGCGGGAGCGCTCGATGGCGGCGCGGTTGACCTCGGGGCCGAGGCCGCGGAGGAGGTTCTGGCGCAGCGAGACGGTGAGGTCGGCGTCGAAGGCCGGGTTGAGCGTGCTGAAGGAGGGGTTGGACTCGGAACGGTTGAGGCGGGTGCTGACGGTGGCGGTCGTGCCGGTGGCGAAGCGCTGGGTGACGCTGACCCGGGTGTCGGCGCCCTCGGCGCGGGTGCCGAGGCTGGAGCCGTCGGGGGCGGTGCGGCTCATGCTGCGGGAGGTGGAGACGGTGAACTCGGGGATGAAGGCGGAGCGGGCGATCTCGACGGAGTCGCGGGCGATGTCGGGGCCGAAGCGCTGGATCTCGAGGTCGAAGTTCTTCTTCAGGGCCCGGGCGATGCAGTCCTCCAGGGTGAGGATGGGTCCGCCTTCGCTCGGCGAGCTTCGGCGAGCTTCGCCCTGTGGCTGCGCCACAGGCGAATCCGGTTGGGCGATGAGCGAGGCCGAAAGAGTGGTCAGAAGGGCGAGGGAGCGGAGCGAGGGCATGGAGGTTCGTAGTTGGTGCGGGTGGGCAGTCAGGCAAAGCACACGGCAGTTGTCGAAAAGTTTGCGGCTTTCTGCATGACGCGGTCGGAGGCGGTTTGGCTACGGGAGAATGGCGGCACAAAAAAGACCGCCCAGCGCGGAAGGGGCGGGCGGTCGATACAGGGGATGGGCGGCGGCGGTCAGGAGGCCGGGGCCGTCGTGGCGGGAGCGGTCTTCTTGAGTTCCTCCTCCATGCGCTTGCCGAGGTATTCGAGGGCGCGGGTGGCCGAGGCCTGGCTGGCGAGGGCGTTCTTGATGACCGCGTAGCGCGGGTTGGAGTCGGTGGCGTCGGGCAACTGGCGCGAGACCACGTAGGCGACATGACCCTTCTTCTCATCGGCGGCCATGTCGCTGATCTGCCCGGGGGCGAGGGTCTCCAAGGCGGTGACGATGGAGTAGGGGATGTCGGCCGGAGGCTGGCCGAGCTTGAAGCCGGCGTGGGCCTTGACCTCGAGCTTCTCGGCGGCCGCGGCTTTTTCGAAGGGTGTGCCGGCCTTGACGGCGGCCTCGAGCCGGGCGCGGAGGGCCTTGCCGTGCTCGATGAAGCGCTTGCGCTTCTCGCTCTCGCGGTAATCGGCGGCGGCCTTGTCCTTCACCTCGGCAAGGGGTGCCGTGTAGGACGGCAGCGTCTCCTGCCAGAAGAGGATGGCGAAGCCATCGGGGGTGCGGAGCGGGTCGGAGAAATGGCGGTCGGCGTTGAGCTGGTTGAGCTCGCGCGCGTGGGAAGCGAGCCAGGCCATGCCCTCCGGCGGTTGCGAGGGGGCAAACGGCGCCAATGTGGCGAGGGGCCGGCGCAACGAGGCGAGGAAGGCGGACAACTCGGGCGAATTGGCCTTCAGCTTGCGCTCGTAGAGGGCGACGGTGAGCTGGTTGGCGACCTCCAAGGCGGACTTGAGCGCGCGCTCCTGCATCATGGCGCCGAGGACCTGGGCGCGGACCTTGACGTAGGTTTCGTCGGCGGATGGCGCGGTCGCAGGCGTGCCGACGTTCAGGCCGGCTTGCTTCTTGTCCTTGTCCTCGGGGGCGGGGAAGCGGGCGGGGTTGGCGTCGTAGAAGGCGCGCATCTCCTGCTCGGTGGGCGGGACGGAGGGGATGAACTCGTTGCCCTTGAACTCGAGGGCGCTCAGGCGCAGGCGGGCGGGCACCTCGTAGCGGAAGGTGTTTTCGTCGTAGAATTTCTGGACGGCGGCGTCGGTGACGGTGAGGCCGGGGTCGAAGGCGGCGTAATCGGCCGAGGCGACGGCGACGGTCCAGGTCGATTCCCAGCGGTTGAGCTGCTGGACGATCTCGGCGGGCTGGACGTAGCCGGGTCCGCCGAGGACCTTGAGCACGGCCTCGATGCGGGTGTCGTCGCGGAGGATGCGGTTGATGTCGGCGGTGGTGACGCCGGGGTTGCTCTTGAGCGAATCACCGAAAGCGGCGTAGCGCTGCGCATCGAACTTGCCCTCGGCATTGCGGAAGAGGGCGAGTTCGCTGGTGTATTTGGCGACCTCGGCCTCGGTGGGCTGGGGCAGGCCCAGCTCGTCAGCGACGGCGAGGCCGGCGACGCGCAGGAAGGCGTATTGCGGGACGTAGATGCCCTTCAGCTCGGCGCTGTATTGGGCGTCCTGCGCGGCGCGGCGGACCTGCTCCTCGTTGTTGAGGTCGAGGTGGAAATAGGGGCGGGGACCGAGGCCCCGGTCGGCGCGGCCGAGGCTGCCGGAGGACTGGTTGTAGACCACCACCATCGGGACGGCGACGGCGATGAGCACCACGAACATCACGAGGCGGAAGTGCTTCTGAAAGTATTTTTGAATCCAGGAGATCATGCAGGGAAACCGCCTTCGCTAGGGTGCGGCCCGGGGGGTGTCAATCGCCCAGAAAACGGGGCGGCCGGGGCCCGTTACGGGGCGCGTCCGGCGGGCGGGAAGGCGAAGGGGGCCGTGCTGCCGTCGAAGGGCAGCTCGGCGAAGAGCTCGGCGAGGTTTTTGCGGAAGAAGGGGTGATCCCCGAGCGACTGGAGGGCGGCGTCGTATTGCGGCAGCAGGGGGTCGATGTTCTCGAGGTTGGAGCCGATGGGATCCTCGCCGAGGTTGTCGTCGAGGGTCTTGAAGTCGAAGAGCGTGATGCGATCGAGGGGGCGGGCCGGGGTGTAGCGGAATTCCGTGGCGCTGGCGGTGTCGGCGGGGCGCACGGTGGCGATCAGCTTCATGCGGACCAGGCGGCCGAGGCACTCGTTGAGGATCTGCGTCGGGGCGCAGAGGAGTTCGCCCAGCTCGGTGGCGCCGGCGGGCGGCAGGCAGGCATGGAAGCGGCGGCAGATGGTGAGCAGGACGACGAGCGACAAACGCTCGCGCATCGCCTCGGTGAGGGTGCCCCACGCGGTCTGGCTGTTGCGGTAATGGACGTTCTGCACGGCGTAGCTGATCGCCGCGCCGATGAGGACGTAGAGCCAGAAGACGTAGAGGCCGATCATCAGGACCGGCAGCACGCTGAGGGAACCGTAGAGGCTCTTGGTCAGCAGGACGCGCTTCACGTAGAGGAAGGCGACGTAGTTGTTGAGGAGCAGGAGGCCGGTGACGACCACGCCGCCCACGAAGGCCGCGCGCCAGAGCACCTTGGTGTTGGGGATGACACGGTAGAAGAGCGTGAGCACGGCGGCGAGCGAGGTGAGCG
>Ga0073934_10008447_pt1 | contig 13725 bp, 15 predicted proteins | sample LarsenN4metaG_FD_76834 | JGI IMG/M metagenome (GOLD analysis project Ga0073934, IMG submission 76834) | Hot spring sediment bacterial and archeal communities from British Columbia, Canada, to study Microbial Dark Matter (Phase II) - Larsen... ...
CGGCCGATCAGCTAAAAAAGTATGAAGAAAAGGATTTGGCAACCCGTAAAATGTCAGTTGAAAAATTTGAGAAGGTATGTAAACAACAAGGTATTCAGTATTCAGTCCATCATCACAAAAAAGTGGCAATACAAGGGCTAAAGCATGAAAGTATTTATGCTGATCTGCTTGTTATCAGCATGAAGGAGACTTTTTCTTATTACCCGGAAAAACCACCTACCCGGTTTATCAGGGACCTGCTGAGCGATACACAATGCCCGGTATTACTTGTGCCGGAAAAGTTCAAAGGAATTGAGAAAGTTGTACTGCTATATGATGGAGAACCCTCTTCAGTGTACGCTATAAAAATGTTCAGCTACCTTCTGCCTGAATTTGCCAATATACCTGCAGAAGTTATTTCTGTAAACCCGGCTAATAAATCTTTGCACCTGCCTGATAATAAATTAATGAAGGAATTCATGAAGAGGCATTATCCCGGGGCAAGCTACACTATTTTGAAAGGCATGGCAGAAGAGGCCATTGTAAGAAAGCTTAAGGAACTGGAGGAAAATACACTGGTTGTCCTGGGCGCCTACAGAAGAGGAGCTGTCAGCCGTTGGTTCAGAGAGAGTATGGCCGATGTGCTCATGAAAGAAGTGAGGCTTCCTCTTTTCATTGCGCATAACAAATAAATATCAGGCTTACTGGTTATGACAAAGCTAAAATTAGAAGAATTGCTGTCAGCCGAAAGTGAACAACTGCAGAAGCTGAATGAAATTGTTCTAAAGGCAATCGAAGAGGAAAAGCTGTTGTCTGAGAAGTTGCTTGAGTTTGAAGACCGAAATCCTCCGTTTACAAGCCGTGTAGCCGATAAGGTTGCGGGCTTTGGAGGCAGTTGGAAATTCATCCTGTCTTTCGGCCTTTTTATGCTTATGTGGATTCTGGTCAACCTTTATTTGCTGAGCAAACCATTTGACCCATTCCCGTTTATTCTGCTGAATCTTTTGCTATCCACACTGGCAGCCATCCAGGCACCAATTATAATGATGAGTCAAAACAGGAAGGAGGAAAAAGACCGGCAACGGGCCATCAATGATTACCTGGTTAATCTGAAGGCCGAAATCGAAGTAAGAAACCTGCACCGGAAGTTTGATTTATTGATGACAGAGCAGATGAAAACACTTTTTGAAATTCAACAGGCTCAAATGGACATGATGGAAGAAATAAAGATTAATTTAAATAATAACAAATCATCCAACAATTAGATAATATTGTCGTAGCAATTAATCGAATTGGATTCAATAACTCATATCGCTTTGGGAGCCTGCATGGGAGATGCTTTTGCCGGGAAGCAATTAGGGAAAAGGGCTATGTTTTTAGGAGCAGTGGCTCAAAGCCTGCCCGATATTGATTTTGTTGCAGCAGCATGGACAACTACTGCTGAAAATTTATTGGCTCACCGGGGATTCACACATTCTATACTGTTTGTATTAATTATCACTCCCTTATTGGCTTTCCTGTCTGAAAGATGGCACCGCCCACACAATATCTCCCTTGGCCAATGGATGCGTTTTTTTGGAATCCAGGCTTTTACTCATTTACTGATTGATGGGATGAATGTTTATGGAGTTGGCTGGTTTGAGCCGTTTAACCATCACAGGGTATCCTACAACTGGATATATGTAGCTGACCCGTTTTATTCTATCTGGCTGGGAATTGCTTTTTTAGTCTTGCTCATTCTTCGCAGAAATCATCCTCAAAGGACCTGGTGGATACGGTTTGGGGTAGGAATGAGCACCATTTACCTTTTGTACTGCGGATTAAATAAATTTAAAATTGATAATGATGTAAAGGATGTTTTTAAAAAGCAAAACATATCTTATACAAATTATTTTACCACACCGACACCCCTTAATAACTGGCTGTGGTTTGTAGTGGCTTCTAATGACTCGGGGCATTATATAGGCTATCGTTCTTTGTTTGATTCGGAGAGAAAGATCGACTTTCATTTTATCCCCAAAAACGATTCTTTGCTACGGCCTGTTCATAATAACGAAGACCTGCAAAAATTGAAACGGTTTTCAAAAGGTTATTATGCTATTCAGAACCGGAATGACACTCTCATTTTTAATGATCTTCGGTTTGGCCAAATGATCGGCTGGGTCAATCCAAAAGCCCCTTTTGCTTTTTATTACTACTTACAACATCCTTCAGAGAATGACCTGGTTGTTCAACGGGGACGCTTTGCCGGATGGAATAAGGAGGCTTTTCTGGCTTTATTAAAGCGGATCAGGGGTAATTAGCTTATTCCTGCCTGAAGTAAAAGGTGAACAGATTCAATACATTATTTATGAAGCTATAGCAGAAACGCTGCCAGATGCGTCTAAAAATATTGGTGGACGAAGTGTAGTTTTCTTTTGTTATTAGTTTGCAATGCTCTGTGCTGATTTTTTCCAGTTCATTTACAACATATTCGGCAAACGAGTGGTTTTCTATATCCATGTTCAACTCAAGACTGGCATAAGCACTGATATTATTCACATTGTAAGATCCAATAGTGACTTTCCTTGCATCGTATACGGCAAGTTTGGCATGTAGTACGGTTTCCTGGTATTCGTACACCTCTATTTTATTTCGTAATAACCAGTCATACAAATATCTTTCTGCATGTTTGGCCATCATTATATCTGAACGGCCGGCCAGTATTACCTTAACATGCACTCCTCTTTTTACCGCCTGGCTTATTTTCTTTCGGAATAACCGCCCCGGGAGAAAATAACTGCACATGACGGTAATATTCTTTTCAGCTTTGCTGAAAATGTCATAATAGGTTTTCCATATCTGGTTTTTCCGGTTTACCCAGTCATTTCTTCTTGCCCTGACCATGATTTGCTCATCTTCAGGAATATTGTCACAAAATGTTTCTATATGGCTGGTATCAATGGTTGATAAATTTTTGTCACCCCACATGTCCCTGCAAATATGGTGAAGGACAAATGAGGCTTCTCCTTCGCAATAGAGTGCGGTGTCAAGCCATGCAGGCTCTCCCGGCATATCATTATACCGGTTACAAATATTTACGCCGCCAACCAATGAGTACAGGCCATCTGCTACCACTACTTTATGGTGCAGCCTTCTGCCAAAATAGAAGTGCTTGCTGCGAAACAGGGGCTCAAACCATTTTAAGTTGACACCAGCAGCTTTTAGCTCAGCTATCATTTTTTTTGACATTCCTTGTGATGCATAACCATCAACCTGCAGGAATACATCTACCTTTCTTCGGGCAGCTTCAATAAGTGCATGGGCAACCTGCCATCCCGTTTCGTCATTTTCATAAATATAGAACTGAAGGTGGATGCATTGTTTTGCATTGCAAATCAGTTCGAGAAGAGTGTTGAAATAATCTTTCCCTCCGTAAACAAACTGAACCCTGTTACGGATTGTATATGCAGCAGAGCTATCAGGCCTTCCCAATGACATATTATTGGCTGAAAATACGTCAATATCAAAAATTGATCGCTGACAGTACTCATAATTACTGCTGATGGGGCTCATCCGGGCTGTTTAGTTATCGTAATAGCTTTGACTATTATGAAAACACTTTTATTTATCCTTCTTTGTTTCATAGCAATTACCGCCACTGTTTCAGGCATACTGATGATAAGCCAGCCTGACGGTAGTATATTAAATCTTAAACCGGAATTACTATCCGGTAGTCCGTTCAGCAATTACCTGGTTCCGGGAATTTTGTTAGCATGTATTGTAGGTGCAGTAAACCTTGTTGCTGCTTTCCTCAATATGATGCGACACCGTCATCGCTATAATGCAGCCATAGCTGGTGGGGCAGTTATTATTACCTGGATATTGGTGCAGGTTATGATGATTGGGACTATACATTGGCTGCATATTCTTTATTTCAGTGCCGGTGCCCTTGTAATTTTAGGTGCTTACCAGCTAAAGGGACGCTGGGCTGTTTAATTTTTTGTCTTTACCATGAAAATTCTTTTTTGCCTTTTCTTGGTTAGTCACGGCTTAATACACCTGATGGGGTTTACAAAGGCTTTTGAACTAGCAAGTATTCAGCAGTTGACAAAAGAAATTTCAAGACCTGCGGGTATTTTTTGGCTGCTTTGTGCACTCTTATTTATTAGTGCAGCTGTCTTTTTGTTTTTTAAAATGGAATGGTGGCTCTTTCTTGCAGTTCCTGCCATAGTGGTTTCTCAAATACTGATCGTCATGGCCTGGCAGGATGCAAAATTTGGTAGTATACTAAACTTCCTGATTATTCTTGTAATTATTCCGGCTGTAGCTGAAATCAGGTTTAACAAAATGGTGAATACTGAAATCAACATGTTGCTTAAGCAGCCCGTTGCAGCACAGGAATTGATTACAGATGAAAAATTGTATAACCTGCCACCGGTAGTACAAACATGGTTGAGAAAATCAGGAGTAATAGGAAAACCGGTAATGCAATTTGTCAGGTTGAAGCAAAAGGGGATGATGAGGACAAAAGAGAATGGCAACTGGATGAAATTTTCTGCCCGGCAATATTTTACAGTGGCTAAACCCCAGTTTGTGTGGCAAACTTCAGTAAATGTATTTCCGCTGATTACGCTTAACGGCAGGGATAAATTTATAGATGGTCGGGGGCATTTATTGATCAGGCTGCTTTCGCTGTTTACAGTAGCTAAATCCGGTAATGATGAAAAAGTGAATTCGGCAACAATGATCCGCTATTTGGCTGAAATAAGTTGGTTTCCATCTGCTGCATTGAGTAAGTTCATCCGGTGGGAGCCGGTTGATTCGTTTTCTGCAAAAGCCATTATGGATTTTCAGGGTGTCAGGGCAGAAGGAGTTTTCCATTTTAATCCTGCGGGAGATTTTGTACGGTTTACTGCCGATCGGTATATGGGCAATGGAAAAGATGCCAAACTCGAAAAGTGGCTGGTTGAAGTAACAGGTTACAAAGAATTTCACGGATATCACATTCCTCATAAAAATAAAGTTACCTGGCAACTACAAACAGGCGATTTTAACTGGGCTGATATTGAAATAACAGAAATGGATTTTAATACTCCTGAAATATACCGGTAATATCCGCTAATCATATCTTTTACTGACGGCAATCATTTTTCCAGGTGCAATAGCTGGGTAAATTCGTAATGGGTGATAATTCCATGTACAATGACATTATTGGGAGAAATAGTAAGCTTTAACTTGATTGGATGGATGGCAGCATTGCTTGTGTTAGCCTTGTTTTTTTCACATATCCGTCGGGCGGTGGGTTGGCTATTAATGAAATTGTACAGTTTTTTTATTAGCGATAAGGATCATGTAACTCCTGTTTAAACGAGATCATTATGAAAAAGAATATGAACGAGGAATTGTTGCATGAGGTCAAGGCTATTTCCGGATTCAGAACTCATGTAAGCATATATGTTATAATAGTTGGATTACTCTGGGTAGTCTGGCTGATTAATGGGGGCTTGGATATTCACCCCTGGCCTGTTTATCCCACTGTAGGCTGGGGTATAGGATTGTTTTTTCATTATTTGGCAGCTTATGGCATATATCGTAAGGTGGAAAAAGAGCAAGATGAATTAACCTGAATAAATCACTCAGGGTATGAACTTTTTTGATGGATATATTGGAGGTGAAAAACCCGTGGTAGCTGATTTCTTTGCAGTGTGGAGTGAACCATGCAAACTGATGGACCCGGTATTACAGGAATTAAAAGAGCATTTGGGAGACAAAGCCAATGTAGTAAGGATCGATATTGAAAAGGAGCCTTCTTGTGCTGAATTGTTTAAGATTTGGTCAGTGCCAACTGTTGTAATTTTTAAAAAGGGACATGAAGTATGGCGAAAAACCGGAATAATTCCGGCCCATGAGATACTCACAAATCTGAATTATTACATCAGGTGATAGAAGAACCATAAGTAGTATGGTGGGGCAATACAGATGTATTGCCCCATTTTAGTTAGACATTCCCCTGGATTAAAGGTCCGTATCCGGTGTCAGGTATTAGTGCTGAGAAACATCATTCTTTCACATGATAGCCGTTATTGGAATCAGTATTTTATCAGGTGTATATTCAGTTGTAAAGATTTTCTCACCTAAATCTATTACCATGAAAAAGATAAGATCCCCGGAAAGAAAGACAGGTATTTGGATCGATCAGGAGAAAGCTTTAATAGTCAGGATTGAGGGTGAAGGCCCGCCTGTTCTGGAAAAAATGAAATCTGAAGTAGAGTCAAGAATCAGAATCGCAGGGGAGGAAAAGGTGTCGGCCAGGTTTGGTAAGACATTTATTGACGATAAAGAAAAGAAACAGCACAGGCAGCATAACCAAAGAGAAAAATTTTTTAAAGAGATAATAAAAGAGATTAAGAATACAGATTATCTCTACCTGATGGGACCAGGACCCGCTAAAGAAGGTCTTAATAATACATTGGAAAATGATCAGACCGCAAGGGTAAAAGTTATAATGACTGAGCCCGCCGACAGAATGACACAACAGCAACTGATCGTAAAAGTTGAGTCCTTTTTTAACAGTAAGCTTTTCTTCATGCTGAAAAAAAAGCTAAAAAAAGAGATGATGGAGCATGCCTGAACTGCTTCAAAAGGCGATCTTAAGGTCGCCTTTTTGTATAGGCAAGTTCTTTGAATTGTGGAACAGAAAACTAAACAGATGAGATCAATAATTGATATCGACCACTTTCTTTTTATTTAGTTTTTGCATTGCTTTGGGAACTATGTTCAGAATTTCCTCCTTTAGTGTTTGAATCAGCTTTGTCTTCAGGTGGTCACGATGGGTTACCAGGCTTACTTCTCTTGCCGGACTTGGTTCTTTAAGCCGCTTTACCAGTTTCAGTTGTGGCTGGGAAAATTCCATAATGGCCAGTTCGGGCAGAATGGTTATACCGTCGCTCTTATCTACCATTCTTTTTAAAGTTTCAATGTTGCCTGTTTCATATCTGAACTGGATACCTGAATGTTTTTGAAGTTCACACAAGTTCAGTATCTGCGACCGGAAGCAATGCCCTTCCTCCAGCAGCCAAAGCTGGTTGGGGTCTATATCACCCGGCAAAACGTATTTATTATTGTGCAGTGCATTGTTTTTCGATACATATACAAAAAGCTCTTCGTAGAAAAGCACATCTTCCTTAATTGAAGGGTCTTTTAATGGAGTAACAACGATTCCGCAATCCAGCCGGTTGTTTTTTAATTCCTGTACTATTTCTTCTGTTATTATTTCCCGGGCTAAAAGGTTTACCTGCGGATATTTTTCCCGGATTTTTTTAAAAAGAGTTGGCAGAAGATATGGAGCAAGGGTAGGAATTATACCAATACGGAGTTCACCGGTCATAGTGTCTTTTTGTTCTGCTATAAGCTGGCGGATCATACCGGCTTCACGAAGGACTTTCCGGGCCTGCGCAATAATACTGGTGCCGATTTCTGTGGGTATAACAGGCTGTTTTGTCCGGTCAAAGACCTTTACACCCAGTTCTTCTTCCAGTTTCTGGATTTGCATACTGAGAGTAGGCTGAGTAACAAAACATTTCTCAGAAGCCAGTACAAAATGCCGGTAAGTGTCGAGTGTAACAATATATTCAAGCTGTGTGAGGGTCATAGATATTAGTTATATCTTTATAAAAATAATCAATTTGATTTATTTTCAATACTGCGCTAACATTGCCGGGAATCCGGCAGCATTTACAGGATTTATCACAGACTATACTACTAATCTTTAAAACCATAAGAAATGAGCAACAGTACATCTCAGGGAACAACATCTTATAATGTGAACGGTGAAAGCAAATGCCCGTTCAGCAACGGGATGCTAAAAAAAAGTGCAGGTGGAGGAACAAGCAACCGTGACTGGTGGCCCAACCAGTTAAAACTTAATATCCTTCGTCAGAATTCTTCTCTTTCCAATCCGATGGGAGAAAAGTTTGATTATGCAGCAGAGTTTAAAACACTTGACCTTGAGGCTGTCAAGAAAGATATAGTCGACCTTATGACCACATCACAGGACTGGTGGCCTGCTGATTACGGTCACTATGGCCCATTCTTTATTCGTATGGCATGGCATAGTGCCGGAACCTACCGGATTCATGATGGTCGTGGTGGTGCCGGTTCTGGCACCCAGCGTTTTGCCCCTTTGAACAGTTGGCCTGACAACGCAAACCTCGATAAAGCCCGGCTATTGTTATGGCCTGTAAAAAAGAAATACGGTAAAAAAATCTCATGGGCTGACCTTATGATCTTAGCAGGCAACTGTGCACTGGAATCAATGGGTTTTAAAACTTTTGGTTTTGCCGGTGGCCGTGAAGATGTGTGGGAACCAGAAGAAGATATCTACTGGGGATCTGAAACAGAATGGTTGGGCGACAAACGATATACCGGTGACCGTGAACTCGAAAACCCATTGGGTGCTGTTCAAATGGGTTTAATTTATGTGAACCCTGAAGGCCCTAATGGCAACCCTGATCCCATTGCCGCTGCCCGTGATATCCGGGAAACTTTTGGCCGAATGGCAATGAATGATGAAGAAACCGTAGCCTTAATAGCCGGTGGACACACTTTTGGTAAAACCCATGGAGCCGCTGATCCCACCAAGTATGTAGGCCGTGAGCCAGCTGCTGCGGAAATAGAGGAACAGAGTATGGGCTGGAAGAATACATTTGGAAAGGGAAATGCAGAAGATACAATTACCAGTGGGCTTGAGGGAGCCTGGACTACCACACCCACTAAATGGAGCAACAACTTTTTCTGGAATTTATTTGGTTATGAATGGGAATTGACCAAAAGTCCGGCCGGTGCACACCAGTGGAAACCCAAACATGGTATGGGTGAGGGAACAGTGCCTGATGCTCATGTTCCGGGCAAGAAGCATACACCCATCATGCTGACCACAGACCTCGCTTTGCGTTTTGATCCGGCATATGAGAAGATATCACGGCGCTTTTTTGAGAACCCCGATGAATTTGCAGAAGCTTTTGCCAAAGCATGGTTCAAACTTACACACCGTGATATGGGACCCCGTGGCCGTTATCTCGGACCTGAAGTACCAGCAGAAGAACTGATCTGGCAAGACCCCATTCCAGCAATTGACTATGAGTTAATAAACGAAAAGGATATTGCGTTACTGAAGGATGTAATCTTGTCCAGTGGCTTCTCTGTTGCCGAGTTAGTGTCAGCAGCATGGGCATCAGCATCAACTTTCCGTGGTTCTGATAAGCGGGGTGGTGCTAATGGTGCCCGTATCAGGCTGGCTCCACAGAAATATTGGGAAGTAAACAACCCCGCTCAATTGAGCAAAGTGCTGGACAAGCTGGAAGCTATTCAGCAGGATTTTAACAGTACTCAAAAGGGTGGTAAAAAAGTTTCACTGGCCGACCTTATTGTTCTGGGCGGATGTGCTGCCGTTGAGAAAGCAGCAAAAGATGCAGGATTTGCAGTAAATGTGCCGTTTGCACCCGGCCGCAATGATGCATCGCAGGAGCAGACAGATGTGGAATCATTTGCAGTACTGGAACCGGCGGCTGATGGTTTCCGCAACTATAAAAACAAAAAGGCTCATGCATCTGCAGAAGAAATGCTGGTTGATCGGGCCCAGTTATTAACGTTAACCGCACCAGAGATGACGGTGCTGGTTGGTGGTATGCGGGTACTCAATACCAATTTTGATAAATCACAACATGGCGTTCTCACCAAAAGGCCAGAACAATTAACGAATGACTTCTTTGTAAACCTGCTTGATTTTGGAACTACCTGGAAAGCGACAACAGATACTAAAGATGTATTTGAAGGCAGGGACCGTAACACAGGAGAAGTGAAATGGACGGCTACCCGGGCAGACCTGATCTTTGGTTCCAATTCTGAATTAAGAGCAGTTGCAGAAGTGTATGCCTGTGAAGATGGAAAAGAAAAATTCGTTAAGGATTTTGTAGCTGCCTGGAATAAGGTAATGAACCTGGATCGTTTTGACCTGGTTTAGTTGAATTAGATCAATTCAATTTTAAAAGGTGATCCGTTTGGGTCGCCTTTTTTTCTTAATGGGATAAAAAAAGCTTCACTTTTAGTGAAGCTTTTTTGTGCCCGGGACTGGAATCGAACCAGCACATTCTTGCGAACGGCAGATTTTGAGTCTGCTGCGTCTACCAATTCCGCCACCCGGGCTTTGGGTTTCAGCGTTGGGGCTGCAATATTAAGCCATTCCGGCTAATTGCCGTCTTATGCGGTCCAAATATTTTTTCTTGTAATAGTAATCTTTAACAGCCAGTAATTCAGTTTCAGTTGTAATGCCTTCCTGGTAGCCTTCCACTATCTTCTTTACCGGTTCATAAATTTCAGCTTGCAGTTCATCGATCCGGCTTTCCAGTTGAGCGGATGGGGCAGATTCAATATCCATTAATTGCTCATTAATTTCCATTACTTCCATCAGGAAACCAGCAGGTAATTCATATTTTTCTTCTTCCTCCAGCAGGCCTTTTAATTGTAAAACATATTTAATGGTCTCATCGTTGTTTTGAAAAGTTTTCCATGCCTTATTTAAAAGGGCTGATTTTTCAAGCGATTCAGCCTGCTCTTCATCGCTGCCGTTTACGAAGTAATCCGGATGAAATTTTTTGCTTAACTCAAAATATCTTGGAGACAAGGAACTCCTGTCAACTTTTAGTTGCACGGGAATATCAAATAATTGAAAGTAATTCATACCATTCATTTTCTAAGTACCCTATCTTAACAAATATTGCTTAGTTTAGGTTACAAAAAGGAATTTTAAACTTACAAATCTAAGGATTAAGCATGGAGGTGATTAAAAACCTGCCAGATTCGGAACTGCTGGGCAATATCCGTTCGGGCAGCAAGATGGATGAGACTATAAGAGCTATTTACCGGGCCCACTTCGAAAGCCTGAGCTGGTATATCCAGAATAATAATGGCAGCCGGCAGGATGCAGAAGATGTGTTCCAGGAAGTAGTGGTGAACTTTATTGACCTTGTGCAGAAGGATAAATTCAGGGGCGAGTCATCTGTCAGGACCTTTTTGTTCTCTTTGAATCGGTTTACCTGGTTGAATGAACTAAAACGGCGGGGAAGAGCAATGGCAAGGGAAGAAAAATATGAAAAGGGGCAGGACAGGGTTGAATTGGATACGAGCCATTTTATTGCTGAGAGGGAAGGAAAGGCTGAGGTGCTGAAACTGGTAGGTGAGTTAGGAGAGACCTGCAAAAAGATATTACTGCTTTTCTATTACGAGAATCTTTCTATGAAGGAGATACTGGAAGCGACCGATTACGAAAATGAACAGGTGGTTAGAAACAAAAAATATAAATGCCTGAAACAACTGGAGCAAATGATTAATGAAAAACCTTTTTTAAGACAAACTTTGAAAAACTTATTGCATGGATAATTCTACACCTGGTATGTCCGAAAAATTAGTTGATTACCTGGATGGAAAACTGGAGCTGGGCGAAAAGCAGCAAATTGATAAGTTGCTTGAAACTGACAAAGTTTTAAAGAATGAGTTGGAGGGTCTGTTAGTTGCCAGAGAAGCAGTAAGGCAGTATGGCCTTCAGCAAAAAGTAGCTTCTGTTCACCAAAAAATGATGAATGAGCATAAAGCTCCGGTAAGAAACATAACATCGACAAGACGGACACTACGTTATGCAATCGCTGTTGCCGCCAGTATTTTACTGATCGTAGCAGGTTATATCGGGTACAGTTTTTACAGCCTGTCATCTGAGAAAGTGTATACGGCTAATTACAGGACATATGAGCTGAGTAGTCTCAGGGATGGTAATACAGCCGAATCTGAAATCGAGACAGCTTATAAATCAAAAAAGTTTCCAGAACTGCTGGCGATTCGTTTTGACAGGCCATTTACTATAAAGGAGCATTTTCTCAGGGGGCTTTCTTTTGCTGAAACAGGAGATAACAGCAATGCTATCCTTTCATTTAAAAAAGTAATAGAAGATAATAATACTGCCCGTACAAATATTTTCAAAGACGAAGCTGAATTCTACCTTGCATTATCGTATGTAAGAAATAAAGACTATGATTTTGCACTGGAATTATTTAAGAATATTAACTCAAAACCTGAACATTTATACAAGGAAAGGGTTACTGCTAAATTAGTTCGCCAGGTAAGGCTGCTTAAATGGCGATAAACGAAGGATTAAGGTTTAATGGTTAATGTTTCCTCCTCGTTCCCGGGGAGGATTTTTTTTGATTACACCGGGATGTTTGGCGGATACTAATTCATGTTAATGTTATTTTATCATTTAATAAGTATTGTATGAAAAGCATGATGTGCCTGGCCTTGATTGTATTTGCTATGGTTATTTCTTTTTTTTATTCTTGTCGGAAGGATTCGTCTGTAAGCATGGCTGATATCAATAAGCCTCATATGGCGATCATTTACCTCACAGACCATCAAACTCCCGTTTTTGACAGTGTCTTTATTGACCTGCAGCGGCTGGAGGTTAAGTTAGAGGATGATACTTTGCCTAATGACGGCTGGGTCAACCTTTCTATCCGTCCGGGAGTATACAATATTCTCCGCTTTAGAAATGGGCTTGATACACTGTTTGCAACCGGTAATCTGCCCAATGCAATGCTTAAAAAAATAAAATTAGTATTGGGAACACAAAACAGTGTAATGAAAAATGGCCAGTCCTTTCCATTACGGGTGAAGAGTGAGGACAGAGAAGTAATTGCAAACCTGGACAACAATTTATTTGATATTACTACCACTGGCCAGGTTTTATTTTGGATAGACTTTGATGCAGGTAATTCCATACAAGTGGATAACAGCGGTCAGGGAAATAATAATGGATACAGGTTGAAATCTCATATAAAAATTTTCACTAAAAGCCGTACGGGTGAAATAGAGGGAAGGATATTTCCCAGGTCTGCTGATCCGATAGTGAAAGCTGTTATTGGTTCAGATACCGCTACTGCTATACCTGACCATGACGATGGCGAATTTAAAATAGTCGGCTTACGTCCGGGGACATACCAACTTATAATAGATGGACAAAACGGGTATATGGACACCACGGTCAATAATATTGTTGTAAGGGAAGGGGAGGATACTCGTTTGCAAACCATTATCCTCCGTCAATAAGAAAATAAATGAAAAGTGATCTATGAAGAACTAAGTCTTCTCATTTTTGGGAAGACTTTTATTTTTCATCATCTTATATGTTAATGCTCCTGTAATCAAGACCAGGGCAATCCACCACCAGTTATTGTTTTTGTGATAAGGTTCATAATTACCAATTAAAATTAGATTAGCCCAGTATACCGGCGATTTATACCTTGGTTCTATCTCATTACTGTTCAGAAAATCAAGTTTCGCCTGTTGTAATGCCATGTCCTTGCTGAAACCTTTATCAATATAGTAGTGAAGCCGGCCGGTGATGAATGCGGTATTTTTATCAGAAGCTTTCCAAAGTGATGTAATAATGTTTTGACAGCCAGCATAAGCAAAAGCCCTGGACAAGCTCATAAGACCTTCCCCCTTCACCAGCTGGCCACCGCCTGTTTCACAGGCACTAAGAATTACCAGCTCGGTTGAATCAAGATCCAAATTGTAGATTTCCTGGGCAAATAATTTATGGTCAGGGTCAGACGGGTGAAATAATATGAATGAACGTAAGGGCTCAGTATTGTTCATGCTGGCATGAGTTGCCAGGTGTATGGTTCTAAACTTATTTGCATTAAGCAGGAAACTGTC
>Ga0073934_10008448_pt1 | contig 13723 bp, 5 predicted proteins | sample LarsenN4metaG_FD_76834 | JGI IMG/M metagenome (GOLD analysis project Ga0073934, IMG submission 76834) | Hot spring sediment bacterial and archeal communities from British Columbia, Canada, to study Microbial Dark Matter (Phase II) - Larsen... ...
CGGCCGGCAGTCGGATGTCGTCGTCGTGCCTCATCGCCGCGGCGACGACGGCTACTTCCTGGTGCAGTTCACGCCGCCGACGCCGGACGGGAACTGGCAGCGCGAGGTGCTGCCCGACGGAGAGCCGCTGCAACTCGTACTGCTGTGCGACACGTCGGCCTCGATGGACGCGGAGAAGCGCAGGCAACAGGCGGAGTTCGTCGCGACAGTGCTGTCGTCACTGGGGCCGGAAGACCGCTTCCGGCTTGCTGCCGCCGATGTCGGCACGGCCTGGGCGTCGCCGGAGCTGCAACCGGCGACCGAGGAAACTGTCGCCAAGGTCACGGCGTTCCTGGCAGAACGGCAGTCGCTGGGTTGGACCAATCTCGACCGGGCATTTGACGATGTGTTGCGACGTGCACCCACTCGGGCGCACATCATCTACATCGGCGACGGCATTGTCACCGCGGGAAACACGGATCCTGCTGCGTTCGTCAAACGTTTTCAGGCGCGCGCGAGTCTGGCTTCCCAGCAGTTGGCTTTTCATGCGGTCACCGTCGGGAACTCGTATGAATCGATTGTGCTGCAGGGCATTGCGTCCCTCGGCAGCGGTTCCGTGCGAATGATCGGTGGCGAGCAGACGCCGCAAAGCGTCGCGCTCGAGCTGCTCAACGAGATCGCCCAGCCCGGACTGCGCGATTTGAACGTGCAGTTCCGCGGGCTGAAGGTGGCGGCGGTCTATCCCGAACGGCTGCCGAACGTCCCCGCCGGGACGCAACAGATTCTCGTCGGGCGGTATTTACCGGAAGGCAAGGACCAGCAGGGCGAGATCGTGGTGACGGGCCGCCGCGGCAATGAGACCGTGCGGTACGCGGCGAAGGTCAAGCTGGCCGATGCCGAAGAGGGTAACTCTTTCATTCCGCGGCTGTGGGCCCGGGCGCATCTGGACCAGTTGCTCGCCCAAGGCCAAAGCCCGGAGGTGCGGGACCAGATCATCGCACTGTCGGAGGAATATCACATCATCACGCCATATACGTCGCTGTTGGTGCTGGAGACCGACGCCGATCGCGAGCGGTTCGGAGTGAAGCGGCGGTACGAGATGCGCGACGGCGAGAAGTTCTTTGCCGAAGGCCGCTCGAGCGCCAATTACGAACTGCTGCAACAGCAGATGAAACGCGCCGGCGACTGGCGGTTGGGTCTGCGACGGCAGGTGCTGATGAGCCTGACCCGACTCGGGCGCGACACACAATCGCTGCAGCAGCAGGCCCAGCAGCTCGACCAACTGCGGCGCAGCGGACTGGCCGGCAATCTGCCGATGAGTTCCTCTACGCCGTCCAGTGGTCCCTGGGACGGGGCGGCCGATCACTTTTATGTCGATGTCGCCGGGCGTGGAGAAAGCTTGGGCAAGTCCGTCGGCGGCATCTACGGCGCGTTCGGCGGCGATTTCGAGGTCAACGGGGAGATGCTCGGCACGCGCGTGTGGGACGCCAGCGACTTCCTGGTCGAAGAATTGCGCGACAAGAGCCGCCTTTCGCTGGGCGACGAACTCGACGAGCTCGAAGCCCTCAGCCTGGGGGTCGCCGAGCGAGGCAAGGAAATGCTGGAGCTCGAAAGGAAGTCGCTGGCGATGGACTTTGATTTCGATGAAGCCGACCGATTGTTCGCCGGGCAGAACGGGCGCGAACTGAGCGACCTGCGGGCAGGCATCAAATTCGATGTGCCCCAGCTCTTGATGGCTGAGAAGGCGGAACCGGCCTTCGCCTATAGCTTTGGCCGCGGAGCGAGCCTGTCGAGGCGGTCATCCGGCATGTTTGGTGGTACCGGGTTTGGCGGGCGGTATCAGTCCTATTACCAGCGGCTGGACTACACGGGTTGGGTGAATACGCTGTTTCCGACGTTGCCTCCACCGCCGGCGAAGCCGAAGCCGCTGCCCGACCCGGAGGGCTGGTCACCGGAAGCGATCGCTCTCTCCAAGAGCCTGTTGCGGACGGACGCGCTGCGGCAACTCGACGGCGGCGTCGAACTGCGGCGCGCCAACGAATACTTTGATCCGCGCTGGAACCGCCGTTCGTCACGCAGTACCGATCTCGCGCTCTATTCGCCCACGGCGTGGCTCACGCGGCCGCTCGGTCCGACCGACCATACCGTCATTCAATTCTGCAACCAGCAGGAATGCGGGGCGTACTCGCTGGCGTTCCGGCTGGGCCGCGTGCGGGCATCGGTCGCCGAAGAGTTGAATCCGACGGCGCTGTCGCTGGTCGATTACTCGTTGCATCCGCTGCACGAAACCTACCGGGGGTACTTCGTGAAGGTGGAGCCGGCCGGCGACAACCGTGTGAAGCTGGTTTGCACGCACAAGGACTCCACGCACGAGGAGCACTTCACCATCGACACCGCGCGTCACGTGCTGCTGAAGCGCGAATGGTTCGACGACGGCAAGATCAGCGGCGTGCTTGGGTTCGACGATTTCATCGAGCTCGCCGGCACCTGGTGGGCCCGCAAGATCACGACGACTGACGCGAAGGCCCGCAAGACGGCAGAGACGATACTCGAGCTCACGCTGCACGCCAAGGATCAATTCACGCAGCGATGGCATGCGGAGCTGGCAGCGCGGCCCTCCGTGCAGTTCGTGCGGTTGCCGTTCGTGAAGCTGTCGGTGGCGCGGCAGAAGTCGGCCGACGGCTCGGCGACGTTCGACGACCGTCTGGCGATGGTGCTGCACTTTGCCACGCTGCAGCAGTGGGACGACATGTGGAAGCAGGTCGAAGCGCTCGAGCAGCTCGCTGCGGATAAGCCCGGCGTGCGCTGGATGCGGACCGCGTTACTCGCCACCATTCGCCGCAATGAAGAGGCCCGGCAGCGATACCTCGAGGAGGCCCGCCAGCTCGCCGTGGCCCCGCAGCAGGACGATTACTTCCTCGCGGAGTTCGTCCTCGGCCAGACGTACAGCCTGTCAGGCTGGGCCGAATATCTGGGGATCGTCAACACGCTCAAGCCCGTCTACGAGCGCCAGGCCGCCGAGCTGGATGTCATGCCAGGCTGGAACGAACGTCTCGCGCAGTGTTACGACGCACTCAACCGGCAGGAGGAGGCGCTCGCGCTCCGACGCACGCGCGCGGAGGCCGCCCCGTGGCAACTCGACTGGCAAATCGATTTCGCCCGAAAGCTGCAGCAGGCCGGCCAGCCTGATGCGGCGCTCACCTGGCTGCAGAAAGAATTGGACCGCCCCCTCGAACGGACCGACTCCGAGGACGAATCGCTGCGCGCCGCCGTCTGCGATATGTTTCGCGGCCAGGCGCGGTGGGCCGATTTGCTCGAATTCACCACCGCATGGATCGCGCGCCAGCCGGCGTCGCAAGCGTGGAACTCGGCGTACGCCCAACATCTGTCGGCACTGGTGTTCAACGACCAGTTGGATCAGGCCAATGCTCTCGTGGAGCAATGGCTGCGCGAAGCCCGCGTCGAACGCAATCTGACGGCCGCCGAACGCGCCCGCCTGGAAGCGGGCATCAGCTTCGCCAACGGCAACGCGTTCAATCTGTCGATCCAGCGCATGGATGAACGCTGGTTCGAGCCCATCGCCGACACCATCCGCTTCTTCATCCGGCACCCGCACCATTCGGACATCGGCACCCGCGGCATTGGCAACCACTATTTCCATCAGAGCGACGCGGCTGACCGGTTGCGCGGCGAGTTCCTCAAGTCCCTGCAGACGGAACTGGCAACGCTGACCCCCGTGCAGATCGATGCCATGCTGGGCTGGGCGTTGTCCGGGCGGATGGAGTTATTGGAGCCGATGGCAGGTCGCAAACAACTGGATGCCTCGGAGATACCAAGCGACGTGTGGAAGCAAATCGCGGCAGAGCTCAAGCCGCGATGGGTCGCGGCGACCGAGAAAGGCAAAAAGCATCTGTTGGGCGAATCGCTGCGGTCCATCTATGCGAACCGCTTTGCCGACATGGAATTGCTGCCGTTCCTGCGGGAGCGCATTGAGGCAGCCCACGCAGACTACGTGACGGCATATCGCTCCAATCTGTTTGAGGAGCTGCTGCGGACCCCGTGGACCGATGCCGTCGAACAAGAGGCGTTTACATTACTGCGTCAACTGTCGGACGCCGAGGAGCCGGCGGACCGCCTCGCCGTGCAGCTTCCCGCGCTGCATCGGCTCACCGACGCGATGCTTGCCAACCGACAGTCGGCCGTGCAGAAGGAATTCAACGATCGCGGCGAGCAGGACCAGCTCACGCGTCAGCAACTGGCGGCAAAGAAGGCCGAGTTCCGCACCACGGCGATGACGGGGCTGGCAAGGCGGCTCGCGTCCGAGGCGGCAGCCGAGCAGGGGCCGCTGGCCGCGTGGCTGCGGATCGAGCACACCTGGTTTGCGATGCAGCTCAATCAGGAGTTGGCCCAGGTCGAAGAACTGTGCTGGCAGATCCTGGGCGAAGTCCCGCCAAAGCCGGAGGCGGATGCCGAGGCTGATCTCTCCGAATCGGGATTCCGGCAGCAGTTCTTCGATGGGCTTTTGAAGCAGCGTGCCTTCACGACGGTGACGAACCTGGCCGCCCGACGCAACGCCGATCCGCGGACGATCGAGCGCGTGCTGAAGTATGTCGACGCCGGCATCGGCCACGGCGGCGACACCGCCGCATTATGGCGGAACTCGAAATTCCAGTTGCTGATCGCCCTCGACCGGCCGGATGATCTCGAGGTCGCCTTGCGCGACTGGATTCGCACCGACGTCTCTACCGCGCCGTGGCGGCAGGCACTCGCCCGGCTGCTGGCCGAGCAAGGGAAAATCGCCGAGGCCATCCAACTCTTCGAGGCCTGCGAGAAAGACAAGCTGCTTTCGTCGTCCGACTACCGCATGCTGGCCGATTGGTACCTCGTCTCCGATCGCCGCGCAGACTACGAGCGTTCGCGCATCGAGGCGTTCAAACAGTTGCCCGAAGGCAACCTGGGCAACATGCTGTACCAGGTCCGCAACCTCTGGAACCGCCACGACGTGCCGCTGCCCAGCGAACTCGACGAGAACACACTGTTTGCGCTGAAGGCGCTCTTTGAAAAATCGGCATCGCCAGAGAACTACCTGTGGCAGCTCCGCGAGATCTACGGCGCGTCGCGCGACTTCCGCCTGCTGCAGATGCTGCCCGACTCTGTCTTGGGACGCTCGCCGCAGCAGGTGTATGCGTTCCTGCGGACGTTGCACACGCAAGTGCTGACCGAGCTGCGGAACGAAGCGACCGCCGATGAAATCCTGGCTCGCGTGCGGACACTTCGCGAAGGGGAGCGCACGCCGACCGATTTGCGGGCGCTCGACCTGCTGGAAGCCGTCGTCGAACGGCGCTCATCGGAAGTGCTGAACCAGCCGGGTCCGCACATCGAGGCGTGCCTGGCGGCGCTCCAACGGGCATTCGAGCGGGCGTGGCTCGACGGCGAGCCGGTGCAGATGTCGCAGTTCCTGTTCCATCTCGGTGCGCTGCCGAATCCCAAACTCTCAGCAGAGCAATTGCGTGAGCTGCGTGAACTGCAGCGCCGCGCTCCCGCCGGCAGCCGCGACCATCTGCTCATCACGAGCGACCTGGCGAATGCGCTCGCGCGGTATTACCGCCGGGCGGACGAAGGCCTGCGCGAAATGGAGGCGGAAGTCCGGGCCTACGAGCTGGCACACAATGGCGACTGGCCGCATCAGGATAACGGCGTGCTTGGCAGCTACGTCAGCCTGTACGAATCGGCCAATCGCCACGCGGCGGGAGAGGCGGTGTTGCTCAAGCGGCTCGAACAACCCGAACACGACGAGCAGCGCAAATGGCTTCGCGACCGGTTGCTCTCGCTGTACAACCACGCCCTCGAGCACAAGGGCGAAGTCTCGCTCGGCGCCGGCGAAACGCTGTTCAAGAACCTCGTCGCGAATGGCTTCAGAGAGCTCGACGCCGCGCCCGACGAAAACGTGCGGCAGAGCATCGTCTCGCGAATGACCACCACGTTCGACATCGCCCATCGCAACAAAATTGCCGGCGTGCAGGCGGCAGTGACCGCGTTCGCCTTCGAGACGATGCCCAAAGTGCTCAAACAGCAGCAGTCGCAGTATCGCAATACGGCACAGGCACCGTTGCATGTCATTGGCGAAGTGCTTGGACCGAAAGGGGCACTGCGGTATCTCGTCGAGCGGATGGAGCAGTATCCGCAGCGACTCGATCTCTCTTGGGATAATGCCTGGCAGGCGTTCGCTTACGAATTGGCACGGCGTCGGGAGGAGGTCGCCAACGCCAGCCAGAGCTACGCCGACCTCGCGCCGCGGGTGCTCCAACTCGCAGTCCGCGAGCTGCAACGCGACTTGCGAACCGGCGAAAGCCGCAACCGGTACATTTACCACAACGACCACACTTACTTCTGGCGGGAAAAGTCGGACGACTTCGCACGGGCGGCGGAGGCGGTGCTGGCGGAACGCAAGACGTCCGGACGCCGCGCGTGGCAAGTTGCCAATTACTTCTGGAGCGGCCTCGATCGCCATCCGCGGGCGATCGAGATCATTCTTGTCGCACACGCCGGCGGCCTGTTGGACGAAGGCGCGCAGTCCACCCTCGTTCACTGGCTGCACACCGAAGGCCGCTATGCGGAATCGATTCCGCTGCTGGAGCCGCTCGTCGCGCGCCGACCGGACAACATCCAGTACCGTACGAACCTGATGCTGGCCTATCACCGCACCGCACGGCCTGAACAGTTGTCGCAACTGGTCGACCAGATCGAAGCACACTTCCACCAGGACGGCCGCTGGACCGAGGGCAACATCGCACAGTTTGCCCGCGGCTGCGCCTCGTGCGACCTGCACGAACGGGCCGTAAAGTACTTCAATGAAGCGATTTCTCTGCATCAGCGGCACCAGTCGGGACGCGTGCTCAACGATAGCAGCCTGTCGTACCTGTATCGGGACCTGGCCCGTTCGCACTCGGCGCTGGGGCATACGCAGGCCGCCGTCGAGGCCGCCTCCGCCGCGGTCGTGTGCTGGGGACCGACGCACAACCAGCGCCTCGACGCCCTCGAAGGGCTGAAGCAGGTGCTGGCGAGTGCCAAGGATCTCGACGCGTTTGTGCAGCATCTCGACGAAGAGTCGGTCAAGACGCGCCAGGACAGCCCAATCCTGCGCAAGGCCATCGGACAGACGTACCAGTCGCAGGGCAGGCACGCGCAAGCCATCACACAGCTCGAGCTGGCCGCGGCACTGCAACCGAATGACAGGGAAGTTCACCAGGCACTGATTGCCTGCTACGACGCCACGCAGAATGCCGCCTCCGCAACGCGACAACTACTCAAGCTGATCGACCTCAATCGGCACGACTTGGCGCTGTATCAGCAGTTGGCAGAGCGCATGAAGGACAACGAGGCCGAAGCGGAACGCGCGGCGACGTCCATCATCGAGTCCAGCCCCAACGAGGCGGAAAGCCATGCCGCCATGGCCGAGCTGCGGCAGAGGCAAAGCCGCTGGGACGAAGCCATCCCGCATTGGCAGCAAGTTGCCGAGCTGCGCCGCCTGGAGCCGACGGGTCTGTTGAAGCTCGCTGAGGCACAGATTCATGAAAAGCAATGGGATGCGGCGAAAGCATCCCTTCAGAAGCTGCAGCAAGCCGAATGGCCGTCGCGATTCAGTGATGTGTCCCATCACATACGCGCGCTGCAGGAGCGGCTGCCGAGGTAATGGCCGTAGAACGGTGGTTTTCCAATCGCTCGTGATGTGGCGTTTCGGCAACAGGTCCTCCAAAGCCGCACGCCTGTGCATCCGAATTCGCATCGGCCGCCACTCCGGCGAAATCCGCCCGGCGCAATTCGAGCTTCTGTGCTAGATTCTCTCCGAGAGCCGGAGCGTGTCGCTCCGGACGCAACCGGGGCAACACGACCCGGGTCTTACTCGGACCACTCGACCATGCTGCGCTATTCGTGCCTCTTCGTCCTGAGTTGTGCTCTGGCGACAACTGCGTTGTCCGCCGCGCCGCCGAAAGTGGGCGTGAAGATTAAGCCCTCGGCAACGACGATCGATGGCTGCCCGGTGTTTCCGGCCGACAACGTGTGGAACACTCCCATCGACACGCTGCCGCTCGATCCCCAATCGAGCGCCTACGTGAATTCGCTCGGCGCCGCCGATTCGCTGCATCCCGATTTCGGCGCGGGCGATTACTACGGCGGCAAACCGTTCGGCATCCCCTACATCACCGTCCCGGGGACCCAGCCGCTGGTGCCGATCTTCTTCGCCTACTACGACGAAAGCGACCCGGGGCCGTGGCCCATTCCGGCCAACGTGCCCATCGAAGGGGGCAAGTGGGGACCGGGCGACCGCCACATCATTGTCATCGACACCGACAACTGCCAGTTGTACGAGGCCTGGAACAGCCACACGCTGGCGGGATTGTTTTGGTTCGCCGGCAGCGGGGCGAAGTGGGACCTCACATCGAACGCCCTGCGGCCCGACGGCTGGACCTCCGCTGATGCCGCTGGTCTGCCGATCTTCGCCGGCCTGGTGCGCTACGATGAAGTCGACGCCGATCAGCTCAATCACGCTCTCCGGTTCACGGGGCAGACGCGCAACGAGTACATCTGGCCGGCCCGCCACAAGGCCTCGAGTGTCACCGATCCCAACGTGCCCCCGATGGGCCAGCGGTTCCGGTTGAAGGCCAACTTCAGCACCGAAGGTTACTCGCGGCACTCGGTGACGATCATCAATGCATTGAAGAAGTACGGAATGATTCTCGCGGACAACGGCAGCGACTGGTTCATCAGCGGCGCCCCCGATGACCGCTGGGACGACGACGTGCTCAACGAGTTGAAGCAAATCAAAGGTTCGGACTTCGAGGCCGTGGACGAGTCGTCGCTAATCGTGGATCCCGACTCCGGCCAGGCGGTGCAACCCGGCAGTCGTGTCGCCACACAAAAGGTGGACGTCCGGCCGAAGCCGCAGAGGTCGAAGCGCCGGTGACGTTTCGTCGATATGCTTCACAAAATTGTCCACGACGACCTGAATTGGATTACGACATCGCCTGGGAAGTCGCTCCAGTCGCGAATCCTGCAGGTTCCCCATGCCGTAGCCGAGGACGGTCAGAAACACGCCCGACGGGGCTTCGCCGGCGATGAGCGCTTCCAGTTCTTCATTGCTGGTGACGCCGACATTAAAGTCTCCGTCGGTGCAAAGGATGACGCGGTTGATGCCGCCGGGCACGAAGTTCTGCCGCGCCACTTCGTAGGCCAGACGGATGCCCATCGAGCCGTGAGTGGAGCCGCCCGCCTGCAGCTGCTCGAGCGCGGCCAGAATCACGTCCTGGCGGCTGCCGGGCGCGGGAGACAGCGGCAGGCCTGCGGCGCCCGCGTAGACGGTGAGGGCCAAATGGTCCGCTTCGCCCAATTGCTCCACCAGCATCCGCAGCGACTGCTTCACCAGCGGCAACTTGAGCGGATGCTGCATCGACCCGGACACGTCGATCAGGAACACCAGGTTACAGGGCGGGCGCTGCTGCTGGGCAACCTCGCGCCCTTTCAGCCCGATCTTCGCCAGCCGATGCCGCGGCTGCCACGGACAGCCGGCCACTTCCAGATGTGCAGTGAAGGGGGCCCCGTTGGTCGGCGGCTGATCGTCATACCGAAAGTAGTTGACGAGTTCTTCGATCCGCACGGCGTCGCGCGGAGGACGTTGGTGAAGCTGCAGGAATCGCCGCACGTTGGAGAACAACGCGGTGTCCAACATCGATGGAGAACGTGGAGACCGGCGACTCGGCAGCCGACACGAAGCCCCGTTCGACGATCGTCGCATAGCCTTCGCCCGGCGCGACCTGGTCGTCGAAGCTGAACCTGAGCATCTCGTCGCGCAGGGCATCTGCTGGCGCCGCTGCCAATGTCGGCGCGGTCTCCGGTATTGCCGTTTTCGCGGACGACGGAGCGCGAGACACCGGCACGCCGTTGTGACCGCACCCCGCGATAACCAGCCCAAACACCAGACTCCCCGCGAACCGCATCCCGCGCATGGCACGCTCCCGAAAGGTGACGCGCCACAGTTCCGATCGGCCGATTGACCGACGTGGCGCGCCTCTTCCAGTGAGAGCCATGAGACGGCGATTTGTTCCAGAGATTTTCCCGGATTTCCGGTTCCCAGGGGAACGGACCGACTTTTCGATGCCGATCATCGTCGGTTCAATCAGCCGGAAAACGCCAGCACCCCGGCTGCTCCGGAGCGGCCGGGGTGCTCAAATTGCATTGGCGATGAAATCGTGTCCGGGACGATCGGAAGCGTCCCGGACTGTGGCGATCAATACAGATCGTTGTCGTGACCGCCGGCGGCCTTGGCGTCTTCCTTCGGCTTCTCGGCGATCAGGGCCTCGCTGGTGAGGAGCAGGGTGGACACGCTGGCGGCGTTCTGCAGCGCGCTGCGGGTCACCTTGGTGGGATCGATGATGCCCGACTTCACCAGGTCTTCGTACTCGCCGGTGGCAGCGTTGTAGCCCTTGTTGCCGTCGAGATTCGCCACCTTCTCGCAAATCACCGAACCGTCGATGCCGGCGTTGTTGGCAATCTGCGTCAGCGGCGATTTGCAGGCCCGCACGATGATGTTGAAGCCCACCACCTCATCGTCGTTGAGGCCGGTCGGCTTTGCCCCCATGGAGGCACGCAGCAACGCCACGCCGCCGCCGGGGAGAATGCCCTCTTCGACGGCGGCACGCGTGGCGTGCAGTGCGTCTTCCACGCGGGCCTTCTTCTCCTTCATCTCGCTCTCGGTGGCCGCGCCGACATTCACCTGCGCCACCCCGCCGGAGAGCTTCGCAATCCGTTCGTCCAGCTTCTCCTTGTCGTAGTCGCTGGTGGAGTTCTCGCGCTCACGGCGAATCTGCTCGATGCGGGCCTTGATGTCCTTCGAGTCCCCCTTGCCTTCAATGATCGTCGTGTTGTCCTTGTCGACAACGATTCGCTTGGCGCGACCGAGGTCGGACAACTGCACGTTCTCGAGCTGAATGCCCAGATCCTCGAAGATCGCCTGCCCGCCGACCATGATGGCAATGTCCTGCAACATGGCCTTGCGGCGGTCACCGTAGCCGGGTGCTTTCACCGCGCACACTTTGAACGTGCCGCGGAGCTTGTTGATCACCAGCGTCGCCAGCGCTTCGCCTTCGACTTCCTCGGCGATAATCAGCAGCGGCTTGCCGGCGTTGACGACCTTTTCCAGCACGGGCACCAGGTCTTTCACGCTGGTGATCTTCTTCTCGTGAATCAGGATGTAGGCGTCTTCCAGCACCGCCTCCATCGACTGCGGATCAGTGACGAAGTACGGCGAGAGATAGCCGCGGTCGAACTGCATCCCTTCGACCACCTCGAAACTGGTCGTGAGGGACTTGCCTTCCTCGACGGTGATCACGCCGTCTTTGCCAACCTGCTCCATCGCGTCGGCGAGAATGTTGCCGATTTCGGTGTCGCCGTTGGCGGCAACGGTGCCCACCTGGGCGATCGCCTTCTTGTTCTTGCACTCGATGGACATGCCCTTGAGCTTCTGCACAATCGTCTCAACAGCCTTGTCCATGCCGCGCTTCATGTCGATTGGGTTCACCCCCGCGACGACCGCCTTGAGGCCTTCGCAGTAAATGGCCTCGGCAAGAACGGTGGCCGTGGTGGTGCCGTCGCCGGCGACGTCGGACGTCTTGCTGGCAACTTCGCGGACCATGCGGGCGCCCATGTCCTCGAACTTGTCGGGCAGCTCGATCTCGCGAGCCACGGTCACGCCGTCCTTGGTGACGGTGGGAGAGCCGAAGCTCTTCTCGATAATCACATTGCGGCCGCGCGGGCCAAGCGTGACGCGCACGGTCTTGGCCAGCTTGGCCACGCCCCGGCGCATGGCCTCCTGGGCTTCCTGGTCGAAGGCGAGCATTTTGGGCATAGGGGTCTCCGAATTCTCAGGTGTCAGGTTTCAGGTGTCAGGAAAGAGATACAGACGGCGTCGGTGCGGCTTTCCTGATGCCTGACACCTGACGCCTGACGCCTCATCAACCATAAATCGCGAGGATGTCGCTCTCGCGCATGAGCAGGTACGTTTCGTCGCCGACTTTGAGTTCGTCGCCGGCATAAGAGCTGAAGACGACGAGATCGCCCGGGCGGACCGTCAGCGCCACCTTGCTGCCATTGTTCTTGACGTGGCCTTCGCCTACGGCCAACACTTCGCCGCGTTGCGGTTTATCGGCAGCCGAGTCGGGCAGAACGATGCCGCCCGACGTTTTCTTCTCCGCTTCCGCCCGCTTCACTACCACCCGGTCACCCAGCGGAACCAGCTTCAGATCCACAGAGGCTTTGTCGCCCTTCTTTGCCATGCAATCGCTCCTTTGCAACAGTCAATCAGTCAATGAAGTGCAACCGCTTCACGAGTCGGGTGACGCGCGCAAGACGAACTCAGACGCTCTGACGGCCGCGATAGCGAACGGCGTTCCAAACAGGATGAATGACTCAAGTGATTATTTTTTGAGTGTTTATGTCGTAATTTTTTCGAGCATCCTCTGCCATCGTGGCGTGGATGGCATCCAGTGACTGCGACATCTCTGCCAAAGTGACAGGAGCCCATTGCAATCCAGCCGGCTATTAAAATGAGAGGCATTGACAAAACAGGCAATTTGGTGATAATGTGACGGTACCTCAGGTTGCCGAATCAGCCTCTGTCCCTTGGCCGCGGCCCGGTGCGATTGATTCCATTTTCGTGACCGACTGGCGACTGCAGGCTGCCCACACGCTCGTTTCCCGTTTTCCCCCTGAAGACGAAAGCGAGCCCGATGTCCCAGAAACTTCCTGGAAATTCGCCCGTGTCCTCCCCGACGTGGCGCGACGTGGCGGAATTGCTGCGCACGAATCAGTGGGCCGCAGCCATAGCGTTGCTGCGCCGCTGGGTCGACCTGACAGGCTGCTGCGAGGTCCGCATTACCCTGGGCGCCTTGCTCGCCGATCGCCAGCGGTACTTCGAGGCGATCGAGCAATGGACTGCGGTGATTGAAGCGGCATCGCACTCGGGGCGGCGCGATCACCTTGCCGCCGCATTTCATAACCTGGCCGCCGTCTATCGTGAACTGGGTGACTACGAGCTGGCCAGGCGTTATCAACAGCGGGCGCTGCACTATCAGGACGATTGTGGGCCAGAGGAACTGCTCCAACTTGCAAACGATGCGTTGGCAGCGTCCCGTTGGGAGCTGGCGAACGCATTGTTACAGTCCGCCAGCGAACTGGCCGCGGACGACGAATCGCTGCACGCCACGTTGACGGCCACGGCCGGTGTTGCGCAGGCGCTGCAAGGCGACCTGTTCACGGCGGTGGGACTGCTGCGGCTGGCGTACCGCCGACACGTCGCAGATGGCGACGAGCGCGAAGCCGGGTGCGACTTGCTCAATCTGGCCGCCACCTTCCGCCGCACGGGTCGACTCCGGCTCGAAGCCAAGTGCCTCAGCCGCGCTGCAAAGCACTTCGCAAAGGCCCATGCCGCGATTCATCACGCACAGTCCCTGGAACGGCGACGGCAGGTGGACCAGCTCATCGCGCTGCGGAGTTCAAACCCGCTCGTGAATTGAACGGAAGAGACCCAGCGACGGCCGGTCTGGGTCCTGGGCTGCCCACGGCTCTTCCCAAGTACGACTTGACCAAGCTGGTAGGATGGGGATGAGTTTTCAGGAGCCCGGTTTTCTTTCAGGGAGGTTCGATTCGTGTTCACCGCCCCTCGGCGGGACTTGCGCGAATACTTGGCGCA
>Ga0073934_10008449_pt1 | contig 13722 bp, 14 predicted proteins | sample LarsenN4metaG_FD_76834 | JGI IMG/M metagenome (GOLD analysis project Ga0073934, IMG submission 76834) | Hot spring sediment bacterial and archeal communities from British Columbia, Canada, to study Microbial Dark Matter (Phase II) - Larsen... ...
AAAACTCCCCTCCTCACAGTGTAGAGAGGGGAGTCCGACCAAAGGTCGGCGATTATGCGCTTGTCCCTTGCTCAGACGGCACTTCTTGAGGAACCGCCTCTGGTGCTGGTTTATCATTGCCGCCCGGCTCCATAAATGGATGCATTTCAAAGAAGTCGCCATCGGGACCGAAGAAGAACGGCATCATGCCCTGGAAACCCTGTTGGCCTTCCATCATAGGGAAGCAAAACATCATTGGCTCGCCAGGTCCCAACGTAACCTCAAGCTCCAGTTCTTCGTCACCACGCAGTATACTCAGGGTAACGGTGTCGCCGTCTTCATAGGCTGCCAGACGATCCAGCAGGGTATGTTCCTCGTCTACCGCTTCACCGTTGACTGCCGTCACAATATCGTCTTCCTGAAGACCTGCTTCTGCTGCCGGAGTGTCGTCAAAGACTTCAACGATCAGCGCGCCCTCGCTGACAGAAAGCTCTTCTTCTTCGGCCAATTCAGGCGTAATCGGGGCAAAGCGTACACCCAGCCGTGTGGGAGGCTGCATCATCGGGCCATTCCAGAACTGTGGGCCAGCGCCCGGTTCCATCGGCATCGAGGGTAGATCCAACGCCGAGAGATCAAGTTCGATCTGTATTTCCTCCCCATCACGCAGCACCGTCAGTTGCAGCGTATCGCCGGACATGAGCGCCTGCATCAGGTCTCGTGGGAAAAGATCGGTGATCGTTTCGCCATTGATCTCGGTGATGATATCACCTTCCTGCAACCCAGAGTCGACCAGCGGGGAATCTTCGTCAATCGCCTGGATCTCCAGCCCTTCGTCCGTGATTTGCGCTTCCAGGCCCAGGAAATTCAACATTCCGACCATCGAACCAGGACCACCGCCCGGCAGGTTGGGGGCCGTTAGTTCGGTGGGCCGCTCGCCGAGGGTTACTGCCACCTCACGCGATGCGCCGTTGGTGGATACAGTCAGAGTCACTTCGTCGCCTGGCGCATAGGCTTGGACTGTTTCGACCAACTGGTCAGCAGAGGTGATTTCTGTGTCGTCCACAGCTTCGATCACGTCTCCAATTGCCAGCCCGACTCCTTCGGCGGGTGAGCCGGGCACAATTTCGGTGACTGTCACACCATTGTCGCTATCCTGAATGCCAATGCCGAGCCACGCCTGTGCATCTTCCTGCTGGCGTAGTGCTGACTCTGGCTGCCGCTCCGAAGCTACCGCTACCGATACTCCCAAAACCAGCGCCAATACTATGACGCCAGCGAATATGATACGTTTCAACATTCTTTTCCTCCTTACTCTTCGTTGATAATGGATTCTGTGATTCACTATGGCACCCGTTTGTAAACTTTATGTGAACAAAGCTGAGAATCTGGTGAATCTCAGCTTACAATCCGCTTAAAAATTATAACCAAAATGAAACAAATCAGCGTGGGCGGGGCAGTCGGATCGCGGGAATGCTGGGGCGAGTATCGCGCAACGACTCCTGTGGGGCATGTTCGGGGATCATGGGCAAACGGACAGTGAATGTGGAGCCTTCACCCACGCGGCTCACCACGTCGATCTGCCCGCCATGCGCATCCACAATCCAGCGGGCAATCGACAGGCCCAGCCCGGTCCCACCCTGGGTGCGCGCGCGTGCTTTATCTACCCGGTAGAAACGATCAAAAATATGGGGCAGGTCAGCTTCAGGAATGCCAATACCCGTATCCGCAACATCAATCCGCGCCCATTTATCATCCCGGCTCAGCGAGAGGGTGACTGTGCCGCCAGTAGGTGTATATTTCAAGCCGTTGGATACCAGATTCAGCAGCAGTTGTTTGAGGCGATCCGGGTCGCCAATCACCTGCGCCTGATCGATATGGCCCAGATGCACTTCCACCCCGTTGCCGATGACTCGTGCCTGATTGTAGACTTCCAACAGCAGCGTATCCAGTTCAACCCGTGATTTAACCAGCGAAAGCCGCCCGGCATCGGCTTTCGCCAGCAGGAGTAGATCATCCACCAGCCGCGACATCCGACGCGCCTCGCTCTCGATGGCGTCCATGGATTCCTGGTCGTAGCCGATGCGCCGCATCAGGTCAATGTTGCCCTGGATGGTGGTCAGCGGCGTTCGCATTTCGTGCGATACATCGGCGACAAATCGACGTTGGGCATTAAACAGCCGTTCCAGCCGTTCCAGTGTTTCGTTGATCGTTTGCGTCAGTTGGCCGATCTCATCCGGCGGCCCATCATACGGAATGCGGCGGCTCAGGTCGTCGGCGGCGGTGATCTGGCGGGCCGTCTGGGTAATGGTATCAATTGGGCTGAGGGCGCGCCGCGACATCATATCGCCCAGCAGCAGCGACAGCAGCAACAGAATCGCGCCGCCGATCAGCATAATTTTAAGCAGTCGGTCAATGGCTGCGTCTACCGTGCGCAGTGAGGATGCCACCTGGACATAACCGTGCAGTTTGCCATTGACCGTGATGGGAATGGTGGCAACTCGCAGATGAACATTGTCTATGGTGACATCGCGGCGAGTTTCTTCGTTCTTTTGCATCGCGCCAGGGTCGAGCGAGGTATAACCCAGCCCGACCAGACTCCAGGATTCAGCCTGCATATAGGGGCGTCCAGAACTGTCGTGCAGCCAGACTTGAACGAACAGCCCTGGTGTGCTCATGCTGTTGATCTGATTCATCAGATCAGCAAAGGGAGTGCGGCTTGATGCGGGTGAGATGAGCTTATCTGTGACTTCCCGCCGGACTTCTTCCGCCGCTTTGAGCAGCGTGCTGTCTACCTGACTGCGCAACGTCCAGTTAAGCACGCTGGACGTTGCCGCGCTGAACATCAGGATCACCACTGCCAGCAGGCTGGAATAAAGAAATGTCAGGCGAGTACGAATCGTCATAAACCTGGATCAGTCAATACCAATACATCTGAACTCACATTTTAGCATTCGAAGGTTAGCGACGCATGAGAAACTTGTTCAAAAGTAATAATTTTCTCGGCCTCAGTCCTCACGCAGCACATACCCTACGCCGCGCACGGTGTGGATCAGGCGCGGCCCGAACTCTTCCAACTTCTGACGCAGGTAGCGCACATACACCTCGATGATGTTGCTCTCACCACCGAAGTCGTAACCCCACACGCGGTCAAAGATCATTTCGCGAGTCAGCACCCGGCGCGGGTTGCGCATAAAAAGTTCGAGAAGTTCGTATTCCTTCGCGGTCAGATCAATATATTGATCGCCACGTTGGGCGCGGTGCGTCCCGGTGTCCAGCGACAGGTCTTCGAAACGCAGCACTTCGGGCCGTGACGATGGTGTGGCGCGGCGGAACAGGGCGCGAATCCGGGCCAGCAGTTCGTCGAACGAAAAAGGCTTGACCAGATAATCATCGGCTCCGGCATCTAGCCCGGTGACTCGTTCCTGCACTTCATCTTTAGCCGTCAGCATCAAGATCGGAACGTCGCTGGCCGCGCGCAGCCGCTTGCAGACTTCCAGCCCGTCCACTCCGGGTAGCATCCAGTCCAGGATCACGAGATCGGGTGGATTGTCACGAGCCATGCTCAAACCTTCCTGGCCGTCATAGGCGACATCCACCCGGTAACCTTCGTAGATCAAGCCGCGCTTGAGGAACTGCGCGATGCGGGTTTCGTCTTCGATCACAAGGATGCGTTCGGACATAACCTCTATCCTTTCCTGAAGAAAAAATCACTTGTCCCACTGGAGGCTGGAAACAGGACCAGGCGTTTGAACCCGCACAATCATCCCGGTTATCATATCCATGATGACTAGTTCACCGCTTATTCGTCCCCGGCTGTCCTGCTCGATGGAGTGCAGCCCGGCAACCATTACCGCGCCGGTCTGTTCCAACACATCGAGTTGAGGCGTCTCAGCAAATCCGCCATGTTCTGATACCGGGACAAACGGCCCATTCATCGAATCGGCAGTGAGAACGTGCAAAAACTGTGGCCCCATATTGGTTGTGGAGCCGACCAGCACGTACCACTGTCCCTCGGCGGTCTGTGTGACATCCAACACCGGATGGCTGGTGTCAAGCAGTGAGGCTGGCGGATCAGTCGGCACTGTCAGATCGTAAAGGTACAGTCCAGGGGTAGTATACCCCCATGCCGATCCCCAGGTGATCACCTGCCCCTCATTTGTCCATTGGCCCCACATAGTCGTCATGCCGCTCAGTTCTGTTATACTGCCGTCGGTCAGGTTCAGCACTCCCAGAATACCTGCCTCATAAAAACCGATTCCGACCAGAAGTTGGGTCCCATCAGGACTCCACTGCGGGCTAAAATAGTAACGTGGCTCTCCTTCAGATTGATTTTGCAGCAGCAGACGCGGCGGCTGGCTGCCATCGTCGGGCACGATCCAGATGCCCTGCGAGTCATCATAGACGATCTGATCCTCAAACCAGTCGAGGTTGGCAAGGCCGCTGTTTGGGTCTATCTTCCCGATTTCACGGCGGTTAGAACCGTCCAGCTGGGCGGCGATAACCTGTTCCCCAGTAGTATAAACGATCTCTTCTTGCGTGGGAGATAGCGCATAATCGTTCACGGTGGCTTCTTCGGTTGTGATTGCGCGAGCGGGTTCGCCTTCAATGCTCAGTACCCATACCTGCTCGATCCCTTGTTCATCCGGCGCGATAAAATACAGGTTGTGGGGCAGTGTGGTCGCGTTAACTTCGGGTGGCGGCACAACACCCCAATCAAAGGCCAAAGCCCCAGCAGTTCCCGGAATCGCCATCCCGTCGATCAATGTGACTCCCTCTGGTGTGAGCGTGGATGAGACATTGGGTTCTGAGCGCTCTGGCAGGTTGTCAATCGCTTGCTGAGTCCATTCACCATTCTGCCAGACAAGCTGGCTGGCTTGATCTCCACCGCGAACTACAAGCGTATTCGGATCGGTCCAATACAGGTCTGTCCAGCCCGTCCCCTGGATGGTGTCAAATAACGGTTCGCCGAATTCACCTGCGCTCAGCCTGCTGATCCGCACCCCGTCTGGCACAAGATAGGCCAGCGCCGAAGTATCGGGCGACCAGGCCAGTGTTTGCCCGGATGCCAGATCAGGTGGCAGGGGGGTATCAAACTCGGCCACATAGCCGCTATTCGTATCCAGGGATGACACGATCAGGGCGTTGTTGAGCGATGTGCGGTAAGCATACCACTGTCCATCGGGGGCGATATCAAAGTCGAAGATTGGCTGCTCGTTGGACGAGATCACCGTCTGGCCTCCGTTGGCAGCATCTACCCGGATCAACTGGCGCTCCGAAGTCAGGATATACAGGTCAGCGGGCAGTGGAAACACGGATTCCTGTGCCCGAACGGGAAGCCTGGAAATGAGCAAAACCAACACAATGAGCAAGAGCAGATATGGTCGCATGGGTTTTCTCTGAAGAGATTGTGTTTTTTGCAGTATAGCAGCAAAGGGGGGGCACTGCCTAATAGTTCAGTTGTCAGAATACGATTGGCGCATAAATGTGTTCCATCACGGGTTATACGTGGTAGACTGGTGAAGGTTGCCATTTTACCAGGGGATCGGTGTTTTGATGACTAAAAACCTGTTTGAAATCCGGCGAGGAGCCGCGCCGTTTCTGTTGGATGGCGGTGAAGTGGGCTGTGTCTGCACGCACGGCTTTACCGCATCGCCTGAAGAAATGCGCTGGCTGGGGGAGTATTTGCACGAGCGCGGACTGACCATCTATGCGCCGCGTCTCGCAGGGCACGGAACCGATCCTGATATGATGCGCCGCCAACAGTGGATGGACTGGTACGAAAGCGTGTTAGATGGGATCGCGCTGCTGCGAGAGCGCTGCCGCAAGGTGTTTGCGGTGGGCATTTCGATGGGCGGGCTGCTGAGTTTGCGGGCTGCGGCGGCGGGACACGTGGACGGTGTGGCGGCGATGGCAGCGCCATTCCGCATTCCCCAGCCGCTGCTGAGATATGCGCCGATCATTCAACGCTTTCGCCCCTATTTCCCCAAAAAAGACTGGCCCGGCCCGCTTGGTAAGCGAGTGCGGGAAATCCAACAGGCGATGGGGCGCGAGGATTATGGGCGCTGCGATTATGACACCGTACCTACCGCCTCTGCCGGACAGTTGTACGTGCTGATGGGCGAAGTGTTCCGCCACCTGCACGAGATCACGGTGCCGACCTTGTTGATTTATTCCAAAGGCGATCAGACCGTTCCCTATGATAATATGGCTCTGGCCGCCGGGCGTATTCCCAGCGTCGATCTGGTCCAACGCACGCTCGAATGCAGCGATCACTGCATCACGCAGGAGATCGAACGCGACACGGCCTATGCGCTGGTCTGGGAATTTTTATCAGCACGGCTGGATTAGGAGAGTCATCGTGCTGCAACTGTGGCGTGATCTGGGGCGCGATACGCGCTGGGTGCTGTGGTCCTATTTTTTGTGGGGGGTGGGCGAAGGGCTGTGGATATACATGCAGCCGCTGTATGTCAGGTCGTTAGGCGCGTCCCCGGCACAGACCGGATTGGTGCTCGGCATGTGGGGGGTGGGCCGCCTGCTGTTTATCCTCCCGGCAGGCATTCTCGCAGATCGCTACGATGCCCGCCGCCTATTGATCCCCGGCTGGTATATCGGCGCACTAGGCGTTTTGATCATTGCATTGGCTCCCGGCTGGCAGTGGGCCGCTCTCGGCTTTTTGATCTACGGCATTTCGGCGGCAGCCATCCCGATCACCAACCTCTATCTGGCACAGAGCGCCCAGCACGATCCCACCCGGAATCCTGATCTTCCGCTGCAACGCGCACTGACTCTGTTGTGGGCGGCGTATTCATTGGGGCTGCTCGTATCGCCCAGCATCGGCGGTCTGATCAGTGACGCCTGGGGACTGCGCAGCGTCTTTTTGATCAGCCTGTTCTGGTTCACGGTCAGCATGTGGACTATTTTGCAAACTCACAGTTACCCTTCTCCAAAGCGTCCTGCACTCGGCTATGATTATCGGGGGTTACTGCGCCAACGTTCCGTGGTTACAGCCTTTGGCGTAACCACGCTGGCATTTATTGTGATCTATACAGGCCAGACGCTTGCGCCGCAGTACCTTGAAGAAATCCACGATTATTCGCGCACCTGGATCGGCGTGCTCGGCTCATTGAATGCGCTGGGTACTGCGGTGCTCAGCCTGATGTTAGGGCGGTTATCGTCGTGGCGCGGTTTTTTTGCTAGTCTCTGTTTAGTGATGTTAGCGTTCGCCTTGCTGCTGTGGAGCGGCTTATGGCCCGTCGTGGTGATCGGCTATTTTATCCTGGGAGCCTATAATGCAGCACGACCCTTTGCGGTCAGCCTGATCAGCGAACGGGTCAGCGAACACCAACGCGGTATGGCGTATGCCCTGGTCGATACGCTGGCCGGGCTGGCTGCCGTGATCGGTATGAATCTGGCCGGACGATTGTATGCTGTTACACCGGAATGGCCGTTTGGGGTGGGGATCGCCGGGCTGATCGTTGTGTGGGGGCTTGGCCTGGCACTGGCCCACCGACCCGTTCAACGCAACCTTGCAAAGCAATCGACGTATGGAGAAGTAGAGCCTGCTGGAAAATAAGGAGTAATGGTATGTCGCAGCGAAAAAGAAAAATCGAAAACGATCCGGGAGTAGTGCTCCGGTTGTGGAACAATCTGGTGCTGTCGTGGCGGCTGCTGTTTGATGGCCGAGTGAACCTGATGTACAAGATCGTGCCAGTTCTAATGGCCCTCTACATCATCTCACCGATAGATATCCTGCCCGAAGCACTGCTGGGGCCGTTCGGCATCTTTGATGACGTGGGAATGCTCGGCGCGTTGACCCTGGTCTTGCAGTGGTTCATCGGCAAAGCGCCCCAGTACGTTGTGGATGAATATCAGAGCGGCAGGAAACGCAAAAATGATGCGGGTGTGATTGAAGGCACCTATGAGGTGCGCGAGGATTAGGCAGTGCCCTTTCTGTACCTGATCCGGCATCCTAAAACCGAACCGAATCCAACCCTTCCTGCCTCTCAATGGCGCATCAACCGCGAAGGCTATCGTCAGGTCAGGTCGCTGATAGTCGCCCGCTTTTGGGAAGATGTGACGGCAGTCTACACCAGCCGCGAACCCAAAGCCTATTTTGTGGGGGCGGCGGTGCAGTCCCTCCATCACATCCCCTTTTTCGCGGTGGAGGATCTGCATGAAGCCCGACGCGATGAGTGGTTGGGATTTGAGGCATTTCAGGCCGCCCAGACGGACTTTTTTGCCCGCCCATCTGAAGCGCCAGTTCCGACCTGGGAATCGGCGGGCGCAGCACAGGTGCGTTTTTATCGGGCTGTGGAAGAGATCGAGGCACGTCACCCGCCGTCTGATTCACTGGCGATAGTGGCTCATGCGACGGTGCTGACGCTGTATATAGCGCGGCTACGAGGCGAACTGCCGTCTTATGATTGGTGGCGCAAACTCGGTTTCGCTGAAGTGATGGCTGTGGATCGGACCAATAGGCTTCCGGTGACCGAATTTCTTCCTGCCCCGTATGAGCAGGTTCCCTACGACAGCAAAGAGGAAACAGGGTGAAGGTCGGCATCTTATCGGACACTCACGGGAATCTGCATAACACAGAAAAAGCATTGGCGATCCTGCGCGAACGGGGCGCTGAAAAAATCATTCACTGCGGTGATATTACCACCAGCACGGTGGTCATGTTGTTTGCCGGGTGGGATGTGACGTTTGTGTTCGGCAACATGGACCTGAATCGGGATGAGTTAAACGCCGCCGCCCAGTCCATCGGTGCGGCGCGCCTGCAATTCCGGCGTGATATCGAGGCTGACGGCGTTTTGATCGGCGTTGTGCATGGCAATGATCAAAGCGTTCTATATGCGATGGCGATCAGCGGTAAATACACCTATGTGTGTCATGGGCATACCCACCAGCGCCGCAACGATTTCTGGAGTCCGTACAGCGTCCGGGTCATTAATCCGGGAGCGTTGGGGGGCAGCCAGCCGCAAACACGCTCGGTCTGTCTGCTGGATACAAGCGCAGACACCATAGAGTTTATCGAGTTTCCCGAAATGTTCTAAACTCAGTCGTTCATAAAACGGCTCAACACCCCTGTCAGAGCGCGTTCTATCCGCGAGACCGGATGTAAGACCAGATGGTTGCGTGAGTCGATCTCGAAACCCATCCGACGCTTGAAGTCGTAGGCCTCAGTATCATAAATTATGGTCTGGACGCGAAGTTCTTCGATAGCATAGCGAATATCTTCATAGCACATATAAAAATACACGAATTCCACATCATAACTGCGTCCGTAGAGCACCGGCTTGCACACATGATTGATGCTGTCATGTAAAAGCAGCTCGCAGCCCACCATCTCACCGTTTCTGTGGGCGGTGACCCATATCGCGCTGTTCTCGGCAAGCATGGGCAGCGCGTCGATAATCTGCATTAGTTCGCTGCGTCTGAAAGGTATGTTGTAATGCTTCATTTTTGTGGCGACCAATCGACATACATCCTCCAGAGGAGGCATCTGATGACCAATGGCTATCGTGATGCCTTCTTCCTGCGCGTATCTCAGATTGTGCCGCACATTTTTGTGCATTTTTTTGTCGCTTGTTTTGAGCGCCGCCATAAATTCTTCGAAAGTGTTCCACCGAACGTGCATCCAGGTTCCGACATTCAAAAAATCCTTGAGTCTTAAAAAATCCCCCCAGGCATCATAGTCTAATTCCCCTTCATCAAGATAATCGGCCAGCAAAAATGAACTCCTATGGCGGTGAGCAATGTCCATCCCCACCCGCCGAATTTCGGACAAAACCTGGGTACGTTGTACGGGATCAGAGGGCAAAAAAACGCCTTTGTGATCGGTTAAACGTGGAGTCCGGCAGACCGTGAGTGGTCGCCAATTCAAATATCTGCTGGTAAGCCACCGCACTGCGCGATGGGTGGTTGGTACAGGCTCGTCGTATATAACCCAAAATATGGCCCCACCCACCGGCTCATCACCCTCAAAAGCGATGAGAAAATATCCCGGATGCTTCAAGATTGCTTCGCCATACCGACACCAGTGCCACCCGGCATACGGATGGCCTAATGTGACTCGGTCCCATAGGTTCTGGTCAACATTATCAATGCCTTCAAATACTTTCGCTTGCATAACTGCTCCTACTCTCAATGGGTGCTTCAACACTGATCTGTGCATCTGGCAGGTCTTGTTCGACATGGCGGATGTGCGGGTACAGGTAGGCGGCAAGGGATGTGATCGCCGAGAGCAATCCTAGAATAACAATGAACAGGCCCAATCCGCGCCCCGGCCCCACGCCAACGATCTGGCCCACACTGGCTGCGAGCAGACCGTCGGGCTGCATGATCGGCTCAAAGATGTGATCGGCGAGCGGGCCTGCCAGCAGCAGCGTGATTGGCCTGACGGCGACGGTGATGGCGCTCTGGATAGCAAACACGCGCCCCTGCATGGCTTCCTCAACCTTCGTTTGCCAGAGCGCCTGATCCGACCCCTCGGCGATAGGTAGTAGGGTGAAATAGCCAAATCCCCCTATCGTGATCAGTGTCAGCGAGGGCCGCAATCCCGCCAGTGCAATTGCCAGCCCGGACAGAATGCCGGGAATCAAGATGCCATGAATGCGTCGTTTGGGGCCTCCCCAGATCGTCATGATCCCGATACCCACAAACATGCCGATAGCCATCTTAGACATGGCCGCGCCCGCCGCATCAGGAGAGGCAGTTTCAAACAGCAGCGGCTGCGAGAGGGGATAGGTGAATTCCTGGAAAAAGCAAAAGACCGCGAAATAGCCCAGCAGCGCCAATAAGCCGGGGCGTTGTTTGATATACTGCCATCCCAGCCGCAGATCGCCGATGACCGAGGCTGGCGTTTCGGCGGTTGTTTCAGCGGTTTTGTGCCGGGGGATGGGGACAATGATCAGAATCAGCGTCGAAAACGCGAAGGTGGCAAAGTCGATCAGCAAAATGCCTTTCAGACCCACCTCCGACATCACATACAACGCGCCTGCAATGAATGGACCAGCTAACTCTGCCAATCCATCGCCGACCTGAGAAAGTGCGCTGGCTCGTGCCAGATGCTCTTTCGGGACGATCAAAGGAATCGCAGCTTTATAGGCGGGCCATTGGAATGTGCCAAATGCGCCACTGGCTCCAGTCAAAATGTAGGCGTGCCAGATTTGCAGACTGCCGCTTGTTGCCAGGAGTAACACGACCAGCGAACACAGTGCCACGCCAAAATCGCCCAGCACCATCACAAATTTGCGGTTCCAGCGATCCGCCGCGACCCCGGCCAATGGCAGCACCACCAGACTCGACACGGCATACATCAGCATATTGAGGGTCAGCAGGCTGACGGAGTCGGTTCGCTCGTAAATCCAGACTCCCAGCGCAAAACTGGTCAGGGCAGAACCAACGGTGGACGCGACCTCGCCCACCCAGATAATCATGTACTTTCGCATATAGCCAGTGGTGCTCCCCTTCAACTATCGGACTGGCATCTATACTAGTAGTACATGGTGATTTAAGCAAACCAACGTATTACAAAATGGTGTTATTACTGCCCCGAAACGATGTCAGCCAGTGATGTGCCGTTGATGAAGACTGCAACGCTGGTTACACCTTCGAACTGCCCTACCGTGCGCTCGATCTGCGCCTGGAAGCGGGGATTATCGCATACTCCGCTGAGCGAATGGGTTCCGGCCAGATTGACCGTTGCCTGCCCCGCCTCATCTATCGTCACGCTGTCAACCGTCAGCTTGGATTGGTATAGCGAGTTATACAGCCCTGATTCCCCATAGTATTGATCACGGATGGAGAATAACTCGTTGAGGGCAGCCGAGATTTGAGCATCTACTCTATCCGGCAGGCCAATGACTCTTTCCACAGGGATCAAGCTATCGTTGCAGCCGATCATTTCACCCGATGCGCCGTTGTCTTCCAGGGCAATCAGGTAAATCAGGATGCGATCCTCGGTCTGGTCGGTAGGCGTTTCAGCAGAATTCGGATCAGGCACACGGGTCGCGGTTGGTTCAGAATCGGATCGATTAAGATTGCACGCCGCCAGGATCAGCGCCAGAGCTGCCAGGATAAAGAGCCGTTGCATGGTGTTCTCCTGCATTTCTTTAAGACTCTAAGCACTTTTCCATCACAAGGCCAGTTTCGCCGTCCCGATAGTAGCCTGGCTTGCGATCCAGGATCGTATATCCGGTGTGGCGGTAGAGGGTGATAGCGGGGACATTGCTGGCGCGGACAGTCAGTCGGATGCAGCGAGTCGGCAGACGACGCTCACAGGCCAACAGCAGCGCCCGCCCCAATCCCTGCCGCTGATGGGCCGGATCAATTGCCAGCGTGACAATCCAGCCATGATCGCGCAGGCGCGTGCCCATCCCACACACAAAGCCCGCCAGCAATCCATCGGGCGATACCACTTTAAGATTGGTCATGGTGGGCCACAAAAACAGCAGCGCCAGGTCCGGGTAAGGGTAGGCATCCAGGGGAAAAACGATCTGTTCCAGGCGGTGTACGGCGCGAATATCCAGGAGCGTGGCGCGCTGGATACGATATCCTGGCGGAGTCTTAGTGTTCAAGCCTTGGTCTACCGCGAATGGCTGGCAGAATACTGCTGCACCTCGTCGATTGCCAGGAGCGTATCCTGGAGCGACAGCACTTCGTCACGAATTTCAGTTTGCAGCCGTTGAGCGCGCCCACTGTCCAGGTCTTTCGAGTCGATCAACTGCATCTGGGCATACACAGTCCCCAGTGCTGAGAGGGTATGATCCAACTGGATATCGGCGCGCTTGATGTTGTTTTCCAGGCTGCGCAGATTGGCAAGCTGTGTTTCTTTGGTCTGGATCGCTTCTTCCAGTTCGGCACGGACTCCAGGATCACGCTCGACTTCCAGACGACGGCGGAGATTGGCTAAATCCTGGGGAACCAGGCGGCGGTCACGGGCGATGATAGCATTTTCTTCGAACATATCCATCCGTTTTGCCAGCAAATAAATCTGTTCGATCCAGGCATTAATTTCGCTGGCGGTAGACTCAATGCTGGTCCGCATGGGACCAATATGGCGCTGAGCAGCCTCCCCTATCAAACGGCGGTATTCCAGGGCGCGCTTAAGCCGTTCGCGGGCTACCGGGTTGCGGATATCACGGGGATCATAACGTTCGGTCAGCATCCGGTCTACTGCGTGCTGCGCTGCCTTCGGATCGGTGACGGTCACGCCCAGATAGATCGCCTCGGCCAATGCGCCAAAGATCAACCAATACCACTGCTGCCACCACTCAAACGGCTGCGGCCCCACGCCAAACAGCAAGATCGCCAGGGCAATGATCACGGCGCTTTCAACACTAAAAAACGCGGCGCTCAAAATGGCTCCCAGAGCGCGTTCGCGGATTTCATCTTTGGTTTTGGACATCGTTTATCCCCGTATCTACAAGCTGTCTAAATTGTATCGTATCTGATGCCCCGATAAAACAGAAGAGGGCGTATGAGTGTTTATACGCCCTGGGTGCTGTTATGTCGCGTCGAGGAAGGCAATTCAGGAGCCGCTGCTGCTGCTCCGGCTGCTGCTGTCACTGCTGCCACCGCCATCTTCACCGGTCAGACCGAGGCGCTGACGCCGTTCCTGGAGCTGAAGCTCGATCTCCGACATCCCAATCGCTTCGTCGATCTGCTCGTGGACACTGGTAGAAACCATTTCGAGCCGGGCTTCTTCACGGTCCAGGCGGGCGCGAATCTGGTCACCGAGAC
>Ga0073934_10008451_pt1 | contig 13718 bp, 13 predicted proteins | sample LarsenN4metaG_FD_76834 | JGI IMG/M metagenome (GOLD analysis project Ga0073934, IMG submission 76834) | Hot spring sediment bacterial and archeal communities from British Columbia, Canada, to study Microbial Dark Matter (Phase II) - Larsen... ...
ATAAAGATCTTTATCCTTTACAAGTAGCCCCTTCACTATCAGAGAAACAAAACCACCAGCAACCTTTGATTGATTGATTCCTTCTTTTTCGCAAAACTCATCGCGCATCGCATGACATTCTTCAATAGTGAAATAAGGTCGATCTTTCTCCAATACAAGAGGCCAAACTATATTTTCCCAGACAAGCCTCCTATTTTCTGTAGAGGAAGCATACTTCCCTTTTGCTCGAAGCATCGATAGGCTTAAAGTGGAAGGAATATAATATAAAATTATGGATCAAGATCATCTAAGATCCGCACTTGACGAGTTATCAAAAAACTGGGAGATTGATCAGAAGATTTACGATTTAACACTAGGCAAGAGAGATGATGTAAAGGATACTCCAGTTCAAGTCAGTGATGTATTTTTCCACATTCCAACACTAACCAATGATAATTTGTATGTCTTATGGGACTGTTTATGGCCAGAATGTCATAATTGTTTTGAAAAGCAGGGACGATTACCGTTAACTCTTGCAGATATAGAAGCAATATCTGGAAAGATGCGATATAGCAAGAAGGAGTTTATAGACAACGAAACTAGACTATCAAGCTGGACAGAATCGGAAGCATTTGGTGATGTTATAACATCAATCTCAATGATATCATTGAAAAGAAAGGAGGATGAAACTGATGATCAGGATGGCAAACCGCTAACATGTAGATTCTTGGATAATGAAGGTTGTTGTAAATTGCATCCTCAACGACCTGGTTGCTGCAGAATCTATCCATTCATATCATGGACTACTGTCACAAACGGAAAGCCACAGATACACGCTACATTTCAATTTGATGGAAACTGCCCAGGATTTTACTTTTCAAAATCACTAGATGATATGGTAGATGTGTTGGAAGATTATTCGAAACGTATAGTTGAATACAATAATGCAGTGAATAGAACTACGCGAGAAGGCTATGGTTTCATTAGCATACTTGATCTTCGCTCTAAACCCTAGCTATCTTCATCATATCTATCATCTTGATCTCCATGCCAAACCTTGCCTCCCTTTTCTTCATATATGAGTAAATTTTTACCAGATCCGGCAGATGTTTCATCATACTGAATTCATTGTTAATTTTGTTTTTTACAAAATTGAATACTGTATGATAGATCTTGAAAGTTTGAAGAACTGCTTTCCTGTAGCGTGCTAAATCATGAATGTTTTCAGCAAACAGGTCTGCACATATGGTGCTTGGAATTATTCCTTCTCCAAGCAAGGCATATACTGTGCCGATTGATTCACCAACACCAACAACCTTCCCATCGTAGAACGGTTCACATAATGCAGGAGGGCTTAATCTGATTGGTCTTCCAACCTTCTTTAACACCTTTCCTCCATGCTCATTGAGAAAATCATCAACTATCTCAACATGCTTTCTATTTTTGTCACCAGCACCAATGTGAGCGTATCCATCTTCGAGGGGGAAATACCAGAAGTAACCCGTCATGGAGGGGAATGGTCTTATCAGAAAATCATCAAGAGGTCTCTTGTCATACTTTACCTTATACTGTATTGTTGGAACCCATAGTTCACTCTTTGGTTTGGGTAATAACGCTCGATGAAATCCAGTCGCATCAATTATCAGATCAAATTCCTGCTCCAATTCCTCTTTCTCTGGTGCCACACCATAATGGATCTTTACACCATGAGACATATCCTTGATGAGTCTTAGCTTATCATAAGTGCATAAGCCTCTAAGTCTTATTGAGAATGAATTTTTTCCTGCTTCCACACGCATGGTCAAACCATCATGCAACAAATAATCCTCAAAGTCAAGTTCGCATTTTCTTGCCAGTTTACCCATCACATCTTTTGTTGTACCCCAGGCACATATGGAATCATGACTTTCCTCACGCATTCTTTCAAAACCAACAACATCATGCTCCTTGCTTAACCTATTTACAAGATATGCACCAGCAACTCCTATTCCTACTACCGCAATCTTCACAAAAACTGTGCTTTGAACTGTATTAATAAATGCTTATTCAATATACAGCGCAGGTTTGTATGGCCTTGCCATCTTCGCCTTATTCTTCGGATCTATCTTATTATCATCATCCTCACTATAGATTGCTATTTCAGCATCAAATTCTTTAGTGAACAAACCTTTCGCATCATTGAAAACTATTGCTTCTTTCAGTATACCAATTTTCACTTTTCTCTGTCTAGAATCTAGAGGATCAGATAAAATATCTTCAATGATTTTCTTAACCATATCTGGTGATTGTTTTACCCTGACTGTCTCCGGATCTGAAACAAGCATCTTCATTATTTCACCAAAGTTAGTTTTTCCAGAAGTTACAGCATCAAGTATTTTTTTATAGACATCCCACTTCCATTCTGATGCTGTATAAATGAAGATCTTCTTTGGTTTTATTTTAGTGACCTTGATTATATTCTGCGCATCTGCAAGCAGGTTCATGATAAGTATCTCGGATTCATCAGCCTCATAATTCACTTTTGATTGATCTATGCTAGGCCAATCGCTATATATTACAGATCTGTTGTTCCCAAGAGTTTCCCACATCTCCTCGCTTATGAATGGAGCAAAAGGTGCAAGCATCCTTACCCTAGCATCTAATACAATTCTCATCCCGCCAGAAATGGACTCATCGCTCCTTCCTTTAGCATTTACACGTTTCAGATACCACTGCACGTCCTGATCCATTGAGTAAATTACGTTGTGCAAAGCTTCTCTAACCCTAAGTCTATCCATTGCCACTGTTGTGCTCTCTACAATATGCTGTAATTTGCTAAGAATCCATTTGTCTTCCTGCTCCCATGCTAGATCCTTCCTTGTAAACCGTAAGCACATGTTGTACATGCGTTCAAGCCTTTCCCTAATCCCTTTAACTGCATCAAGCGTGAAGTCAGCATCCTGCAGAAGCTCTGCAGCTACCAACATGGATACTCTAATAGCATCGGCACTGTATTCACGGATTGCACTTCTTAATGGGATAATATTTCCCATCGACTTGGACATCTTCTTACCCTCCATCAGGACACTTCCGTTTACCACGATCTGTTTTGGCCACTTTGATTGAGGAAACAGGGCGGTATGATTGAATACGAAGAATGTGAGATGATTTGGAACCAGATCCCTGCCAGAGTGTCTGGTATCTACTGGGTAGAAATATTCGAACTCATTATGTATGGTATTTAACAGTTCAACAGTGATATTGCAGGATTTCGCAACTTCTTCCGCAACACCTTTACCAAGCAGAACATAGTCAAAGAATGTATCATTTAATTTTGCATTATCAAACGAGTTATTATTAACATATTTTGCGATTATATAATATGCCATGTATATTACAGAGTCAGAGAGACTCTCGATTATCCATTCCTCATCCCACGGTAACCTTGTTCCTAGGCCAGATTTTCTTGCGCATGCCCGTTCCTTCAACCAATCAACGGTATAGTCAAACTCGGTCCTTATTTCATCTGGCACCAGCTGCATCGAGTTTATGCATTCATGGGTCTGTGACTTCCAGTTTGGATCAGAGTAGTTTATGAACCATTGATCATTGAGCAATTTTACAACACAGTCAGCCCCACATCTGCATTTTACAGGTTTGATGAGTTCAAGCATTGTATCAGCTTCTTTATCACGTAACAGGTTTTTCTTCACCTCATCTCTTGCTTTTGTAACATTCATGCCTGCATATTGCATAGTATTATCCAACATCTTGCCCTTGTAGAATTCATGTGAATAAAGATCTGAAGTTGCATCCTCCAATTTAGGATCGTCTTGGTTGGTTATGTTAAGTTTATTGATCGCAACTAACGCTGGAACACCACTATATCCTTCAGTCTCTATTATTACAATGGGTTGCATGGTTTGTAACAGACCGTCATCAATTCCAAAATTTCGTAGTAATGATTTGTTCCCCTTCAAGTCTTCAAGTGCCTGATAATCATACGGTGCATGTGCAGGAACAGACATTACTATACCCGTTCCATCTTTAGGCTCAACAAATGTTGCTGGCAGTGTAACTACATCCCTATCCACCAATGGGATTCTAACCTTCTTTCCCACCACCTCTCTTCCAAGAAATGATTGCTTTACCTCAACACTCTTGTTCAAGAATCGCAATTTTTCAACGCATTTACTGCTGATTACCCAATCTTCTCCCTCTACATTAGCTTTAACATATTCTGCTTCAGGATTTATCCAGAGATTCGTAACTCCAAAAATGGTCTCTGGTCTTAATGTTGCAGTTGGTATTTTATATCCATCGAGATCAAATTTTATCAACGTATATTCTGTAAACTCTGGCTCCACATCACCCATAGTGTCATGCTGACTTACAGGGTTGCTATCATTTGGACACCATCCAACAGGATGAGAGCCCTGAGCAACAAGACCCCTCTCCCTTAACTTCCTGAACTGCCACGATATGAATCCCATGTAAACATCATCTATTGTGGTGAATTCTCTCCTCCAGTCTATCCCATAGCCCATCTCTTGCATTCCTTGCTTGATCTCCTCATGAAAATATCTAGCTATATTGATGGGCTCACCAAAACTTACTATTTTCTCCTCAGGAATTTTGTACAATTTAATGAACGCGTCTATCAAGTCCTGATCCTTGGCGAGAACTCTCTTCGACATTGCTAGGATAGGCGTGCCAGTGTAATGAAACCCCATTGGAAACAATACATTGTAACCTTTCATGCGCATGTATCTTGCATGAACATCAGCTAGTGTGTAAGTTCTACCATGCCCTATATGTTGTGGAGAGTTTGGATATGGATATGCAACAGTTACAAAATATTTTTTTCTATCCAATTTAGGTTCAGTTTCAAATATCTTTTCTTCATACCATCTTTTCATCCATTTTTCATGTATTGCATTCCAATCTATTGGCATGATATATTATCACTTGCGCACAGTTCCCTCTATTGCCAGCAGGGCTTCCTTGATCCTTTCAAATAATTTTCCCCCGCCTTGACCGAACCTATCATCCCCTCCACCCGAACCACCAAGGGTACTTGCTACCTGCTTGGCTATTGCACCAGCTTTCATGTTATTCTTCCTTGCCTCTTCTCCAACAAACACTATAATACGAATACCTCCACCTTTTGCTATCAATGAGCAGTAGATAAGCGAAGGTTCAATGGCGATCGCCTGCTCACCGACAGCTATGTGAAACTCCTCATCCATCTCTTCTTCATACGTGCTGTAGAGCTTAACATTGCCAAGTTGCTTTGCTTTCTGAATAGTATCGCTTGCAATTAGCGGTGCAAGTTTCTTTATCATAGATTTTAATTTCTTTTTTGCGACATCGGCATCATCCATCGTCTTCTGGAACGATTCAATCAATTTTTCTCTGTTGGAGCCTAAGAGACGGGTTATTTTGTTCAGCTGTTCCTCCTGTTTCTGCGCATATTCCAACGCTGCCTGTCCAGCAACAAACTCTAACCTTACAACTCCATCTTGCACACGTTCAGCCTTTGTAATCTTCAACATACCTATCTCACCAGTTCTTGTAACATGAGTCCCTGCACATGCTTCTATATCCCATCCCTCAATGTTCACAATCCTGATCTTGCTGCTCGGCACATAACCACCCTGATAGATCCTGAATCCATAGAGCTGTTCCGCTTGGCTTCTATCGTAGATCTTTATAGTAACGGGCAGGTTGGCTTGGATAGTTTTGTTGGCATATTTTTCTATCCTTGCTATTTCACCAGGCATCAGATGTGAATGATGGGTTATGTCAAGTCTTGCATAGTCCTGTTCCTTGAAAGCAGAGTGCTGCCAGACCCATGAACCCAAGGCATTGCGTGCAGCAGAATTCAACACATGTGTGGCTGTATGATGTCTCATTATGAGCCCACGTCTCTGTGGGTCAACGATGCACTTTACAACAGAACCTTCAGTTAATTTTCCATTGGTTATTTCATGAAGAACAACATCACCCTGCTTTATCACATCTTTAACAATAGCATCAGCGATCTTTCCATGATCCGGCTCCTGCCCACCACCCCTTGCATAAAATGCTGTCTTGTCAAGCACAACATAATTTCCAATTACCTTAACAATCTTAGCTTCAAACTCTGTCATCGTTTGTTCCTCATAGAACAGCAACCTAGTAGGTTCGATGCCATCAACATTAACAATTGGCTTTGGTGCTTGCTGAAGAGCCTGCTCGGTATGAAGCGCAGCTAACTTGGTGTAAAAATTGGAGGGTATGCTAGCGATCACACTTTGCTCTTTAAGAAAGTCTGGCGTTATTCCATCAGATTCATATAGTTTGATCAGATCTTCATCACTTAACTGCTTCTTTCCCTTTGTAAGGTTGTTTGCAATTGATTTCATCCTCTCGATAGACTCATGATATCTGTTGGTTTCAATTCCAAGAATCGTTTTCACTTCATCTCTATGCTCTTCAAGTTCCGGATAGATACTCTTTAGATAATCAACATGCATATCTACAATATCTTCAAGTTTGATATTCCATCCTAACCTGTGCAAAGTGGCAAGTGCACGTCGCAAGATAACACGGAGATTATACCCACCTCCAACATTGCTTGGTAATGCACCGTCAGATATAGCAAACAATAATGTTCTAGTATGATCTGCTAATGTGTAGATAGCTTCTATCGGGGCAACCATCCTTTCCAACTGCTCATAATCTAACTTCAACTCCTTCGCGGCCATGTTCTTGAGTTCTCTCGTGCCTTCCGCCTCCTCAAGCCTGCTGGATATTATTGTAAAATACTTTGGAAGTAGTTCATGAAAGTCTACACCAGCTTTCTCCGCAAGTTTGTTAATAACTGGCCCGAAGCAGCAGTCATAGCTGGTAGGTGTACCCATAGTAATCCATGAAAATCGTTCCAAACCGGCACCCATATCTATCACCTTTTCCTTCATCTGCTGATAGTTCTTTGGGGTTCCTTCAAATTCGGTGAAAACAGCATTCCCAAGCTCTAGACCTCTTACAAAATATTCAAGAGAATATCCAAATGCTCCATAACCGAGCCAAACATCTTCAACAAAGACTATCTCTTCTTTCTTAATTCCAAGTCCTTCCGTAAGCATCCCGTAGTCAAGCTCGATACAACGATCTTTCCAGTAGCCATCTTCATTTGCAAGGCTATGCTGGCCAATCATGCAGAAAGAAGTATAATGTTTACCGCTCACACCAACGTTTTCAATATCATTAAACCGTAAACACATCTGTGGCACTATAAGCGGGTTTGCAGGCAATTCAAAAACTACCTTACCTCCAATAACCCGTTGAAAGTCAACTATTGATGCTACGGTAAAAAACAGATCCTCACGCCATCTACAAACTACTGGATATCTCTTGATGCTTGTATGATTATTTTTGGTGAAAAATTTCTCAACCTCCTTCCAAGCATTTACATAGTCCAATCTCTTGCTCGTTGGAGGATTGTCTATGAACCCATAGGGTTCACAATTGGGGCATCTTTCCCTGCTTACCAGTGCCCAAAAGTGACCACCACATCTGGAACATTGCTTCCTTTCAAAGCCAAGCTTATCGAACAACTCCACCCTATAGTATTTGTCTGGCTCTGCAGCGAATCTAGCTACAAGCTCCTCTTTTTCAGTCAATTCATTCTAGCAAGTGTAATTTACGGTATTAATCCTTTCGTGTGCTAAACATACCAAACACTCTGAACTTGATTGCACAACAAATCAAAACTTAAATACAAAATTCAAACTTGATAGTTCATGTTCGGTTTTGGAAAGAAGACTTCCTTCAAGGAAGGCGAATATGTTTTCGTATCAATAGGTTCAGGCGATTCTCTTAAGATAATAGTTGGTCTGGTTGAAGCATCAGGAGAGAATAGAATAAAGGTTGCCGGTCTATACATAAAGCCCACTGGACTTCTGGAAAAGATACGCTCTGGAAGAGTGGGATCGCGATCCATGGAAGTCTTAAGTTCCCCGCATCCAGATAATTTGATACATGTCTTGCTTGACAAGGTGGATTCTGGAGATTTCCATGATTATGTCGATATTAGCAATAACGCGTTCAAGATCGGACCCAAAAGATACACGGAGATAGATACATGGTTGCGTGCAGGTTTTCCGGAGCTTTTCTCAGTTATCCTATCTCCTTCAGACAGTAGAAGAGAGGAGGCAAAGAAGGTGTTCATGGAGAGAATGAATAATATGCAAGACACTGAATTGAAGCAAACTGTGTATGCCATTGCTAGACAGTTAAAGATCTTCTGATTTTCACTTACAAAATTTTATATTATGGTTCCTAGAAGCATGGGTGAATTAACTATGGAATATGTATATGCAGCTTTACTCCTGCACAAATTAAAACAGGAGATAAACGAGGCTAATGTGAAGAATGTTGTAAAGGCTGCAGGTGTAGAGCCAAATGAAGCTAAGGTAAAGGCTTTAGTTGCAGCTTTGAGCGAGGTTAACATCGAGGAAGCGTTGAAGGCAGCACCAGTTGCTGTAGCCGCTGCGGCACCAGCTGCACCAGCTCCAGCAGAGGCAAAGGGTGGAGAGAAGAAGAAGGAAGCAAAGGAAGAGAAGAAGGGCGAGGAAGAAGCACTAGCAGGATTATCCGCGCTATTCGGCTAAGAGTAACCTAATTTTTTAGCAGTTTCATACAATGCCTGTACTTTAGCATTGGCAATATAGAGAATATCATGCGCCGTTTCAGGAGTTACATATCCAGAGTTTGTTGATAGAGCTCTTGCATCACTAAATGCCTTTCTTAATAGATGTTCGATCGATTCTTTTGTTGTATATGATACATTTACCGCAACTGTTAGAGCGGAATTAAATGAAACAATTAACTCTTGCATAACCTCTTCGAGGTTAATTCTAAGATCTTCGTCTTTATAGAGAACACCGTCTTGAAGTGCAAGGTATACCGACATGCCAGCCTTTATTGGTTTGATATTCAACTTGATCAACAATCCTGCCAATTTGTGTGAAATGACATCTCCTGGTTTAGCAACCACGGTATCTTCGGTAACAGCAATACTGCCAGCATCAATCTTTGTAGGAACCTTCGCTTCCTTGAACTCTGATAAAACCGGACCGGGTACTATGCCTGTATTACCTGCAGGCACAACTATTTCATCTGTTGCAATATCACCTCCCTTCGCAGGAAGGTAGATCTTGCTCTTGTCTAAGGTAAGGTATAGTTTGAAAGGGTCCATGTTGGTAAATAGGAACGCACGCTGGCCATCTAAAGCCTCCATTATCTTATCAACACCTTTAGTGTCCAAAGCCTGTAATGCCTTCTTGGCAACATTATTTTTGATCATAACAATTTTGAGCTGTTCTCTGAAATTTTTCCTTACCTGCATTAGCTGTGTCGCTCTGACCTTTTCCATTTTTATCAGTGCTACAACTTTGTACTTCTTAGCAAGCTCTAAGAGTGTATTGTACATCTGAACTTTCTTCTCAGAAAGTGTTTTTGCTACTTGCATGTTACGCCACCTTTAGTTCCGCTACCTTGGCTGCTTTGCCCATAGTCAGTTTTATCATTATATTTCTTATGTTCTTATCCCCATTTGGTAGTTTCTTTTCCAAAGAGTTTATTACAGCAAGGGCATTTTCTGCAAGATCGGCATCACTCATACTCTCGTCACCTATTTTACATGCTACATTTAACTGAGCCTTCGATCTTATTCTTACAGAATTTCTGAAGCGTTCCAATATGTTTTCTATCGGTGCGTTAAAAGGCAGCGGGCTTGCCATCTTCCCTCTAGGGCCCAGATAAGGACCCAATGTCTTACCCACGCTAGGCATCAGAGCAGTATCAGCAACGAAGAAATCGTATGCTTTTACCAGTTTTTTTGCTTCTCTTTTGCTAGAAGCCAACCTATCGAGCTCCTCTGGCTCAACTATCTTGTCAGCATTCGCCTTTTTTGCTCGAAGTGCTAAATCCCCAGATCCTACCACACATATGGTTGATTTTCTAGTTGCAGGACGAGATAGGCTAACAACTTCATTCAAGGAAAATCCCTTCTTAACATCAATATCCTTTAACGTAATTATAAGTTCAACAGACTGGGAGAAGTTCTTCTTCTCTGCACGCTCCCTCGCTTTCTTGATAAGATCGGTAATTTCATTAACAGTAACCATTGCAGTAGGTTCGTGGAAGACGTCATTTAAAATCGTTTAGTATGCTAGGAGAGAATTTGTGTAAGGGCAAGCTTTAATGACGGGCGATTTGGGTATTTATACATAAAAATGCGATGAATTTGAGGCTACATGCACGAATTATAGATATCATGTACTATATAATGTGTTTAATTGGTATTCTGTTATATAGTTATCAAAAAATTACATTTATTAAGTAATACACCAATTCACTATTGGTCTGTAGAATGAGCAAGTTTGATGAACTGGATATGAAGATATTATCGGAACTTACGAAGGATGCTGGAATATCTGTTCCAAGGCTTAGCAAGAAACTCAACATCAACGCATCCGTATTGTATAGTAGAATTAAAAGGTTAGCGAAGAAACAATTGATCAAGAAATTTACTATCGTCGTCAATGACGAAATGTTGGGCATAAATGTAAGGGCATTGATAGGACTTAACAGGGATCCAAAACTGAAAGAAAGCATACATACGGAATTGCTAAAGATACCAGAGGTACGTGTTATCTCTGAAGTTACTGGAAGATTTGATATGGTAGTAACGGTTAGCACAAGAACACTAGAAGATTTGCACAGCCTCGTTATTGAAAAGATTGGAAAGATAGAGGGAATTCAGAACACTGAAACATTTGTAGAGATGCAGCGAACAGAGAAGGAACCAAGGTACATACAGCAACCATTGCTTGTTAGGTAATTACATGTAGTAACGAAAGGAAATGATGTTGCTATCAGTGTTTAGGCAACATTTATCGTCATGGTTTTTGGCATCGATAATGGAGCAGGATTTTCAATACTCTGCCATACAAAAATTTGCACATCATATCTTCCTTGAACATCAGGTATCCAGAATATTGCAGGTTTGGTGCTTGTATCGGGTTTGAGCACAATTCCCTTTATCCAAGATACCATTACCGTAAATCCTTGAGCATCCTTCACTTGCACTATGTATGTTAGTGCCACTTCTTTCTTCTCTCTATTCGCAAGTTCTGTTTGTATGCCTACTGGGGCGCCTAGTGATCCCTCGCTCAACGTTCCACCCTTATCATTCACAATGCCTGATGATGCTACTGCTACCATGGGTAGTTTTGTCTCCAACTCTCCAACTGCAAAAGAGTTAGCAGACTGAAAGCCCAGATATGTAACAGTGGCCTTCCACTCACCTTGCACCGCTAGTGGGCCTACAAGTGCAAATTCATACTTGAAGCTGCCATCCGCATCAGGCACCACACGGCCAAAGTTGAATGTTGATCCGTTGGGATTAACCACGTTTATCAAAATAACCTTCCCTTCCATCACTGGATCAACCGTACCATCAATCATTATGAAATCACCTAAACCATATGCTTCCTGATCTAGCCTTATATCCAAATCAACAGGTTGGGCTGCTTGGGTTGAAGCAGTTATGGTACTAGTTATTGTCTCTGAAAGGAACTCTTCCTTATCTGCCAGCACAGTTACCATATGAATATTTTCTGAAAGTGGTGGGGTGGCGAAGAAGTATATGCCCACATCCCGTCTTACTGGGGATACGGCAGTAGATTTGAAGAATACTTCAAGTGTATCAGGGTCTACTGGTTTGCCATCTGGGTCCTTGAAAGTTATGGTTACCTGTGCCCGTTCATTGACTGTGTAAAGCTGTTTGTCAGTTTTAATATTGACTGTAAGACGCAATGGCTTTAAATCAACAAGATAACCCCTGCTGGTCGTTTTGGCATGGGTATCATCACCATCATAAACAGCCAGTATTTGTAACCTTAGATTTTCTATAGATGTAATTCCTTCCTGCAATTTGTAAACACCAAGTTTCTTGAATTCTTTAGCGCTTACCTTCCATTCAAAGACAAAAAAGCCTTCACTATCGCTTGTGGCTGTTGCCAGAACCACGGGATTTTGTGCGTTATTGAAAACATCTATCAACTTCACCTCTGCATTAGGCAATGGTTGCAGATTCCTACCATCTGGTAACTGCATCAACCTTCCATTCACAAGTCGTGTTTCACCAACACGCACTAGGGCTGGGAGGGCAGTATCTTCACCCCCTGTTTGACCACCCGCTGGATCCGACACATCTCTCGCTACACCAAGAACGAGCTGTGTTTTGATATGTTGTTGTTGCGCCTCTACGGGTAAGGCAATAGCAACAATTGATACAATCAATAACGATGCCAGTGATAATGCAAGAGTTTTTCTGAATTGCATGTATGAATTACGCCTGTGTATATATAAAAGGGGTATTGCCAACTTATAAACGACACTTGGTAAAAATTTACTGTTCTCACACGATAAGCTAATTCACTTCATCTGTCCATCCCATTTGCCAGCCTCTAACTCTTGAAGCACTTCCTGCGGTGGTTTACCCTCAACCTTGATGCCCATACTTACACATGAGCCGAGAACCTCTTTCACAGCTCCCTTCACGTCAAAGGCATACGAACCTTCCATCTTCAGCTTTGCGACTTTTATGACCTTATCCATTCCTACATCTCCTGCAAATTGTGTACCTGCTTGACCAGAACCCTTCTGGAGCCCCGCTTCCTTTGCTATAAGAGCTGCAGTTGGAGGTACACCAACGACAACATTGAATTCCTTCGTTTCTGAATCAACCTCCACTTTTACGGGAACCTTCATACCAGCATAGTCCTTTGTCTTATCGTTTATCATTTTAACAATAGATAGAACGTTCACTCCTAAAGGTCCTAGCGAAGGTCCCAATGGAGGGCCTGCATTCGCCTCTCCCCCTGTAACCAATGCAGATACTGTCTTCTTATCGCCCATATTCAAACACTGTAAATAAGTGAATTATAATCCTTGCCATTGCATCTATGATGCCTGTTGCGAAGCCTTCTGCACCAGTTTGAGATAGTTGGCATCAACAGTAACTGGTAACTGGTATGGGGCATCAAGCAATATTACAGTAGCCTCCTGTTTTTCATAGTCTACACGTGTTATCTTTGCACGCATACCCTTGAACGGTCCACCAATAATTTCCACAGTATCATCAACTGATAACTCTGTCACAGTAGGTTTCTTCACAAGAAATCCCTCTATATCCTTGAACTGCAATTCGTCTCTAAGTTGACCACGCACATGTCTTACACCAGAAAGAGCTTCGTACACTACATTAGGGTCTCCAGCCTCTATCACAATGTAACCTTTCAGGTTATCCAAAACTAGTATAGAACGGATGGCAAGTTTCTTCAAGGCAATTCTATTTTCAAGCAATTTAGCAACAACATGTTCCTGACCCCCAGTTGTGCGTATAGCAAAGAACTTTGATATCTGTTCAGTACTCAACCCTATCCACCACTGAAGGAGATTAGAGCTGATATAAATTGAATAATAAACCCTATTGCTCCAATAACCCCCAGACCTAGAAGAACGAGTTTGAGATGGACCTTATACTCCTCCCATCCTCCCTTCTTTGCAAGTTTCAACGTGTTATACATATCCCTGAGTCTTTTCTCTAGATTAAGCTCTAATTCCATTCGATGGGGTATAAATAAACTGAGTTTTATATTTCTTTATCATGTTGCCTTTACTAGTAGCATCAAAACTTGATCCTG